>Ga0310914_10002221_pt1 | contig 12980 bp, 13 predicted proteins | sample GREbulkMGAN108_FD_203450 | JGI IMG/M metagenome (GOLD analysis project Ga0310914, IMG submission 203450) | Lab enrichment of tropical soil microbial communities from Luquillo Experimental Forest, Puerto Rico - GRE.bulkMG.AN108 | ecosystem: Environmental > Terrestrial > Soil > Tropical forest >... | reverse complement strand
TCGCTCAAGGCGGGAGGCTCGGGACTCAACCTCACGGCCGCTTCACATGTCGTGCACTTTGACCGCTGGTGGAATCCGGCGGTTGAGAACCAGGCGACCGACCGTGCCTTCCGCATCGGCCAGACCAAGAATGTCTTGGTGCACAAGTTCGTCTGCCGCGGCACGGTGGAAGAGAAGATTGACAAGCTGATTGAATCGAAGCAACAGCTTTCGAAAGACTTGCTCGACGGCGGCGCCGATCTTTTGCTCACGGAAATGAACGACGAGGATTTGCTGGGGCTCGTGGCGCTCGACCTAAACAGCGCCCAGGCGGAGGTGTGAAGCATGTACCACGGAAGCTGGGGATGGCGATCCTATGTATCTGTCGCGCAGCGGCAAGCGCAGGCGATGCGCAAGATCGCGCAGTTGAAGAAAAAGGGGCACGTCATCTCGCCTGTCGAGATTGCAGGCCGCGGCATTGCTACAACGTTTTGGGGAAAAGCCTGGTGTCAGAACCTGGAACGTTACAGTGATTACGCAAATCGCCTGCCCCGCGGCCGCACTTACGTGCGCAATGGTTCCGTCATCGATCTGCAGATTGCCTTCGGTGAAGTGAAAGCGCTTGTGAGCGGCTCGTCCATCTATAAAGTCGCCGTGAAAATCACGCCTGTCAGCAAGCCGCGCTGGAAATCCATTTGCAAGGACTGTGCCGGGGCAATTGATTCCCTGGTGGAGTTGCTGCAAGGCCGATTTTGCAAGGGAGTCATGGAGCGAATTTGCATAGAAAACAATGGACTGTTCCCCTCGCCAAAGGAGATTCAATTTTCGTGCAGCTGCCCGGACTGGGCTTATATGTGCAAGCATGTCGCCGCCGTGCTCTACGGCATCGGCGCGCGCCTCGATCGCCAGCCCGAGCTCCTGTTTCGGCTTCACAAGCTGGACGAAAAGGAACTTATCAGCAGCGCCAGTAGAGAGGTTCCTCTCGCAAGGAAAGGAGGAGATTCCGGGAACATTCTGTCTACCGGCGATCTTTCTGAACTCTTCGGACTGGATCTCGCTAAAAGCGGCGCACCCACCTCCCCATTGTCTTCAACTCGCGCAAGTCAGAACAAGAGTGCGAAGGAAATGCGAGGGCGCAAGCAGCTTGTCCGTCCCGAGGGGCGACAGCGGTCGCGATAAGCCATCAGTCGATGTCTTTTCTATGTTCTCGTTGCTGCTCTTTGCATGCTCAGAGCAGTTGGCTCAGGAAAGGTCTGGCCGGAACAACAACGGGCCGATGGACCCGGTCGTCTGCGAGTCCGCTCCAGTCCTGCAGGAACCACTTCGGTTGTTTGCGCGGAGCATTGGCTGGACAAAAGTTCGGCAATCGTCTGCTAGGGCCGACCAAAGTTTATCGGTATTCTTCTCAAGAGTTTACGGGCTTAACCATGTCGCTGTTTTGAGGCTCCCTGGCCAATGATCGGCAAGCTCGGGTGGGCAGAGGCTCGCTACCGCGCAATTGCCGTGGATCACAATTTCTCCGGGAATTCTCGTGAGGCCCTGAAGACAGTTGCAACCTCAATCATCGCGCTACGAATACGATACACGACGCGAAAACGTCCAACGATGATTTCTCGAATTTCGGGTTGATCCCTCTCGGGAACGATTCGTCCCGAGTGCGGAAATTGGAGCAGTCGTTCGACGGCAACGAAGATTCGCGACACGGTCAAATCGGCGTAACGCTCAGAATCTTTGGCGATGTATTCGTGGATGGCATCAAGGTCGCGCAGCGATTGTGGCGACCATACAATGTGCATTACAGTCCAAAGCGACGCTTTGCTTCATCGTGCGGAACACCTTCGGACCGATCGAGCTCGGCCAATCCGGCCTCGACTTTGGCCAGGAATACCAGCCGTTCTATCGCATCGTCGATCGTGGCGTCGGGCGGCATTGTCTGGAGCGCTTCGATGATGCGATCGCGGGTGAATGGCTCTTCCATAGCGCTCTTCTAATATACTTTGTGCGGCCGGTCGAAGTAAATCCGACGCAAATCCCCGGCACTTACTGAGCGCTGCTACAAGTTTCTCGTTGATTTCAAGCCTTGCCAGATCCAAGTTCGACAATCGTGTGCTAGGGCCGACCATTCCTAGGGCCGGACACCTACACCGCGGTGGGTGGCATAGCGTCTGCATATTACTTGTGAGTTATTCATAATATAGATTCAAGATACAGTTAATTATGGTGCCGGGGGCCCGGATCGCACCATGGTGCCACTAGCCCAAGCCTGTTGATCCCGTTTCAAGTCAAGATGGCCGCATGAGCTACGCATCGCCTGCTCCTGGCTCGATCGACTTTTCGGATCTCGGCGGCAGACGGTTCAGTCCCGCCGACTCAGATTCTGGCGTTTTGGTGCGCTAAAGCTCGCAGGATAGCATCCAGAACTTGATCGAGATATTTGCTGACGTCTTCTGAGAGGAACCGGAGAACCCAATAGCCGTTCTCCTGCAGCAAGGCATCCTTGCGACGATCTCGCCGGTAGGCTTCAGCGTCGCCCAGATGCTGCCTGCCGTCTAGTTCGATGGCGATGTGCGACGGCTCGCAAAGCAGGTCAACTTCCATGCGGCCCCAGCCGTCGAACGGAATAGGCAGCTCTGCGTTCAAGCGGAACCTCCCGGCCGTCTCGGCTAATGTTTCCAGTCGGCGGTAGAGAAATGCCTCGGTTGCACTTCGCGCTCGATCGGGACTATCGGCATTGGACGGCGGGATTACGGCAGCATGGACAAATAGTTTTGCCAAAGGAGAATCTATGCCGTCGCGCACCAAGCGGCGCACGCTGGCAGCATATTGGCTTTTCCATTCGGGATCGATGGGAAGTGGCACATCTGCGGGCCAGCCCGGCACCGCGCTTCCTGGTAGCTGAATCGTGTAGCCGATACTTTCGTAGCGGCGACAACGGCGGTCGAACATTCGCGCCAGCATCGGCACATTGAGATCTGCGTAGTCGTAGACGCGCACCTCCCGTTTGCTGTCAAAGAAGCGATGTAACCGACCGACGTACTGCGTGATCGTCCCGTGCCACGAGACGGGCAGTGTCAGGAATAAGGTGTCGAGTCGGGCGTCATCAAAGCCCTCCCCCACATACCGGCCAGTTGCCAAGAGCAGCCGAGCCTCCTCACAAGGAATCGCGGCCAAGCGAGCTTGAATTGCGTCAAGCTCCTTTTTGCGCATCCCTCCTCTGAGCACAATCAGGTGCGGCACTTCAGAGATCAATTGCTTCGTCAGAGAGTCAAGATGCTCATTCCGTTCGGTCAAGACCAACGGCGACCGCCCCTCTCGAACGCTTTGGATGACGTCCTGACAGATGAGCCGATTGCGCTCCTCATCGGCAATCAGTTCTTCATAGAGTTTGTGGAATTGTACCCGCACATCAGGATCCGCCGGTCGTAGCGGACGAAAGCCAGTCGGACGAACCACTACCCGATGCTCAAAGGGATGAGTTGCGACACCGTGCCGGACGCTGACCCGGTACCGGACGGGACCACACTCCATGAAGATAATCGGATGCTGGCCATCTTTGCGCGTGACGGTGGCAGACAGACCCGTCACGAACTTCGCCTTAGCCTGGCGGGCAACCTGCTCAAAGCTTTGGGCAGAGAGATGGTGGCACTCATCCACAATCAGGTGGCCATAATTGCTCACGAGATCGTCGACCAGGCCACTTCGCACCAGGCTTTGTATCACTGCTACATCGACCAGGCCGGTTGGTTTTGTGCGGCCACCGCCGATCCGGCCAATAGTGCGCGCCGGCATTCCAAGGAAGGTAGAAAGGCGCTCGGTCCATTGATGTTGCAACTGCCGCCGATGTACCAAAACGAGTGTATTCACGCCCCGTTGGGCAATCAGCCACGCGGCAACGACGGTCTTTCCGAAGGCGGTCGTGGCTGCCAACACTCCCGTATCATGGGCGAGCATCGCACGCGCGGCAACGGTCTGCTCGGGTCGCAGTTCGCCTTGGAATGTCGCCTTCAGCGGCTGGCCGGGGTTGCGCTCGTCCCGGACCACGGCCTTGATGTTCAGGTCTGACAAAGTTTGACGCACCTCATCCAGGCAACCGCGCGGTAGTCCTATGTGCTTGGAGTGATCCTGGGCGCAGGCAATAATCCGCGGCTTGTCGTAAGTTGGAAGCCGCATGGTCTGCAATTTGTAAAACTCAGGATTCTGGAACGCCGCCAACCGGATCAGCCGGTTGCGAAGCGCAGCCGGCAACGCATCTTTAGGAACGTATATTTGATTGCCGAGGATGAGTTCCACGCTCTCCGGAAGCGGGCCGGCGAGTGAGGCGTTTGTCCGCCTCCGTGACGGCGGTCTCTTCCAGGGCATATCTTCGTCTTCTTCACTCTCTGGCGCCAGACGTACGCCAATTATTTGGCCCTTTGCGTCAGCATGCCGGACCATTTCCTCAACTTCTTTCCGATTGATTTTGCGGACCGAGGACAAGAACTCCCATTGGTCGGGATGCGGAGCGAATCGCTCGTCCAGGAAAACGCTGTTACGTGATTCTCGGAACCGCTTTTGGAGAGGTAGCGCGATCAGGTTGCCGAAGCCGCCCTCCGGTAGCGTGTCTTGATTCGGAAAGAGCCGATCGTAGGAATCGAGACCGATTTCGGGGCGGCGCTCCATGGTCTTCGTCAGGATGTAAGTACCCAGCTTGCGCGCCAATGCCGCGGGAACCGCCTCACTGAAAAAGAACCAAACATGCCCGCCGTTGCCTGAGCGGGACCGCTCCATGGCGGCTGGGACATTCATTTCGCGGCATGTTTCCATGAACGCACCTGTATCTTCCTGCCAGGTTGCTTTGTCAAAATCGGCGGCTAGGAAGAAACAGGTTTCGTCCCGAAGCATCGGGTAGACGCCCATCACGAAGTCCCGACCCTTGTCGTCATGACCGCAAAGATGCCATCGAATTACTTCGTCGGTTATCGGAAGAAAACGTTGGTGCGGACACTCGGAGCATTTGATTCTCGGTTTCTCGCAAATGCCCCGGACCCACTCATTGCCGCAAGCTGGCGAGTAACCAGCCCTACCTGTCTTACGGCTCTCGAAGCGTTGCGGATAAACATCCTCTCGTCCGCGAAACAGAGAACGGAACAAGCAATTTTGGCCTGGGCGGGTGAACGTTGATTCACGCCAACCTGCTCGAAGATAGGCAAACTAACGGGTGTAGCCACGATCGTATTCTACACTCTGCATTCCGGCAATGCTCCAAGCGCCCTCGAACGGGTCGGGTGCTAAGCTCACGAGATTGTGGTTAGTTCGACCTTGTTCCTCGGCCCGATCGGAGCACGAGGGTGCCCGCAGATCTTGCCGCAGTCGGAGCCTTCAGATCAGTGCTTGCGGTAGTCCGGGCGCTTGCTAAGGCTCGTTAGACCGTCGACGTCGGTAGAAAACGTCTGCGACGCCTCTCGACATGCATCCACCTTGCCTTTTCTGCTTCATCTAGATATTATCTAGATATGCTGCGGTTCGATTGGGACGAACGGAAAAACAAGAGCAATCGGATCAAGCATGGAGTTTGGTTTGAAGAGGCCCAGAGCGTTTTCAGCGACCCACATGGACGCGTATTTTATGATCCGGAGCATTCCGAGCGCGAGGATCGATTCATTCTCCTCGGTGTGAGTTCAGCGGCAAGAACGCTGGTCGTAGTTCACTGCTACCGGGAAAACGATTCCGAGGTCAGGATTATATCGGCGCGTAAGGCGACTAGAAAGGAGGTACGCTTTTATGAGGAAGGAATATAATTTCTCCAAATTGAAGGAACTGAAGAACCCGTACCCAGGGAAGAAAAAGGCCGTGGGAATCAACTTGAGTCCGGAAGTCGTGGACTATTTCAAGGGACTGGCGGAAGAGACCGGACTGCCTTACCAGAAACTGATTGATTTGTACCTGCTAGACTGCGCGAGGAAACGCAAAAAACTGACAATGAAGTGGGTAGCTTAGCGGCGACGAATTACTCAAGAGTAGCGAATGTTTGAGTGCTGCGAAGAAACAGCACAATCTGGTGCCGGGGGCCAGAATCGAACTTGCTACGCCCGCCTTTTCAGGGCGTACGGTTCTGGCGCACTGGAACCATCTTTTCAGGAACTTAACCAACGAAATCGCCTCAAAATTGTGCAAATTATTGGAGCCATTTTGGAGCCACTAAAACTCGGCGCGGCAGGGGCTTGTCTCAAACACTTCTGATCCGTCGCTAGATTTTCTCCCGAGGCGGAAAGAAACCACAAGCTCGACGTTTTTTTTCGCGTCCCCGGAACGCCTTCTTCCGCGCGGGGCCGTGCGTGGCCGGGCATCTCTAGAGGATCGTCTGTAGATTGATCGTGTTCAAGATAATAGAGGCGAGGTGTGCCGAACTATTAGCCCAGGTCCGCGACCTGCACAGACGCGACGCGTTACTGAGCCAATTTAGCGACCAAGGTGAGTGGGCCTGCGGCGAAGCATCCAGATGGGATTTCGATGAAACTGATTACGTATCGCGCAAGGTAAGGCGTGAAGAGAGTTGGAAGAGACTATTAGGGGGACAACCCGTTCGAAGAGAGTTGAGTCGAGCGAGTTTCGCCTCAATCTCAAGATTTTGACCAACTTCCAAGTTGCAGTTGAGAAAATGGATTGCGGTCGCATAGGCTTGCTCGGCGTACGCGATATTGCGATGGGATTTGGCCTGGTCGTCCGCATTCGCGGCAATCACGAAGAACGTGATAGCGAGGTCCAGCTCTGTCCTAAGCAACCGAAACCTGAGAGAGTCGTTTTTCTGGCGCAACTGCGCAGACATGTGTTGTGAATCCAAGTTTGCAGTCGCCCCCACACTGCTACCGTACGAGGGCGTCCTCCTGAGGGAGGGCTCAACCTAACGGTCCAACGGTGCGGACCTTAATGTCAATACGAGGAATACCCTAGAAACGAAGACCTAAACATCTAGGTGGTGTAAGCCCTTTGGTCTGAAGGTTTTTTCACGTCCTGCGGTAAATCATTTCTGCGGCCACTTCCGGTCTATGCACCCCAGAATGAACGCAGCGTGACTAATCGCGTTCTCAACCGCAGCCACTTTCGCCGGACTCGGTCTGTCTGAATCCAACTCCATCAGCTTCCGCGCACACAGCAACGTCGCAGCAAATAGGATTGCGTACTTCCGTTCTTCTGTCATTTGGAAACTCCGCAATGGGAATTGCGGTAGAGGTGGCGAAGGCATTTTACAATACAACGATTCGTAGCGCGTAGATCACACTCCATTCGGGCGTGGCTCAAGATGGCCGGTGCCGACCTCAAGGACGCGCAAGCGCAGATGCGACACTCACGGGCATCGACGACGGCGGACATCTACCAGCAGTTTGTACCGGAGTCTCAGCGGCGGGCGGTGAATTCTTTGATGGAACTGCCTACTAAACGGAGTGATTCAGTGAATTATTGGAGCCATTTTGGAGCCACCGGGGATTTTCGAGGTTTGCAAATGATTGATTTCATGGTGCCGGGGGCCCGGATCGCACCATGGTGCCACGAGCCCAAGCCTGCGCATTCGTTTCCGTATCGAGGTGGCCGCATGAGGGCCGCCAGCTATTTTCGACAGAAGCCATCGAGTACTGGCGACGTCTTTACGCGAATCCACGGAAAAAACGGCGGTTCCATGGGTATCGAATTTGCGGTAAATCTCATTAGTCCTGCTGATTCTCCTGCCCTTGTATCTCCAGATCCCCCGAACATGCTGCTCACAGAACGAGTTTTCTGGCCAAGATGTGGCCACATTGCTCGAGCAAGGGACCGACCGTTAACAGTCGCGAAAGGCTGTTTGAAAGGTCGCGCAGGACGAGGACGGGTTGGCGACCTTCGGGTTGTGAGGCTGGAGGATTCCGCTAAGTCTCGATGAATCAATTGCCCTTATGGCTCCCTAACCCAAAAACCGCCCTTTCGACCCCATTTTGGACGCTTGATTGTGATCACCTTTCCCCCTCGGATAAGATCTTCCTAACGGTCGAATTCGCGCAACTTGGGTTCATATGCCAGCCGGTGACCACACCCACGATCAAGACGAGATTCAGGTGCGCTTGAAAGAGGCGGATGAGGAGTGTGAAAGGCTTCGCGAGGAAAATGACCGTCTCCGGGGCATGCTTGGCATAAGTCATTCGACGCGCAACCAGAACGTTTCCCAAAGCAGCCTAAACCCAAAGTCTCCACCTCCCGCCCCGAGTGAAGTTTACACACCAGAAAGAAAGATCGCGCTCTTTCGGAATTTGTTTCGCGGGCGAGAAGATGTTTTTGCCGTCCGGTGGGAAGGGAAGGGCGGCAAGTCTGGATATTTGCCAGCAGGTGAGATGGATTGGCACGCCATCCATGCTGCAAAACCGGAGGATCGGAAGAAAGTCGGGCGCAAGACGCGGATACTCCAGCCCTTGACAGATGAAGTGATTAAGAATCATCTGACTGGAAAACAGACGGTTGGCATTTATCCACTTCTCCCGGACGAGACTTGCTGGTTCCTTGCAGCGGATTTTGACAAGAAATCCTGGATGGCCGATGCGACAGCCTTCATCGCAACATGTCGTCACTTCCAGGTCCCGGCTTTCGTTGAGCGCTCACGATCGGGAAATGGTGCGCACATCTGGATGTTCTTTGACCGTCCGGTATCCGCAATTGACGCCAGAAAACTTGGATGCGCATTGCTGACACACACCATGGAAAGAAGGCATGAACTCGGCCTCGATTCATACGACCGACTTTTCCCCAGCCAGGACACTATGCCCAAGGGCGGCTTCGGAAATCTGATTGCCTTGCCGTTACAGAAACGTCCCAGAGACCAGGGGAACACCGTTTTCTTGGATGAACTGTTTCAACCTTACACGGATCAATGGCGATTCTTGGAGTCCATCGAAAGAATAGCGGCTGGCCGGCTCGCGAACATAATTCATGAGATAGCCCCTCGAGGGAATCCTGTCGGAGTGCATCTCAGTCTTGCCGATGACGACGGAGGCGAAGCCCCATGGGATTGGAGTCCATCCCGAAAACGAGCGGAAAGACCAGTTAATGGTCAGACGCCATCGATTGTGCGTCTGGTGGTGAGCAACCTCGTCTTTATCGAAAAGAAGGACCTGCCGTCCGCCATGGTGGATCGTCTGGTCCGCGTGGCTGCCTTCCAAAATCCCGAATTCTACAGGGCTCAGGCAATGCGTCTTTCTACATACGGCAAGCCGCGGGTCATTTCGTGCGGCGAGGTCTTCCCCGAGCATATCGGTCTTCCTAGAGGCTGCGTAGAAGAGGTAACCAATCTCTTCAAATCACATTCGGTCAAGGTAGAAATTCAGGACGAGCGATCCGCGGGAAAGAAAATCGATGTCTTCTTCCATGGTGAGCTGCGAGCTGATCAGAAAGACGCTATTGCGCGAATGCTTGTACATGAGAACGGCGTACTCTGTGCCCCAACCGCGTTCGGAAAGACTGTGGTTGCGGCAAGTATGATCAGTACGAGAGCGGTGAATACGTTGATTCTCGTACATCGGCGCCAGCTAATGGATCAGTGGCGCGAACGGCTGGCAGCGTACTTCGCGTTACCGACTAACGACATTGGGCAGGTCGGCGGAGGGAAGGACAAAAGGACAGGCTTAATCGACGTTGCCGTGATTCAAAGCTTGCAACACAAAGGGGAAATTGAAGATTCCGTCGCCGAATATGGCCACGTAGTTGTGGATGAGTGTCACCATCTTTCAGCGGTCACCTTTGAGCGGGTCCTTCGCGCGGTTAAGGCAAAGTACGTTCTGGGATTGACGGCTACGCCAACGCGAAAGGACGGACATCACCCCATCATCTATATGCAATGCGGTCCGATACGTTTTCGTTTGAGTGCGAGGAAGGCTGCCGAGACTTCCCCTTTTCAGCATAAGGTGTTCCCAAGGTTGACTGGTTTCATTTGGAGCCGGCCAGAAAACGAAACGACGATTCAAGATGTTTATGCCGCCCTTTTTTCAGACCAGTCCAGAAATGATCTGATCGTTCATGATCTGGTGCAGACTCTGTCCGCCGGGCGTTCGCCGCTTGTTCTAACAGGCCGGACGGATCACCTCGATTACCTGGCTGAGCAATTACGTGGAATCTGTTCGCACACATTTATTTTGAGGGGCGGGATGGGCGCTCGGCAGAGAAAAAAGCTGGCTGAGTCTTTGGCCGCCGTTCCTCCTGATGAACCGAGAGTAATTCTCGCTACCGGGAGCTACCTGGGAGAGGGATTTGACGACGCTCGGCTGGACACACTTCTCCTTGTCACGCCGATTTCGTGGAAAGGTACGCTCCAACAGTACGTGGGCCGCCTGCACCGGCTCCACGAGAACAAGACCGAAGTCCAGGTTTACGACTACGCCGATGTATCCGTCCCAATGCTGGTTCGTATGTACAAAAAGAGGCTGGCAGGATACGCGGCTTTGGGGTATGCAATTGCGGAAACTCAAGCCTCTCATGCTAAGCTTTAGCCATGGAAATCACCCTGCGCATCCCTGACGATGTGGCGAAGCGGCTTTCCGATGCCGGTGGAGATGTGTCCCGCCGTGCCCTGGAAGCCCTCGCGCTAGAGGGCTATCGCGACCAAACTCTTACCCTCTATCAGATCTCGGAAATGCTGGGGTTGTCCCGAGTCGAGACCGAAGACTTCTTGGGACGACATCACGTGCCACTATCCGAGATCACGGAAGCGGAGCTGGATCGCGAGGCGGCACTATTCGAAGCAGCGTCCCGCCGTACGCGTTAGCAAGTTCACGGCATGATCGCCGTTTCCAATACCACGCCACTCCGGTACCTCATCGCCATTGACCAAGGCAACCTGCTGGGAAGACTATTCGAGAAAGTATTCATACCTACGGGTGTGCACGAGGAATTGACGGACCCCAGGACGCCGGAGGCCGTGCGCCGCAACATCCTGTCGCGACCAGCCTGGCTTGAGATTCGTGCTGTGCGAGAAACTCACACATCGGAGTTTCCAGTCACGTTGCACCGTGGCGAGCGTGAGGCCATTCTCCTCGCGGAAACTTTGCGAGCCGACGTCCTTTTGGTTGATGAACAAATCGGGCGGACAATTGCACTAAGCAGGAATATTCCACTCTCGGGAACGCTGGGTGTGTTGGAGCGGGCCGACCTAATGGGTTTCCTGGATGATTTTCCACAGCTTCTCAAGCAACTGAAGGCGAGCGGCTTCTTTATCGCTAATTCGTTGGAGCAACAACTGCTACAGCGCAATGCTGCGAGGCGCCGATAACAATGACGTCAAGAGATTGGGAACCGCTTGTCGGCTTCAGCGCCTAGCGTGTAAATCTCGTTTCATACTGCGCGAACAAGCATTCTTGAAATCGAGAACCGCTAATTCCCACATGTTCCTGGTGTCCGTTCGCAGCGATCATGCTGCGGCAACGAATTACTCAAGTGGTATTTATAATTTATATTAAAGACACAGTTAATCATGGTGCCGGGGCCCGGATCGCACCATGGTGCCACTGGCCCAAGCCTGTTGATTCCGTTCCAAATCGAGGTGGCCGCATGAGGGCCGCCTTTCCAGCGAGCCCAACTCGATTCTGCTTTTCAGGAGTACGCATGCGCACTGTATCGGGCCTGTCGGCGGCCAGTCGCTCGAGGAGGAAGCGCTCACCCTTGCCGTGGTCGCGCACATTCGTCACCGTTACAGCAATTACGACGAGCTTCTAATGAGCGGCTATGAGCGCAGCGAAGCCCGCGCTGAGATTCACGACGAGGTCGACCGCGTGCTCGACCGATGGCACAATCCGTGGAGCCTGATCTGAGGCAATTCCTTTTTTTTCCACAGACGGTCAGATTTTCCATCAAGCTCACAATCCGATACCCGATACAATCTGCTAATCTTGAGCCCGCACGATGTCGCTGGTTTATCTTGCGCCGGTCCTGACCCCGCATGGCCGATTGATCGTCGAGCGAAACGAGGACGCTCCCGCGCTCGACGCCGAGCTTGCTCAGCGGATGGAAGGCGCCTTCACCCGCGGGTCGGGACATGGCCTCCTTGCGCTCGGCGCCGATGAAATCGACGTCGCTGTTCCCCCGGCATTTTCGTTCTGGCGGGAATTCACCGCGATTTATCTAACCGGCATCTGTACGCGGCCCATTGACCCCGCCGAGCCGCACCGCGCTCACCCACCGACTCCTCCCAAATCAGAACTCGACCAGTTTGTGCTGGCTGCGCCTCCGATGACAGGCGCCGAGTACCTGAGCGCGGCAGTCTTGAGCGATCTCTGGCAGCAGCTCGATCGGGCGTTTTGCGCTGAACTGACGGAAGCGAAGTGCGGCATCGAGGAGTTTCTGAAGCGGCGCAATCCGGCGTGGAACCTGGTCGGTCGCGTGCACTTCAATCTTGCCGAAAACCGCAAGGATGAAGCCGCGCCTTTCGCCTTTCTTGCCACCTACACGACGCGGCTTTCCGCGCACGCCAAGGCTCAGCATGTTCCACTCGGCCAGGCCCTGCGGGAGTATGCCGGTGCGGAAAATCGAGACCGGTTGCTCTCCCTGCTTCTCCCTGTCCAGCGTGCGGCCGAGAACTGTTTGTGGCTTAAGGCCATGGTCGATACAGGAGAGATTTTCCACCCGCTCCGGTGGGTTCCCACACAAGCCATGCAGCTTTTGCGCGATGTGGAGAAGCTTGAAAGCGCCGGCGTAGTTGTACGCATGCCGGCGACCTGGCGAGCAAATCGCCCTCCGCGCGCCCAAGTGACGGCCACCGTGGGCGGAAGGCCACCATCGGGGCTGGGGCAGGCTGCTCTCCTCGACTTCCACCTGGACCTGGTCCTCGACGGCGAGAGGCTAAGCAAGGCCGAGGTGCAGGAGTTGCTCCGCACCTCCGATGGGCTTGCCCTGGTGCGAGGTCGTTGGGTCGAGGTAGACGCCGAGCGCCTGCGGGAAACACTGGAGCATTTTGGCGAGATTGAGCGCACGGCCGCTGAGCAAGGCATTAGTTTTCGGGAAGCCATGCACAT
>Ga0310914_10002217_pt1 | contig 12991 bp, 15 predicted proteins | sample GREbulkMGAN108_FD_203450 | JGI IMG/M metagenome (GOLD analysis project Ga0310914, IMG submission 203450) | Lab enrichment of tropical soil microbial communities from Luquillo Experimental Forest, Puerto Rico - GRE.bulkMG.AN108 | ecosystem: Environmental > Terrestrial > Soil > Tropical forest >... | reverse complement strand
ACGCGACGTTGCCTTTCGTGTTGGCGATTGCCGACAATGGTTGGCAGCGGGCGCTGATTGAAGACCCCCACCTAAGGGCGGGTCTAAATGTCTGTCGGGGGCGGATTACCCATTCGGCCGTCGCTCGCGATCTCAAACTACCACTGACAGCGCCCGACCGAGCCGTTAGAGACTGAGCGCAGCAGGAAGCATTGCGAAGCGGTGGGATCGGCAAAAGATGGCCTGACCCATCAAAAGCTTGCCGTTTCGGCTATGGACCGCCAGCCATGCAGTCCCCATTTCACACAGGAAACAGCTCGAGAGGGGGAAATGCCGCTCCTTCCGATGGCCGGACCTGTACAAGATGATCCGCTTTTCGATACGTCGGCCCGTCCCGAGGCGGCATTGGTGCGGCATATCGACGATGCAGCAATCGCGGCGGTCACCAACCTCTATCGCGAGATCTTTCCGGCCGGCGGCGCCATCCTCGATCTGATGTCAGGGTGGGTAAGCCATCTGCCTCCCGAGATCCCCTATCGACGAGTCGTCGGCGTCGGCATCAGCGCGTGTGAACTGGCGGAGAACCCGTTTCTCGACGAATGGCGCGTACAGGATTTGAACTGCAATCCCCGCCTCCCATTCGCGACCGCGGAATTCGACGGTGCGGCGATTTGCGTGTCAATTCAATATTTAACGAGGCCTTGTGAGGTCATCCGGGAAGTCGGCCGGGTATTAAAGCAAGGAGCACCGCTGATCGTAACCTTCTCGAACTGCTGCCTGCCTACGCGCGCCATCGCTTGCTGGCATCTTTTTGACGATGCCGGGCATCTTTGCCTTATCGCCCATAATTTCGCGGAGGCCGGCAATTGGAGTGACATCCGCTGTCTGGATCGAACTCCACCGGGAGGCGGAGACCCTCTCTATGCGGTAATCGGCCGCAGCCTTGGACCGGCACCTCCGGTCGGTGATGATTAGGAGTCGAAGGCTACCATCGAAGTGAACGGGACGTCGATCCGATCGCGGCCCCGCAAGAAATTAAGCTCGATGATACAACCGGCGGCGACCACGTCGCCGCCGCGCTGACGAACGAGGTCAATGGCAGCCTGCATCGTTCCACCGGTTGCTACGAGATCGTCAAGCACCACTATACGTTGACCGCGAGTGATCGCATCCTCCTGGATCTCGATGGCATCGGTCCCGTATTCGAGATCATAGGTGAAACGCACTGTGGGGCCGGGCAACTTCCCTGTTTTGCGGACCATCGCAAAGCCTCGGCCAAGTTGGTAGGCGAGCGGAGCAGCGACCAGAAACCCACGGGATTCGATGCCGACCAAGAGGTCAGGTTGGTGCGGCCGCAACGCTCCGGCCAGGCGCTCGACTGTGGCGCGCCAAGCATGTGGGTGGGCAAGGAGTGTGGAAATGTCGTAGAATAGAATACCGGGCTTCGGAAAATCAGGTATCGAGCGGATGTGCTGCTTGAGGTCCATGGCTGCAATTCCTCGACGTCCATTCTCGGCGATCGAATTCGTCCGCGTCGCGACATAACCACTTTCTGCTCGGTTGGGAAGGCCCGCCCGGCAGATCCCGAATTAGGCTTTGGACTGCATGGCGTCTGCCACCGCAACCCTCGTCCAATCCGAAGAGGCCGGGTCGCTCGTCTTGGCGGCAACCGGGGAATGGTTGGTGGAGACTGCCGCCGACCTCGATCGAAGGCTGCGAGGAATTGAGGCGCCAAAGGGCGGGAGGGTGCTGCTCGATCTGAGGGGGATCGATCGGCTCGATACTGCCGGCGCCTGGCTATTGCTACGAACTGAGCACGATCTGACAGAGCGTGGCAGCGCCGTCGAAATGCGCAATTTGCGGCCGAGCTTCGAGCCGCTGATCGATCAGGTGCGTACGGCCGGATTCATCGCCCCCGCACGGCATCCGCGACCGGCCCATCATACGATCGCCGGTTTCATCGCCCACATTGGGGAGGTTTCGCTCGGGCTGATCGCGCGGGCGTACAGCATCCTCGGATTCTTCGGCCTGGTCTCGACGACTGCAGTCCGGCTGGTGCGCTATCCGCGCCGGCTTGGCGTCACGGCTATCGTCGCCCAGATGGAGCAGACCGGTGTGAATGCACTACCCATCGTTGGTCTTCTCACCTTTCTGATCGGGGTCGTCATCGCCTATCAGGGCGCCGATTATCTGCGCTTTTACGGGCTCGAGAGCTATACGGTCCAACTGACCGGCGCCAGCATCCTGCGTGAGCTCGGGGTACTGCTGACGGCAATCATTCTAGCCGGCCGGTCGGGCAGCGCCTTTACCGCCCAGATCGGCACGATGCGGGTCAATGAGGAGATCGACGCGATGCGCACCATCGGCCTCGACCCGGTGGAGGTGCTGGTGCTTCCGCGACTATTCGGACTGATGCTGACCTTGCCGATGCTGACCCTCTGCGCCAATTTTATGGGTATTTTTGGCGGTGGTCTGATGGCTTGGAGCCAGCTCGGCATCGGTATTCCGGAATTCCTTAACCATTTGTCCACGATCGCTCCATGGAGCTTCTGGATCGGGATGATCAAGTCGCCGTTCTTTGCCATCATCATTGCTTCGATTGGTTGCTACGAGGGATTTCAGGTGGCAGGGAGCGCCGAAAGTGTCGGCCGCCTCACGACGCTTTCGGTGGTTGAAGCAATCTTTCTCGTGATCGTGACCGACGCAGGGTTCTCGATCTTCTTTTCTGCCTTGCAGATCTGAGCATGCTGGATCTGGCGGAGGAGCCGATCATCCGCGTGCGCGGCCTAGTCAACCGGTTCGGTAGCGAGACCGTCCATGACGGTCTCGACCTCGACGTGCTCCGTGGCGAAGTCCTCGGTGTCGTCGGCGCGTCCGGGTCTGGGAAATCAGTCCTGCTGCGGACTATTATCGGTCTCAACCGACCAGTCGCAGGGAGCGCAGAGGTGTTCGGGCACAATATTCTGACGATGAGTGACATCGATCATCGAGAGGTCGAAAAGCGCTGGGGGGTTTTATTTCAAGATGGCGCGCTGTTCAGTTCGCTGACGGTTGCTGAGAATATCGAGGTCCCGCTGAAGGAATATTATGAGATGCCGTTGCGTCTGATGGATGAGATCGCAGCGTTCAAGGTCGGCATCGTCGGGCTTCCCGAGGGGACAGGCGAGAAGTACCCGTCCCAGCTGTCGGGGGGGATGCGCAAGCGCTCCGGCCTCGCGCGCGCCCTCGCGCTTGATCCGGAAATCGTCTTTCTCGACGAGCCGACCGCCGGGCTCGATCCAATAGCGGCTGCTGAATTCGACACGTTGATCAGGGATCTACGGGGTAGCTTGGGTCTTACGGTATTCATGGTAACCCACGATCTCGACACTTTGTTTTCGATCTGCGATCGAGTCGCCGTGCTTGTCGACAAGAAGATTCGCGTAGGCACTCTAGAACAACTGCTGCGAGACAATCATCCGTGGATCCAGTCCTACTTCCACGGTCCTCGCGGACGAGCGGCCTTGCTCTCCGAAAGCCAGCATTCGCCGAAACAAGAGAGGCGGCTCACCGCCCCTCTCTAAGTACCGAGCACCGAGAGAAAGTAGATGGAGACACGGGCTCATTATGTGGCGGTAGGCACCTTCGTTCTAGCGGTCATTTTTCTTGCGTTTGTCGCAGTCCTGTGGCTGGGACGCACCGAATTCGGCGAGCAAGCTAGGCGCTACTATATTTTTTTTAGAGGATCGGTCGCGGGCCTTAACAAGGGTTCCCAGGTTCAATACAACGGAATCCCGGTTGGCCAGGTCGTCGATATCCGCGTCGATCCTGGTAATCTCGAGCAGATACAAGTGACGGCCGAGATCAACACCAGCATCGTCGACATCAAGTCAGACGCTCGTGCATTCCTCGAAACCAATATCCTGAATGGCATTGCCACAATCCAGATCCGCGGCGGAACACGGGAGGCCAGCGATCTCGTGCCAGAGACCGGGCATAAATACCCGGTAATCAAGTCAGGCAGATCAGAGCTCGAGGAAGTAAAGGCTAGTCTTCCAGAACTGGTGGCAGATCTGAAAGAAGCGGCTCACGGTGTAAACGCTCTACTCGACGAAAATAACCGCCGAGCGGTCGCTGAGACTCTTCAGAATGTACGAACCATAACCGCGGCCTTCGTTGAGCCCAGCAAGAAATTGACTGAGGTGGTGGACAATGCCAACAACGCTGTTGTCCAGCTGAGAACGTTTTTCCAGGATCTCGATGAAAGCTATACCGACAAAGGCGGATTGAAGGATCAGCTGTCGCAAACGCTCGCCGACGCCGATCGGTTGGCCAAAAACCTCAACGAGGCCAGCCGCCAATTGCAGCTGGTCCTTCAAGAAAATCGGCCAGGCATCCGAAATTTTACCCAGAGCACCTTGACCCAGGTGAGTGATCTCGTCACCGATCTGCAGCGGTTCGTGGTGGGGGCGACGCGCTTTGTGTCCGAGATGGAGCGCAACCCGACCCGGTTGCTATTCGGCGAGCGGCGCGAGGGGTACCGGCCTCAATGACAGTGCCGGCGGCGCGCTTCTCGCGCCGGTGGCTTTCGGGCACCCTAGTGCTCGCGCTGACGGGTTGTGCGAGGCTGCTCGGCCTCGGCCCAGCGCCCCATCTCTATCGGGTTACATCCCAGAGCACCTATCCGGCGAGTTTACCGCACGCGTCGGGACAACTCCTTGTCGACGTGCCGTTCGCACCAGCGGGGCTCGATACCGCTCAGATCGCGCTAAGCCGCTCTGCCGTCTCGATCGACTACTTCGCGGATTCGGAGTGGATCGATCGCGTCCCGCTGATGGTCCAGACGGCGCTGCTCGATTCGTTCGAGAACAGCAAAGCGATCACCGCGATTGATCGCGAATCCATCGGATTGCGCGCGGATTTGATTCTCAGGACAGACATACGGCATTTCGAGGCGCTGTACGATTCGCGCGAGGGGCCACCCGAAGTGTGGATCGCGATCAGCGCCAGGCTTGTCGAGCCGTCTGGCCGCGATGTCGTGGCACATGCCTCTTTCGAGCGCCGGAAGCAGGCCCAGGGGAGCGATATTCCCCAGATAGTCCTCGCCTTCGACGAGGCCCTCGGAGGTGTGATGGAGGAAATCGTGCTGTGGACTGTACGTAATCCCGCTTTGTCACGGAGACGGCGTCCGCTAGAATGATCACCTTTCGTTCACGGAGGTCGTCGCTTGGCGCGCGAGAGTGGTCGAAAGAGCTTGCTCGTGAGTTGGGCCGAAATCGAGCGGATGGCCTCAGCGGCCGCGGTCATCGACGATTGCCGTCGCGAACTCGCTGCGCGCAACCGCAACATCGTCAGCGAAGTGCTGGCGGACAACGCGGCCTCCGAATGGCAGCATTACCCCGATGGGGAGGTCTACGATTCGCAAAGCCATGCCCAATACTTCTATCACTCGCATCCGGTGAGCGGACGCTCTGCACGGGAGCATGGTCATTTCCATACTTTTCTGCGCGCCGAGGGTATGCCGGTCGGAGCAGCCCCGCTCATCCTTCCCGAAATTGCAGTCGCCGACGCGCCAGCGCTGCCCCCCCAAGCCCCGCCGCGTAAGCACGGCAAGAGGGAGGAGGTGAGCCACCTCGTCGCGATTGCTGTCGACCGCAGGGGCGAGCCGATTCGACTGTCCACGACGAATCGCTGGGTCACCGGGGAAACCTGGTATCGCGCCGACGATGTCATCCGCATGCTCGACCGGTTCGTGATCACCGAGGCCCAGCCGTCGGAGACGCTCAACCGATGGGTCGTCGCGATTCTTCGGCTCTTCCGTCCCCAGATTGCAGCGCTGCTGCGGATGCGCGACGAAACCGTCATGGCTTGGCGCCGTCGCCGCCGCACCCACGTCTTCGAAGACCCCGGCCTCGAAATCACGTCGAGCCTTGATATCGAGATGGAGGCCCAGCTCGCTTTTCTGGACTGGGTCCGATCTGAAGCACCCGCAGGTGCCCGGCGTCGCCTCCCGGTCCTGCCGGCGATGGCAGAAGGCTGGGGCGAGGGTCAGGCAGGCTGAGGGGGTACCCTCGCCAGCCGGGTTACTGCGGGGGCTTTGGCGACGTTGGTTCACGCGGTGGCAGGCTGCCGGCACTTAGACATTCTTTGAGCTTGGCGTCGCGCTTGGCATTCGATTCGGCATTATAGTCGGGAAAAGCGGCCTGAGCCTGCTTGGCGCATTTGTCCGCTGCCTTCCAGGAAACCACCGCGGTGTGACCCTGTTGACTGGCCTCGGCCGTCCCAATCAAGAGTAGCAGCGCAGTGGCCGACGGGAACCCGAACCGATTCATCCGATAGCCTCCCCGATACGACTGGGACGCCGATGAAACGCCCCCGACGCGACAATACACTTTTGAGACCCAGGATGCTGTTGCGCCGGGTAAGAAACTAAGGCTCCATACGCGCAAATCCGACCAGAGGAGCCCCGAATGCTGAAGATCTGGGGACGGGCGACCTCATCCAACGTGCAGAAGGTGCTTTGGTGCTGTGCGGAGCTTGGCATCGAGTATGAGCGTGTTGATCTCGGCGGACCGTTTGGCGGTAATCGCGATCCCGAGTATCTCGCGATGAACCCGAACGGTCGGGTGCCGACTATCGACGATAACGGCCTGATTCTTTGGGAGTCGAACACGATCTGCCGGTATCTCGCCGCGACGCGTCATGGTGAGCGGTTGTATCCGAGCGATCCGGCCGCCCGCGCGAATGTCGAGCGCTGGATGGACTGGCAGCTCGCCACTTCCGGGCCGCCAATGGCAGCCTTGCTCGGTATGCTGATCCGGGCGAGACCAGAACAGCGTGATCAGGCGGCGGTCGAAGCGGCGCGGCTGCAGGCGCTGGCCGCGTGGACCATCGTGGAGGACGAACTCGAAGATCGTCCTTATTTGGCAGGACCGGAGCTGACGCTCGCCGAGATCGCATTGGGGACCATGGTATACCGCTGGCACGCATTTCCGATCGAGCGGCCACCACTGAAGAACCTCAAAGCCTGGTATGAGCTCATGCGGGAGCGCGCCGGTTTCAAAACTCATATTGAAATCCCGATCACGTAATGGTGAGGTCGATGCGAGGCCGTTGCTCCGCCGCTCGCGGACGTTATTCTGCGGCAACCGAATCGACATGACCGAACTTGATATAAAGGGAGGCTGAATGAAATCATCGACAAAACTCTTGACGTTGAGCGCCGCTCTGATCTGCGCGTTGACCGCCATTAACATCGCCGCGCCGGCGCAAGATAAGGAAACGGTCATCAAGAACCGCGAGGCTTTGATGAAGGGGCAGGGAAAGGACCTCGGGAGCGTGAAGGCCTATATCGACGGCAAGGGGGATCAAGCACAAGCCGAGGCCGGCGCCGCCAATCTGACTCGGTCACTCGCAAAGATCCCGGACGCGTTTCCACCAGGGACGGGGGGAACCGATTCCGATGGGAAATTCGCGACCAAACCAGTGATTTGGACCGACTGGAACAAATTTATCGATACTCAGAAGACTGCTGCGAGCAAAGCCGATGTGCTGCTCGCGGCTGTAAAGAGCGGCAACAAGGCCACTATTGAGACCGCCTTTAGCGATCTCGGGAAAAACGGCTGCGGCGCTTGCCACGAGACGTTCCGCGAGAAACTGAAAGACTGACGGCGGCTCTCGCAGTCGTATTTGTGGCCCTTAGCGGGATCGCAGCGCGGGCGGCGGATGCCGATGCAGTGGCACGTGGCGACTATCTCACCATAGCGGCCGGCTGCGCAGACTGCCATACCGACAGCAAGCAGGGCGACCGACGCTATGCCGGAGGCCGCGCCCTCGCGACTCCGTTCGGGACCTTCTATGCGCCGAACATCACACCCGATCTGGACACCGGCATCGGCCGGTGGAGCGACGCGCAATTCCTGCGTGCATTGCGCGAGGGCGTGAGGCCTGATGGTTCGAGCTATTTCCCGGTGTTTCCTTATCCGAGCTTCACCAAAATCACCGACGACGACGCGCGGGCGATCAAAGCATACCTCTTTGCCCAGCCAGCAGTAAGGCAATCCAACCGTCCGCATGACGTAGCCTTCCCGTTCTCGTGGCGCTTCCTGCTAAACGGGTGGAAGCTGCTCTTTTTCAGTCCGGGCCCGTTCCGGCCGGTACCGGAGCGCGGCAAGTCTTACAATCGCGGCGCCTATCTCGTCACCGCACTCGCCCATTGCGGTGAATGCCACACCCCGCGCAACTGGTTTGGCGCCACCGAGCCGTCGCGCTTTCTCGCTGGTACGTCCCACGGCCCGGATGGCAAGGCCGTCCCGAACATCAGCTCGGATCTGGAAGCCGGGATCGGAAAATGGAGCGACGACGATATCGTCACCCTCCTCAAAGACGGGCAGACACCCGATTTCGATTTTGTAGGCGGCGCGATGGCCGAAGTTGTCAAAAACACCGCGCGGCTGACCGACTCGGATCGCCGCGCGATCGCCGCTTTCCTGCGATCCGTGCCCGCCGTTCCCTCACCTCGATAGAAATCGCCGATCGCGCGTTTCGCCACTAGACGCGCGGGCGAGACTTCTTATGATGACGCGTACCATTGGGCGGCTGGAGGTCGGGAGCAAGGTTTGATAAGGGGCCGCCCCGATAAGCGCTTATCTCGTTTCCAACGGATCGCCCTGGTGTTATCGGGCGGCGGGGCGCTTGGAGCTTACCAGGCAGGCGTCTATGCCGCGTTGGAAAAGTGCGCAGTTCGACCGAACTGGATCGCCGGAAGCGCCATAGGTGCGGTGAACGCCGCTATTATAGCCGGAAATGTACCGCACGAACGCACACCGCGGCTGGAGCAGTTTTGGCGGGAGATAAGTCGACGGACGACCCGGGCTCCGCGAAGGCCCACGAAATGGGGGCGCAAGGCCCTCACGAACTGGCTCAGGCTCGGGCATAACAGAACGGAATCCTCTCCCCTTTGTCGCAATTCAGTCATCTCTGCTTTGGAATTGCGGCAGATGATCGGCGAGGCAGTCGACTTCGATCGACTTAATTCGGGTACGGTTCGCGTGGTGCTCGGAGCCGTGAACTTGGTGACTGGGGCGGAGACTTTCTTCGACAACGATCGGCATGTGCTCGGTCTCGACCACGTGCTGGCCGGAACGGCGTTCCCGGGATTGCCGCCGGTGACCATCGATCGCCAGGTTTTCGGCGGCAGTGCCGTCTCGGTCTCCGCCCTGGATGAGGCGCGTCCGGCCGACACGCTGTGCTTTGTCGTCGACGGTTACGATCCGGCGCCCGGACGGCAGGGTGGCTTCAGCCGCTCGGCGCGCGACATTGCCGCGATGCGCCGTAGCCATGATCTTCGCCGCATGATCGCGCTGCTCGGCGAACGTGTCCCGTCGACGTTGCTTGGCGACGTCGAGGTTCGTCGCTGCCTTTCCGAAGGCAGCAATGCGACAATGACTATCCTGCACCTCGTTCACGAGGGCAGCGCTACGGATCTCGTTGCCAAGATGCAGGATTGCTCGCCGGCTTCGGTGACGCGCCGCTGGAAGGCGGGAGAAAACGACGCGGCGACAAGCCTCGCCCATCCGCGCTGGCTGGCGCCGCCGTCTGGGGTTTCGGGTCTCGTAGTTCACGAGGTCCGCGGCGGCATCGCCGCCTCGCCACATTAACGACACCCTGCCGAGAGCCGAAGAGGCACCCTTTATCGGCCCGGTAGAACGGCAATCTTTGTCCTCAAGCAACAACGGGCGGCAACTAGGAACGTGCCTGCTCGCCGCTGAAAGTTTCTGCTGCTTAACCCTTGGCAACCATAATGCACTCTTGAAATAACGACATTTCTGATATGGGATGGTTTCGCTAGATAATGGCAGGCGTAGTGAACTGCTTCGATTTTACGATGCTCTCGCTCTCAAGGGGGCGATGCGCATATACGAGGGTTTATGCTTTACGAAGCTTACCAAGCGCACCTTGACGTTCTCATCCCTGTTCGCCTGATGGCTGAGGCTATCCGGGGTTTTCTCGATCACCCGTGGCCGCTGATCGGGAATACACCTTTGATTCGAAGCGCCGCGGCCACGATGGAGCTGCTATCGAATGGGGGCGTGTCGCATAACCGGCCAGATTTCGGCATCCGCGCCATAATGACTGAAGGCCAAGAAGTTGCGGTCAGCGAGGAGGTCGTCGTTTCCGACCCGTTCTGTAACTTGGTTCATTTCCGCAAGGACACCGAGTACGAGGCTCCGACCATCCTGGTCGTCGCGCCGCTCTCTGGCCACTTCCCGACCTTGCTGCGAGGCACCATTCAAACCCTGCTGCCCGATCATGACGTTTTCGTCACCGATTGGGCAAACGTCCGCAATGTCCCTCTGCTTTACGGTCGGTTTGGCCTGGACGACTTTGTGGATCTGGTGATCCGTTTCATCCGCTTCCTCGGGCCGCGCATCCACATCATGGCGGTCTGCCAGCCCTCGGTGCCGGTGCTGGCGGCCGTGTCGTTGCTCGCGGCGGCCGACGAGACCTGTCAGCCGGCATCAATGATATTGATGGGCGGGCCGATCGACCCGAGGGCAAACCCGACCGAACTCAATCGTTTTGCCGAAGCGCATTCGCTCGATTGGTTCGAACGAACCGTTATTACCACCGTGCCTGGGCGTTATCCCGGAGCCTTCCGCCGAGTTTATCCAGGTTTTCTCCAGCTCGCGGGCTTCTTGAGCATGAACCTAGATCGTCACGTATCGGCGCACTGGGACATGTTTCATAACCTCGTGCGCGGAGATGGCGACAGCGCGGCGGCTACTCGGGCGTTCTACAAGGAGTACAGCTCGGTGATGGATCTGCCGGCTGACTTCTATCTGCACACAATCAAGCGGGTATTTCACGACCATGATCTGCCACGCGGCAGCTTCCGGGTGCGCGGACATCGGGTCGAACCGGCAGCCATAGAACGCACCGCGCTGATGACCGTCGAAGGCGAGCGGGACGACATTTGCGCGCCGGGCCAAACCGTCGCCGCGCACCAACTCTGTAATGGCATCGCTGCGGCGAAAAAGACCCATCACCTTCAGCTCAAAGTTGGCCATTATGGTGTATTCCATGGCCGTCGGTGGCAGACCGAGACGTATCCGAACGTTCGGTCGTTTATCCGGGCGCAGGGCTAGCGGGCTGGGGTGTTTGCTGCCGCCTCGCCGGCGGCGTGGAACTCGAGGGGAGGTGGAAGATGGCTCTCCGAGGCAAGGTCGTCATTACCTGCGCCGTAACCGGCTCCATCCATACCCCGACGATGAGCCCCTATTTGCCGCTGACCCCGGACCAGATCGCACGGGACGCGATCGCAGCCGCGGAAGCGGGGGCGGCCATCCTGCATCTCCATGCCCGCGACCCCAATGACGGTCGGCCGACACCCGATCCCGGGGTCTTCATGCGATTCCTGCCGCGGATCAAGCAGTCAACCGATGCTGTTATCAACATCACCACCGGGGGCGGTCACGGCATGACACTCGAGGAGCGCCTCGCTGCCCCGCTGCGCGCCAAGCCGGAGATGTGCTCGCTCAATATGGGGTCGATGAATTTCGGGCTCTATCCGATGCTCGGCCGTTACAAAGATTGGAAATACGAGTGGGAACCGCAGCATCTCGGAATGACACGCGATTTTATCTTCCGTAATACCTTTGCCGACATCGAGCGGATCCTGAAGGATTTGGGGGAAGGATGCGGCACCCGCTTCGAATTCGAATGCTACGATGTCGGCCACCTTTACAATCTCGCGCACTTTCTCGAACGAGGTATGGTCAAGCCGCCGCTTTTCGTTCAGACGATCTTTGGCATCCTCGGCGGTATTGGCGCGGATCCGGAGAACCTCGTGCACATGAAGCGCATTGCCGACAAGCTCTTTGGCGATTCCTATGCGTGGTCGATCCTCGCAGCCGGCCGCCACCAGCTGCCGCTGGTGTCGATGGGCGCGATCATGGGCGGCAATGTCCGGGTCGGGCTCGAGGATTCGCTGTGGATTGGCAGAGGTAAGCTCGCCAAGAGCAACGCCGAACAAGTTAGTGCCATCCGGGCGATTGTCGAGAACCTGTCGCTCGAGGTCGCCTCGCCCAATGAGGCGCGGGCGATGCTCGCGCTCAAGGGCGGCGACAGGGTCGCTTTCTGAGCGGGGTAGATCGCACAATGATCGACAAGCGGGTCCGCAGCCTCACCGAGGCGGTCGCTGGGATCCCAGACGGGGCTGTCGTCTTGTGTGCCGGGTTCGGCGGAGCTGGCCTGCCCGACGCCCTGTGCGAAGCGGTCATCGAGCAGGGGGCGCGCGATCTGACGGTGGTCGCCAACAATGCCGGGACCGGGCGGAGCGGCCTAGCCGCACTGCTCGCGGCGGGCCGGGTCAGACGGATCGTCTGCTCGTTTCCGCGCAGCTCCGGTTCGGTAGTGTTCGAGGAGCTCTATGCCGCGGGACGGATCGAGTTGGAGCTCGTGCCGCAAGGCATCATCAGCGAGCGAATGCGCTGTGCTGCGGCCGGGCTCGGCGGCTTCTATTCCCCGGTATCGGTCGGGACCCGCCTCGCCGAAGGCAAAGAGCACCGCGAGATCGACGGCCGCATGCATGTGCTGGAAAAGCCGCTCAAAGGCGATGTTGCTTTGCTGTCCGCCGATCGCGGCGACCGCTGGGGCAATCTCACTTACCGAAAATCCGCGCGCAACTTTAACCCGACGATGGCGATGGCGGCGAACCTGTCGATAGCACAGGTCCGCCATATCGTCGAACTCGGTGAGCTCGATCCCGAAATGATCGTCACGCCCGGCATCTTCGTCGACCGCCTCGTCGAAGTTGCCAGGTAACCGGAGGAACCCGATGCCGTTGCAACGTCGCCAAATCGCTTGGCGCGCCGCGCAAGATCTTGCGAACGGCGCTTATGTGAACCTCGGAATCGGGCTGCCGACTCTCGTCTCGGATTTCCTCCCGGCCGACCGGGAGATCGTCCTGCACAGCGAGAACGGCGTCCTGGGAGTGGGGCCGGCGCCTGGCGATAACGAGGTAGATTGGGAT
>Ga0310914_10002214_pt1 | contig 13001 bp, 13 predicted proteins | sample GREbulkMGAN108_FD_203450 | JGI IMG/M metagenome (GOLD analysis project Ga0310914, IMG submission 203450) | Lab enrichment of tropical soil microbial communities from Luquillo Experimental Forest, Puerto Rico - GRE.bulkMG.AN108 | ecosystem: Environmental > Terrestrial > Soil > Tropical forest >... | reverse complement strand
GAAAGGTCCCGAGCCGACCGCTGACGCGGCATCCGCTGGACCGCCCGCACCCGCCCCCGAACCAAGGACTGAGACTGAGACGGGTGACGAGCGATGACCGTGCTGGCCGATGTTGAGCACTTCGCCGGCCCGCCCGGCTGGACCTGGTACATCTTGTTCTACTTCTTCTTCGCGGGGCTTTCCGGCGGGTCCTACGTCATTGCATCGCTGCTCCGCCTGCGCGGCGAGCCGCCGGACGAGCCGGCCGCCCGGCTCGGCTACTACGTCTCGTTCGCGGCGCTGATCCCGTGCCCGGTCATGCTGATCCTGGACCTCGGTACCCCGCTGCGGTTCTGGCACATGTTGTGGAACACGACGCCGGGCGCAGCGGGCCTGAACTTCAAGTGGTGGTCGCCGATGTCCGTTGGGGCATGGGCGCTTCTGGTGTTCGGCGCGTTCGCCACTGCGTCCTTCGTGGACTGCCTGGTACGCGACGGCCGGCTCCGGTGGCCGTGGGCGGCCCGGCTGCTCGGTGGCGGGTTCGGCAGGCTGGTCACAGTCGTGGGGACCATCCTCGGCCTGTTCATCGCGGGCTACACCGGCGTGCTGCTATCCGTGTCGAACCAGCCGGTGTGGAGCGACACGTGGACGCTCGGCGGGCTGTTCCTCGCCTCCGGCCTTTCCGGCTCGGCCGCGCTACTGCTGTTTCTCTTGCGCTACCGCGCATCGACCGATGCCAGTTCCGGTCCGCTGATTGTCTCGGAACGCCTCTACGCGGTCCTCGAGCTGGCGTTGATCGTGATCTTCGCCCTCACCCTGATCCCGGCGAGCACACTTGGCCATGCCTTCGGCTTCCCTTGGCTCTTGCTCTGGTTGGTGGCGCTGGCCGGGCTGGTGCCCGGCGTCGGAGGCCTGATCACGTCCCGGCTCGCGGTCACTCCCGAAGGAGTGGCGGTGCCGGTCCACTCGGCGTCGGCGACGCGGGCGATGGCGATCTGCGGTCTGGTCCTGCTCGGGGTGGTCGCACTGCGTGCGGCCGTGATCTTCAGCGCCCAGTGACCCGCCCGCAGCCGTAAGCCGACCTGCAGTCAGCTCTTCTGAGCTGGTATTTCCTGGTGGAGCTAAGGGGACTCGAACCCCTGACCCCCACACTGCCAGGACCAGGCGGAATGCGTGGCCAGGCACGATAGGACTGTTTTCGGGCAGTCGTGGCCGTCGTTGGGGGTGCAACTGTCGTCAGGGTTGTCGTCAGAATTGTCGTCACCGATAGGCGCCCGCGTAGGTTCATGCTGACGGATTTACAGTCCGTGTGGCGCGTGTTCGTGAGGTGTCGAAACATGCCCTGTGCGCCGCTGACCTACCGGAATAGTTTCAACGCATGTCAACCCGTTCCTGCGTATTGCCGCTGAGTTGTGACAACGCTGGCGCTTGGAATCGTGTCGCGCGGGGGTAACCAACGCGATTTGCTGGCCTGTCTAGACGCGGTCAGGGAGGCCCCAGATGAATACCTGGCTCAACCATACGAGCGCGACTCGGCGCTGCCGACGCATCGAAGCGGCGAAATGCTCAGCGATGGCCTACTCGCCAGGAATGGGTTGCGACCGACGCGTTGATTGTCTCGGACAACATTCACTCGGGCACGAGTTCGTCGGTGTCGGCGAATACTAGATTGCCGGTGTCCAGCACCACCGCCCACCGACGGGCCGGGTCGATCTGATGGCCGCCGATATCGACGGCTTGGCCCGCCAGTTCACCGAAGTCCTCCACGATCACCCCAAGACTCTCGGCGTCCGTGTGCGGGTAGACGCGGACGCGCATGTTCACCACTAGGCGCGCGTCAGTTTGGACTTTGTCACCCTTGACGTGTTTGACCACTGTCCCCCTGCCCAGCGCATCATCGTTGCTCCATGATGGAACAAAAGCGGCCTGACCGTCCGAGGACCTCTGACTTTTCGCCCCCGGACGGGTTATCGACCCTAGCATTACCCGCATGGCGACCTTCGCGTTGGTACACGGTGCGTGGCACGGCGCTTGGTGCTGGGAGTTGCTGTCACCGTTCCTGAGACGCCCAGGCCATGACGTGGTCGCGATGGATCTGCCTTGCGACGACGGGTCGGCGAGCTTTGACACCTACGCCGACGTGGTTTGTGATGCGCTCAAGGGGCGCGACGACGATGTAGTGCTCGTGGGGCACTCGTTGGCGGGCATGACGATTCCGTTAGTCGCGGTTCGCCGACCGGTACGGCATTTGGTGTACTTGTGCGCCACGATTCCTGACATCGGCAGGAGCATGTTCGATCAATTGCGCGACGAGCCCATCCTCAACCCGGCCTACGTGAAGGGGCTGAGTGAGCCTGACATGCAGAATCGAACAGTATGGGTCGATCTCAAACTTGCTTGCGAGCTGATCTTCGCCGACTGTGATGAATCGACTTCGGAGGCCGCAGTCAACCGGCTTCGACCGCAGTCAAGGTCCCCCTTTTCTGCGCCGTTCTCTCTGGCCCAGTTTCCGGCGGTGGCCTGCACTTCCGTTATCTGTGGCGAGGATCAATACGTCAGCCCGGAGTGGTCGAGGCGAGTCGCCCGGGACCGGCTGGGCATGGACCTTGTCGAACTTCCCGGCGGTCATTCACCGTTCCTTTCACGACCGTCAGCTCTTGCTGACGTGTTGCTTCACTTGGCCGAGACGTAATGCAGAACCAGTGCGCCGTCCGAACGGGATGCCTCCCGCGACTCCGACGCCGCGCAGACTCTGCGGCATTTGCATGACACCGAAACTCGACCCCATCCTCGGCTTACACTTCCGCAACGTTCTCGGAGACGCGCTATGCGCTGAATGGGGACTTGTGCGTCGCCTACCGCACGTCGCGCGAAGGTCCTCGCGACATCGTGTCCGTCCCGAACTGGGCCACGTGCTGCGAGGTTCTTCCGGAGCTACCGTCCATTCAGGGTTGGGTCGCGGCGATGACATCGCTCGGTCGGCTCATCTACTTTGACCAGCCGGGCACCGGAGCATCCGATCCCGTCACGCCCGGGGCACTGCCGACGTTGGAGCAGTGGGCCGACAGCATCACCGCGGTGCTCGACGATCTCGGGAGTCGCGAAGCGGTTCTCGTAGCGGGGAACTCCGCGTTCGCGCCCGCTGCGCTGTTCGCGGCGACACATCCGTCTCGCACCACCGCGCTGGTCGTGCTCGACGGTTTCGCAGATGCGGGCGGCACCCCAGTCGTTCGAGACGAAGTTCAAGCTGCGACGGTCCGGATGTGGGGGACGGGCGAACTTATACATGTGACGAATCCGGACATGCCGTGGAACGAGGAGATTCGGGCAGCGTGGGCCCGGATGGAACGCCTGGCGGCGAGCCCCGCGATCCGTGCTCTCCTGATGCCGCTCGTGACGGAAGTGGACGTGCGGGCGGTCCTTCCGACCGTCCGTGTGCCGACCCTCGTCCTCCAGCACGCCGACGGCGTGACCAACCCGCCCGCGAAGGGCAAGTACATCGCCGAGCACATACCCGGCGCGAAATATGTTGAGGTGCCGGGCCGCAACTGGCAACACATCGTTGAACCCGGATGGCGTGCGTCGTTTCAGGAGATCGCGCGGTTTCTCACCGGCGAGCAGGCTGATGTGGGCGATGATCGGGTTCTTGCCACGGTGCTGTTCACCGACATCGTGGACTCGACGCGCCGCGCGGCGGAGATGGGTGACCGCGACTGGCATGCGCTGCTCGATGCGCATGACGCCGTGGTGCGGTCGCAGCTCACCCGCTTTCGGGGCCGCGAGGTGAACACGTCGGGTGATGGTTTCCTCGCGATGTTCGACGGCCCGCAGCGAGCGATCCGCTGCGCGATGGCGATCCGCGACGTGGTGCAGGCGCTCGGCATCGAGGTGCGTGCGGGGTTGCACACCGGCGAGTGCGAGGTCCGCGGCGATGACATCGGCGGGATCGCGGTACATATCGGCGCGCGGGTGAGCGCACTGGCGGGGCCGAACGACGTGCTCGTGTCCAGGACGCTGCGCGACCTGGTTATCGGATCAGGACTCGAATTCGAAGACCGTGGCGCTCACCAACTCAAGGGCGTGCCCGGCGAGTGGCACCTCTTCGCAGTCGCCTCTCCGTAGCGGGGGGTTCCGGCGCACCGCCGCCGACCGGCTGTGGTCAGCCCGCAACTGAGGAATGAGCCGCCGCAGCCGTCCCGGTGTCGGGCTGGACCCGGCGGCGATGACCAGACACCGGGCATCGCGGATGTACTATTCCCACACTCGGGCCGTTTCACGGGAAGTACGCATCTGGCGCAGTGAGCTGATCGGGCCGTCGAGGCTGAGCGCTTCGCTGCCTCGTCTTTGTCTGCGGCACTTGGGAGGAGCCTCACGATGCCTGAGGTGTCAACTGGGACGCGGCAACCGGAGGAGACCTGGGACACCCACCCTTGGGTCGAGATAGGGCGTAGGGCAATCGGCTTCGGGATCGTAAATGGTCCGCGAGGTGACTTGCCCGCGCTCAAAGAGTTCGTGCTGCAGGTCGAAGAGCTCGGACTGGACGGATTCTGGGTCACCGACCATCCAGTGTGGTATCCGGATAGTTTGATCACCTTGGCCGCTGTTGCGGGGGTGACGACGCGCATCCGGCTGGGCACGCTCGTCGCCTGCGTCCCGTACCGCAACCCGCTGGTGCTGGCGCGGATGGCCGCCGACATCGATGCGCTGAGCAATGGCCGCCTGGTGGTCGGGCTCGGCATCGGCGATAACGAAGACGAATTCCAGCAGATGGGGATCGCGCTGCGCAGTATCCGCGAGCGCCAGGAGATGCTGGAGGAGACGGTCGGGATCCTCCGCTGGCTCTGGGGTGATGCCCCGTCGGCCCCGGCCAGCCGACACTGCAGCGTGAGCGCGGAGCCGCTGAACCCGGCGCCGGTCCAACGGCCGCGGATCCCGATCCTCATCGCCGGAGGCGGCGAGCGGGTCACGTTGCGACAGGTAGCCGAGCATGCCGACGCCTCCAACTTCGGCGAACACCACTGGGCGGGCGGAGTCCAGGGCGACGAAGGCGTACAGCGCCGATTCGCGGCACTGCAGGGCTGGTGCGAACGGCTGGGACGACCCTACGACTCGGTGCTGAAGACCAACACCACCCTTCCGCTGATCATTGCCGACACTCGATCTGCGGTGGCCGACAAACTCGACCGGTACGTGCCCCCCTTCATCCGTGAGATCACTACGGAGAGCATCGTGGCCGGGACCCCCGACGAGGTGATCGCCCACTATGCTCCCCTGGTGCGAGCGGGTCTCCAGCAATTCCTGGCGATGGTGTACGGCAGCGACATCGACACCGTCCGCCTGCTCGCTCAGCAGGTCATTCCGGAGCTACGGGACCTGCACGTAAGTCCGGTCGCCTAAACCTACGGCGCCGCAGATCCGGCCAGAGCCGCAGCAGGTAAGTCACGGAACGCCCCATCGCCAAGGTCGGGCGTCCACGGTTCGTTGTCGAGGCCGGCCCACCTGTCGGAAGCGGTCCCACATCGGCCGCCAGTGCTCACCACCGCCGTCTCGGTTGTGGGAGATTGCAGCTCGCGCATTGTCGTTCACGGGCTGAGTAGCCGATCCACTCATCTATGTTGCTAAACATGCCCGCAAGTACATTAGGAAAGGATCTGCGTCGCCTGATCGGATCGGACGCGGTTCTGACCGATGAGGCGACCCGCGTCCTGGCGGGAACCGACTTCATCACACAGCGCGGCGTCCCAGCGGCGGTAGCACGGCCGACCTCGATCGATCAGGTCGTGACACTGCTGGGCTATGCAGCGCAGCGAGGCATACCGATCGTCAGTCGTGGCGCGGCGACGAACCTCTCCGCGGCGATCGTGCCGGGTGATGATTCGCTGATGCTGGATCTGGCGGGCATGAATCGAATCCTTGAGATTGATGCGCGGGCGCGGCGCGCGACCGTCGAACCAGGTGTCATCAACGCGGACCTCAAGGCCGCCGCCTCGCGAGAAGGTCTGGTGTATGCGCCGGATCCGGCCTCTACCCCGATCTCGACGATCGGCGGCAACATTGCCGAGAACGCCGGTGGGCCTGGATGCATCAAGTACGGTGTCACGTTTCACCACGTGCTCGCGCTCGACGTCGCGCTCGCCGATGGGCGGCTGGTCACCTTGAGCGAAAGTGACGACGTCGATCTGCTGGGCGTGACAATCGGATCCGAAGGGATCCTCGGGGTGGTGACGCGTGCGGTACTGAACTTGGTGCCGATCCCGGTATCGCGCTGGACCGCGCTGGCTTCCTTCGAGCGAGTCGAGGACGCCGCCCTGACCGTTTCCGAGATCATTGCCGCCGGGATCCTGCCAGCCGCGCTGGAGATCTGCGACAAGCGGTTCATGGAGATCCTGGAAGCGCACCTTCCGTCCGGCTATCCGACGGACAAGGAGGCGATGCTGATCGTTGAGCTCGACGGCGAGGCCGATGACCTGGCTGGCGAGACGCCTGAGCTCGAAAAGGTTTTGCGGCGTTGGGATCCCGCGCTGCGCATTGCGGCCGACGAGCAAGAACGCGTCGCGCTGTGGGCCGGTCGTCTCGCTGCGGCGCATGCCCTACGAGCGACTGGAAAAGCGTTCTATATCTGCGATTCGACGGTGCCGCGGCAGCGAGTGCCCGAGATGATGGCGCACTGCCGCCAGATCGCCGCGAGCTATGGACTTGACGTCCCCATGCTGGGGCACGCCGGCGACGGCAACTTGCACCCGACCGTGCTCTATGAACCTGGCCAGTTGGCCACGGTCGACGCAGTCGCAAGGGAGATCACAGACAGGGCCCTGGCACTCGGTGGCACACTCACAGGCGAGCACGGCGTCGGCACCGCGAAGCGGGACCACATGCGACGGGCCTTCGGTCCAGTCGAACTGGCCGCCTTCCGCGCGATCAAGCGGGCTTTCGACCCGGACGGGCTTTTAAACCCGGGTGTGATGTTGCCTCCGCCGGAGCGCACGGAGCCGGACCTCAGACAGTTCGGCGAAGCCGTCAGGCAAGCACTCGTCGGCCAGACACGGGTTTTACCGCCACCCGCGGATGCTGTGCCACACGACACGACGATCGCCGTCGACGCCGAGAACATGAGCCTCACCGCCGGTGGCGCTGCTATGTGTCGCGATGTCGCCGCTGCGGCCACGGCGGCGGGCCTCTCTTGCCCCGCGATGGAGATCGATGGTGCGGTGGCCGACATCATCGAGGTCGCCGGACATCGCCAACCGGCGCGAAGCGCTCTGCTCGGCGTCAAAGCCATCCTGCCCGGCGGACATCACGCGACGTTCGGCAGCGCGGCGATGAAGGACGTTGCAGGACTGGATGCCAAGCGGCTCGTCGCAGGAGGTCGCGGAACGTTCGGCGGCGTGGAGCGCGTGACCTTACGAGCAGTCCCTCCTCGCAATTGAGCGCTGCGAGCCTGGGATGGGGCGTGTCTATCCGGGTGAGGCGAGGGCGAATGCCTGTCCGGTGGCCGCAGCGGCGAGTTTGACTTCAGGGGTCTTGGGTTCTTGCACGGATGGCCCACGCTGTGTTGTGAGCTGGCACGAGACGCAAAGACGCGAGTGCGAGCGGCGCATGCGTCAGTAAGGTCGACCGCGCTATATGTGTGCAGTCTGTGGAGCCCAGAAACCCTATGCCGGTCAATGTGATTGAGGTTTCGACGACAACCAGGTTGTTGTGCGCCCAGTCCCGCAGCCGGGTGGAGCGCTGCGACCACGCCTTAAGGCAGTGCTTGTCGACGGCGGCCATCGCGGCCATCCCCGTGAAGGGGTCGACCGGACTCCATTCCGCGCCCAGCTCGGCGTGCAGCTCGTGGCGCAGGGTGGCTTGATAGACGATGCCGGCGGCTTTGGCTTCGTGATAAAGCGACTTGGAGTCGATCGATACCAGCGCACCATCGGTTCGGGCCTGGCGGTTGGGCACGATGACGTGGGTGTGCAGGTGCGGATCCCCACACCGCGAGGTCTCGTGCTGGTAGGCGATTCCCACCAACCCCGGCAACCGCTGCAGGTCCGGTCTTTTCGCCGATGTCGTCGGTCAGGGCGCGTAGCAGCGACACGCTCTTGGGCGCGGCGAACGTCAGATCGAAACCGTGCACGGAGCCCGTGGTGTATACCCGCCCGCTGGCCCCATTGGGGGCGATCCCGTCATCGAGCCAGCGGGACGCCACGGTGGTGTCAGCGAACCCGCCATGCAACGTGGCAGCGTCCAGCCCGGTCAGCTCACCCACCGCCGCGGTGTCCACGGCCACGATCCAGGTCGGCATCCGGGTATCGCGTTCGGAGTAGTACTCGCCCAGCCCGCCGCCGGCGGACTGGCGATCCATCGCCGCGGCCGGGGCCGCATTGGCGGTGTCGTTGTAGTAGTTGATGCTCCACCGCGATAGCCGGGAGATCGTCAACACCGGCGACCACCTCAGAACCTTACGGAGCGAAACTAGCTGTAGCGGCTGGGATTTGGGGCGCGCGCAGCGCGGCCCAAATCAGTATTGCACCACTTGTGCCAATGTGCCGTGCGGAAATCCTCGGCAAGGGCGATCGAGGGGCTGGCGATCAGAAGCCCTGTGGGACTGCTGTTTTAAATGCTACAGAGAGGAATGTGATGGAACGATTGGGGTTAGATTTTGTGAGAACGATTAGAAGTTAGGGGATTTGGGGTGGTGGAGACGGGAAGGCGGGGCGCGGCACGGCCGGCCGCTGTGGCGTCACAGCCGATTCGCGCGGGCTTAGGCGATACGTTCGATGGTCGCTAGTTGTGATCCGATGTGCTCACGCGCGATTTCGGCGTCGTAGTGAGCCTGCATGTTGATGAAGAACATGTCGCTTAATCCGAGCGCGCGTGAAAGCCGCAGTGCGGTGTCGGCGCTGATGCCGCGCTTGCCGTGCACGATCTCGTTGATGCGGCGCGGCGGCACGTCGATCGTTTTGGCGATCCGGTACTGCGAGATGCCCAGCGGGTCGAGGAATTCGGTCTTGAGGATCTCGCCAGGGTGGGTGGGCGCGAAGTCGGCCATGGTGTTTGTCCTTTCTAGTGATAATCGACGAGTTCTACGTTGCCGGCGCCGCTGGCACTCCAGGTGAAGCAGATGCGCCACTGGTCGTTGACGCGGATGCTGTATTGGCCGGCACGGCCGCCTGTCAGCTTCTCCAGTCTGTTGCCTGGGGGCACCCGCAGGTCGTTGATGCTCTCGGCGGCGTTGATGAGAACAAGCTTGTTGTATGCGAGCCTGCTAAGTTCCGGGCTGAGCTTCTTGACGTAGCGCCGATGCCAGATCGCCTCGGTGTCCTTGTCCCGGAATGAGCGGATCACTCGATCAATGATAACGTACGGCGTTATTAACGTAAAGCGTTATCATCTATCCGGTCGAAAGATTGTGCACGAAGTGGTCACCGCGGCGAATTACAGTAGTGCAATACGACTCACCACGAGGGCATCGCATGACTCACACACACTCCTCAAGCTCAACTGAGCGCAACTCCTTCACCGGTACCCGCATCAACGGCAGTTTGCTTCTCACTGTTTCCGAAGCTGCTGCGGCGCTGCGTATCTCACGCTCGTCGATCTATCGGCTCTTCGATGCCGGCGAGCTGGCGTGGGTCCAGATCGGGGCGTCTCGCCGGGTGAACTCGGCGGAGATTCATCGCTTCATCGTGGCGCACACCGGGGGCGCCCTTACGCCGCAAGACGATGGCTGAGCGTCGCCGGCTGGCGCCGCTGATGCGCATCGAGCGGGCACGGGGCTTCGGTAGCGGGTCGCGGCGAGCGGTCGTTCGCCCAGTCGCGAAGTGCTGAAGGTGCTCACGTTGATCGACGATGGAGAATTCATCACGGTGCAGGCTGCGGCCAGCCGGCTTGCCGTCAGCCGATGGATGATCTACCGGCTGATCTGGGAGCAACAGATCAAATCGGTGCAGATCGGCAGATGCCGGCGGATTGTCCGAAAGTCGTTAGATGAGTACATCGCTGGCCTTATCGACGGGGTCGCGTGATGGCTGCGCGGGAACGGGCGAAGCGCAATGCCAACGGCGAGGGCGGCGTGTATCGCCGCACCGACGGACGGTGGGAGGGCAAATTTTTGTTGACACACCGGATGGGCGGCGTAAGCGCGTCAGCGTGTACGGCGACACCGAGCGGGAAGCCCTGAACGAGCTGAACAAGCTACGCGATCAACAACGGCGCGGCATTCCGGTTGCCACCACGACGCTTACGGTCGCCGAGTACATGTCGTATTGGCTCGAGCACATCGCCGAGCCGGGCATTCGGCGGACAACCTACGCCACCTATGAGGGCGATGTCCGCCTTCACATCGTGCCCGGCATAGGTAAGCGGAAGTTGAAAACGCTGCAGGCGGCAGATATCCGCGCATGGCTGAGCGACCTTCGTACGAAATGTCAGTGCTGCGGCCAGGGAAGGGATGCCGCCAGGGATAAGCCCCGGTGCTGCGCGCTCGCCGATCCACGGTGCTGCCAGGCCGCTCTGTCGGCCAGCTCGATCCGCCACGTCCTGCGAGTGCTGCGGGCCGCGCTACAGGACGCCGTCGACGAGGAACTGCTCAGTCGAAACATGGCGCGGCTAGTTCAGCTGCGGGTGACCGACGATCGCAAGGTTCGAAGCTTCACTCGCGCTGAGGCGCTTCGCTTTCTCGGTGCTGCCGAACACCACAGGCTCTACGCGCTCTGGGCAGTGGCGCTCGCGATGGGACTGCGGCGCGGTGAGGCGCTCGGTCTCGCATGGGCCGACGTCGATCTCGACGGGGGCCGCATGACGGTCCGGCAGGCATTGCACCGGGTCGATGGGCAACTGCGGCTGGACCCAGTGAAGACCGACGCATCTGTCGCGGTGCTGCCGATACCGGACCCCTTGGTGAGCATCCTGCGGGCACACCGCAAGCGACAGCTCTAGGAACGGTTTGCCGCCGGCTCAAGCTGGCGCGAGACGGGACTGGTCTTCACCACTGCCCAGGGCGGCTTCATCGAACCGCGGAACGCAAATCGGATCTTCCATAATCTCTGCCGGAAGGCCAACGTGCCGCAGCTGCGGGTCCACGATCTTCGCCACTCGTGCACGACGCTGCTGTTCACCATGGGCGTACCGCCGGCGACCGTTCAGCGGATCCTGCGCCACAGTTCGATCACGGTGACCACCGGCACTTACGTCGAGGTGATCGAGGCGGTGCAGCGTGACGCGTTGGACTCGATGGGCACGCTGTTCGCACACATGGGCGACGATTCGCAACGACAATTGTCGTCAAAACTGTCGTCAAACGGCTCTGAGTAGCTTGGTGAGATCCGAGTTTTCCCTGGTGGAGCTAAGGGGACTCGAACCCCTGACCCCCACACTGCCAGGAGCGAGCGGGTGCCCTGACCAGGCACGATAGGTGCATTTTGGTGCTGTAGCGGTGGTCGTTGAGGGAGCGACTGTCGTCACGGTTGTCGTCAGAATTGTCGTCACTGTTAGGTGCCTGCGTAGGTTCATGCTGACGGATTTACAGTCCGCCTAGCGAAGTCCCAGTGTGTTGCCCATCGTCGCAGTGATGGGGTGACCTGGGATGACCGTCCATGGTTGGCGCAGTGTGTCCCCCAATGTATCACCCGGCATGTGACAACGCGGTGACAAGTTTTGCCGTCAAGAGCTCCCGAAATCACGCGATAAGAGCATTTGGCTGCCGCGCAAATGCAGTTGAGGACGCGAACAATTTTTGCGGCTCGTAGGCAGCGCCGCGACGGCCAGGCCCGCATGGACCTGACCGGCCGTTGCCGCGCTTGTCAGGCGGCGTCGTGGTCGCCGCGGGTGGGATCGTCTTGGTGCTTGCAGACCAACGCCGAAGGCCATGTAGGAACAAATTCCGGCGCATCCTGAGGACGATGGCCCTTCTTTGCGCGTCGCGTAACCGAAGGCTGTCGTGAACCCGCCAGCGTTGTCACTGAAGGTTTCCCCGTAGATCCGCCATTATGCACCCACGGCGCACCTTTTCCGGCGATGATGATGTTCGGTCCGCCCGGCCGCCGCGCGCGACCCGGGGATGAACGTTCTCCGGCAGGAGGCTCGCATGGTCGCGTCGAAAATCCCCGGCGGCGCATCTGCCGGGCCGCTTTGATGGTCACCGCCACGCCCACCAACATCGGCGAAGTGTTGCGCCAAATCCTCGATGAAGCCATGAAGCAGGCGGCGCAACAGCCCGAGCACCTGAGCGATGTCATTAAGCAGGTCGAGCAGGACGCCAACAAAATCGTGGACAACGCCGAACGGATTCCGCAGCAGATCCTCGACGAGCTTCAACAGCCGCCGTTTCGGCCGCCGGACTGGTGGTCGCTGATGGTCTTCCTGCTATTGCGAATCCGCGACCTGCTCAACGACCCCCGCCTGACCGTCGGTTACCGACATCCGGCCGGCTGGTCGCGGATGGTGACGTTGAACTACTCCGAAGATTCTGCCAATCCGGACACCACGATTATCGCGACCGTTGGCCTGGCTATCACGGATCCCGGTGCGACGCAGGGTGTCTGGCTGCAAGTGATCAAAGACTTTCAGTTCAGTCTCGGCTCCGGCCCGCTGCATGTGGACATGAAGGCGAGCGGACGCGCCGACTGGCAGTATGTGGTGGGCGCGGCGATGACCAAACCCGCACAGCAGGCGCAGGCCAGCATCGACATCCAGTGGACGCCATGGAGTGCCGGCCTACACCCGGCCGCCGGTGCCCTGGACTTTCAACTCGGCGCGATCCACCTGAGTGTGGCGCTCTCCGCCGCGCCTACGGACCCGCTGTACAGGGTCACCGTCGGCCTCGGCTCTGACAGCGCCAGCGGTGTCACTGCCGGTGTCGACGCGCACAAGTTCCTCGGGGACGCGCTGAGCAGTTTCATCAACATCGCCCCGGTAGACGAGAGCTACTCCCCGCAGCTGGTGCTGACCCAAGGCGGCAGCCCGCAGTTCACCCTCGGGCAACGCGGCATCGGCTGACCCGTCGACGAAAGAACAGGCAGATGAGCGACAGACCCGAG
>Ga0310914_10002212_pt1 | contig 13003 bp, 10 predicted proteins | sample GREbulkMGAN108_FD_203450 | JGI IMG/M metagenome (GOLD analysis project Ga0310914, IMG submission 203450) | Lab enrichment of tropical soil microbial communities from Luquillo Experimental Forest, Puerto Rico - GRE.bulkMG.AN108 | ecosystem: Environmental > Terrestrial > Soil > Tropical forest >... | reverse complement strand
TTGGCGAGCATGATGAGTATGTCCGCTTTACCCCCAAAAGCGGACATTAGCGATTGACCGGAATGCCAGGCCGGTCCCGTCCTCACAGCGCTTGCGGCATCCCCTGGCGGAGAGCGGCGGGGTACAACTGGATCGGTGAGCAGCTGCGAGACGGGAGAGGTCAAATCGGGGCCGCGGGCGCCCGGTACGACCACAGCCGCAGCCCGCGACCCTAAGTCCGCTGGCGTCGCCCACGCGGCTCGCGGAGTAAGTCATACCGCCGTTGCAGCATTTGTCGCGATAAAAATACAAGAGTGCGGTCGCGCCACAGTGTATCGGTGCGCAAGGCTGCTGCATTGTGTGCAAGAACCATCATCGAGATTAGAATATTCTCACCCAACCAATGCACCCGCTGGCGCAACGACTGAGAACCATTCACTGCGATCCTCTCAAAGCCAAATCGGCCAACGAAGCGCGCCAATTGAGCGCTCCGCACCGGGGCAAAAGGCACTTTGCCACAGATGGCTTTTATGTCGTCCAGGTCCTCTCGGGCCTCGAGAAAGTAAGCCAATTCACCCAAAGAAGTGTCAAAGGCACGAATGAAGTGCTGCGCCCAGGCTAGAGTCGGGCCGCGTGCAGGAAAGGCTGGAAACTGTTCATTCCACACGTGCAATCCTATGAGCCGATCGCCCAGACGGATATGGACCCCGTCAGAAAGAACGAAGTCATCGCAGCTTGTGATGACCTGAATACGAAACAGGCAGGTGGGACAGCGCGTATATTCGATGACCCCTTGGTGCAAGCGCAAACGGACGTCCAGTGCTGCCAATATCGCACCTAACCACGGGCGGTTGAGCCGCCTCGCTTCCTCGTTGGCAGAGCTGAAAGGGTAGAGTTCCATTGAGCGATCCGGTGCACCGGCGTGAAAACCAGCACGACTCAGAAATCGTCGCCCTACCTCCCATGTTAAGCCCGCCCTAGCGTCGCGACAACCTATCGCGTGCCAATTCCGCGGTATTGATTTGCCTGGGCAAAGGCAGGGGCGCGCACCAAAAACCAACTGCGGCGGACATTCGCCTGTACGATTAGAATCTCAGCTTAGTGCCACAACCGGACATTTTGCGGCGCCCGACGGATGCCTGCTTTACCCCTCAAAGCGGACATTGATCGATGGCATGGCAATTTACGAGGTTCAGTCTAGGACTTAGCCGGTAGATGCGCAGTTTCGCCATTTTGGCCGCTATTTTTGGTGTCGCCCTCCTCATCGGGTTGACCGTCTATTACGGCTTTGACGAGGTCATGGCCGCCATAGCGAGTTCGCGATGGGCAACCGCGCTGGTCGTCGCCGCGCGGGCCGCGGCGCTCGTCGGCGCCGGCATTGGCTGGTGGGCACTAATGCCGGGTCGGCAGCGGGGACCTTCAGCTTTCGTGCTCCTGCGGTTTGTCCGCGAAGGGCTTAACACGTTCTTTCCACTCGCGGTTGTCGGGGGCGACGTCATCGGGGCGCGACTCCTCGCGCAATTTGGGGTCGCCACCAAGCTCGCCGTGGCCAGCGTTTTGGTCGACGTCTTCATTCAAGTTGTCTGCCTGATTGTCTTTGTGCTGGCGGGGGTCGGTGTTGTCGCGAGCCTTGTCGGCAACCGCACCGTGACCTCCACGGCGATTGGACTATTGGCGATTGCCGTGCCGGCCGTGACCGGGTTTTTCCTCACACTGAATTTTGGCGCGTTCGAACCGGTGGTGCGCTGGCTTACGGCGTTCGGAGAAAAACGCCAATGGCGCGTCTTCGACCAGGTGGTCGATCTGGGTGCGCGGCTACAGCAGATTTGGCGCAACTATCGCGGGCTTTCTGAGTCGTTTTTGATTCATATCGTCACGGTTTTTTTTGGCGCCATCGAGGTCTGGATCGCGCTTAAATTCATGAATTACCCGGTCGGTATCATGGAGGCAGTCGCGATCGAAAGCCTGGGCCAGGGCAGCCGCTCGGCCGCGTTCATCCTGCCCGGTGGAATGGGCGTGCAGGATGGTGTTTTGATCGCCGTCTGCGCGCTATTTGGTGTTCCGGCCGAGGTCGCATTAGCAATGGCGCTGATCAAGCGGGTTCCCGACCTGATTCTTGGCGCGCCGGCTTTAATGGGATGGCAAGCCCTTGAAGGACGGCATTATTTAGGCGCTGGCGATGAGGAAATGTCGGAGGAAATTTCCGAAACGTAAAACTCGGCCTGACTTTTGCCGTTTCTTTAGCGTGCATTGCAAGGTGAGCTTCGCCCTCCTTTCCGGGTTGGCGAAAATTTCTTCTGGCTGGGGCCAATTCGCGATCCCTTGTCTTTCGTCGTATTCGCGAGCTGTGTCGGTGGCGTGTGGAATGGCGCGGCCAGTACTGGAGTGACGGCCGACAAAACACTCGCCTTCTAGGAATGAGGTTGAAACCGTGATGCGGACATTATTTCTACAGGCGCCCTCGTTTGACGGGTTCGATGGCGGCGCCGGCTCGCGCTACCAAGCGCGGCGCGAAGTTCGTTCGTTTTGGTACCCGACTTGGCTGGCGCAACCGGCGGCCCTAGTCGAGGACAGCAAACTGATCGATGCGCCTTCACACCGAATAAAGTTCCAGCAGGTTGCGGACGTGGTGCGCGATTTCGATCTTGTCGTGCTGCACACCTCCGCGCCGTCTTTTTCATCCGACATCGGAACCATCAAGGCGCTTAAGGAAGTCAAGCCGTCGCTCAAGATCGGGATGGTCGGCGCTAAGGTCGCCGTCGATCCTGAAGGCAGCCTGCGCGCATCACCGTTGATCGATTTTGTCGGCCGGAATGAGTTCGACTTCACGATCAAGGATGTTGCGGACGGCAAGCCGTTAAGCGACATCGTCGGGCTGTCGTACCGCAACGCGTTGGGCGTCATTGTGCACAATGACGAGCGCCCGATTTTGGAAAACATGGACCTGCTGCCGTTCGTTTCGCCGGTGTACAAGCGCGATCTCGACATCAGGAACTATTTCAACGGTTATCTGAAGCACCCTTATCTTTCACTCTATACCGGCCGCGGCTGCAAATCTCGCTGCACATTTTGCTTATGGCCGCAGACGATCGGCGGTCACCGCTATCGCAAGCGCTCCGTCGGCCATGTCATCGAGGAGATCGCTTGGGCCAAGAAGGCCTTTCCCGAGGTCAAGGAATTCTTTTTCGACGACGATACCCTCACGGACGACTTGCCGCGTGTGGAGGCGATCGCCAAGGAGCTCAGCAAGCTCGGCGTCACCTGGTCTTGCAACGCCAAGCCGAATGTTCCGCGCAAGACACTCGAGGTATTGCGCGATAATGGCCTGCACCTATTGTTGGTCGGCTATGAGTCCGGCAATCAGAAGATATTGCACAACATCAAGAAGGGAATCCTGGTCGACGTCGCCCGCAGATTTACCAAGGATTGCCACGAGCTCGGCATCATGATCCACGGCACCTTCATCATGGGCCTGCCAGGAGAGACCAAGGAAACGATCGAAGAGACGATCCGTTACGCGGCCGAGATCAATCCGCATACGATCCAGGTTTCGCTCGCGGCGCCGTATCCCGGCACCTTCCTTTTTAATCAGGCGACAAAGAACGGCTGGCTCGACGATGCTCATGCGGAGCTTGTCAATGACGACGGCGTGCAGATCGCGCCGTTACATTATCCGCATTTAAGCCACACCGAAATTTTCGATTCAGTCGAGCAGTTCTATCGGCGCTTCTATTTGCGTTCGGGCAAAATCGCGGCGATTGTCAGCGAAATGATCCGCAGCCCGCAAATGATGAAGCGACGCTTGCGCGAAGGCGTCGAATTTCTTCACTTCCTGCGCGAGCGCAGTGTGGCGCACTAATTTCGGGATCGTGCTTTGAGATAAGCCGTGCTGGCGGAACTCGGCGATCACTTCGCTTAGTTGCGGCATCAGCGTCTCGGCGGCGAAAATCTGCTTCAGTGGCGCGGGAGGCTGGCCCGTTGCTCCGAAGCGCCGTCTCATTGCCTATCCTATACTTCAGGCAGTTCTCCAACGTCCGCTTTTGGCACAAAGCGGACATCAGTTCGGTTTGGAAGCTGAGGAAGCCAGTACATTGTACGCGACCATCGGACGGCGAATGCCCTTGAGGTTGAACTCACCCGTAGGTTCAACGGTCACGGCCGCGGCGGCGGCATGAGGAAAAAGGAGGTGAGCACCAGCGCCCAGGCAACCACGGAACGCAAAGGAATGTGCGTCGTCACGCTCTCTCAAACTTCCCGCACTCTCTACTTACTCTGAGACGGGCCCGTTGGAAGCGTGAACTGAAAGACCGTTCCACGAGAGCGACTCGATGAAGCCCACAAACGGCCGCCATGTGATTCAATAATCGATCGACAAATTGATAAGCCCATTCCCATGCCATCGGCCTTCGTTGTGAAGAATGAACCGAAGATTTTGTCGATGTGGTGTGGTTCGATGCCGGTTCCGGAATCTTCGATGGCAACCCGCGCCCGGTCACTATTTTCACGTTCCGATTTAACTATCAATGTGCGGTCCGCAACCGTTTCCATTGCTTCGATAGCATTAGTAACGAGGTTAAAAAGTACCTGTTGTAGCTGAACTCGATTGCCCGTTACTGGCATAATTGCTCTATCCAGTTCCGTGCGCACGGCAATATCGTGCTTTTTGACCGCGCCTTGTACAAGCGTGAGCACTTCCTCGATGAGCTGATTCAAGTCGATCGAGACGTTAACCAGCTTCTTGGACTTGAACATGGCCCGCACGCCTTCGAGCACGTCGGCAGCAGTCTGGCCAGCGCGGACAATGTTTTTAAGACATTCACGCGCTTTATCGATGGCAGGAGGTGTTTGCTCCAACCAGCGCAAACCAGCACTTCCAAAACCCACAACAGCCGCGAGGGGCTGATTCACTTCATGAGCGATCGATGCGGTCATGGCGCCCATTCGGCTCACGTGCGCTGAGCGCGCAAGTTCAGCTTGAGCGGCTTGCAATGCGTCCTGTGCCTGCATTTTTTCCGTTATGTCGAAATTCATCCCGAAAGTGTGCTGGCCAGTCGCCGCACGATCCGCAATTCGAAAAACATAAAGCTGTATCCAAATCAGCTGACCATCTTTCCGCTGCAGCCGCTTGACCAGTTCAAAATGTTGCCGTTTGCCTTGCTGTAATTCATTAAAAAGGATTCGGTTGGTTTCGCGCTCGTTGGCGGGCGTAATATCTAGAGGAGTGATTTTTTTAAGTTCATCTTCGGTGTAGCCGACCATAGCCTGAAAGGTTGAATTGGTCGTGATGAAATATTGGTTTTTGTCAAGAACCGTAATTCCCATAAATGGATTCGCGAGCACCGCGTCCCAACGATCCTCGTTGGCCCGCAATTCACGTTCGAGCTGAACGAAACGAATATCGCCCTCTCGAGGTGCAACTTCTTGTTTGGTCACCGGCTTATCGCAGTCGTTTTGCGGCCCCAATGTCCTTTTGCAGTCAATACCCGACATGTGGCCAAATTCAAGCAATCTCCACCAGCAAGCTGAGCGAGGAGGGAATGTCCGCTTTATCCCCAAAAGCGGACATCAGCAGAGCGCATTGGGATGTCCGCTTTGTGCCAAAAGCAGACGTCGCGCTACCTATTCGACCAGTTCGTCAGCAAGCGATAGAAATGATGCGGGAATCGCAAGCCTCAACGCCTTGGCGGTCGTGAGATTGACGACGAGTTGAAACTTCGTCGGGTATTGCACCGGCAGGTCGGCAGGCTTAGCGCCGCGCAGTATTCGGTCGACATATTCTGCCCCCTGCCGAAACTGGTTCAGCGGATCAAAGCTATACGAAATCAATCCGCCCGCTTTGGCGTAAAAAGCAAACGGATAGAGCGCTGGCAACCGTAAACGCGTGGCCAACGCAACGATAAGATCGCGGTTGATAAGCGTGACAGCGTGCGGAATGACAATGAAGCCGCCACTGCCCTCGGCGGCGAACGCCGGTAGGGCTTGCTTGATCTCGTCGGCGTCATGCACACCAAGCGCCACGGGCTTGACCTTGAGCGCAGGGGCCGCGGCTTCAGCAGATTTGAAGAACCGTACATTGATGGGTTCCTCGGGATGCATCAGGATCCCGACACGTTCGACTTGGGGCGCGATCGCTTTGAGCAGCTCCAGCCACTTTTCGCCCAACGACGGCCGCCAATTGGCGAACCCCGTGAGGTTGCCGGTGGGGCGCGCTTCGTCACTTACAAAACCCGCACCGACCGGATCGCCGACACTTATGAAAACAATCGGTATGGTGCGAACTTCCGCCTGAACAACCGCCGTCACCAAGTTGGTATTGGTGACCAACACGTCCGGTGCGAGGCTCATCAATTCCGTAAGGATGGCGCGTACCCTACCGGCATCCGCCGCGGGAAAGCGAACATCGATGAGAACATTGCGCCCTTCCTCCCAACCCAGTCTCTCCAGTCCCTGCCGCAGCGCTTCGACCTGAGCTTGAGCTGATGGATCGGTTTCCGCATATCCCATCAACACGCCGATCCGCCGCACTCGATCGGACTGATGCGTGCGGGCCGCGAGCGGCCAGATAGTAGCCGCGCCACCGAGAAATGTGATGAACTCGCGCCGCCTCACCGGCTGCCCCTCAAACACACGTTCTTACCCTACCATGCTGACCGTGCACGGTGCATCACGGCAAATTGGGATCACCGATGTCCGCTTTGGGTCATTAGCGGACATTGCCGAAGGTCTGACCGATGTCTGCTTTACCCCCAAAAAGCGGACATTGCGGATCGCGACAAGCATGTCCGCTTTGTGCCAAAAGCGGACATATGCGGTGCAGCGATCGCCATCAGCCGCTATTGCAGGTAATGACGAATTTTCGGCAATAGGTGGCGCGGGCTGAAAGGTTTCGGCACACAGTCATCGCAGCCCACTGCCCGCGCCTTCTTTTCTTCGCCGCTAAGCACATAGGAGGTAACCGCGATGATTGGGATCGATCGCAATTTCGGATCGGATTTAATCCGGCTCGTAGCTGTATAACCGTCCATGATCGGGAGCTGAATATCCATCAGGATGAGATCGGGCCGCTGCTTTGCGATTGCCGCCAGCGCCAGCTCACCGTTTTCAGCCTCCGTAATTTCGTAGTCAGTAGGGGCCAGCATATCGCGGATGATTTGGCGATTATCCGGTTGGTCATCGACCACCAAAATGCGCTTGCTCATGTCGTTTTTACCTGCCGCTTTCTTTATCATGGCCATCTCCCGGAAAATTAATCCGTGTTCTGGCTCTCGCTTTTCACGTTTACCTATCAGTTCATTTAGGGTGTCTTGCCAGAACTGGCTAAGTGCGCTTCGTGACGGCGATCACGTTTTGGAGCGTTCCGCGCCCAATATTGCGCAAACGTGATCGTGCTTGAATTCGCGTGAACGCCGAACGCACCTTCGGTCATAGCCTACGCGTGCGGGAAAACGGGCCGGGTTACAACTCCGTCCCATTTTGATGTCGGCTTTACTCCCAAAAGCAGACATTGCTGAGAGTCATTGGCATTTAGGCGGAAAAGAGGGGGACCGTGAGCTATCTAAACCTGGTTACACAAGAAGGTTTGGTGCGACCCTATGAGTATTTCCTTTGGACCCGGGCGCGAACATAGGAGCCAGGTGCATCTTCAATTGGCTGCAATGGTCCGCCAAGCTCGCGTGCTTTGACAGAGCCGCCAGCATGCCGTGATACCCAATCCTCCCACGCCAGCCACCAGGAGGTTTGAACCGGATTTGCGGTTTCGAACCATTCAGTCGCGCTCTTCGGAAGGTTTGGGTTTTGCCAGTGGCCATACTTACTGCCCGGTGGGCTAATGACGCCAGCGATGTGGCCGGAATCGGCGAGCACGAACTTAATTGGCCCTTTGTATAGTTGGGTCGCAGCATAGGTCGACTGCCACGGTGCAATATGGTCTTCCCGCGCCGACAATAGGAAGGTTGGCGTCTTGATACGTGCGAGGTCGATCGCAACTCCACCAAGTCTGATGCCTCCCGGAACGGCAAGCCGGTTCTCGTGATACATCTTACGCAAATAGAAGCTTTGCATTGCAGCCGGCATGCGCGTGGAGTCGGCGTTCCAATAGAGGAGGTCGAACGGGATCGGCTGCTTTCCAAGAAGATAGTTACTTACAACAAAACTCCATATTAAATCGTTGGCACGCAGCATATTGAAGGCTAAGGCCATATCGTGCGCCTCAAAATATCCGCGACTTTGCATGCGCTTCTCGAGTACTGCCAGCTGTTCTTCATCAATAAATACCGCCATGTCGCCCACATCAGTAAAATCGACGAGAGTGACAAAGTAGGTCGCTGTCTGGATCCGATCATCGTTCTGCGCCGACAGATATCCAAGCGTGGCGGCCAGAAGCGTGCCTCCAAGGCAATAGCCGATAGCGTTCACCTCGCGCTCGCCGGTCGCAACCCCAATTACGTCCAGTGCGGCAAGTGGGCCCTCGCGCATGTAATCCTCGAAGCCTTTATGAGCGAGACGCTCGTCTGGATTGACCCAAGAAATCACGAATACCGTATGGCCCTGATCCACAGCCCATCTGATGAAAGAAGTCTCAGGCCTTAAGTCGAGTACATAAAATTTGTTGATCCAAGGCGGCACTATGATGAGGGGCCGCCGCTTAACCTCAACCGTCGAGGGAGCGTACTGGATCAGCTGCATAAGCTCATTCTGGAAGATGACCTTCCCCTGTGTGGTGGCTACGTTCTCACCGAGCCGAAAAGCCTCCAGATCAGTCATAGTGATCGCAAGTCGTCCGCGACCGCGTTCGAGGTCATCCAGCAGATTTGTCAGGCCTCTGAGAAGATTCTCGCCGCCGGTCTCGATCGTGGTCTCCAATACCTCCGGATTGGTCGCAAGAAAATTTGAAGGAGCCATGGCATCCACGAATTGCCTTGTATAGAAGTCCACCTTGTGTGCTGTTTTCGGTTTTAGACCATCGACCCGGTTAACCGCCGACAGAATTGCCTCCGCGGAAAGCAGGTAGCTTTGCTTGATGTAATCGAAGAGAACGTTTTCAGTCCAAGCCGAGTGTCGAAATCGCCGGTCAGCCGTGACGGGGCGTCGCTCAGATCTGTTGGTGATACCAGCCAACCGTTCCGTTGTGCGCTGTAACAATTTTATATGTTCCTTCCACAACTCTAGCTGCATCTGCGCAATCGGCATCGGATTCGCAATCAACTTGACGGTTAGATCAAGGAAGGCCTGTCCCATTCCAGTCGGATCACTCAGTCCGCCTAGGTCAGGACGACGTGTCAGAAAATCGATCATTAACCGCTGACTGCGCACCGCGATTCCCGCCAGGCTCAACGAAAGCTGAATGGGATCCATGACCTTCTTTGGTAGAATCGAATAATTGATCACGGGCCACCGGGTCGTGAGGATCGCGGTGCGCTCGCGCGCTGCTCAGATATCGCCAATCCAGCCGTTCGCTGGGCACGCGCGGCCAGCGGCCATGAAAAAACGGCGCTTCCAAAAATGTTAATGAATTCCCGCCGCCTCATGGGCTCTCCCAGGCAGAGGAATTTGTAGCTTAGCACATCAGAAGAGGTGTGGCGTTGTGCGTTACAGCAAAATCCGCGCACGAATGACCGCTTTGGGTCATTAGCGGACATTGGCGTGTCTCCGCATCATGTCCACTTTACCCCCGAAAGTGGACATCATAATCACCAAGCGCCAGCGCTGGGGCTGCTTCAATGGAACGACGTTGCTGCGTAAGTGCAATGGCGTCAAGGCTTAAGCGCGGATGATGCCTCCGTCTAGGTGCACCTTTAGGATGCCATCACGGCCTGATAAAAAGCGGTCGAAGATCGCGCATAGACTTACAGTTCGCGGCCGATCTTGCGATCGAGCGAATACGGCCCGCCGCCGCGCAGCGCGATGGCAAAGCACAATAGGCCCCAGAGCAACACGTATTCGTAGCCGCGGCGCATCCAGTTGAAGCCGTTGGCCCAGTAAGCGATCATGATGCACAACATCTCGATCGCGGCGGCCGCAGCAAAGAAACGCGTGAACAGGCCGAGAATCAGCGCAATGCCGCCGAGCATCTCGATGAGAAACGAGCTCCAGTAAAAGAATGCCGGCGGTGTGTAGCCGAGATCGGCGAACGCCTTGAGAAATGCGTCCGTCGGACCGACCATGATCTTGCCCCAGCCATGCACCAGCAAATTCCAGCCAACCGCGACGCGCACGACCAGCCAGGATAACGGAATGACCGCGTCGTAGAACGGTTGCAGAGCCGGAAAGAAAAGCTTCGTTTTTGTCTGTTGTTGCGCCATGATCCTCCCCCTTTATTATTACAAATGGACAGCGGCGCGTACGCGTTTATTCACGCCACTTCCCGCTTTTATTTATTTCGCGGACACGATCAGCGAGTAGCGCTCGTCTGCGGCGAGGCATTGCGCCTCCGGCACGCCAAGTTCCTTGCGCACCATATTGGTGCCGAGCACGAGCGAGACCATTTTGTAATAGGCGTGCCGGCGGCTCATGCCTTCGCGGCCCATGCCGCAATCCGACGAGATCACCAGCCGCTCCGGCGGAATGAACTGCAACGCCGCCCGGATCTGCGCTGCGACTTCGTCAGGGTTCTCCACTTGCAGCGTGTGGTGGTCGATGACACCGATGGCGATCTTCTTGTCGGTGATCGTCTTGCCGATCGCTTCGAGATCGATGCCGCCGGAGCTCGACGATTCGAACGTGATGACGTCGGCATCGACCGTATTGTAGGCCTCGAGCGCCGGCTTATAGCTCTGCACCTGCGCAAACATGCGCTGTTGCGAGGGATTGCCCCAGCAGGAATGCGCCCACACTTCGGTCTTGGCGCGCAGCCCTTTGACCGTGCGATTGAAGACCTCCACCATGAGCTGGGGCGTGATCACCTTGTCCTGGATCTTGCGCACCGCGATCAGGTGGATCTGCGGCTCCTCGATCTGGACCACCGGACAGCCGGCATCGGCGAGCTCGTGATATTCCTCGTTGAAGGCGTCGGCGATTGCGAACATGCGATCAGGCACGCTCTTGTAGTGACGATCCTGTAGCGCAAAGGCAACGATCTCGGCCGAGACGGCGCCGAACTTGACGGGCCGCGTGGTGAGACGCTGCGCCACCTTCCACATCGCGGTGTATTGCAGATTGCCGCGCCCCACCGGGCCGGTGATCAGCGGCATGACCCGCGACTCCAGGTAATCGTGCAAAATATGCCCGCGCGGGAACCAGATACCGCCGCGGCCGGATGGCGTCGCCAGCGGATGTTCGATGTCCAGGCCGCTCATGTGGTTCGGCGGATAGGCCGTCCAGCTTTGGCCGCCGACATCGTCGTCGAAGCGACAGTCGCCGTCGGTAAGGATGTCGAGGCCGGCGAGCTCCTGATCGCGCAAATAACACGTTAATGCGTCTTCATATTGCTCGCGGAAACGGCGACCCACCATCGCCTCGAGAAAATGGCGCGTGCCGAGATTCTCCGTGTACCAGCTCGGCCGCGGCAGCGAGCCCGTGATCGTCGTCGGCAGTTTAATGTCCTTGGTGGCCCGAAACATCCTCGTCTCCCCAACTGCCGCCCCACGCGCGGCTTTATAGCGGGCGCGCTCGCGCCCGGCGGCTTACAACTTAGCAGGCCGGATGTGTCTATGATAAGCGCTGATGACGTTGGGCTATTGCCCGCCGCCGCGCAGATCAGGTGCCGGTAAACACCGGCTTGCGCTTTTCCATGAAGGCGGTGCGGCCTTCGGTGTAATCGCGGCTGACGAAGCATTGCTCAACGAGTTCGGCGGCGTGTGTCAGATTGCGCTTGGACTCGTCCTTGAGAATCTCGCCAACCGTGAATTTCACCGCCTTGATGGTGAGCGGCGCATTCGCGCAAATCATATCTGTGATGCTTTTGACGTAAGGCTCCAGCTCCACGCTCGGCACGACGCGGTTGACAAGACCCATTGCCAAAGCCTCGTTCGCGTCGAACTGGCGCGCGGTGTAGAAAATCTCTTTGGCGAAGGCCGGGCCGACCATGTCGACAAGCCGCTTGAGGCCTTTATAGCCGTAGCCGACGCCGAGCTTGGCCGCCGGCACGGCGAAGCGGGAATCCTCCGAGCAAATCCGCAGGTCGCAGCATGTGGCGAGCCCAAGGCCGCCGCCCAGGCAGTAACCCTTGATCATGGCGATCGTCGGCTTCGGAAATTCGGCGATGCTTGAATAGGCCGCGTCCGACTTCAAATTGTAGGCGCGCTGCGCTTCGAGCGTGGCGCGTTCGCTGGCGAATTTAGAAATGTCGGCGCCGGAGACGAAAGCCTTGCCGCCCGCGCCGGTCAGCACCACGACGCGAATTTGGTCATCGGCGGCAAAGCCATCGAGAATACGCTTCGTCGCTTCCCACATATCCAGCGACACCGCATTGTGCCGCTCGGGATTGTTGAAGATGACCTTGCCGACGCCGCCTTCTTTGTGGGCGAGTATCTTGTCTGTTTGGGACATGTCAGTTTCCTTTGTCAGAGCGCCTTGGCTTGGCGAAGCGCCGCGATCTCGCGCGCCTTGAAGCCAAACTCCTTGAGGATGACGTCGGTATGTTCGCCCAGGTCCGGTGGCCGCGCAGCGAGGCGCGACGGCGTGCGCGACAGCGTGACCGGCTGACCGAGCAGCTTCATCTTGCTTCTATCCTTTCGGGTCACGGCCTGAACAATGCCGAGATGCTGAACCTGCGGATCGGCGAAGACCTGATCGATCGCGTAAATGGGCCCGGATGGTACGCCAGCTTTGTTGAGACGATCGACCCAGTCGGCGCTGGTCCCATGAGCGAGGTAATTGTCGATCTCGACACTGAGCGCATTGCGATTCTTCGATCGCGCTTCCGGCGTTTTATAGTCTGGCTTGTCCATGAGCGCGGTAGCGCCGACCTCTTCGCAAAACCGCTGCCAGGTTTTTTGGCCGGCCGTGGCGATATTGATGTAGCCGTCTTTGGTCTTGAAAACGCCGGTCGGAATGCTGGTCGGATGATTATTGCCGGCTTGTTTGG
>Ga0310914_10002202_pt1 | contig 13024 bp, 11 predicted proteins | sample GREbulkMGAN108_FD_203450 | JGI IMG/M metagenome (GOLD analysis project Ga0310914, IMG submission 203450) | Lab enrichment of tropical soil microbial communities from Luquillo Experimental Forest, Puerto Rico - GRE.bulkMG.AN108 | ecosystem: Environmental > Terrestrial > Soil > Tropical forest >... | reverse complement strand
CAATCATTTGACCAGCTTGGGCAACGGCAAATCGCCGTCGCCGCGAGCCGAGGGCGATCGGAGCGGTAGTTGACGGCACCCCAACGCCGAAACGCGCGCCGATTTGCTTGCATCGAGGCATACGGCTCCCCCTGATTTGCTCGGTGCACTCAGGTCCGGGCTCGTCATGCCGGCGCGGGCGGTGCCCGTAGCCGCGCGATCAGCGACAGGATGTCGGCGAACATCTGCCGTGGTACCGCTACCTTGGCCATCTGGAAGGTCACGTAACGCCCGTGGCTGACCACCTTGGCTCCGATCTTGATCAGCTTCTCTCGCAGGCTGGTCAACGACCACGGTTCTGCCGTCTTCGGCATCGCCAGCGTCCGCATGAAATTGCCCAGGTTGTAGGCGAGCGCGTGAAGCTGTAGGCGGACGGCGTTGGCGGCGAAGGTGCGGCACGACAGCCGCGTCCATTTGATCGCGTTCTTGCCTTCCTTGATGTGCCGCTCGCACGTGCCGCGCTGGTTGTAGAAGGCGACGATCCGTTCGGCCGGCCGCGCCAGGTTGGTCACGATAAAGCCGACCCGCGGGTATAGCTCGCCTCGATGCCACTCGACCTTGGCCACGACGCGGCGCGGCTTGTTCCAGCCCTGCGCCTGATAGGAGAAGCTGGCATAGTAGCGCCGTACTTCGTGTGGCAGTCGCCCGAGCGAGCGCTTGAGCAGGTGGCCGATCCTCTCTTGCAAGACCCGATTGGCCGGCAGCCGCATCGTGTAGCCGACGCCCTCTGCTTCAAGAAGTTCGTATATCTGGGGGATGGCGAAGGCGGCATCGCCCCGGAAATACAAGCGCTTGACGGTCCCCCGGTAGCGGGCAATCACCGGCTCCAGCACCGAGCGCCAATCGGCGGCGCTGTGCACGTTCCCCCGCCGCAAGGGCAGCGCTCGACATCGCCAAACTGGTTGAACAGGAACAGCGGGTGGTAGCAGGTGCAGCCGAAATGGCCGTTATAGGCGCTGCCCTCCTGCCCGCCGTAAGTCGGGCTCTCGCTTGAATCCAATGTCGAGCAGGATGATCCTGGGCGGTCGCCGCTGTTGCACCTTGTCGATCAACTCGCCGAGCAGATCGGCGAGCGAAGCAAGGTTCTGCGGCCGGCCCAGCCACTTCGTCTCGAAGCGGCCCATCTGGCTGGCCGAGGCGACAGCGCCGGTGATTGCTTGGCCACCGATCCACCCAGCGCATCGCCGGGTCGTGGCATAGCCTCTCGGCGTCGTTCACGTCCTCGTAGCCGGCGCTAGCCGCCCGAACACCGATTGCCGCGGCAAGCCGGCGAGCCGGTGGCGACCATTCTTGCCGGTGCGCGCGTCCGCCAGCGTTTCGGCACCCGTGTCGGTCAGGCTGAGGGTGTCATCCAACTCGCGGTAAGCCAGCAACCCGGCATCAGAGGTGATCGAGGAGCCGCGAAATCGCAGCAGCAGACGGCGATCGAAATCGAGCCTCAGCGCGCCGTTGCCCGCATCACCCGCCGGGTCCCCCATCGCCACCCCATTCGATCCCCCGCAAGCCACTGAATTTAGCCCGGAACCGTCGCAAGCGCGCTCAAAATCGTGGCCTCGTCCGGCGAATGCGGGTGACTGGCGCCGAAGGTTGCGGTAATCCTGATCGGGACCAACGACATAGGCTGGCTGCACCGGACCGCGGCCGATACAGTGGTTGATATCGATGCGGTGGTGGCGGAATTGCATGTCCGTTTGCCGGCTACAAAGATTCTGTTGGTGGGTCTATTGCCGAGCGACCGCGGCACGTGGGTGCAGCAGGCCACCGCCGAGATCAATGCCGCCCTGGCGGCTCACTACGGAAACGGCCAGGTGCGCTAAGTGACTCATCGGGATGTCTCATTGGCGTTTCACAAGAACGGCGTCCTGGATACCCCATTGTTCAGCGACCCGCAGCAAGTGCCGCCGGAACCGGCTTTGCGCCCATCTCCGGAAGGACAGGAGCGGATGGCTGCTGCTCTTGAGCCGACGCTGACCGAACTCCTGGGGGACGCGCGGCATGACCGTTGATCCGGTCAACCACCCTGCCAACACGAGACGGGGTTGGAATACCGGGACGAACGCTTTGGAATATACGCTCGGATCCCGGCGCGGCAGCACACGGTCTGGTGACGGGCCAGTCGAACCACGGTCAGTATCAAGCTTTCTCAAGGGACCTGGTGTGCTGAACGCGAAGTTCTTGGGGTTAAATGGATCGTCATTACGAGCTCAGCGAAGCAATCTCGGGCCCGCCGCGCTCAGTCCATCGAGATTACTTCGTTGCTCCGCTCCTAACAAGAAACAAGACGGTTCGCGATCACAGAAATATTACACGCTCCCTCGGCGGAAGCCGGTGTCCACCTGTCGGCGGCACAAGCGGCGGCGACGTGGGTCCCGGCTTTCGCCGGGACAGCGGCCTGGGGACTGTTTCATCCAGCGGGTCGGCCGCCGGTCGGTGTAGAACTAGCAAGAAACTGGGCCACGGGACCGCCGGCTTGCTTTTGTTGTCATTGCGAGCGAAGCGAAGCAATCTCGATGCCGAAGACTCTGCGACCACGGGATTGCCGCGGCGCCTACCGGCGCCTCGCATGACAGATGTGGAACGCGAGTTTCATCCAGGAGGTCGGCCGCCCGGCCGGTGTCGAACTCGCAGTGACCATCAAAGCTTCCTCTCTCAAGCTTCTCGATCAGGACACTAGTCGATGTGCGGCATAGCCGGGATCATCGGGCGACTGGACGAGCTCAACCTCGCCGCGCTGGAGCGGATGAGCGACGCCATGGTCCACCGCGGCCCGGATGACAGCGGGATGTGGGTCTCCACGCCGGACTCCCGCGGCTGGGGCGCGCTGCTCGGCTTCCGCCGGCTCTCTATCCTTGACCTCTCGCCTGCCGGAGCCCAGCCAATGGTCGATCCGCTGACCGGGCACGCGGTCGTCTTCAACGGCGAGATCTACAACTTCGGCGACCTGCGGCGGCGCTTGGAGGCCGAGGGGCAGGAATTCAGGTCCACTGGAGACACAGCCGTCATGGTGCGCGTGCTCGGCCTGCACGGGCCTAGCGCGGTGAGTTGGCTGCGCGGCATGTTTGCTTTCGCCTGCTGGGACCCCAAGGAGCGCCGGCTCCTGCTGGCCAGGGACCCCCTGGGAATCAAGCCCCTCTACTTGGCACGGTCATTGGATCCGGATGCCGACTGGTCGGTGGCCTTCGCCTCAGAGCTTCGTGCTCTGCTGGCCTCCGGGCTGTTGGGAACGCCTCACCTCGATCCGCAGGCCGTGGCCAGCAGCGTGTGGAACGGCTTTGTGGTCGGCCCGCGTACCGCCGTCACAGGCGTCGAGCTGCTTTGGCCGGGCCATCTCGTCGAGTTCGACGATGCTGGCAAGGTTTTTCGCCACCAGGATTTCTGGCGCATCGCTGACCGCACCCCCGGTCCGCTCATGGACGAGGACGGTCTGGCGGCCATCCTGGAGGAAGGGCTGAGACTGCACCTGGCCAGCGATGTGCCCCTGGCGGTCTTGCTCTCCGGGGGCGTGGACTCCTCGGCGGTGGCCAACCTGGCCCAGCGTGCCGCCCAGAGCCCCATCCACACCTTCACCCTCGCATTCGAGGAGCACGAGCTGAACGAGGGACCCATCGCGAGGCGGATTGCCACCGCCATCGGTACCCGGCATCACGAGGTGGTGCTCACGGAAGGGCAATTCGTTGAGAACCTGGAGGCGGCGCTGGACAGCCTGGACCAGCCGACCTTCGACGGGCTCAACGCCTATTACATGTCGCGCGCCATTCGCGCGGCGGGGTTCACCGTAGCTCTGTCTGGCGCGGGCGGCGACGAGCTCTTCGGGGGCTACACCTCCTATCGCGATCTGCCGGTGCTGCACCGCTGGTCCGGGCGCGCCGCCTGGGTGCCGCGCGGCCTGCAGACAGCCGCGGCGACGCTGGCGACCTGGCCGCTGCGATGCTCGGGCGGGAGGATCCCGCCTCAGACCCGTTGGGCCAAACTTCCCGAGATGGTCCGCCACGGCAACGATCTGCTGACGCTCTACCAGCTGGCCTACGCGCTCTTCCTCCCGGGGTTCCAGCATGAGCTCCTCGCGCCGGGCTTTGCCGAAGCGCTGGCCGATGGCCTGCCCTTGGTCATGCGCCAGCGGCTCAGGGCGGAGACCCGGGACCGAACGCCGCTCTCGGCCATCAGCGTCATGGAACAGCGGCTTTTCCTCGGCGAGCGGCTGCTGCGTGACAACGACGTCGCCAGCATGGCTTCCTCGCTGGAGCAGCGGGTGCCGCTGGTGGACCAGGTGCTCTTCGAGAGCGTGGACCGCTTGCCGGAGCAGACGCGCTACCGGCCGCTGGGCCAGAAGGCTATGCTGCGGCGCATCGGTCTGCGCGGCCTTGACCCGGCGCTGTTCGAGCGGCCCAAGAGCGGGTTTGTGCTGCCGTTCGATCGGTGGATCCGGCGCGGCCTGAAGGACGCCATGGACCGGACCCTGCGAGACCCGCAGGCTATCTATCCCGTCGGGCTCGATCCCGCGGCGGTGGGACGGCTCTGGCGGGCCTTCCTCGACGGGGCGCCCGGCATGTATTGGTCGCGGGTTTGGTCAATATACGTGTTCATCCGATGGTGCCACAGAAATCGCGTCTTCCGCTGAGGCGGCGGTCCTGGGCGCGCTGGCAAGAGCTAGTGAGGTAATTGGTAGTGTATTGCGCGAGGCGCCATGTCGATCGGCGAAAGCGTTTATTTCCTCGGATCTCGCTTTGACACGGGATCGGTTGAAGAAGCTGTTAGCAATATTCTGGCTGAGACGCGCGGAGGTTTCAAGTATGTGGTGACACCAAATGTGCACCATATGGTTAGATTGCTCGAGGATCCTACTACCTTGCGGCCGCTCTACACGCGCGCGTGGCGCGTGTTTTGCGATAGTCGCGTGCTGTCCTGCCTGGCTTGGTTCAGCGGTCGGATGCTCCCCGTCATTACAGGCAGTGATCTGACCGCCCACCTCATTGCACGTGCAGCGGAGCAACGTCTTGCGATCGCACTCATCGGTCCGACGGCCGCGGCTTGCGCCGCGCTGAGAGACAGATATCCGGGCCTCAATATCGTGTTCTACACGCCGCCTATGGAATTCATCAAATCGGAGCACGAGGTCCAAAAGTGTGTCGACTTCGTCGTCAGGACACAAGCACCGCTAATTTTTCTCGCCGTAGGAATGCCGCAGCAAGAGATTCTCGCCGCCTACATTGCTGATCACCCACAGGCCCGAGGGGTCGGATTGTGTATAGGTGCTTCGATCGACTTTCTCACCGGGAAAGAGCGTCGTGCGCCCCTCTGGCTTCAAAAGGTTGGCTTGGAATGGCTACACCGTCTTCTGTCCGACCCACGACGGCTTGCTTGGCGATACTTGATTGAGTGCCCCCGGATCTTTTACCTGATCTTAAAGCACAGAAAACATTAGCTATCGTTTTGTGCGGGTGGTTGAAGGTTTTTCGGCGGCCGGCGCCGATCACTTTAGTGTTCGATATATCAGCACCCGGGAGCCGGGTGGCTGGCATGCCAGAGCACCGCCCGCTCGGCATTGATGCGGGTAATGGCGGCCCGCTTGCCCATGCGCAGGCAGGCATGCTGGTAGGAGCGGAGGAAACGCCTGAACTCGAGATCGTCGTACCGCGGCACGCCCTTGAGCCAGCTCTTGAGGTAGCCCGACAGCATGGCCACGCTGCCGACTAGCACCGGGTAAGCCGGCAGGCGATAGATAACTACCGCCAAATGATAGAGGGGCGAGGCGCCCATGAAGTACTGTCCGGACCCGTGTCGAAGCCGTCCGGTCCAGATGCCCTTCTGGCTGGCGCCCATCGGGCGCAGGTGGATGAAACGGACGGGCTCAGAACCGAAGCTCTCGGCGATCCAGCCGAGCATACGGGCCCGGTGGCAGTCGATGCCGTCCCACATGACTTGTCGCACGAAGCCGCCGATCTCCTTGAAGCACGCGACCCGATAGAACTTGGTCATGCCGGCCGACATCTCGTCCCCACAGATTTCTGGCACTAGCGCGCCGCTCTGCGGGTGGACAAACCACGGCTTGCCCGAGGTAGTCCCGATGCGCGGATCGCTCTCCATCCGCTGCATCAGCAACTCGAAGTAGCGGACCGGCAGATCCAGATCCATGTCCAGCTTGCACAGATAGTCAAAATCCTCCAGGCCCACGGTCTCCAAGCCGGCGTAGAAGGCCTCGATGACGCCCGGCCCCACCTCCCGGCGGCCGCGATCGGTGCGCCGCATCACGCGCAGGTAGGGCAGTCGGCGAGCGTACTCCTCGAGGATGGCCGGGGTCCCGTCGGTCGATCCGTCGTCTACGACCACCCAGAGCGCCGGCGGCATCGACTGCGCGGCCACGCTTTCGAGGGTGCGGCGGAGGTATTGGGCCTCGTCCCGACAAGGCGAGATGAGCAGGTAACGTCGCGAAAGGTTCACGTGGAGAAGCTCATTCGTTTAGGCTGGCGCGAGAGCGGTGTTAATGGGAGCAGAAAACACCACAAGCATCCGCTTGTATTGTTCATCCAGCGCTGCGCGGTAGCTCTCCGTCTGTCGTGCGGCTTGAACGCTGATTACCGGTGCGTTTTCTCCGAGGCTGATGACTTTTCCGATTAACTCGTCCACATCAATGTGATTGATGTCATGATAAAATTCACTCAACCCGACGCCCTCCATAAGAGGCTGAAACTTTTCGGCTTGATACGAAACTGCAAAGACCGGCTTCTTGAGCATCAGAGCCAGGACCAGGTTGTGAAACCGGCTCGAAACGACAATATCTACTGACGAGAGTTGCAATAGCAGCTCGTCGACAGAGAAGGCGGGTGTGTCGATTATCTCACTATCATCATAGGTCACCCCACGCTCTTCGAGAGCGCTCCTCAGGTCTTGCCTCACCCCTTGATCCCACACGAAATCACCGATAAGGATCCGCACAGCATAGTTGCGTCTCAGCATGGCAGCCACAAAAGAGGCAACACACCCGACGTAATCGCAGTAGGCGGCCTGATCGTTCGTAGAACGGCTGGCTCCGTAATAGCTGGCTCCGTAATAATCCACAAGACCAACGCCAATCACATCTCCCCGGCGGCCAGCGCCGTAATCAGCAGAGACGACAGTTCTAGGCAGGCTGAATGCTAGGTCAGGATAGACAGGATCATTCTTCACGTCTAGACCAATAGTCTCGAGGTAATCCTTGGAAGAAGAATCCCGGTAGGAACGGTAATCCGCCAATTTCAGGGCCGCCTTAACAAACCACCTGCTCAGCGGTCGACGTATCGTACCTGCTCCGACGCTGACAAACAACAGTTTGCATCGACACAATTTCGCGGCCACCGCCCATCGAAATATTTCATAGTGCAAGCTGGGATCGCCCAACATTCCCGTTCCCGCCATGACGAGTGAACTGTTCGCGTTCAGCGTGGCGATCGTCATGAACCATCGATATGCTTCAAGCAGCGGATAGGCACATATGCGCAACGGGACCCTGAACTTGGCTACGACTTTTAGCGACCGACGAGCTTCCGCCGCGGCTTCACAGACGGTCCCGTTTGAGCTTCCTTCTGGCTCATTCTTTGCGCTTGATACACCAGACAGCTTCCGGATCGGCAAGGGCGACCTGATCGGGGCGGCAGATATGTTGTACTCGGATGCCGTTTTCTCTGGTCCGGAACACACACAGCTGATTTCCGCGCCGGGCAAATGCTTTCGAAGATTATATACCATCGCTCGAAGTGTTGCCTCGTTGCCGAGATTGCCGGCGCCAAAGTGCCCAAACAGGGCAATACTCTGCCGCGCCCGATCAGTCCTCATTTTGGCTACCCACTGTTGAATATGCCCCATTCAGCCGCTGTTCGGCGCTGGCGGAAAGATCCGCCAGGTCTTTCACACGCTGCTCACGTGCTGCCCTACGCGGTGATGGTTCAATGCCGGCGATCCGAAACATTTCGTTCCACCGGTGAACCCAGTCGTGACGCAGCAGCGCCTCCTTCGTGTTTCGTCTGCTGATCGCGGTCATCCGTTCCGGGTTGGAACCGAGCTCACGAAGAACGGTCATCGTGTCGGATCCATCGGGTTGGATCTGGATAACCGCTTCCGGCCACCCGAATAATTCCCGGAACGCGTCACAATCCGGCGCTTCCCCAATCATCACTGCACCTGCCGCTGTTCCTTCAAAATACCGATAACCGATCTCGACCTGTCCCGCCGCCCCACGAAGCATGTCCGCCTTTGCACCAGCTACCACGAAATACCGACTGCGCTTGGCTATGTTCGCGTAGAGTTCCCGGTGCTGCCGATAATCGTACACCTCCATCATACCTCCGCCCACGTAGCTATCATGCACATAAAAGATCTCGCCTCTTTCTGCCGCCTTGAGCATTTCGCGGTGGATGCCTTCGTATCTGCGTCCGATACTGTAAACGTCAACAACACGAGTTGCCGGATCAGAAAACGCATTGAATCGAAGTGCGTCAATGCCACCGGGCAGCCAAAAGCAAGTCCGATTGGCTGCGTCTGACAAAGCGGAAACAGTGCCCTTCATCCCCATAAATACATAATCAAACTGTCTAAGGGCGGGAAGCCAATATTTGTCATTGGCTATATCAGACGCCCACCACTCGTCAATCCAACACACGCCGATTTTACAGTGGTCTCTCCACCGTTCAACGGCGTTGATGTACGGAAGATCCAAAACGGTGGCGCAGACGGCAATGAATAGATCATAATCCTTGCTGAGTCGTACCTTTCTCAGCCCTGGATTTACCAACATCAATTTGCCGAACCTGTCATGATAGAGAGGTCTTCTTAACCAGTTTTCCCCAGCCACGCTCCCCAGGCTGTTATATCGAGATAAATCAAATCGACATTATCGATCTCGACGAGCACATCCTGCGCCTCGTAAAGGCCACAACGGTAGGCGTTTTTTTTGAAATTTCTCCAAGTTGGCATACATATGCGCGCTGACGGTGCCCGCTCAAGGAACGCGCCACGATCTTGGGAGGTACTTTTTTCTTACGAAATCCCATCCCGGCTCTCTTCTTAAGGGATCTTCTCCGATCGACGACTCAACGCGCGGCCTGACGTGTTCATAGCATTAGCGGCGGCGTGCGGTATAGACGTTCAAGGCGGTAAACCTCCGCCCGATGCGCCGGGTCTCATGCGTTGCTGGAGTACTTGCCAGCGGAGCGGTAGTGATATCCGCCGCGATAACCATATCCCGGCAGCTGATTGAGATCGACTTTATTGAGGACGATGCCGGCGATGCGATGCGCCTCGGGCCGCAGCACCTTGAGGGCCTCGGAGATGCTGGCCCGAGAGGTGCGGCTCCATTCGACGATTACCAAGATCTTGTCGACCATCGTCGCCAGCGCGAGCGCGTCGATGACCGGCAACAGCGGAGACGCATCGATCACAATGTAATCAAATAGTTTGCGCAGTTGCGCGATCAGATCGTGCATGTGCCGAGACATCAAAAGATCGGCCGGGTTCGGCACAATTGATCCGGCAGGAATTACACAGCTATTCGTCACGGGATCGATGTCGATTACGTCAGTAAATTTGGCCGTTCCTCTCAGCAGTTCCGACAACCCCGGCTGCTTTTCCCCGAATGCCTCAGAAACCGCCTGCCGACGGAGGTCGCAATCCACTAGCACAGTTTTGCGGCCGGATGTCGCGCTCGATGCCGCGAGCAGCATCGCGAGCGCCGATTTTCCTTCGGCGGGTAGCGCTGAGGTAATCAAAATAACTTTTGGATTGGCGCTCGAAAGCTCGAGGCTGATCCTTATCGCGCGCACCGCCTCGCTGAAATGCGAGAGCGGCTCGTCGACCATTCTGTGTAATAGTCGGTCATAGGGAATGGCGCTGGATTTCCGATGTCGCACCAAAGGAACAATACCCAGGACCGGTCGGCCGAAGGATTGCTCGATTTCCGTGCCAGTCTTAACACCGGGCCGAAGATATTCCAGCAGGAAAGCGAGCAGGAAACCGCCACCTAGACCCACCAATATCCCGCCAAGCGCGTACAGTTTGCGATGTGACGAACTGGGCCACCTTGGAAGATTAGCCGGTGAAATGATCCGCGCACTTGCGTCCTGCAGAGTGCGCCGTTGGGCGATGTCATTGTACTGGGAAAGATAGCTCTGGTAAAGATTGCGGTCTGCATCGGCAAGGCGTTGGAGCTGCTGCAACTTTTGATAGGTTTCCGGGTCATGCCCGGCGGTGAGCCTCTGCAGATCCGCCTCCAGCGCGTGCTCCTTCCGCGCAGCGATATCGTACGCATTCTGGATATTGCCGAGGACGTGCTCCACCTCAGCGTTTATCTGCTTGTTGATGCCGGCCAGCTCCTCTCGGAGCGCGGTAACATGGGCGTACTGTTCGCTCGGCTTGTTTTGCAGGTCGGCCACGCGCCAACCCAATTCCACCTGTTTTTGGCGAAGCTCCGAGAGAGTTGCGGAGGGAACCAGCCCTTGTAAATCTTGGTGTAAGTTTTGGGAACCACGGCGAGCGATGTCCTGTGGTGCCGATGTCAGATTCTGGACATCGCCATTGTTGTCCATCAGGTGACGCGCCTGCTCGAGGCGGGCACGGTGCTCGTCGACATCGGCGTGGGCGGTCAAGAGGTGGGTATTGAGCGCGGCAATCTGCTGTTCTCTGATATTGCCGAATTCGGTGTCACGGATGCCATTTTCGGCCTTCAATTTCTCTATTGAGGACTCGGTCTCCAATACGCGAGATTGCAATTCGTCGACACGGCCCTTCAGCCAAGTAGCGACCCGCTGAAGCGCTTCTTGCCGCGCCTCCCGCTGGCTCGCCAAATAGTCATCGGCGATAGTGGCCGCCAGACGCTGCGCCTGGATGGGGTACCGCGATGTAGCCGAAACGGATATGATATAGGAGTTTTGCGAGACTTGCAGTCTCCCAAGCAACGTCTCTGCTGCTTGGTCCAGCTTTTCGGCATTCTCCTCTTCCGTGCCGCCGGTGGTTTGGCCACTGTTATCGTCGGCTCGGCCTAGACGGGGAAACCCAAGCCGTTCCGCCAATTCCACGAGTCGGCTCTGGGGTTGGAACTCCGGGTCCGTGTCGAGGCCGAGCTCTCGGGCGACGCGTAACGCGACCGATTTCGACTGGATAATGTTGATTTCGGTGTTCATCGCCTCGTAACCGACGGCGTCGACAAAGGGGGAGATCGGTTTCTGAACCGCTGCGTCGATCTGTCGTTGCGGATCGAAGACAAGTATCTCGACTGTTGATTTATAAAGTGATGGCACGGCCTTCAGCACGCCGTATGTCGCAACTAATCCGGACAGCGTTATAGCGGTAATCAGTTTCCAACGTCGCAGTACGGCTGCGAGAATAGCAAAGAGGTCTATCGACGGAGCCGGCGCGCCGATCTCACCTTCAACGTACTCGATCGGTGCGGCCGGGACTTCGTCGTGCAATGGCTTTTAACTCCTCGGCTTTATGGCCGTTACCTCGAACAAGCCGGGATGCTGGCAGGCGAGGCGCTGAACGTAAATGACGCCGGGATTCCTATTAACAGATTACTCCTGCCGAGACAAGCCAATCAACCTCAGCGTCTGGCAAAAATTTGCGCCAGATTCGTTTACCAAAATACCACAAGCAGTAGTATTTCACAGATGCCGGAATCCTAACCTTAGCGGTCCCTAAACGGTGCGGAACAACCATTCGAGGCCGAGATTTTGGATCTTGGGGGACGCGCTCTGACGTATCTCCCAACTTTCATTTACGGGAAACCAGAGTAGCCTTACACCCCGATCCGGGGTTTACACAGGTACGCCCGGAGTACGCGCCCCTAAAGGTTGCAATGATCTCTGGCGGGCTGGTCCTTCGAACAATCTCGAGCCTTGTTGTCGATTATGCTAATCGCATCTTCCACGAACCGGATGCTGCCAGAATGCGAGCGCCATTTTCGGTTGATCCGACCGCTAACGGCGTGGACGCAAACCCGCAGCGCCGTGGCGCTCGGGTGGGAGTTGTGAGGCACGGGGTTTCCAGTGCGATATCGGGGCGCCTCTTCCACCGTGGCGAGCACGAAGAGTTCAAGCCCGAACACTGTATTATCATTTCTCTAGTCAGGGGCCTGCTAGGCCTACTGTCCCCGGTGAACGCGCGCACGCAACGGGCACGGCACGACCTGAGTATGGCGAGCTTGACGGATCTGCCAAAGAAACTCCATGTCCACGGAACGTCACCTCGTAGTCTTAACCTTACCACAAAGCACCCGACCCATTCGCGCGGCAAGCCGTTGCGTGACGCAGGCGACCAGTGTATCCTGTCGGTGTAATAGAATATGCTGCATCCTACAGCCTAACGAGATGACACGAGAAGATGCGGCCGTACCTTCCCATCGTTTCCCCGTGCCGGGGACAGTCGTCAGCGGCTCGTGGTAATCTGTCGCCCCTAACATCCGCTGGATGATGCGTGAGAGTGGGAGCATGAATTGCCGGTTCTGCGGCGGCGCGCTCGTCGAATTCGTCGATCTCGACATGTCACCACTGTGCGAGAGTTATATCGCAAAAGAACAGCTCAATTCGATGGAGCCGTTCTATCCTCTCGCCGCCTATGTCTGCCGTGACTGCCTTCTCGTACAGCTCCAGGAATACGTTGCGCCGGAGCATATCTTTTCCGAATACGCGTATTTTTCAGCCTTCTCCGATTCCTGGCTCGATCACGCGCGGCGGTACGTCGAAACAATGACCGAGAGGTTCGGTCTCGGGCCCTCGAACCGGGTTATCGAGCTTGGCAGCAATGACGAGTACCTGCTGCAGTTTTTTGTCGAGAAGGGCATTCCCGTCCTCGGCATCGATCCGGCGGCAAACGTTGCCAAGGCTGCCCAACTGCGCGGTGTGCGGACATTGGTGAAGTTCTTTGGAGCCGAGACAGCGCGCGAGCTGGCTGAAGTAGGTACTCAGGCCGATCTCGTTCTCGGCAACAACGTCCTCGCCCAGGTCACTGACCTCAACTCCTT
>Ga0310914_10002197_pt1 | contig 13044 bp, 12 predicted proteins | sample GREbulkMGAN108_FD_203450 | JGI IMG/M metagenome (GOLD analysis project Ga0310914, IMG submission 203450) | Lab enrichment of tropical soil microbial communities from Luquillo Experimental Forest, Puerto Rico - GRE.bulkMG.AN108 | ecosystem: Environmental > Terrestrial > Soil > Tropical forest >... | reverse complement strand
CGGAACCAAGTGTTCCCACCTGGGGCATCGCAAACGTATTTCATGCATCCTCCAACATTCCATACGACGAGCGGAGTCGCGAACCGTCAGGGGCAGATGCTGCATTATCAGCGGAGGACAACATGCCGGCAAGGCCAAGCCCGCGATCCTAGTGATCTTTATAACAGCATTTTTCTGCCGCGTTGCCCAGTTGTAACGTGTTTTGTGATCGCGCCGGGTCGTGAGCGTACCCGGTTAGACGCTGCGCGGCGGAGCCAGCTCGGTCCATTCCCGCCACAAAGAAATCAGCGCGGCCATGACCGCTGGGCCGAGAAACAACCCCAATATACCAAAGGTCTCCAATCCGCCGAGGATGCCCAACAGCACCCATAGGAACGGCAAGCGGACCGCATCGGCGATTAGGACAGGCCGCACGAAGTGGTCGGCGACAAAGACCACCGCGACCCCGAAACCGAATACCGCGGCGGCGGCGGCTGTGCTGCCGGCCGCTGCCAGGTACAACGCGGCGGCGCCGAACACGACCGGTGCACCAAACGGGATCACCGCCAGTATGCCGGTCAATACCGCGAACGACACAGGGTGCGGCAGACCGGCGATAATATAGGCTAGGCCCAGCAGGACACCCTCACCCAGCCCCACGAGCACCAAGCCGTTCACGGTTCCGAACACCGCATGAATCATGTGTCGCCCGATCCGCTCGCCCTGAGCCCCCAACAGACGATCGCTCAGTTCAATGAGCCGCCCGCTCAAAGCGGTGCCATTACGAAACAAAAAGAACAGGGTGAGCAAGGTGAACGCGAAGAGGATCAGCCGGTGGATGATTTCTCCGCCGACTTCTCGAGCCGACTCCGCCGGGACCCGCGCGTAGATGCGTCCCAACAGCTCTTCGGCCGCCTTCGGGTCGCTCAAATTGCTGCGCCACCACTCCTCGAGAGGGAAGCCGATCCCCGGAAGCTGCGTAACCCATTCAGGGACCGGGATCCCGTTGTGTCGCGCATCGACGAGATATTGAACAAAGACATGCGTTTCGCGCGCCACCTCGACCGCGGCATAGACGAACGGCACGATGAATACCAACCCGATCGACAGGGTGAGGATGAGCGGCCCAAGAATTCGTTGCCCGTGCTCCCCGAGCGCACCAACCAGACGCCGATAGAGCGGCCAGAGGGCGATCGCCAATACCGCCGCCCAGGCGAGTGCCGCGAGGTATCGGTGCAGGATCCACAACCCGAGCAGGACCAGTGCCGCAGCTAGCACCGTGCGCGCGATGCGTTGCCCTGTGTCCTCCCCGAGTGGTGCAGATGCGTCGGTATTGTGCTCCATCGACCCACCCTCTCCTCGCGCTCCCACCCGGGATCCGGCATAGAGTCACTCGCTGCGCGTCGCGTGCGGCTCGTCCGGGATCTTGTGCGAACCCTGACGCAAGGATAGGCTTGCCGCCGGCAGCGTAAAGCCGCGACGTTGGCAAGGAGGTGGTTGATGGGCTACACTCTCGAGCAGTTCTCGGACGCATGTCATCACATCCTGGCCGACGACCCCGGTGTCGGGGGCCGCAAGAAGGTATGCGCGCTCGTCGAAGAGGTCCTGAAGGACGACGCGTTCGTCGCAGCTCATCTCGGTGACGACGTTCCGGAGCGGAAGATTCTCTACGAGGATCCGCAGCTCGGGTTCTGCATTCTGGGCCACGTCAACCACGGCGCCAGAGAGAGCAAGCCGCACGATCACGGTCCGAGCTGGGCAATCTATGGTCAGGCGCGCGGCGAGACGGTAATGAGCGATTGGGCATTGGTCGAGCCGGCAACGGAGGACAGGGCCGGCAAGGTGCGGCTGGTCAAAAAATACACCCTCACCCCCGGCGTGGCTCACGTTTACAACGAAGGCGATCTTCATTCGCCCGGCCGCAGCGGCTCGACCCGGCTGATTCGCATCGAAGGCCGCAATTTGGAAAAAATCCGCCGCCTTGCCTACGAGGAGGTTTAGCCGGCCGAACTGGCACACTCGGCATGAAAAAGGGCGCCGTCGGCGCCCTTTTCATTCGGTCTGCTATCGCATTGACATCGGTGCTGGGCCACCCTCGACGATCTCGACGCGGCGGTTTTGCGGCTCGCGGACGCCGTCCGGCGTCGGTACGCGCAGATCGTTTTCGCCACGCCCGGTAACCACCATCGAGCTCTGCGGCACCCCGTCCTGCGCCAGCACGGCGGCTGCGGCGTTGGCCCGCCGCACGGACAGGCGTTGGTTGTAATCGGCCGAGCCTGAGGTGTCGGTAAATCCGGTGACCTGAATGGTCACAGGCGAGCCTGCCTTGTAGGCCTGAGCGGCCAGCCCAATGACCTCACGCCCGCTCGAACCCACAACGGCGCTGTCCCAGTCAAAGAAGACCAAGTAAACGGGCGGCGGCGGGGCCGGAGGCGGCGGGGAGGGCGGCGGGGGGGCGGGGGCGGCATGGCGCAGGCGCCAACGATCAGCAATAAGCAGAGCATTAATACGCGTTTCACCCGTTCCTCCAACGGTTGAACAGCGCAGCTTAAAAGAAATTCGCAGGGCAGACCAGAGCGCCGAAATCAGCCGCCCGCTACGCCCTGGGTGTTCACATAAATGGAATAGATCGAATGGCTGGCGGCCATCATTAGCCGGTTTCTCTTGCGCCCGCCAAAACACAGATTGGCGCACCGTTCGGGGAGTGCTATCCGGCCGATCATCGTCGCGTCCGGGGCAAACACGGCGACGCCGTTGAGCGCCTCGCTGCCGCCCCAGCCGCACCACAGATTGCCGTCGACATCGCAGCGGAAGCCGTCCGGGCTTGCTTCCCCGGCGTTGACGAAGACGCGGCCGTTGGCGAGCTTGGTGCCGTCTTCGACCACGTCATAGACATGGATCAGACGCGTCGGCCGGGCGCGCGATTCGACAAGGTAGAGCTTGGATTCGTCCGGGGACAAGCATAGCCCGTTCGGGAAATTGAGATCGCCCGCCACCACCGTCGCTCGACCGGTCCTACCGTCGACCCGATAGACGTTGGTCGGCAACTCAGGTGAAGCCTTGTCGCCCTCGTAATTGCCGAGAATCCCAAAGGCCGGATCGCTGAACCAGATCGAATCGTCGGATTTGACGATGATATCGTTCGGAGAATTGAGCCGCTTGCCGTCAAACCGATCGAGAATGACCGTGATCGATCCGTCATATTCAGTGCGGGTGACCCGCCGCCCCTCGTGCTCGCAGGTGACAAGCCGTCCTTGGCGGTCGCGGGTATTGCCGTTGGCATGGTTGGAGGGTCTGCGAAACACACTGGTGGTGCCGGTTTCCTCCTCCCACTTCATGATGCGGTTGTTGGGGATGTCGCTCCATAAGAGGTAGCGGCCGTCACCAAACCACACTGGGCCTTCCGCCCAACGGAAGCCGGTCGCGAGCCGCTCGAGGCCTGAATTCATCGGCGGCTTGATCGCGTCGAAGCGCGGATCGAGGGTTTGGACCGCGGGATCCGGGTAGGTTTGTGCGGGCTCCCAGCGGTCATGTCCGGGGGCAAATTCTATCCGTCCCCCAACGATCGTGTTCATTGTGTCCGGTCCCCCGGATACCCCTCCCATCTCCCTTCCTCGCAAGCGGGGGAGAGAGATGGGAGAAGACGCCGGTTCAGATGGCTTTTTCCTCGCGCAGGGCGGCGATCTCGTCCTTGCTCAGGCCTAACAGGCTACCATAGACCGCCTCGGTGTCCGCGCCGAGCAGAGGTGCAGCGGTGATCGGCACTTTTGAGGCGCTCATCTTGACCGGCCAGCCCGGCATCTTGAAATCGCCGCGCACCGGATGCTTTACGGTGACAAAGATTTCGCGCCGATTGAGGTCCGGATCGTTCGACAGCTCCATCGTATCCATCACCGCGCCGGCGGGAATGCCCTGCTCGCCGAGGCGTCTCATGACCTCGAGCTTGTCGTACTGAATGGTCCATTCAGAAAGCATTTCGTCGACCACATGGCGGTTCTTGAACCGCTCCTCCGGGCTGTCGAAACGCGGATCGCCGATCAGATCCTCACGCCCCATCATTTTTAAGATTCGTTCCCAATGCTGTTGGTTGGCGCGCGAAGTATAGATATAGCAATAGTCGTTTGGCCCACCGCCCTTGCACGGATAGGTCTCGCTCGGCGAATTGGTGCCCATGATGCTCTGATTGCCCATGCGCGGAGCAGCATGGCCCCACAGATACTGGGCAGCATAGGAAATGCGACCGTAATTGATCACGCAGTCCTGCATCGCGCATTGGATCCGCTGGCCCTCGCCGGTGAACTGGCGCTGATAGAGCGCCGCAAGGACGCCGATCGCGGCGTGGAGGCCGGTGCCGGTGTCGCCGATCGTCGGACCCGGCTTGATCGGGCGGCCGTCGGGCTCGCCGGTGATCGACATGGCACCCCCGGTCGCTTGCGCAATCATGTCAAAGGCGAGGTAATTCTTGTAGGGGCCGTCGTCGCCGAAGCCCTTGACCGAGACATAGATGATGCGGGGGTTGATTTCGCGGACTACGTCGTAGCCAAAGCCGAGCCGTTCGATGACGCCGGGGGCGAAATTCTCGGCAAAGACATCGGCCTTTTCGATCAGCCCGCGCAGAATGGCGCGCCCCTTGTCAGTCTTCAGATTGGCGGTGACGCTCTTCTTGTTGGCGTTGAGCAGCATGAAGTATTGGGAATCGACGCCCTTTTTGTCGGTCGACGCTCCGCGGCCCTGCTCGCCCCTGGTCGGCTCCTCGACCTTGATCACCTCGGCGCCGAGCCATCCCAAGGTCAGGGTGCAGGACGTCCCGGCCTCGAACTGGGTCAGATCCACCACTCGCACGCCGTGCAAGGCGCCATGTTGGGCAGTTGTGGTTCTGCCGATGGCGTCGGGCGTGAGGTCGTCAGGCATAAGATTCCTCCTGGTCGTGATCAATAACCGCCGTTCACGGCGTAGCTTGAGTCAGCCAACTGTCAGCCTTCTTCCGGGCGTCGTCAACGCTTTCACGCTATTCATCTTCGGTTGCGTGCAACGGGGTGTGGTGGCGGCCGAGTCTGCGGTCGATCCAAAAGACAATCAAGGTGAGATAGATTGGCAACGCAAAGACGAGAAAGGTAATCGAGTAAAAGAGCGTCTGGTTGCGCAACGCGATGGCCGGCTGTGCGATTTCGTCGATCGGTACGGCGATCCCCAGCAGCTGGTCGCGGCCATAGCGGGCCGGGATCTCGATCACCCGCCCGATATAGCTCCGGCCCGAGACATCGTAGACAAAGTTTCCCGAATTGCCGTTCTCCCGATATGCCGCGAACAGCCCGGCCGCGACCGGATCCTTGAGCTCCGATAACTGCGGCAACGCCACCATTATGTCACCGGTCTGCGGCACAACCGCCGCCATTCGGGCCTGGTCCGGATATGCCACGACCGCGCCGGCTCGGGTAAATATGAAGCAGAGGCTGCTCTCGGTGATGCGCTGTTTGTTCAGAAAATCCGATAAGTCGGTCGCTGCAAGACTGGCGCCGAAAACACCGGGCATGGCAGCGTGGAACGCGCGGCTCAATGTGAAACCCGGTTCGTTGTTAGCGGCAAACACAAAGAGGTCGCTCAGCTCCACGTGGTCGCTGCGCAGCGCCGGCGCGTACCACGGACGAGCGCGAGGGTCGAAGCTCGTCGGCAGCGGGTCGCGCTGTCCAACCTCGAGACCGTCGTCGTCGATAAAAACCCAGCGTTCGACCCGCATACCGTCGCTGCGGCGCGTGATTATTCTATTTGAGAAGGCGGCGTTCTCTGGCGCTCCGAGGAAACTACGAAAGCGCGAGCGGGATTGGCCGGCGGCATGAGCGACCGAGAAGAAATCGCCGTTTTCGAACCCGACAAACAGCGAGAAGATCTGTGGGTAGAACCGTAGCGTCCGCAGCAGCATCGGCATCCCGACGTGACCATTCTCGTTAATCGGCGCCTTCATCTCCGGCACTTGAGACGCGATGCCGACGATCGCGTACAACGGGTCGTAGAGCAGCCTGATCCGATCCGAGATCATGGCATCTCGCTCGATCATCTGACGCTCCGCCGCGCCGAGCATCAGGTCTGTCGATTTACGCAGGTTGTACCAGATGATTCCGCCGGCTAGCGCCACAACGATCAAGACCAAGATTGCGGTGATGCCGAGATACGCCGGCCATACGGCTTCGCGCGCGGTCGAGGCCGAACTTGACCTAGGGGTCCGAGGACGTCGGCTTGTTTGGGAAGTGACCAAAGCTGATCCTCCCATCGCTTCACCCGGACGTCAGCCGGGTGTGGCTATTTTGTCGCGCGAAAGCCTCCCGGGCTCGGCGGATCAACCGGCGTGACGGCCGAACCCTATAGTGCGAGTTCGTCGCAGCTAATTCGGGGTCCAGGTCAGGGCGCGGGTCTCAGCGAATTCCCGGCGCAACTTAGCCCAGGAATCGCCCGCGTCGTGGCTGGCGAACACCTCGCCGTAGTGGCTGCAGGCGAGGATTCGGTCGGGTTGCGCCGGATGGGTCGCGAAGGCCCAGATCGGCGAATTGGGCTCGATCGGCAACGGCAATGCCTGCCAACTCCGCCCGCCATCTTTGGAGCGCTGGATGGCGCCGGTGCTGCCGATCGCCCCGTCTCCAGTGGCGACGAAGATGACCTTGGGGTCGTCGGCTTTGAGCGCGAGGCTGCGGCAGTAGGGCAGACGGAAATGCTTGCCGACGCCCAACCCCTGCCAGCTCTCGCCGCCGTCGGTGCTCGCAAAGATCTCCCGCGGCGTGCTGGTCAGGACGGTCTTGGCGCCATTGACGCTGACCGCCGTGTCGTGGATATCGGGATCGTCGAGCCCGCCTGCGATGCGAGTCCAGGTTTCCCCGCCGTCGAGGCTGCGCCGCACCCCGTCGACCTCGACACCCGCCCAGACAATGCGGGGGTCTGACGGGTCGACACTCAGCGCCGTCACCCGCGGCACGCGAACATTCGGGCATTCTTCGGCCATCTCGGCGCGAAGCCTCTCCCAATGCCGGCCACCATCGGTCGACCGGTAGAGCGCCGCCGGCCGAGTGCCGGCGAAGATCGTATTCGGGTCCGTCGGATCGTGGGCGACCTTCCAGACATGCAACGCGTTCATGGGCGAGTCGAGGCGCTCGAAGTGCTCGCCGCCGTCCTCGCTCTGGTAGACGCCGTCATCTGCGCCGGCCAGGATTGTCCGCGGTTGTTTGGGATGAACTGCAAAGCCGAAGATGCGGCTTTCGGACCACAGACCCGTACGCACTTGCCGCCAGCTCTCGCCGCCGTCCGGGCTGACCCAGGCCCCGGTTCCGACGGTGCCGACGCAGATCGTGAAGTTACCGGCCATCTGTTTCCTCCCCGAGTTCGTTATTTCGGTCGCGTTTCCCACCCGGTGTGGGAGATATCGATGACCACTCCGTCGGGCCCGGCCCATTTCATCTCGAAATTGCGATGGCCGCCGGCCGCCATTTCCTGATCGAGCCCCGGCTTCTCTTCGAGCCGCTCGCCTTGCGCGTGCTCCAGCCTACTGGCGGCCCCATCGAGGTCCTCGACCTCGAAGCCGAAGTGATGGATGCCGCTGTAGTTGGGGCCGTTGGCGCCGACATCGGCCGATTTCTCGGTCTTCCAGTTCAAGATCGCCAGGTTGATATAGCCATCGGTCAGGAACACCGCGCCATTCGGAGCGCGCCGGATCTCCTGCAGGCCGAACGCTTCTTTATAGAAGGCCGCCGCCTTTCCGGGGTCTTTTGTCGTCAGCGCGATGTGCTTGATTCTGGGCATGGGTTTCTCCCTCTGCGCTAGCTAAGCCTGCCGGTCAGCATGCGCCCGTTTCGCCTTTCCGACAAGACCGCCTGGCATATGACGATCACGTCGCACGCGTGCCGGTATTGTTCGAGGGCCGGTCGGGCTTTCGCCGCCTTCGATTGGCCTTGGTTAACCCACTTTTCCGCAGCCGATCAGCAGCGTAATCTTGTTCCGACAGACGAAGCGGGGGAGAAGTGCCGGGCAAGGAAGAGGTCGGATGGCAGTTCGCGGCAGCGACAGAATCTCACAACATCGCAAGAGGGCTCGCAAAAGAATCCTTGGAGCGGTATTTGTCTCTTTCGGCATCCTGCTCTGGGGCATTGCTGCAACGGCGCACCTCAAGCCCGACGCGCTAACTTACACAGGGGTCACCGTCGGCGGAGCTGCTGTCGTCGCCGGCATCATCCTGTTCGCCACAACGCTGTGAGGCCGGGGTCGGAAGAGGGTATCAATACCGGCCGAATCTGCGCAGGAACTCTCGATATTCCGAGAGCTTCTTCAGGTGGCCATGCTGTGGCTGATTGGCATGGCAGCCGAGACACAGCACCTGAAGATTTCCCTCGAAGTTTTCGTTCTTCATTCCGTTCTTGTGAGGCCAACCCTTGCGGCGCTCTCACTGCGCGAGGTGGCGGCTAACCTTCCTTTACGGCGAAGAAATCAACGCTTCGGTAATTCAGTCACGATTTTGATCATTGGTCGGATATGACGGGCCGTTTGGCGTCCGGATCGGCGCGGCGAAACCACCAAAGTGGTCCATGACGGCATTTGCTAGAATCGCCTCTTCGTACTTGATAAAATAATATCATTATATTAATATTGCCGACATGGCCATATCACTACTTCTCCGCGTTTGACCGTCGCGCCACGAGCGTACGAGCAAAGGCATGCAGTTATCTCAAAGAGCGCGACTGGCAGCCTGCTCCCGCTGTTTCTTTTCTGCGCGATCACAAAACCCTAGGGTTTCTGCGGAGAACAAGACGTCGCCGCTGTTAATTTCCTGTAAATAACAGCGAAAACAGCGAAACCGGGTCAGCCGAACCGGTTCGAGCGCGGGAAGCCGGTGGGGACGAGGCGCCCGGCGGCGCCGCGCGAGCCGAGCCAGGGAGTGAGATCGGTTTCGGTCCGGGTGCGGTTTTCGCCCTGACGCCAGCTTAGCCCGTCGGCCGAGCGGAACACCTTGCAGTCGGCGAGACCGCCCCATTTGTAGCGCTGCAGGATCACGCCGCGGCCGCGCGTCATCAGTGGGATGTCCTCGAGCTTGACGATTAGCAGCCTACGGTTGTCACCGACCAACGCGACAGCGTCGCCACCTTCGGCTTGCACGCAGGCACGTGCGATCGCGCCCTCGGCCGGGGTCAGCACCTGCTTGCCGGCGCGAGTCTGGGCCATCGCTTCCTCGCCGTCGACGACAAAGCCGCGCCCGTCGCTTGCCGCCACCAGCAGCTCCATGCTGGGCCGGTACGGAAACATCGCTACGATATCATGCTCGTTCGGCAGATCGATCATCAGGCGAAGCGGCTCACCGTGGCCGCGCCCGCCCGGCAGCCGATCGACCCCGATCGTGTAGAACCGCCCATTGGTGCCAAAGACGATCAGCCGGTCGGTGGTCTCGGCGGCGATCGCAAAGCGCGGTCCATCGCCCTCCTTGTATTTCTGCTCCGCGCCCGGGACGTTGTGCCCCTTGACGGCCCGGATCCAGCCCTTCTCCGAGCACAGGACTGTCACCGCTTCGCGTTCGACCAGCGCCTCGGCGGGAATTTCGACTGGCTCAGGAGCCGCGCCGAGTTCAGTGCGCCGCCGACCGAGCGGTGTCTCGCTGCCGAACTCAGTGGCGGTCTCGGTGACCTCTTTCGCCACCGCGCGCCATTGTCTCTTCTCGCTCGACAGCAGCCTGGTGAGCTGGGCCTCCTCCGCCGCGAGGGTATCGAGCTCCTTGCGGATCGCGATCTGCTCGAGGCGGCGCAGGGCGCGCAGCCGCATGTTCAGGATCGCTTCCACCTGGACCTCGGTCAGCTCCCAGCGGGCGATCATCTCCGCCTTCGGGTCGTCGCCTTCGCGGATGATACGGATCACCTCGTCGAGATTGACATAGACGATGATCTGGCCGCGCAGGATCTCGATGCGGTGTGCGACCGCCCCGAGTCTGTGGTGGCTCCGGCGCTGCAGCACGATCCGGCGATGGTCGAGAAAGGCCTGCAACGCCTCTTTGAGGCCCATCACCCGCGGCACGCCGAGTGGATCCAGCACATTGAGGTTGAGCGGTACGCGCACTTCGAGCTCGGTCAGGCGAAACAGCTGCTCCACCAGCAGGTCGGCGTCGACATTGCGGGTCTTGGGCTCAAGCACGAGACGGACGTCCTCAGCCGACTCGTCGCGGACATCGGCGAGCAGAGGCAGCTTCTTCTCCTCGAGCAAGGAGGCGATCTTCTCCACCATCCGCCCCTTCTGCACCTGGAACGGCATCTCGGTGACGACGATTTGGTAGAGGCCGTGGCCGAGCGCCTCGGTCGTCCAGCGCGCCCGCAGCCGGAAGCTTCCGCGCCCGGTCGCATAGGCTTGGCAAATGCTCTCCGGCGGCTCTACCAGCACCCCACCGGTCGGGAAGTCGGGTCCCGGGACACGGTCGCTGAGCTCGCCCGGCGCGCACGCCGGGTTCTCGATCAAATGCAACAGTGCCGCGCACAGCTCGCCTACATTGTGCGGCGGAATGCTGGTCGCCATGCCGACTGCAATGCCAGCGGCGCCGTTGGCGAGCAAGTTGGGAAAGCGAGCCGGAAGGACTACCGGCTCCTGGTCTTCGCCGTCATAGGTCGGACGGAAATCGACGGCATCCTCGTCGATCCCGTCAAGCATCGCCTGCGCCACGGCCGAGAGCCGGCTCTCGGTGTAGCGCATGGCCGCAGCGTTGTCGCCGTCGACATTGCCGAAATTGCCCTGCCCGTCGACCAACGGGTAGCGCTGGGAGAAATCCTGCGCGAGGCGTACCAGCGCGTCGTAAACCGCCAGCTCGCCATGCGGGTGGAACTTGCCGATCACATCGCCGACCACCCGGGCGCATTTCTTGTAGCCCGAGGCCGGATCGAGGCGAAGCTGCTGCATCGCATGCAGGATCCGGCGATGAACGGGCTTGAGCCCGTCGCGCACATCGGGCAGCGATCGCGACATGATCGTCGACAGCGCATAGGAGAGATAGCGCTCGCCGAGCGCGTCGGCGAAGTCGACATTGCGGATCTCGCCGGAAAGGGCTGTCGCGGGCATGCGTCGATTACCTCGAAGAGAAGGGGGGCGCAGGGTGTCTCAACCGCCAATCGTAGCAGCCACCGCTGCTTCCCGCATGCGCTCGGCCAGCCGCATTCGCGCCGCCGGGAGGGTACGGCCTTGCGGCGCAAACACGTGATGCACCAGGAAATGCCCGGTCAGGGTCATGCCGAGGTCGAGCTCGGCCTCGTCCGCCGGCGTATTGCGCCAGAGAAACTCGGGCAGCGGCAACAGCCTATCGTGATAGGGCAGGCCAGACGTCCGCGACACGGCACGCCCCGTCCGGGGCGATACATAAGCGAGGCCGGCCGTGGCTCCTGACACTGCGCAGCGGCTGAGATCGAGGCCAAACCCCAAGGCGCTTAGCAGGTCGTGTTCCCACCTCACATATTGCGCCGGCCAGTCTACCGCCGAATCAAGGGCTTCGATTAGCCGCGCGAAGGATGTGAAGACATCACCGTGCGGCTCGCGCTCCGGCAGCGCGGCTCCAACCAATGCGGCGGCCGAGGTGAGACCGGCAAGCCGACCCGGATCGTCGAGAAATCGCGCGGCATGAGCCCGCAGCATCTCGCAGGCGATGGTGCCGAGATGTTCGTCGAGGCGTCCGCGCCATACTGCGGCGACCTCGTTGCCAGACTGCAGCATCGCCCGTACCCTGGGAGACTGACCGCCGCGAGCCAGGCCGGCGTGCCGTCCATGCTCACGGGTCAGGAGATCGACGATCAGGGCGTTCTCGCCGTGGCGGCGAGTTGCCAGGACGAATCCGGTGTCTCGCCACAGCATCAGACGTTGTAGTCCAGCCCCAGGGCTGCATAGCGCTCAGGATCGTCTACCCAGTTCTCGCGCACTTTGACGAACAGGAACAGGTGGACGCGACGACCCAGCAGACGTTCGAGTTCTCGGCGAGCGCGGGCACCGATCGCCTTGATCCGCTGCCCGCCTTCTCCGAGGATGATCGCGCGTTGACTCGGCCGCTGGACAAAGATCACCTGCTCGATCCGCGCGCTCCCGTCCTTTCTGTCCTCCCAGCCCTCAGTCTCGATCGTCGAGCCATACGGCAGCTCGTCACGGAGCTGCAGAAAAACCTGCTCGCGCGTCACCTCGGCAGCGATCACTCGTTCGGGCATATCTGACAGCTGGTCTTCGGGGAATAACCAGGGACCTTGTGGCAAGGCTGAGACGAGATACCGCGTCAGATCGTCGACTCCGTCACCGGTCCGGCCTGAGATCATGAAGATGGGATCGAATCGGCCGTGCCGCGACAGCGTGTCGGCGAGGGCGAGCAGGCTCTCGCGTGGAACCAGATCGATTTTGTTCAACGCGAGGATCGATTCCTGACCACGCTCGGCAAGGCGGTCGAGAATGCGGCGCGTATCGCGCTCGACCCCGCGGGCGGCATCGACCAGCAATACGGTTCGGTCGGCATCTTCGGCGCCCGACCACGCCGCCGCGATCATCGCTCGGTCGAAACGGCGGCGCGGGGCAAAAATGCCTGGAGTATCGACATAGATGATCTGCGCCGGACTTCTGATCGCAATACCGAGCAGCCGGGTCCGTGTTGTCTGCGGCTTGGGTGTGACGATGGCGAGCTTGCGGCCAACGAGCCGGTTGAGCAATGTGGACTTGCCGGCGTTCGGTGCGCCGATCAGTGCAACATAGCCGCACCGCCTGGGCGCAGCCTGCGCCTCGTCCACCGTCTCAGGCGGCGTGCTGTTTTGCCCAGTCGACAACCTCGGCATGGGTAGCGAACCACACCCCCTTGCGTGCCTGCGCGTGACGGATGACTTCCTCGAGGATCCAGACACGCGAGCGGTAGCCGATAATGTGCGGATGCATGGTGAGCTGGAAAATGCCGCCCTCCTCATAAGCGGCATCGAACTCGCGCCGGAAAATGTCGAGGACGTCGGTCGGCGGCGTATAGGGGCGCAGCGCCGAAAACCGATTCATCATGAAATAAACCGCGTCGTCGCGCACCCACTCAACCGGCAGCTCGACGAT
>Ga0310914_10002196_pt1 | contig 13047 bp, 8 predicted proteins | sample GREbulkMGAN108_FD_203450 | JGI IMG/M metagenome (GOLD analysis project Ga0310914, IMG submission 203450) | Lab enrichment of tropical soil microbial communities from Luquillo Experimental Forest, Puerto Rico - GRE.bulkMG.AN108 | ecosystem: Environmental > Terrestrial > Soil > Tropical forest >... | reverse complement strand
AGGGGCCAAACACCCGATCCCATCCCGAACTCGGCCGTGAAAACCCTCAGCGCCCATGGTACTGCCTCAACCAGAGGCGGAAGAGTAGGTCGCCGCCAGGCCCGCCAAACCCCCAACTCTCTCCTCCCTCTTCCCCTCCCTCGCGCCGCAACCGGCGGCTCCCAGGTGATGAGCAGCGAGACTTTTGTTCTGGCGATCGACCAGGGCACAACCAGCACCCGTGCAATCCTGTTCGACGCTGCCGGACAGCCCAGAAAGAGTGCACAGATCGAGCTAACCCAATCGCGCCCGCGACCGGGCTGGGTCGAGCACGACCCCGAGGAGATCTGGCGGAGTGTAGTGTTGACATGCCGTGAGGCAATCGCAGGCGTGGACCGTCCGATTGCTGCGGTCGGCATCACCAACCAGCGGGAAACAACTGTCCTGTGGGAGCGTGCAACTGGTCGCCCCGTGCACAACGCGATCGTTTGGCAGGATCGACGGACGGCGGCTCTGTGCGAATGTTGGCGTACGGCGGGCCTCGCCGAAATCGTCGCTCGGCGCACCGGGCTGGTTGTCGACCCCTATTTTTCCGCCTCGAAAATCCGCTGGTTGCTCGATTGCCTTCCCGGGCTTCGCGAGCGTGCCCGTGCGGGAGAGATCGCCTTTGGCACGATCGACAGTTTTCTGTTGTGGCGGCTTTCCGGCGGCCGGCGTCATGCCACCGATGTGACCAACGCCGCGCGCACGATGCTGTTCGACATCCGTCGATTTGCTTGGGATGCGGAACTGCTGGATGCGTTCGAGATTCCGCGTGCGTTGCTGCCCGAGGTGCTGGACACCGGTGCCGATTACGGCGCGACGATGCCGCATTTGTTTGGCACGGCGATTCCGATCGCCGGCTTGGCCGGTGACCAGCAGGCGGCAGCGATCGGCCAGGCCTGCTTCCGGCCGGGCATGATCAAGACAACTTGCGGCACCGGAGCCTTTGCCCTGCTCAACATCGGCGGCGCGCCCACCCGCTCGCGTCACAAATTGCTGACGACGATCGCCTATCGGCTGGACGGCGAGACCGCTTACGCCTTGGAGGGCAGCATATTCGTCGCCGGTGCGGCGATGGAATGGCTGCGCGACCGGCTCGGTGCGATCGCGGTCGCGACTGAGGCAGCGAGCCTCGCCGCGCGAGCCGACCCGGAGCAGCGCGTTTATCTCGTTCCCGGTTTTGCCGGCCTGGGTGCGCCCTACTGGTCGCCACACGCGCGCGGCGCCTTGCTCGGCTTGACCGCGGAATGCGGTCTGCCCGAGATCGCTCGGGCGGCCCTCGAGGCGGTCGGCTATCAGACCCGCGACTTGATCGAGGCGATGGCATCCGATACCGGGATTACGGTCGATGCGGTGCGCGTCGATGGCGGGATGGCGGCGAGCGATTGGACGATGCAGTTCCTTGCCGATATCCTGCCAGCGAATGTCGAACGGCCCGCTTCGATCGAAACCACCGCATGGGGTGCTGCCTATATCGCCGGCCTAACGCGGGGGTTCTATCCCGACCCTGAGACGATGGTCACGCAGTGGCTGGCGGAGCGGCGCTTTACCCCGCAGATGCCCGCAGCCGAGCGCGAAGAGCGCTACGCCGGGTGGCGGGGTGCCGTGGCGGGCGTGCTGGCTGCAGTGCCTCCCGCCTGACCTCAGAGCAGATGCTTGAACCTGCTCTCGCCACTTCCCGATGCCGACGCTGCCGAATGCGTCGATACGCTATTGACGAGGCGCGGCTTGCGCATCGAGCGGATCGTCTCGCGGGGCCAGGCAAGCCCGCCGGGGTTCTGGTACGACCAAGACGAGGGAGAATGGGTGGTTCTGCTCACTGGCGCTGCACGGTTGCGCTTCGCTGACGAGACCGAGGCGCGCCTTCTCCAACCCGGCGACTGGATCGACATCGCCCCGCATCACCGCCACCGGGTCGACTGGACCGACCCTGCGGTCCCGACCGTGTGGCTGGCGATATTTTATCGGTTAGATCCGCCTCCCTGAGAACAGGGTGAAAGACCGGTTCCGGCCCGAAAACGCATCCGGCACGCCGGCGGAAACCGTGCTCGATCAGCTACTTGAAAGCCTCCGCCCTGCCCACTGAAGCAGGGAGGCACAAGCGGCAAGCAGGGAGGCAGCAGGGAGAGGCGCGGGTGGCTTCCGAAACTCTGCGGACGACTTTACAGGATACGCTGCGATCATGGCGCCAAAGATGACAGTGTGAACGAACAGCAGAGGGCGAAACCGTTCGGTCGGCAAGTGAACGGTGTTGCCCCCATCCCAAAAAGGAGGCGGCGCCCCGAGGCGCCGCCTTAGATCCAGGAGTGTCGGATTTCTTTACACAGCCGTGCGGCGGCGACGACGTCCGAACCAACCCAGCCCGACGAGGGCGCTACCGAGCAAGGTCAACGAAGCCGGCTCCGGCACGGGCACGGCGGTTAGGCCGAGGTTGCCGAGAAGTTCAGGATGGCGCCGGCACCAAGCGTGACCGTTGTCTGCTCGGTCATCGAGTATGGCGCATGGAGGGTGGAAATCGCTAGAAAGTCCCCGGCACTGTAATTGCTGGCACTCGCCTTAACGTTGGGCGTCACAGGAGCCGTGTTGAGTGTACCCGTGCAGTTGTTCTGCCCATTACCTTGATCAACACAGCTAAGATAAGACAACGCGTTGCCAGCGGAACCCGTATTCACGGAGCCGCCGATATTGCTCGTAAGAACAAGTGAACCTGGCGGAGCTGTCGGAGCCGTAAAGTTGATGTCGCCGCCGAGAAACGTCACCGTCTGTGTTGAGCTAGTGGGGTTTGAGATTGTTACGGTGGAGGAAAAGAGATCCGCCTGCACCGCCGATCCCGGTGAATTTGAATTAGCAGACCCGCCTGATACAATTACCCCGTCGGCGAGAGTGGTCGTGGGAGCAATGCACGCTGTTCCAGACGGACCACTACAAAGGGTCGTGCCGTTAGCTGTGAGTAAGATCCCGGCCGATGCGGCCAACGGCCAAAGCAGGGGAGCGGTCGACAGAGCTACCGCGGCCAAAAACTTCTTTGTCATCCTCTCACCTCATGGAGAACAATTACAAACATGCGATTATCTCAGCAAGACGCGTGCCAGACGAGATTATCCATTGCTAATCAACGAGATAGAAAATCCGCGTGTTGCGACGGAGGCCGAGCTGTAAAAAAAACCGACACCCGCAACTAGCCGGCGTCCTCTCGTTAATCTTATTATTCTAACATCAGCAGTTACTTGGTCAAGAACAGCAGGGTGAAGACGGCGTCATCCGCCTGTAAAGAAAACCGACACTGGGATTTGGTTTTCCGCAGCTCTGGTTAGTTTTCTTATCCAAGCCAGCAGTCTCTCAGTCCGGACGCCGCCGTTCGAAACTATCTCGGGGATAGGGCCGGACGGAACACCGGGAGGCGCATCGTAAGAGAAAAGTTCCCCTAACCGGGGACGCAACCGACGTCAGTTTGGCAAGCTCGGGGTCGCAAGCAAAGAGGTTCTGGCAGCGTTCCTGCTACACTGCTTGCGCGCGAGCTACGTCCGCTCGCGCAAGCGGTCGACGTCGCTCACTAGCTCCGCTTCAGCTGCTGCAACAGCTTTTCCGCTTCGGATTTGTCGGAGAACGCCACGCCCGAGCCGAGCAACGTCTCGAGAGTTGCCTGAGCGTCGGCAGCCCGGCCGAGCCGGCTGAGGGCGACAGCCAGGTGATACTGGATATCGGGATTTTCCGGAGCCCCGCGGCTCGCAGCGCTCAGGTATGTCAGCGCCTTTTCGGCCTCGCCATGAGACAGCAAGATCCATCCCAGCGTATCGCCGATTTGAGGTTCCCGCGGGGCGGCGGTAAACGCGCGCTCGGCCAATCTGCGCGCTTCCGCCAGATCACCCTTACGTTGATAAAGCCAGGCCAGGTTATTCAGCGCCATTGCGTCGGCCGGACGTCCAGCAACGATGCGTGCGTATTCGGTAATGGCTTCGTCGTATTTCTTTTGCGCGAGATAGACCGAGGCTAATACCGAGCGGATCGCAAGGTCATTTGGATCGGCCTGCAGGCGGGTATTCAAGACAGCCTCCGCCTTGGCGGGGTCGCCTGCGCGAAAATACTGGCCGGCGAGCGTGTCAATCAGGGTGTCTTCAGACGGCTTGGTCACGACGGCCCGTTCGAGCAGGTCGACCGCGTCGTCCCGGCGCCCAGTCTTCTCGTACAATTCTGCGGAAACAACGTCATAGAGCGGGTTTCCCGGATCTTCTCCGGCGAACGCCTTCGCCTTCGCCAAGCCAGCACGCATACCGCCGATTTCCGCCTCGACCCGTATCAGATCACCTTTCACCTGGTCGTTCTTGGGATCGCGGGCGAGCGCGGCTAGCAGGACGGTCCGGGCTTTTGGGTAGTCCTTTGCCTCTCTCAGCAGAGCAACATAACCCGCCATCGCCGGTATGGAGTTTGGGAAAAGTACATATCGACGCTCATAGGTGGCAATCGCGCCCTCGGTGTTACCAGATGCGATCTGAGCGCGCCCTTTGGCATCGAGAACGTCGAAGTTGGCCGGAAATTGCTCGGCGAGCTGGCCCGCCGTCGCCACCGCGTTCTTCCATTCCTGGCGCGAAAGCTCCAAATTGACGAGAGCGATCCCAGGGGCCGGATCATTTGGCAAGGCCGTGCGCGCGCGATTGGTATAATCCGTTGCTTCCTGCCAGTTGTGTTCTGCCGTCGCGACTTCAGCCAGGCCGAGCAAGGCCGCGACGTCGTTCGGTTGGCGGCCAATAAGGCCAGCATAGAGCTTCTTGGCATCCTGCGCGCGCCCGGTCCCCAGATATTGCTGGGCCATAGCCGTCCCGATGGCAATGTTCTTCGGGTCAGCCTGGAGGCGCCGCACAAGCAGACCCTCGGCCTTGGAAAAATCTCCCGAGCGGTTGTAGAGCCGAGCCAGAGCGATCGTCAGGCCTTCATCGGACGGTCTTGCTGCAACGGCCTTCTCGAGCAGGGCGATCGCATCTGGAATACGCCCCGCCTTCTCGTAAAGTTCGGCCGATACAAGATCGTAAATGGAGTTCTCGGGATCGTCTGTGGCTAAGGCGTGCGCCTTGGCTACCGCGGCGTCTACACCAATTATTTCTTTTTCGATCCGGATCAGGTCGGCCTTTAAGGAGGAGTTCTGTGGGGCGCGCGCGACGGCTTCCTGCAACACCCCGCGGGCCTCGGTGAAATATTTCGCGCCGTTGAGCGAGGCGAGATAGTGCGACAAGATCGGAGCGGAAGTCGGCGCAAGTGCATAGGCCCGCTTGAAGCTGGAAACCGCGCCGTTTGTATCGCCAGCCGCGAGTTGCGCCTGCCCTTGGGTGTCGAGGATATTGGCGTTCCCCGGGAATTGCGCGGCGAGCTCCCCCGCCAGCGCCTTCGCACTGGTCCAGTCCTGGCGCATTTGGTAAACAGCGAGCAGCTTGAGCCCCGGCGCCGGATCATTTGGCGCCGCCGTGCGGGCGCGGTTGATCGCGTCGGTCGCCTCCGTCCATTTCTGCTGGGCGATGTAGGTGTCAGCGAGGCCGAGAAGGGTGGCAACCTCGTTGGGGTCTTTTGCCAGCAGACCGTTGTAGAGCGTTCTTGCCTCGTCCGGACGGCCTGTTGCAGCATAAACCTGCGCTATACCGCGCGTCGCAACGGTGAGGTCCGGATTGATCGCGAGAGCGGTGTGGAAAGCGCTTTCCGCGGCGGAATAATCGTGCTGAGCAACGCGGACTATCCCCAGCAGCGTGTGGTAGATCGGGTTTTTGCCATCGCGGTCGATCAGCGAGGCGGCGACGTCCGCCGCCTTTTCTGGTCGTTGCGACCAAAGTTCCCTGATCACCAGCACGGGTCCGGCGATTGGTGCCCCCGTCTCGGTGGCGAACACCTGTTCCAGCGTGGTGAGTCCCTGCTCGCTTTGACCAATATTGAGCTCCGAAACGCCCAGCTGTGTCTTGAGGGTTGGGTTGTCGGGGTCGAGAGCAGCAGCTTTTTGGAACTGTTCTAGGGCGAGGTCCGGCTTATGGTCCGCGATATAGGCCTCTCCCAGAATGGCGAATGTCGCGGCATCCGCCGGCGATTTGTCGACCAAGGGTTTGAGATAGTCGATCGCTCGTGATGCCCCTGCTGCCGAAGTGCGGCAGACGCAATCAGCCGCGTGGCCCCAATGTCCTCGGGGACATTGGCGAGATATTTAGCCAAGCTCTGTTCAGCCTGGGCATATTGCCCCAGGTTGTATTTCGTCGCACCCAATACGTAGTAACCGGCCCAAAACCCGGCGAAGCCGGGGCTGATGCGATCGAATATGCGATCGGCTTCGGCATACTTCTTCTGTTTGGCCAGCTCCAAGCCCCGCAGGTAATTGGCCATCAATTGGTTCGGGTCAGCCTTGAGGATCGGATCGATGTCTTCGTCAACCGCCTTGTACTTGTCGAGCGCGATGTTCACGTTGGCGCGGCCGAGATGGGCCCAAATGTTGTTGGGATCGATCTTTAGCGCCTGCTCGAACAGCCTCACGGCGCCCTCTTGGTCGCCGCGGCTGTGCAGCATCTCACCCTTGACCTGAAGAGCTTCGGCCGAGCGCGGGTTGGCGGTGATCGCTTCGTCCATCAGCTTGTCAGCCTCGGCCGGTTTACTTCCGTTCAACAGCTGTGCGAGCTGCAATTTGGGCTTCGCAGCACCGGGATCGAGCTTGATTGCCTCGCCCAGCAGTGTCTCGGCCTTGGCCTGATCGCGCAGCCCAACGCCCGCGACACCGAGGGCCGTCCGGACCTTGCTCTCGAGAACCGGATCGCGATCGCCCGGCTGCACCAAGTTTATCAGCTCGGCGTATTTGTCTTGGCGGAGCAGAGCGTCTGCCAGCACCGGCAAGTAATCGGCCTCGTTGCCATTGCGCTCGCGCGCGGCGCGCGCCTCGCGCTCAGCCGATTGCAAATCACCTTCCTGCAGATACACTTCGGCAAGACGCGCCCGCAGAACAGGATCTCGAGGCGCATCGCGGACCGCATTGCGCAATTCGATCTCGGCGGCCTTGAGATCACCTTTTGCGATGTCTTGTTCCGCCTCTTTGACGGAGGTGGGAGAGTCTTTAGCGTACGCGGCTGACCAGGCGAGTGCAGCAAGAGCACCGGCGACAACTATGCGACGCCACCGCTTTCCACCACGCGGCATCAGCTTTTCCTCTCTAACGCAAAGTGGCCATCACGGATCCGAGCCCTATCTGGTGCCGTTAAATCGGGTCGTAAAGCAAGGACCGGCGCATTTTCGAATGCCTTTGCTGGTTCCACAACGAGCGCCGTGGAACGACGCTTGCAGGCGACATCGTCGAGGGGAGGGTGTAGATTTCGCGTGAAACACCTTTGTGGCGCAGGGTTTGTTGCCGATGACCATGATTCGTTGGCTTGGCGTCTTGCTGATCGGTCTGGCCGGCTTCTCGAACACCGCGATGCCGGCGCCCCCACATCGCGGCTCCCCACCGGCGCCTGCCCCTCAACCTCCGGCCGATCAAGGCGCTGAAACGCGCATCGCCGCAGTCGTCAACGACGAAGTGATCTCGGTCGCTGACCTTCAATCTCGCCTCAGGATGGTCATGCTCTCCTCGAACTTTCCGGATTCGCAGGAAACCCGACAACGCATCGCGAGCCAAGTATTGCGGACAATCGTTGACGAAAAGCTACAAATGCAAGAGGCAAAACGGCAAAACATTACCGCCACCGATGAGGAGATCAAGAAGGCAATCTCGCAGATCGCAAAGCAGAACAACTTGCAACCCGATCAGCTGGATGGGGTCTTGAAGGCGCACGGCATCGATCGTGCAGCGCTCGTCGACCAGCTCACCGCGTCGATTGTGTGGGCGAAACTGGTGCGGCGGGTCGTCTCGCAAACCAATGTGGTTTCCGAAGAGGAGATTGACGATGCATCGAAACGCGTCAAAGAGAACGCCAATGAGCCGCAGAGCCGGGTCGCGGAGATTTTCCTAGCCGTTGACAATCCTCAGCAGGACGACGAAATGCGGCGATTGGCGGAACGGCTGATCGAACAGATGAAACGCGGCGCTCGATTTTCAGCAGTTGCCCAACAATTCTCGCAATCCCCTACCGCCGCGGTGGGTGGCGATCTTGGCTGGCTGCGTACCGAGCAACTCAGCCCCGAACTCGCCAAGGCAGTGGCCCAAATGCGTCCGGGAGAGCTGTCGCCGCCGATTCGCAGCGGGGCGGGCTATTACCTGTTGCTCGTTCTCGACCGGCGCACTGGCCGCTCGGATCCCGGCGCTGACGAGGCGGTTCTGCATCTGGTGCAGGTCGTCTTTCCGCTGCCGCCGCAGGCCAGCGAAGCGATGCGGCGGACGGCCCTGAGTGAAGCGGCGAACGCCAAGGCGACCGCTAAGGATTGCGCGGAGATGTTGAAGATCGGTAAGGAGAAGGGGTCGCCGCAACTTTCGAGCGAAGGCCGTCTGCGGACCAGCCAGATCGCCCCGGCGGTACGCAATATTGTGGCGGCGCTGGAGGTAGGACAGGCCTCGCAACCGATCGTCCAAAAAAATGGCGTCGGGGTGATCATGGTTTGCGAGAAGGCGGCGTCGAACTCGAACACGACCATGCCAACGCGTGACGAGATCGCCGACCAACTGGCGCGCCAGCGCGCCGAGAACCTGGCGCGCCGCTACCTGCGTGATCTGCGACGTACCGCATTTGTCGACGTCAGAGTTTGAGTCGCCCACGATGCTTCCGCTCGTCGTGACGATGGGCGAGCCCGCCGGGATCGGTGGTGAAATCGCCCTTAAGGCGTGGCTCGGCCGCGGCGACGGTGTTCCAGCTTTCTACCTGATCGACGACCCCGCTCGTATCGTTGCGTTGGCTGGCCGTCTCGGTTGGCCGGTACCGGTTCAGTCGATCAGCGCTCCGGAAGACGCGCCGACGGTATTTGCCGAAGCTCTCCCGGTCGCCCCGATCGGCATCACCTTGCGGGCCCTGCCGGCGCACCCCGATCCGGCGGATGCGCCGGCTGTCCTCGGCGCGATCGAGACCGGGGTCCGTCACGTGTTGACCGGGTACGCGGCAGCGCTCGTCACCAATCCGATACACAAGGACAGCCTCTATCGCGCCGGCTTTCGGTATCCGGGACACACCGAGTATCTCGCCGCTCTTGCCGGGATCAGCGAAGCACCGGTGATGATGCTCGTCTGCCCGGGGTTGCGTGTCGTACCGGTCACCATTCATCTTGCGTTGCGCCAAGCGATCCGGGAGCTTTGCACCTCGGTGATTGTTCATGCAGGCCGCGTCACCGAGGCGGCGCTGCTGCGGGACTTCGGAGTCGCCGCTCCTACCCTCGCGATTGCCGGCCTCAACCCGCATGCGGGCGAAGCCGGTGGTCTGGGGCGCGAAGAGATCGAGGTCATCGAGCCGGCCATCGCCGAGCTGCGTGCTGCAGGGATCGACGCCTGCGGTCCCTTCGCGGCCGACACGATGTTTCATGCCGAGGCGCGTCGATCCTACGATGCTGCACTCTGCATGTACCATGATCAGGCGTTGATCCCGATCAAGACCATCGACTTCCATGGTGGGGTGAACGTGACCTTGGGGCTACCCTTTGTCCGGACCTCGCCGGATCACGGAACTGCTTTCGCGATCGCCGGCCGCGGTGTCGCGCGGGCGGAGAGCCTGATTGCCGCGCTACGGCTGGCGGCCGAGATGGCGGCCAGACGGGCGGCTGCAGACTGAACTCTTCCGCCAGATCCGTGTCGTCCGACCCTGCGACGGCCCCGCTGCCGCCGCTGCGCGAGGTCATTGCGCGACACGGGATCGTCCCGCACAGGCGCCTGGGTCAGAATTTCCTGCTCGACCTCAACCTGACGGGTCGGATAGCACGAGCAGCGGGACGGCTCGACCAAGCCACGGTCATCGAGATCGGCCCCGGCCCTGGCGGTTTGACGCGGGCGCTGCTTGCGTCGGGGGCGCACCGCATTGTCGCGATAGAGCGAGACCGGCGGTGTCTCGCGGCGCTCGGCGAGCTTGCTGCGGCTTATCCGGGGCGCCTCGATCTTGTCGCAGGTGATGCGCTCGAACTCGACCCGGCGATGTTCTCCGAGAAACCCCGAAAGATCGTTGCGAACCTCCCGTATAACGTCGCCACCCCGCTCCTTCTCGGTTGGCTCGAGCAGATCGAAAAATACGAAAGCCTGACCTTGATGCTGCAGCGCGAGGTTGCCGAGCGCCTGACTGCCGGCCCGCGGAGCAAGTCCTATGGGCGGCTTTCGGTGCTCGTGCAGTGGCTGGCCGAAGCGCGAATCCTGTTCGACGTGCCCGCCCGAGCTTTTGTGCCGTCCCCCAGGGTCACGTCGAGCGTCATCGCCATCCTGCCCCGCGCCGAGCCGCTGGCGCCGGCGCAGCGAGCCTTTCTCGAACGCGTTACCGCCGCCGCGTTCGGTCAGCGCCGTAAGATGCTGCGCACCAGCCTGAAGCCGCTCGGGCTCGCGATCGACCCGCTGCTCGAACGAGTAGGGGTCGCCCCGACGGCACGCGCCGAGGAGCTCACGGTCGCCGAATTCTGCACGCTCGCGCGCGCCCTGGAGGGACAGCCATCGTCGGTGTGATTTCAGCGTGCCCGCCGATGCCGGCGTATTTCCCAACGCGATTTACCGAAGGGCTGGAAACAGTGGGCCTGCCTAACCCACATCGGGCCGCGATCCGTGGTCCTTCCCTGTTCGGCCTAATCGGGTCCCTGTTCGCTCGATTTAATTCCCTGTTCGCTGGCTTAGGGAATTTACTTCACTTTTTATAAACATCAATCACTTAGGATCACCCATTCGGGCCTGGAAACGTAAGAAGTAGGGCTTTTGCCGGTATTTTCCCAGGCACCACGGAAGCGATGGGTTCTCACGATGCTGCCACCGAGGGAGGGGCTGGCCGGGCGGCGCGCAAGCTGTCGACGAACTCGGCGAGCCCGACCTGCCGCTTGCGCCGTAGCCTCTCGGCGGTGACGATGGCCTGAACCTGCGCAACGCTGTCCTCGATGTCGCGGTTGACGATTACGTAATCGTATTCCGACCAGTGGCTCAACTCCTCGGCCGACTTTGCCATCCGGGCGGCGACGACGGCTGGGCTGTCCTGGGCGCGCGCTCGGAGCCGCGCCTCAAGTGCGGCGAGGCTGGGCGGCAAGACGAAAACCGAGACAAGATCATCGCGAACGGTCTCGGTCAGTTGCTGCGTGCCCTGCCAGTCGAGATCGCCGACCACGTCGCGCCCGGCGGCGAGCGCCACCTCGGTCGGCCGGCGCGGGGTCCCATAGCAGTTTTCGAATACGCTCGCATGTTCGAGCAGTTCGGCCCGCGCGAGCATTTCGTCGAAGCGGCGGCGGTCAATAAAATAATAGTCGCGACCATCGACCTCCTCTTCGCGCCGCGGTCGCGTCGTAACCGACACCGACATATCGAGCTTGGGATCACGCTCCGCGAGCCGACGGGTGATCGTGGTCTTTCCCGCCCCGGAGGGCGAGGACAGGACCAAGAGAAACCCGCGGCGCTCGATCCTCATTCGATGTTCTGCACCTGCTCGCGAAACTGCTCGACCGCGGCCTTGAGCGACAACCCGATGCGGGTCAGCTCGATATCTGCCGATTTTGAGCACAGCGTATTGGCTTCGCGGTTCAACTCCTGGCAAAGGAAATCCAGCCGGCGACCGACGGCCTCTCCCTCTTGCAAAAGATCCTTCGCCTGCTCGAGGTGGGCGCGCAGCCGCTCGATCTCCTCGCGGACGTCCGAGCGGGCGACGAGCAATGCCATTTCCTGTGCAACCCGGTCTTCCGGCAAGCCAGGAACGAAATCGGCGAGGCTCGCCAAAGTCATCTTGAGCCTCTCGCGGATTGCCTCCGGCTGGGCCGCTGCACAGCCCTCCGCCACCCTGACGAGAGCTGAGATCTCTTCGAGCTGGTCACACAGCAGCAGCGCGAGACGCGCGCCCTCCTCGGCTCTGGCAGCCGCCAACCGGTCGATCGCGGTCTCCCAGCTACCAAGCACCGCGGACCTCCGCGCCTCGATCACCGCCTCTTCGTCGTCCTCGATCGTCTCTACGACACCGCGTAGGGCCAACAGACCGTCAAGGCGCGGTGGGGCCGCGTCTATTTCACCTGCAATCTCCTTCATCAGAGAGACGAGCTGGGCCAAGGCGGCGAGGTTGATGCGCACCGCTGCCGGCGCGGTTCGGGTGATCGCAAGCACGGCGGAGATGTTGCCGCGACGGAAGCGCTGCGCCAGCATCGCGCGAAGTTTCGGTTCCAAAGCATCGAAGCCGGGAGCCAACCTAAGCCGCAAATCGAGCGACTTGCCATTGACGCTCTTGGTCTCCCAGACCCAGGAGATCCCGAGTTCGCCACCCTCCGCCCGCGCGAATCCCGTCATGCTGGCGATGTTCACCCGTTACGCACTCCCTCCTTCTGAAATTTTGACCCGCTGCGGTAACGATCAGCTCAAGGGGGGCCGGCGAAGATCAAAGACGCATTGGTCCCGCCAAAGCCAAAAGAATTCGACAGCGCGTAGCGCACCTCGCGCCGCTTTGCCTGCTTCGGCACCAGATCGATGTCGCAAGACGGAGATGGGCTATCGAGGTTCAGGGTCGGCGGGACGACCCCGTCGCGAATGGCGAGGATCGAAAAAATTGCTTCTACGCTACCGGCGGCGCCGAGCAGATGTCCTATCGCCGATTTCGTCGAGGACATCGACAGCTCGTAGGCGTGCCCGCCGAACACCCGCTTGACGGCGCCGAGTTCGACCTCGTCACCCAGCGGGGTCGATGTGCCGTGGGCGTTGATGTAGTCGATTTCGTCTGGTGCGAGACCAGCGCGCTTAAGCGCGTTACGCATCGACCGACAGGCGCCTTTACCATCCTCAGAAGGAGCGGTCAGATGAAAGGCGTCTGACGACATGCCGTAGCCGATCACCTCGGCATAGATCTTCGCTCCACGCCGCTTCGCGTGGGTGTGCTCCTCGAGGACGAGAATCCCAGCCCCCTCGCCTATCACGAACCCGTCGCGTTCCCGATCCCAGGG
>Ga0310914_10002195_pt1 | contig 13047 bp, 14 predicted proteins | sample GREbulkMGAN108_FD_203450 | JGI IMG/M metagenome (GOLD analysis project Ga0310914, IMG submission 203450) | Lab enrichment of tropical soil microbial communities from Luquillo Experimental Forest, Puerto Rico - GRE.bulkMG.AN108 | ecosystem: Environmental > Terrestrial > Soil > Tropical forest >... | reverse complement strand
GCTCGATGCCGAGATAGAGCGCGCGCTCGACAAGGCTGGCGAGTTCGCCTTTAAGGCGGCGCCGTTCATCCATGCCAAGTACACCGCGATATCGGCGCCGGCTGTGATCGGGCAGAACCCGGTCTCGGTGCTGGAGCTACTGGTCAATGAGATCGACGAGATCGAGCGCAGCCGGCCGATCCCGATCGAGCACAAACCGCAGACCACCAAAACGGGAGGCAGCACATGACGCCACGGAAGGTCGTTGATAAGCGCGGGTTCAGATCCGGCCGGGTCGGAATTCAGGTGATACGCCAGCAGGACTTCGAACAGACAGCGCGCGCTGCGGATGAAGGCCAAGAGGCGGCGCGCGAGTTCATCCTTGCGTTCATTCACTGGAACAAGATGGTGACGGAGGAGATCGAGGAAGGCAGCAGCCTGCGGCCGAAGTGTTTCTCATGTTCGACGCGCATCAAGCACATCAGCGAGTTGCCGGAGGGCAAGAGCGGAAATTTCGGCGGGCTAGCGTTTGGCAAGCTCAGTGATGATGCCGGCGAGGTCGAAGGATACGCCTGCCCGTTCTGCTACAAATGCCAGCTGAAGGGATGGGAGAAGCTGAAATGGGAATTCGCGAAGGTGATGGAGAAGGATCTGGGGCTGATCGGCATGGCGCCGCTCCACTAGGAGTTCTGTATCAATGAGCAAAAAAGATGGAGGCTTTTTCGTCCTGGCGGAATGGCTCGATCGCGACCATGACGAGACTGGCGCGCCGCGTTGGGTCGTCACATTCCGGACGTGGTACGATGAACGCGGGCTGACGCCGCTTGAAGCGGTCGATCATGCGCTGGAGGAGGTGCGGGCGGAGGGCGCATGTTGGGATGTGTATCATCTGCCGAGCGGCTTGCAGTGGAGCGTCTATCCGCATCGACGCGAGGAGATCGAGACGAAACAGCTGTTTCCGCCATTGCCGCCCGAGCCGCAAGGCAAGAAGGGAGAGAAGCGATAATGCCATGGCATGAATGGCTGCTGCTTTTGTTCTTCTTGGCTGTGATGCTTGGCGTGGTTCGGTTCGTTTGGTGGCAATGGCATGGACCGTGGCTTTAAGCCTGTGGTCGTGTTATGAAGGCCGAGCCGATGCCGTGTTATGAAGGCCGGGCCGATCGGCGCAGGAGGTGGGAATGGCCAAGTTGTACATCACGGAATATCATGATCTCCCTCAGGCGTTTTCCAACTCTGCGCCCCAGCTGGTGCGGGAGCCGGGCATTGTGGATCAGCCGCCGATCACGATCGGTGCGAGCGCCGCGCAGTCCGCGCCGTTCCAGACCAGCACGCGGCTGGTGCGGCTGCATACCGATGTGATCTGCTCGGTGCTGTTCGGTCCGCCGGCATCGACCACGGCGACGGCCAATAACCAGAGGCTCGCGGCAAACCAGACCGAGTACAAGATGGTCATCGACGGCGCCGGCCATTGCGTGTCCGTCATCACCAATACGTAGGAGAGGAAAGCAATGATGAACCTTGGCCCATATCTGCCGCCGGTCGCTGGTGATGCTGGTTCTGTTTTTGCTCTGTTACAGGTTATTCAAGATCCGAAGCAAGCGACGAAGGCTTTGGAGAAAATAGTTGCGGAGAAGCGAGCGCTCGATGATGCGATCGAGAAGCAGCGAGAACTGCACGCTCAGCTGGCGGCGAAAGAACAGAAAGAGCGAGCAGATCTGGCAAAGATACGCGATGAGACCGACCGTCTCGCCAGCAAGGCAGCTGGAGACTTTGGTGCTGCGACTGCAGCTTTGGCTCATGCTGAGCGGGCCAAGCAAGCCGCCGAGATCTCCGAGCGAAAGGCCGCGGAGATGATGGTGCGCGTCGAGGAGCGCGAGCACGGACTGGAAAGCCGCGAGCGCGAGGTGGACCGGCAGAACAAGGCGCTTGCGGCGCGTAGGCACGAGCTAGACAAAACTCATGAGCAGCTGAAGCTGCGTGAGACTGATCTCGCGCTCCGGGAGCAGAAGCTTGCGGAGGATATCGAAGAAAACAGAAAGTGGCTGGTGGGTCTGAAGCCGCCTCGGAGGGGCGGCGGTTAATTTACTGACATATCGCGCTTCATGGGTCTGATGATGCGATGTTCTACAGCGGCTTTAAGCAGTTCAGTGATCTCGGCGTCATCAGCCGGCTGCCTGAGCTGGCGGGCGCCGGAAGCAGCATCGTTCTCTCGCCTACGTCTCTTACGATCCCCAGCAATGCCAGCATTGGGACGCTGGTCGGCACAGCGAGCGTTGCCGGCGGCATTGGCGTTTATACGTTCGGTCTTATCGATCCTTCCGGGCAGTTCGCCATTGATGCATCGACTGGCGCCATCACGGTCGCGAGTGCGCTTACGCTCGGCACCTATAGCATCACGGTCAATGCGTCGAACGGCCTCGGCGATGCTCCGACATTGCCGACGACCATTGCCGTTGTCGCGATCGGATCAGGGACAGGCGCGGCTGCCGGCATCGGTGGGGCATCGGCTGTCGGCGCGGCCCTGGTCAGCGCCATTGCCACGGCAGCAGGGACAGGGACGGCGCCGGCCATTGGCGGCTCGATCGTGGCTGGAGCGGGCAGTGCGGCCGGGGTCGGCGCTGCAAGCGCTATCGGGACTGAGACCATCTCTGCGGTCGGATCTGCTGCGGGGACGGGCACGGCAAGCGCTGCCGGCATTGGCTCGGTCGTTGCGGCTGCAGCTGGGCTCGGGAGCGCCTCGGCTGTGGGTTCTTCAACGGCTTCCAGCGCCGGCAGCGCGACCGGGACGGGCAGTGCGGCTGCCGTTGGAGCCGCGACCTTCACAGCGACTGGCAGCGCGGTCGGGACGGGATCGGCTGTTGCCGCCGGCGGATCGACTGCTTCCGCGGCCGCCAGTGCAGCAGGCACGGGTGCAGCTAGCGGCGTTGGGATCACGCTTGCGTCCGGTGTCGGCAGTGCGGCGGGCACAGGCACCGCGAGCGGGCTGTCGAGTGCCGCCTACATCGGCGCAGCGTCAGGCGTGGGCAGCGCGAGCGCTGTGGGGGCTTCGACAGCCCTGGCGACCGGGACTGCGTCTGGAACCGGTACGGCGAGCGCGGTCGGGACGTCCGTTGCTTCTGCGGTCGGCAACTCGGCTGGCACAGGCGTTGCCAGCGCCCAGGCGGCGGGCCAGGGTGCGGCTGCCGGGACAGGGGCTGCTTCGGGAGCCGGAACGTCTGTTGCGCTCGCTACAGGCTCCGCAAGCGGCACAGGGACCGCTTCTGCGCAGGCGGCCGGGCAAGGCGCCGCGGCAGGCACAGGCTCCGCGGCCGCTATCGGTTCCTCGACAGCCTCCTCGATCGGCAATGCGACAGGCACGGGATCTGCTCCCGCCCAGGCGGCCGGCCAGGGTGCTGCGGCAGGAACCGGTCAGGCAACTGGCGTCGGCGCCTCCACGGCATCTGCGGCCGCTAGTGCAGCGGGCAGCGGCACCGCAGCGGCTCAGGCAGCCGGTCAAGGCGCTGCAGCTGGTACGGGCAACGCATCCGCGGTCGGTGCCAGCTTTGCGTCGAGCGTTGGCTCAGCGTCCGGCACTGGCTCGGCAGCCGGTTTCAGTAGTTCGGTTTACATTGGCTCCGCGGCAGGCACGGGCACGGCATCCGCGGTCGGTGCATCGACGGCATTGGCCACGGCTGCAGCTAGTGGCACAGGCACGGCTGCGGGTGTTGGTGCGTCGACTGCCCTGGCGACAGGGAGCGCGAGCGGGACCGGGCTGGCTTCCGGCGTTGGAGTTGCGGTGGCATCGAGCGCTGGCAGCGCAAGCGGCACAGGCGCTGCGAGTGCTGTCGGCGCCTCGACGGCAAGCTCTACCGGATCGGCATCTGGAGCGGGCAGCGCGGCCGCGCAAGCAGCCGGGCAGGCTTCAGCAAGCGGCAGCGGGTCTGCTTCGGCTGTCGGTCGGTCGGTCAATGCAGCTACGGGCGCTGCGGCTGGCACTGGTGCGGCGGCTGCGCAAGCGGCTGGCCAGGGCGCAGCAAGCGGCAGCGGCTCTGCATCTGCGGTCGGCGGCTCTACCAACTTGGCTACAGCCACCGCGTCCGGAACGGGTGCTGCAGCGGCACAGGCGGCTGGTCAGGGATCGGCAAGCGGAACCGGCTTGGCGAGCGCTGTCGGCGTCTCGGTCGCATCGGGTGTGGGCAGCGCGAGCGGGACGGGAACGGCAAGTGGCGTTGGCTCCTCGACGACGTACAAGCCAACGTATTTGTACTATGGCTTCTAAAGGAGGCGAACATGGCCAATATTGGCGGCACGACTGAGGGCAACATCCTCAAACTGATCTACAACGCGACAGCCTGGGCGAACTATGCGGACAATGCGGCGACCAGCCCGCAAACTAACATTGGGGTGGCGCTCCACACCGCCGATCCCGGCACTGCAGGGACGGCTGCCACGAGCGAGATCGCCTACACGGGCTATACGCGGGTCAATGTGGCGAGAACGACGGGCGGCTGGACGGTCACGGCCACTGGGCCGGCCAGCACATCGCCGGTCGCAGCGATAAACTTTCCAGCTGGGACTGGCGGCTCGGGCACGGTGACGAATTGGTCGACGTCGTTCTCGAACGCTGCGCCGCCGACCGGGACGCAGGTGTTGCTTTGGATGGGCACGGTAACGCCCAACATTGTCACGGGCAGCGGTGTGACGCCTTCGCTGTCCACGGCATCAACTATCACGCTGCTGTAATAACATGGATAGTAATGCGGCCATCAAGCAGTGCCTCGAAGAGATGGATGTCGACGGCATCCGTTCTCTTTGGCATCTTGTTGCTCCGGATGCACCGCAGCCGGAAACGGACTTTGAAGCGATGGTCACGCTGCACATGGCGCGAACCCAGATGAAGATCATGACCAAGCGGCAGCGCTACTATTCCCACCGGTGGCTGCTCGATCATGACCAAATGTCGCTGTTGCCAGACGAGGAAAGACCATCGGCGGAGCGGATGTATCCCCAGGTCAAGCGCAGCGTGGGCATCTCGCTCGGCTCGCAGTCGAGCATGGTGGAGCCGGCGCTCCCGATCATTCGCGGCGAGATGGAAAAGGCGGTCCTTGAGGTCTATGCGGATGGCCGCAAGGATGACATTCCGTTCCTCAAGGAGCGGATGCGGCTTGCGAGGGAAGGCGCGGTGAAGAAGCTATTTGGAAAAATAGATGGCTGATCCTCTTGTCGGGGAAGTAGATGGCTGACCCTGTCGTATCGATAACCGGTGGCGTCCCGACGAGTGGCACGGGAACGATCACAACGCTTGGGCAGGTCGTGGCTCCGCAGGGGGCATCGACATCGACTGGCGAGAGCGGCACCAGCGGTCCTGTTCGCGGTCCGCTTATTCAAGGGGCGACACTTACCTCGGCGCCGACCTATACGACTGGCACGGTGAACCCGTTGACCACGACGCTGGCGGGAGCGTTGCGCGTCGATGGTTCAGGCGCCACGCAGCCTGTGAGTGGGACGTTCTGGCAGACCACGCAGCCGATCTCCGGAACAGTGACAGCAAACCAAGGGGGTGCGCCATGGTCTATGAAGCCCGATGGAACGAGCTGGGCGTTGACGTCCACGAGCGCGAACGTCAACGTCACGAATACCGTTCCCGTCAGCGGCACGTTCTGGCAAGCGACCCAGCCTGTGAGCGCTGCCAGCCTGCCCCTACCTACGGGAGCGGCTACTTCGGCGAACCAGCCTACCAATGCTGCTGCGGCGAGCACCACCTCCGGTCAAACGGGCAACTTAGCTATGGGTGCTGTGACTACTGCGGCGCCCTCCTACACGACCGCGACATCCAACAATTTGTCGCTCACCACGAGCGGGGCCCTACGCGTCGATGGTTCAGCTGTCACGCAGCCGGTTAGTGGTACAGTAACGGCTGCGCAGGCGACTGCCGCGAACCTCAATGCGACTGTGACGGGAGCTAACGCCTTCGCAACTACTTTCCCAGCGACCGGCTTGGCGGCAGGCGCGCAATATCTCGCGAGTCCGCCGGTGAATAGCAATGGCACCATGGTGGCACTGCAGACCGATATCAATGGTAACCTAAAAATTAATACTTCATCGCTCATCGCGCAGACTACTTGGAACAGCGCCACAGCGCTCAACTCAGTTTATAACCTCACTATCAATAGCTCGGTAGTGTGGAATTCATTGTGTGGCACGATCGTCTGCGGCACGACAATGACAGCCGGCGCGGTGACGTTCGAGGAGAGTTACGACTTCGGCACCACGTGGGTCTCGATCCCGGTGCAGCGGCTGGTCAACCCGACGACTGGCCAGCAGGTCAATAACCCGCTGACGCTTGCAGCCAGCACCAATTTCCCGTGGGAAGTCGTTTGCACCAGCACGAATTATGTTCGCCTCCGGCTGTCGACCGTCATTGTGGGCACAGGCTCGGCGGTTATTTCGACCACGCAAGAGTCCGGCGCGAACGCGGTCACGGTGTTTCAGCCTGTCGCCGGCAATTTGAATGTGGCAGCGGTCTGCAGCGGCGATACCACGGCGGGCTCGACTGATGCCGGCAGCCCGGTGAAGACCGGCGGCCGCGCCAATGTCGGCACCACCTATCCGACCGCGGTGACGAACGGCCAACGCGTCAATGCGATGTACGACAAGACCGGCAAGCAGATCGCGACCGGCGCCTTGCGCGAGATGAAAGGCAAGCAGTACACCACGATCACGACCAACACCTCGACGACAGTGGTGACGGGCGGCGCCGCCGGCACTTTCAACGATGTCTACGCGATCGTGGTCACCAACACCAGCGCGACGGCGACCTCGATCACCTTCAACGACGGCGCGGCTAACCAGCTGACGTTAGCCTGTCCGGCCGGCGACACCCGCGGCTTCACGGTGCCGGTCGACAGTGCGATCCCGCAAACCAACGCAGCTGGAGCCTGGACGGCGACCGCGGCCACTGCTGTGACGTCGCTTCTGGTCACGATGCTGTTCGTGGTCAACACATAAGGGAGTGAGAGATGGACGGTCCATTCTATGTCGACACCCGGGCGCCGCACATCAATGCCGATATCGCCGCGGTGACGCTGGCGGCGACGGCAAAGGCACTGGTGCCGGTCGCCAATTTGCCTGTGCTCGGCTCGAACTATTTCGGCTATGTCGGCAAGGCCTGCCGGATGCGGCTATGGGGCCGCATGACGACAGGCGCGACGCCGGGCAACATGACGGCGCAGATCATGTGGGGCAACGGCGCCGACGCCAACGGCACCATCGTCGCGGCAACGGCTGCGACGGCATTGTCAGCCTCGCAAACCAACTTGACCTGGGAGTGGGATATTTTCGTCAGATGTCGCGCGCTCGGTATCAGCGGCGCCTTGATCTCGCACGGCATGTTCAACGCCAATGTCGGTCTGGTCGCGAGCACATTGCAGCCGGTGTTGATGCCGGCGTCGGCGCCTGCGCAGGTGACGGTCGATCTCACTCAGGCGTTCGTGCTCAGTCCGCAATTCATTCGCTCGGGCTCGACCGCCGAGACCATGCAGGTGCACGAGTTAGTATTCGAGGCGATGAATTAAAAAGTTCGTATTCGAGGCGATGAATTAACGAGTTCGTATTCGAGGCGATGAATTAAAAAGATGATCATCGATATCGACTATGAGATCGAGCGGGCCGCGATCTATTACCGCGATAAGGCCAAGCGCGAGCACCGCGTGCCGCTGTCGCGGCTTTACGTCATCCTCGATCATGGCGGCGGCTGGCGCTTTGTCGTCACCAGGGCCTGGGAGATCAAGTTTCATATCGGGGTGATGGAAAAGAAGATCGAGGTCCCGAAAATTCGCATCGCCGAGCCGATCGAATGGGATGATATCGGCCGCACAGTCGTATTGGCGGAGCGCTATGCGACCAAGAAGCTCGCCAAGCATAACCCATGCGGCGGCTGCAAGACCTGCTGCATCATTCCAGCCATCGCGCAGCTGAACAAACCGGCGCATGCGCCATGTCCACAGCTGGACAGCTGCACTGGCGGCTGTCGCATCTATCCGGTTCGCCCGCAAAGTTGCCGCGACTTCGAATGCGAATGGCTGATATCGCAAGAACTCAATGACAAGATGCCGCCAGAGTTACGGCCTGACCGCTGCGGCGTGATGTTCACCAAAGGCAAGGAGGAATTGACGATCGAGGCGCATCGCGACATGCGCTGGCCGACTGATCCCTTTGCAGATGAGATGGTTCAAGACTACATCGCCGAGTTAGAACGCTTCGGAATGACGGTGATACGACATGGCGGTAGTTCAAGTCTTTCTCACTAGCGCATCGACTTCGCCATGGGCCGTGCCGGCAACATTCCAGCTTGGCCATACGACCTTGATGAACCAAAACCAGAGCCAAGCGAATTACTTTTATTTCGGCTCTGACGTTAACCACACGATGCTGATGCAGACGTTTCTGCCGACCGAGTCGGTCTCCATCGATACGGTGTGCATGGTGTTTTCGAAGGCCGGCAGTCCCGCCGACAATGTGATCTGCCAAATATGGGACGCCGGCTATACGACGCTCTATGGCACAGCTAACGCTGTCGCAGGCACGACGATCGTTCCAGGCTTTGGCGGCATTCAAGTTTTCACATTTCCAACGCCGATCGCGATCACGAGCGGTAATGAGTTGGCCATCGTGTTCTCGCGCAGCGGGGCGGTCGATGCCAGCAACTTTTACAGACCGCTCGGCAATGCGACGGGCGCCTATACCAGCGGCTTGGTCTACCAGTACGACTCGACCGGTCCTGGATGGGTGTTATCAAGCGGCGCCTCGATGAATTTCGACGTTTCGCTCTCGCCACATCGCATCCATCTGCTCGGATGCGGCGGCAATGGCGCAGCTGGCACGACGGGGACGAGCGGCAATGGCGGCGGCGGCGGCGCAGGTGGAAACTGGGGCTATTTATTCGCGACCAACTCGATCAACAATTCCGAGATCAACCCGGGCTACAGTTCAATTGTGTTCGCCGTTCCGGCAGGCGGCGCAGGCACCTTCACATGCTGGGGCTTCGCGAACACGCAAAATTCCTGGTACACGGGCTATGGTCAAAACGCTTCGGGAATAACCGGCGGCACCTCCAGTGGCAGCGGTGCAAGCGGCTTCCCGCCGGTCAACTACGGCTATTTTCCTGGCTGGATCGGCGGAGCCGGCGGCAACAGCGCGGCGACATCTGGCGGCGGCGGTGGCGGCGGTAGTGGTGGCCCGAGCGCTGGCATGGCAGGCGCTGCGACCGGCACAGGCGGCACAGGCGGCTGCGGCGCCGGCAGCGGCAACTCCTACGGCTTGACCGCTCCGACTGGCTCGACGAGTGCGACGGGCACAGGCGGCGGAGCCGGCATTACGGGCACGCAGGCGACGACTCCTGGCCAAGCTGGCACGGGCGCATGCGGCGGCGCCGGATCGACATCTGTAGCAACAGGCAACCCAGCAGCTGGCGGCGCAGGCGGCGGCACGGATACGACATTCGATGCCTCGCACGGCTGCGGCGGCGGTGGTGGTGGCTGCGGCGCTGAGACCGGCAACGTCACGGCGACCTTGACCGGCGGCAATGGCGGTGTATTCGGCGGTGGCGGCGGCGGCACCGGGTATGCGCGCGGTGCGGCTTCGACGCGTACGGCAGGCGTCGGCGCGGGTGCGCTGGCGGTCATCAATTACACTTCGGGGACGCCGCCTGCGACGTCGCAGATCATTCTGGGATATACCGCAACATCGCCGTTCAGTTGGCCGGCCAATTGCACGGTCGCGGGCCATACAGTTGAAATTCTCACGCAGGGCGGCCAAGGCACGACGGCGACGACGACGACGGGCTCCGGTGGCGGCGGCGGTGGCGGCTATTGGAAAGGAACGTACAGCTCTGGCACGATCACGCCGGGCACGACTACGATCCCGTTCGGGATATCCGGCGGTTCTCCTAGCGGCGCCCAGACAATTCCAGGTCAATGGGGCAGTTCGACCAGTGCCACTGGCAACGGTTACTTTGTTTCGCAAGGCGTATCACCCGGCACAGGTGTGACGACAGGCGGCGCTGGCGGCGGCACGCTGACCACGACCACGCCCGTGTTTGTCTATACGACGAACATCAACACGACGGGCGGAGCCGGCGGTACGAGCGGCACCAGTAGGGGTGGCGGCGGCGGTGGCGGCGCGGCTGGTCCAAATGGCAATGGCGGCAGCGGCGGCTCACCGACGGGCACAGGAGGCGGTGGCGGCGGCGGAGGAAACAACGGCGCGACCGGCAATGCGGCTAACCCGAGCACCATAACGGGCGGCAATGGCGGTCAGGGTTTTAATGGCACGCCGGGCAGCGGCATGACCGGCACCTCCGGCAATGTGGGGACTGGCGCATCGGGCGGAGCTGGCGGCAACGGCTTGACCGCAGCCGGGACCACCTATGGCGGCAACGGCGGTGGTTATCCGCCTTGGGGGCAAAACTACATGTCTGGACCCGGTCCTTTCGACTATGGCGCTCAGACATGGGACACGACTTATGGCACGGGCGGCGGCGCTGGCGGTGGTGGCGGGATCACTGTCAGCACCGGTACATGCGCGACTGGCGGCGGCGCTGGAGGCCTGTTTGGCTCTGGCGGCGGCAGCTGTGGCTATTGTCCCAATACCGGCGTGACATGGGGTCCCGGCTCGGGGTGGAGCGGTCTCATCATTCTACATTTTCCGCCGGCTCCGCCTGGGCTCTCTGCGCCAGCGATCGCAGCACGCAGTCTACAGATCAAGGGGCCGAGTTATCGTTTCAATGCGCCGATGCTGGCGAGCCCGTTGCCGGCTGTGACAGTGACGGTGACCATCCAAGGTGGCACGCTGCCGATCATGGGGGTAGGATGACGAAATTCATGGACTGGCCCTTTGTCGAGTCGCGCGCATCGTTTCGTGAGTGGAATGAGTTTCAAGAACAGAGAGAACGGCTCGAGTTTCAGAAGGAGAGAGACATGGATGCTAACGCACTGATGCTATCCGTGCAGAACGCCAAGACCTCGCACGAGGGCTTGGTCGACGTGATCAAGGCGAACACCGCGGCCTGGAAAGAGGTGCGCGGCGATCTCGCGACCTGCAATAGCCAGGAGAAGGTGCAGGCCATCATCTACAAGGTCGAGTCTGCGCTCTCGGAGCTTTCGATCGATAGTCAGAAGATCCCAAAATGGGTCAAGGATGGTGACGACCCGGATATTCCGCCGCTCTACGGCCAGTATCCGATCTTTGCGCCTCTTAACCCGGATAATCCGGTGCCATGGCCTCCAGGCTATGCGCCGCCGGCTGATCCAACGACTGTAGGTACGACAATTGATCCAACGACTGTAGGTACGACAATTGTAGGAGGAAAGAAATGAGCTCGACGCCAACTCGTGATCCCAATTGGCCACCAGATCCGTATGAACTGCGTCCGATCCCGGATGAGCAACATCCCGCCGGCCAGGACGTGAACCGGCATAACCCGGTGACGCCGGGCCCGGCGCCGCCGGCTGATGCTACGGACCCTGAACCGCCCTGGAACCCGGGCGACGGCAAGCCGCCATGGGCAGGCGGCGGGCCGGGTGGCGGCAAACCGCCGGCCGAAGAAGAACCAACTGTGATGCCGGCTGCGAAGGAAAAGGAAAAGGAAAAGGAACAGCCGCCAGCTGACAAAAAGAAGAAATGAACAAGATCCTCACCACGAGATCGCAACTGCGCGCCACGCGAGAGAGCGGGCGGCGGGTGATATTTGAGCCCTTGAGCGGATCGATATTCGTCCCGCCGCCGCAAGTAATATCCATTGCGCCGACGTCCGGTTCCGGAAGCGGTGGGACGACTGTTACGATCAACGGGTTCAATTTCACTGGCGCGACGGCGGTGTATTTCGGTTCTAGTTTGGCGACGAGCTTCACGGTCGTTTCGTCGACGCAGATCACCGCGATATCGCCTGCAATGCTGAGTGGTGGCGTTGTTGATATCACGGTAACGACGCCATATGGCACTTCGGTGATCAATTCCGGCGATCAATATACCTATATTGCCGTGCCTGTTGTGACATCGATCTCGCCGACGAGTGGTTCGACAGTTGGCGGGACGGTGGTGACAGTCACGGGAACTAATTTCACGGGTGCGACTGCCGTGAAATTCGGTACCTTGGCGGCGACGAGTTTCACGGTCAATTCGCCGACACAGATCACTGCAACATCGCCGGCAGCGGGAAGCAGTGTCGTGGATGTGACCGTGACAACTGCAGGAGGAACATCGGCGACATCCGGAGCGGATCAATTCAGCTATATTGTCGCCACGACTTGGAATTCTGCTGATCTGTCCGGCGTCACATTGTCGAATGGCAATTTGACTATGACGGGCAATGCCGCGGCAAATGACGGTGTTCGGAGTACGACATTCCGCACAAGCGGGAAGTACTATGCGGAGTTTACAGGGAATGCAGTTTTTGCCAGTGGGAGTGATGGCGTTGGCGTTGCATTGGGGTCGGCTTCGCTAACAACCCTTGCCAGTAATGCTACTGGCGCTGCACTGGTTTATGCGTCAGTTGGCAATATTTGGTTCAATGGCAGTTATACAGGTGTCACAATAAGTAATTTTACAACTTCTGTTGTGAGTGTAGCTCTTGATCTTGGAAATAAGCGGATATGGTTCAGAGTTGCTGGCGGTAATTGGAATGGAAACGCAACTTATGACCCGGCAACCAACGTGGGCGGAATTGACATATCCTCGATCTTCCCTGGGGCTGGTGCATACCTAGCTGGATGCGTTAACCGAGTGGGAGATGCGACAACGATAAATCCAGGCTCATCAGGTTTTGCCTATGCGATCCCTTCAGGGTTTGTAGCATGGGGATGAATATCAATGTTTTTTCTGCTGGTGGAGAGAGGCACTGATATGGTGACATTGATCCTCCTTCTTGCATATCATCTGATCATGCTGCACGGACCGGGCGGGCACGAGATCGACGTCAACCCGCATGAAGTGAGTTCGCTCAGAGATCCAAGTGTTGTCTATGAAGGGCATTTTGCAAAAGGAACAAAGTGTTTAGTTTTTATGGCGAACGGAAAAGTCTTGGCAATTTCC
>Ga0310914_10002194_pt1 | contig 13049 bp, 11 predicted proteins | sample GREbulkMGAN108_FD_203450 | JGI IMG/M metagenome (GOLD analysis project Ga0310914, IMG submission 203450) | Lab enrichment of tropical soil microbial communities from Luquillo Experimental Forest, Puerto Rico - GRE.bulkMG.AN108 | ecosystem: Environmental > Terrestrial > Soil > Tropical forest >... | reverse complement strand
TCCAGCGCAGACCGCCCCGGCCGGTAGCCGTAGGAGTCGGGATGGAAGGCCGGCTCGGCCCTCCCCTCCAGCCTCCGGGCCACTACCGTCTGGGCGACGCGATCCGCCACGGTGGGGACGGTGATTTCATACTGCCCCTCCTGCAGTCACGGCTGGGCCGGATTTGGTGTTTCGCATTCTGCGCTGGTCGCGAGTGTTCGTGCTGTTGATGTCACGATGCCTGCTGGCACTGACATTCCCCGGCTGTTCAGTGCCGCCGACGGGGCCTGGTCTTGCGGGCCGCCGGGTTGAGGTGGCCGGATTGCTCGATCCGGGCGCGGCATTCGGCCTGGATCTGGTCGTTCCAGGGGATGTGCAGCCGGTTGCCCGTGCCGCGGCGGGCGGCGAGCTTGCCGGTTTCTATCCAGTCGTAGATGACATAGGTGCTGCAGCCGAGCTGGTAGGCGGCTTCAGTGACGCTGACCTCGCCGTCGGCGGCGGGAGAGGGCGGGGCGGGCAGTGTGCGCGGGCGGGCGGTGCGGCCCAGGTGCGCGGACTGGGTGATCAGTTCCTGGCATCTGACGCGGACCTGATCGTTCCAGATGACGCATAGCCGGTTGCCTGAGCTGCGGCGGGCGGTCAGCTGTCCGGTGTGGATCCAGTGGTAGATGACGCCGGTGCTGCAGCCCAGCCGACGGGCGGCCTCGGCGGTGCTGATCTCGCCGTCGGCGTAGGCAGCCGGGGCGGGGATGTTGTAGGCGTGGCGGATCCACTGGACGGCCTTAACGTCGAACGGACGGCCGTTCCCGGTGGTCAGCCCGGCGGCGTTCAGCTGCTCGGCCAGTTCAGCGGCGGGGGTGACGGGGCCGAGATGGCGGATCAAGTCCACTGCCGGTGACAGGCTGCGCCTGGCAGTGCCGGGATGAACGGCGCGGGCCACGCCCAGCTCGTCGGTGGCGCCGGTGTGCCAGCGGATCCCGATCCGAACTTTGGCCTGGTCGGGTTCGGGCAGCACCGTGACGTCGGCGATCAGGGTGCGCAGCAGCCGCTTGCGGTCCTTGCTGCTGGTGGCCGGGGTGCGCCAGAGTGCGGGCAGGTCGGCGGCGAGTTTCTCCAGCTCGGCCCGGTCAGGCAGCGGCGGCAGCGATTCGGTGGCAGCCTCCAGCGCCTGCTCGGCCTCGGCGAGGGCGGCGAGCCTGGCCTCCCAGCGGGCTTCCAGGCTGCGGGCGACCAGCCGGTTCTCCGGCTCGCAGGCGCAAAAAGCACGCTCGGCCCGGTCTGCGTCGTAACGCGCACGTTCGACGGCCAGCTCAGCCGCGCGGCTGACCCGCTGGTGCCGGCCGGCCACCTCGTCAGCTGCGGCGAGCGCCAGCGCGACCTGCTCGGGAGTCAGCGCGTCCAGCAGCACCCCGGCGACCGCGTCATCGACGGTGGCGGCGGCCACCGACCGGCAGGTGGGCGTGGTCAGCCGGTCGGCGCGGGAGGAGCACTCGTAGGCAGGCCGCTGGTCGGTGTGGTAGTTGGTGCGCATCGGCTTGCCGCACGACCCGCAATAGATGATGCCCTGGCACAGCGCGGAACCTTCCCGCGGCGGGCGGGCGCCGGCGTTGGTGCGGTTGGCCGCCAGCCTTGCCTCGTTGGCCAGGTAGTCCGCCCAGGTGATGTATCCCTCGTGGTGGTCTTTGATCAGCACCGGCCACTCGGCCCGGGGCCGTTCGGCCAGCCCGGTGTGCACCGTGCCGTCCGGCTTGACGGTGCGCCTGGAGGTGTAGCGGCCGTGCACGTAGGCGCCCGCGTAGCACGGGTTCTTCAGCACGCCCAGGACGCGGGCGTGGGTGAGCCTGCCCCAGCGCAGCTGCCCGGCCCACGCGCCGCCGTAGGCGCGCAGCGGAAACCGGCGGCCGGCGAACGCCGCGACGACCCCGTAGGCGGACCCGCGTGCGGTGAACGCGGCGAACACGTCCCGGATCGCGGCCTGGACCTCTGCGTCGGGGTCGATCACGATATCGCCGGCCTCGTCGTGGACCAGCCCGACCGGCAGCGGGGTGCGCAGCTCACCGCGCTCGGCTGCGGCCCGCTTGTTCGCGTGCAGCCGCTGGGCCATCACGTGGAGCTCCATTTCTCCCATGGTGCCCTTGAAGCCCAAGATGACGCGGTCGTTCACGTCGGCGGGGTCGTAGATGCCGTCCGGGTCGATCAGCAGCGTGCCGGTGATCCGGGCGAACTCCGCCAGCCGGGCCACGTCGGCATTGGACCGGGCCAGCCGGGTGATCTCGATCCCGAAGATCGCCCCCACCTCGCCGCTGCAGACCCTGGTCACCAGCTCGGTGAAGCCTTCCCGGGCCACCCCCCATTTGCCGGAGATCCCCAGGTCGGTGTCGATCACCTCGATGTCGCTGCGCGGCCAGCCCAGCGCGGCCGCCTTGTCCGCCAGGCCGTACTGGCTCCTGGTCGACTCTGTGTGCTCGCGGACCTGCGCCATCGAGGACTGGCGGAGGTATATAAGCGCCGTCCGTTCCCGGTGGCTGCTCGTGATCTTGTGCTCGCCGTTCACCGCGGCCTCCCAGCGTGCAGATGGTCATGTTGGCCAGCGCCGCCACCGCCTCGGCCCGCGCGGGCCCGGCCAGCACGGCGGCGCTCATCCGTTACCTCAGCTCCCGTCTGGCCAGCAGCTCGGCGTTGATCGCCGAGATCTCCGCCAGCACCGCCTCGGCCTGCTCGCCTCGGTGCAGGTAGCGGCGCACTACTCCGGCCAGGGCAGACGGCACATACCGTGCCCGGCCGCGGCCGGCCGGGCGGGGGGTGAAGTAGGCATACGGGCCGTGCGGCTCGCCGTGCTCGCACCGGCAGCCGGGCCTGCCGCACCGGCGCGCCTGCTCGGTCAGCGTCCCCGCCAGCACCTGCTCCACGTCGCCGAGCCGGGCCGCCGCCGCGCGGCGGCGAGCCAGCAGCTGGCGGGTGGACAGGTCCCGGAGATCATTCTTGTGTGCACTCATCACACAAGAGAGTGCCGTGAACAGAAACCCCTGTCAACGACCGCGAAGCGAACGAGCCAGCGTGTCGAGCTCGGCCAGGCTTTCGGCCGACAGCCTGCGGGCCAGCGGCGGCTCGCCCCGGTCGGTCCACGCCTGCGGCAGCGTGATCTGACCGCTGACACCGCCCGCGCAGACGAACACCGTGTCCGCCCCGCGGCGCTTCACATACAAGACCTCGAGCCGCTGCCCGTTCAGCGGGTGGAACGGATGGGTGACGATCACGAAACCCGAAGGATCACTGGACGACGCGGCACTATGCCGCCTCTGTCGGCACCCCCAGGATCCTGGTGCCCGCGCCATGCGATTTCGGTATTTCCACCGCGCGCACCGGAGGCGGAAAGTAGCTCCCCGAGGACATCCGGTTCCAGACCTTGTAGAGATTGTTCTTCAGGTCCTTCTCGAAGCCCTCGACCGAGCAGCCGTCTACGCCCGGCGCCCCTTTATTCGCCTTGACTCTCTCCCACGCCTCCCATACTTCCCACTTCGAGATATCGAACGGCTTGCCTGATGACTTCAGCTCATCCACGCAGCTCCTCCCGGAGAAATCCCGGTTGATCGAGCGAACAAACCACGAATGACCTGGCCCCTTCGCTCCGCCCCCATTACAGGGACATCGCCGCTACTACGAGCCAGTCCGCCAGCGCGCCCCGCGACGGTACTCAATCCCTCACGGTTTCAGCCGCCCGGGACTCTTCCTGTCGCCGTCCCCGGCCGGGACAGCGGTATCGGGACACGCCTTCTCACGTTCCACGCGAAAGCAGCCTGATCAGGCTCGCGTCGCTTCCATGCCGGACACCGCCTGGCCAGTAGGCGGGCACCCGCCAGGCTTATCCCGGGATAGCAGGTACATCCCGGTTTCGATGTCACCCGTGTTTGTTTCGACACGTCATCAGCGATTCGCTTGCGCTCGCCTTCCTGATCCCCACCTGACACATCAAGTGCGCCTTTTCCCACATCGCTCACCACGACAGTCGTCAGCTAACGCAGCAGTGGGCGGTTTGAAGCCTCCCCCCGCAGGGCGACTCCGAAGGGCCTACCTTCATCTTCCACGCAGCACCGCCTCAAGAGGCTCTACCTACATCGAGCTCCTTTCAGCGTTCGTGACACACGCCTGCGCAAACGCTCAGCATCACATGCCATGTCACGTGCAGACGGCCGGGCCTCGCTTTCCACGGCCGCGGTGGCAGCCTCGTTCGCGTCGAGGGGCCAACGTTCACATCCGTCATCTTCACCGGGCTCTTGCCGATCAGATCCGGTCTTGGCGGATTGCCGGCATGGCGGCCCGAGATGGCGGCTCGCACACCGGGCGCCCGGCGGCTGGTACCGCCGGTAATAGCCTGTGCTGCCAGGGGTGGTAGTCATGGAACCAGGCCGGTGGCCCCGGTGGCGTCCGCTGAAGCGGCACGACAGCCATGTGGCGGAGCAGATGGTGCAGCGGGCGGCCGGACTAGCCCGCGATTCCCGTGCCCGGACCCGGCACGCCGCGGTGCTGATCAAAGACGACAGCCTGCTGGGCTGGGGGACCAACGGGGTGCCGTTCCCCGGGGAAGACCACTGCTACTGCAAGTCCGGCGAGTGCGGCCACCATGACACGTGCCGGACCCACGCCGAGCAGCGGGCGATCACGCTGGCGCGCGACGGCGACGGCTGGCCGATGCTGCCCGGGTCCACGCTGATCTACGTGCGCCTGCAGGCCGATGACTCCGTGCGGCTGGAAAAGCCGCACTTCTGCCCGCGCTGCAGCCGCCTGGCCCTGTCCCTGGGCGTGGCCGAGTGGATCTTCGCGCTGTCCGACGGCCTGGCCGGCTACTCCTGCGCCGACTATGACACCATCTCCCAGCTCGGCTGGTTACCCACCCCTCCGCACCGCCGCCCGCCATACCGGAACCGACCGTAACCATCAAGCCTGATCTTCTAGCCACCGCAAGCGCAAATAGCCGCCGATATGGACAGCTGTCGGCTGCTTGATGCCGCAGAGTGCGCACGCGCAGATCCGGTACATCTGCACGGCGAGCAAACGGGAGAGTTCTGTCTTGTGAGGCCGGGCCCGATCGACGATCCTGGCTGTGGATCACCAGATCCGCCTTTGGCTGGGGGAGGGACTGGGCATGTCGGCGTTGCCGGGTGAAGCGTCGCTTCGGTCCGTCCCGCTGCCCGCCTTGCCTCGCGGCGCGGGGATTGTCGTGGCAGCCGGGGAGCGGGATAGATGTCGTCCCTGATTGCCGATCGGCTTCCGGTCCGGTTGACCCCGCTGGTGGGCCGCGAGCGGGAGCTGCAGGACGTGGTTGACAGCTTGTCGCGCAGTCGGCTGCTCACCTTGACCGGTCCGGGGGGAGTCGGGAAGACCCGTTTGGCGCTTGCTGCCACGGGTGCTGTGGATGCGTGCTATCCCGGGGGTGTGTGCTGGGTGGAGCTCGCGCCGGTCGATGATCCCGGCATCGTCGCCCAGGTGATCGCGCGCCAGCTGAGCGTGCCGGACAGCCCCGGCGAGGATCCTGCTACGGCGATCGTGGAGTATGTGGGCGACCGCTCGCTACTGATCGTGCTGGATAATTGCGAGCACCTGGCTTCGGCTGTTGCCGTTCTTGCCGGGCAGCTGCTTGGCGCTTGTGATGCCCTGTCGATTCTGGCGACCAGCCGTGAGCTGCTCGGGGTAGACGGGGAGCGCAGCTGGCCGGTACCGCCGCTGTCGCTACCGGAAGCGGGCACACCCTCGGCGGCCATCGTGGCGGAGTCCGATGCGGTCAGGTTCTTCGGGCATCGCGCGCAGCTGGTGTTTCCCTCGTTCCAGATCGACGACAGCAACGCCCGGGCGGTTGTGCAGATATGCAGGCGGCTGGACGGCCTGCCGCTGGCGATCGAGCTGGCCGCGGCCCAGATGCGGATGCTGTCCGTCGGCCAGCTGGCCGAGCGCTTGGATGACATCTTCACGGTGCTGGCCGGTGGCCCGCGCACGGCCCCGCACCGCCACCAGGCCCTGCGGGCGACCCTGGACTGGAGCCACAATCTGCTGGACGACGATGAGCGGGCGGTTTTCCGTCGGCTGGCGGTGTTCTGCGGCGGCTTCACGCTAGCAGCGGCCGAGCAGGTCGCCGCCGGGCATGGCATCGGTCCAGAGCGCGTGCTCGGGATGCTGACCCGGCTCGCGGACAAGTCACTTCTGCGCGTGGATCACGGGGATAGCGGCGCCCGCTACTCCCTGCTTGCCACCGTCCGCGAGTACGCGCTGGAGCGCCTGGCTGAGGCGTCCGAGGAGGAAGCCACGTGTCGCGCCCACCTGCGGTGGGCTGTCGGCCTGGTGGAACAGGTCGCGCCGCGGGTCGACAGTGGCCACGGGGGCCCCCTGGGTCTGGAACGCCAGCTGGACCGGCTGGACGCTGAGACGCCGAACCTCCGCGTGGCGCTGGAGTTCGCCCACGGTCGCGGTGACCCGGTCGCCGCACTGCGGATCGCCGGCCCGCTGGGGCGCTTTGCCTACCTTCGCGGCCGCTACCACGAGATCCGCGAATGGATGGACGCCGCGGTCATGGCAGGCGCGGGTGCCCCCGCCGCGCTGCGGGCCAAGGCGCTGCTGGGCAGCGGCCGCCTTGCCCTATTGCAGTGTGACTATCTGCCAGCCGTGCGCCGGCTGGAAGCTGCGCTGCGGCTATACCGGGAACTAGACGATGCCCAGGGTGCGGCCAGCGCGCTCCAGGTGCTCGGCAGCGTGGCCCGCGAGCAGGGCAGGTACGCCCGCGCCATGGAGCTGCATGGGGAAAGCCTGTCCATCGCCGAGGCTGTCGGCGACCGGTGGGCCGCCGCAAGCGCCCACGGCTACCTGGGCTTCGCCTGCTGGCTGCAGGCTAGGTTCGAACGGGCGACCGAGGAATGCACGATGGCCCTGCACATGTTCCGTGAAGTCGATGACGTGGAGGGCATCGCATGGTCGCTGCTCAGCCTGGGCACCATCGCTCGTCACCAGGGAGACCGTGAGCAGGCGGCCGCGCTCTTGCAGGAGAGCCGTTCCCTGGCAGAGCGAATCGGCTTCCGCGAGGGCATGGCGTGGTCCCTTGAGCAGCTGGGCCTGCTGGCAGCCGACCGCGGCGACCCATCCGCTGCGGCGCTGCTCCGCACCAGCTTGGAGATCCACCACGACCTGCGCGACCGGTGGCGTGCCTGCAGCGTCCTGGAAGACCTGGCGGCGATCGCGCTCGCCGACCGGAATGCGAAGCAGGCGACCCGCCTGCTGGCCGCGGCTGAGGCGATGCGCGGCACGATCGGCACCGTGATCGCTCCCTGCGAAAGGGCCCAGCATGAGGCGACCTTGGCCGCTGCCCGGGTAGCGCTTGGCGACGAGAGTTTCGCTGTGGCATGGCAGCAGGGCCTGCAGGCGCCAATCGATGACCTGCAGGCGGATCTGGCAGGGCAGGGGGCTGCCCGGCCAGGTCCGCCCCCCGCAGGCAGGGGATCCCGCCGGGAACCCGGGGCAGAGGGGGGGACGCAGGGCACCGGAGCCAGCGCTGCCAGCAGTGGCATGCTTCGTATCAGGACGCTCGGTGCGGCGACCGTCCACCACGGGGATACCGCCGTGACGGCGGCGGACTGGGGTTACGCCAAGCCACGTGAACTGCTGTTCCTGCTCGCTGCGTCGCCGCCGATGACCAAAGACCAGCTAGGAGCGGCGCTGTGGCCGGACCTGTCGGGCCAGCGCCTGGGGCACGCGCTGCACACCGCCCTGCGCGCGCTGCGCCGCGCACTTGGCGATCCCGGCTGGGTCGTCTACTCCGACGGACGCTACCGCTTCGACACTGCCCGCGACCACGAGAGTGACATCGAGACGTTCGAGCAGGCCCTCGCCGCCGCCCGCAGCGCTCGCCCGGCGGCTGCCGCGCTGCCCGACCTGCAGCGGGCGGTCGCCGCCTACCGCGGTGACTTCCTGGCCGGGATGACTGCGGGCGAATGGGCCCAGGAGCGCCGCGACGAGCTAGCCCGTAGCTTCGAGTCGGCGCTGTTTGCGGTCGGCCGGCTCCATACCACCGCCGGCCGCTACCAGCCGGCCGCGGCGGCGTTCCGCCGGGCCATCGCCCACGAGCCGCTGAACGAGACCGCCCACCGGGAGCTGATGAACTGCTGGGTACGCCTGGGCGAGACCGCACGCGCCGTCCGGCACTACCGGGAGCTCGTTGAGCTGCTGCAAGCACAGGTCGGCGTGCCCCCAGCAGCCGAGACCACCGCGCTCTACCGTCAGCTGGTGGATGGCCCCTGACCGTTAGCCCCTGGTGCTTCCCCTGGCACCAACGGGTTCCACCTTGACCCGGTTGCGACCCTGGCACCCAACGGCGAGGACGCCAGGCGGAAGCCGCCAGAACACCAACGGAGGTGCGCAGGTGCCCGATCCCATCGCACCGCCGGTCGCCGGCCTACCAGCCGAGGTAGTGGAACTCGTGTGCCTGGCTGTCAGCGGCGGGGACCTGGAAGCCGCGCTGGCTCAGTACGAGGATGGGGCGGTGCTGCAGCGCTGGGCACAAGACCCAGGAGGGGACGGGGACACTGTCGCGGAGGCCCTGACCGCCCTGATGGACCTGCGGCTTCCGGTGTCCGTTCAGATGCGCGCGGTCGTGCTGGCCGGCGCCGTTGCCCTGGTGCTTAGCCAGCGACACATCATAGGCACCGGCCCGGACTGCGAACCGGTTCAGCTAAGCGGGGCAGGCGCGACAGTCGTCAGGCGCCAGCAAGGCGGCGGCTGGCGCATCGTCGTCGACGCCTGGCACCTGAGCGGGCCCGGCGCTGGGCAGGCACAGTGCTGACACCCGCTCGACACCAGCGTCCCGGTACGGGCAACGGCAGCTGACTTTGGCATCATCAGCGCGGCCACCAAGGGGCCTTGCTCCCCCTCTTACATCCCCTAGTGCCCCTTACGAACCCCCTGCCGGTCATTTGGCAGCCTGCTGGCGGCGGGCAAGCTGGGCCTTCCCGGCCGCTCGCTGCAAACGTTCGCAAAACGGAAGGACAAGCTTGGCCTGCCCCCCTGCCGGTGAAGCGATCCCCGCCCGCCGAGCCTTCAGCAAACACCCAGAAAGTTCGCAGCAAACGTGGGGCGATTCTGCCAAACCGCCCCAGCCATGCCGCCCGTACCAGATCCAGAAACACGACCGCCGGAACTCCGGCAATCACAACCCCAAGGGACATGTCATGTCGATCACCCTCGCCCGGCCAGCCGTCGGGCTCGCGCTGCTCGCGGTGCTCGCCGCCGGCTGCGGCACCGCCGCGGCCGGGCACCACGCCGCACCCCGGCCGGCCGCGTCTTCCGCGTCCGCCAGCGCGGTCAAGACCGCGACGATTACGGGCGCGACCGTGCTGACCAACGCCCAGGGCTTCACCCTGTACTCGTTCGCCCCCGACACCATGACCACCTCTAACTGCAACGGGACCTGCGCCCAGTTCTGGCCGCCAGTGCACGGCCCGGTCACCGCCGGGCCGGGCGTCGCCGGCACGCTGGCCACCATCGCCCGTGCGGACGGCGCGATCCAGGCCACCTACAACGGGCATCCGCTCTACACCTACACCGGCGACACCGCGCCCGGCCAGGCCAACGGCAACGGACTCAACGCATCCGGCGGGGTATGGCACGAGGTGACCGCGGCCGGAACAGCCGCTCCGGCCGCGGCCTCCAGCGGAGGCGGCTATGGCTACTGACAGCGCAGGCACCGGCGCGGGCCGGCGGGCCGGACGCAGCTCTCGGCACACGAGCGGAGCGCCCGGTGACTGGGCACGGGGGGCAGTCACCACCAGTGCCTCTCCAGCGCTGAGCCGTTCGTGGCGGCTCGCCCTGCGGATAGCCGGGGCGGGGCTGCTGGCCGCCTCCGCGGCGATCCACCTTGACCTGTACCTGACCGGCTACCGGACGATCCCCACGATCGGGTGGCTGTTCCTGCTGCAGGCGATCGCGGCCTTCGGCCTGGCCGTGGCAGTGCTCGCCTCGGGCCGCAGGATCGTGGCCGCCGCCGGGGCGGCATTCGCCGTGGCGACCTTGGGCGGCTACCTGCTATCGATGCGGGTCGGCCTGTTCGGGTTCACTGAGGTACCCACGACCGCCGGGATGGCGGCGGGGGTGATCGAGGTGGCCGCCTTCGCAGCGCTGGCGGTGGCCGCGGCCGCGCCGGCGAGCCGGCCCCAGGTGGGCGGGCCCGCACAGCCCCGGCCGGCACTGGCCAAGCGGCAGCCAAGCGTGCCCGCCGTCGCTGCGGCGGCCGCGGGGGTGTCGGTGCTGGCTCTGGCCTTGCTGGGGGCCGCCGCCACGCAGGCAGGCAGCCCGGCGCCACAGGCGGCCAGCAGGGGCGCTGCGGAGCTGAAGACCGCCACGATCGGCGGGGCGACCGTGCTGACCAACGCCCAGGGACTGACCCTCTACTGGTTCGCACCCGACACTGCGGGCAGATCGGCCTGTTACGGGGATTGCGCCGCCTACTGGCCGCCGGTCACCGGCAGCCCAGCCGCGGTCCCAGGCGTCACCGGCACGCTCACCACCATCCACCGCTCCGGTGGCCAACTCCAGACCACCTACAACGGGCATCCCCTCTACACCTACATCGGTGACAGCGCGCCGGGCCAGGCCCGCGGCAACAACCTCACCCTCAACGGCGGCCTGTGGCACGAAGCCACCGTGCCCGGCTAAACCACCACGCCCCGGCCACAGGCACGCCACCCAGACCCGCGATGACCCCGCCCCGGCGAGGGCCATCGAGGTCGAGTACCACCACCTGCTGGCCGGGAAACGAACCCCAGGCCGCCCAGAACCGGCATTGTGCGCCCTCGCAGGCACCACGAAGTCAGCATCAACCGCCAGTGCATAATCGGCAGGCGGGAGGAGCCACCGCCTCGTTACGCGCTGTAGTTTGCGCTGCACATCGCCTGACACGCGATATCCGCCTACTTGAGACGCGGCCGACGACTTCTTGGCTGGCTTGCTGGGGTGCGCCTATCCGGGCATTATGTACTCCCGCTAAGGGTCCCTTCGTGTTCGCCGGGTATGAACTTCTTCCACCGGTGGTGCGCCGCGTCGTAGGACAGCGGGCCGCCCCGGCCGTTGATGGACGCGCGGAACAGCGGGCCCGAGGTATACCCGGCCCGGGCCACCTGGCCGTGCTGCTCCAGGCCGGGTCGGGCAGCCTGTCCGGCACCGTCACCGGATACCCCGAGCAGGTCCGCATAGGCAGCGCCAGTACTGCTGCCGGGCCGTTCCGCCGTTGAGACAGGCCTTGATCAGCTGCCTCGCCCGGCGCGTTCGCGATGGTCCTGGCAGGGGGTGACAAATCTGTCCTCGTCGAAGGTGATGTTCGCCTGGCAGCTGCTGGAGCGGTAGCGCACCATCGGGTTCCCTGGCGGCTCGTCCCGCTGCCGGGCTGGTTCTGCGGTCAGTTCGGGGACGCGCACGAAGCGCATGGTGTACTCGCAGGCGGCCGCGCCGTCGGTGAGGGGCCCGTCGCGGGCGGCGGGCAGCGGGTTGCAGAACGCCGGATGGTGCAGCTCGGAAAAGCCCGGGTCGCCGAGCCCAGCCCGGATGCGGGGCCGCCGTCCATCGTGAGCTCCGGCACCGCTCCGTCGAGCTTCCAGCGCAGCTCGCATGCGATGCCGATCTGCGTGCTGCGGGCACGATCACGGCTCCCGGCGCGCACGCTCTCCATCATGGGCACGTCGCGCCACGTATGCGGCCCTGATTCGGTTCACCCAGATAGCTGTGAGCTTTCCCGCAGTTCCGGGTTGGGGCGCCGGCCCGCTGCGCTGCGTACAACTCCACGGGGCCGTGCCACGAGGCACCGGCCGCAGATTCCTGGAAGGACAATCAGCATGATCAGCAGTACGAAACGCCGCCTGGCCCGCGGGATCGGCGCCGGCCTAGCCGCCGTGGCCGCGTTCGGCACGCTCGGCGTCAGCGCGGCGTCAGCGAGCAGCGGTCCGGCACCGCTGGCGGGGATCACCGTGCCGGGCGACCCGACCGCCGCACCTGCCACCCTGGTCGCGAGCCTGGAGGGCCGCAACGAGGTGACGGCGGGCGCTGCGGCGGGGCAGGCGCTGGAACTGATCGGCCTGCAGGGCAACACGCTGTCCTACTCGGTCACCTGGCGCGGCCTCGGCACCCCGACCGAGGCCGACATCCACGCCGGCGTTCGCGGCGCGGACGGACCGGTGGTCGTGCCTTTGTTCACCACGCCTCCCTCGGCGGATGGTTTCGCGTCCGGCAGCGTCACGGTCACCGACCCGACCCTGCTGGCCGCGTTGCGCTCGGATCCGGGCAGCTTCTACACCGACCTGCACACCACCAAGTTCCCGGGCGGGGCGGTGCGGGCCCAGCTGCACCTGCTCAACCACCCGGTCGCTACTAGCGGCGCGGCCGCATTGCAGGAGTCGGTGGCGCTCGGCAGCCAGATCTACGCCTGCACCGCACAACCTGACGGCTCGTTCGCCTTCACCCAGCACGACGTCGACGCGCACCTCACCGACGACATCCACCACACCTTCGTGCGGCCGCTCGCCGGCACGCCGCAGTGGCAGGCACCCGACGGCAGCGCGGTCACCGGCAAGGTCGTCACCAAGAACGCCAACGGCGCCGGCAACATCGCCGAGCTCAACCTCGACGCCACCCAGATCGGCACCTCCACCGGACTGCTCGCCCACGCCGTCGAGGTGCTCCGCCTCAACACGGCCGGCGGCGTCGCCCCGGCCGGCCCCTGCGACCCGCAGGCCACCCCGATCGCCAGCGTCCCCTACCAGGCCGACTACGTGTTCATCAACGGCTAGCACCACCGGACAGCCCGCAACGCCGACTCGGCATAACCGCGGTCGCTGATCCGAGAGCGGCTGCGCGCCGGGATGGCCTCGACCCTTTAGGGCCGAGGCCATCTCGCCGCCAGCCCAGCACCCGGCGAGCACGGAACAAGACAACGCCCACCACGACCCGCCAGACAAGGAGGGGGCGCGGTGGGCCGGCCGCGATGACTGCGGGCTGCCGGAGCACCCGGACCTCTCATGGCCCGGCGCACCGGAGTTCATCCGTGC
>Ga0310914_10002190_pt1 | contig 13052 bp, 10 predicted proteins | sample GREbulkMGAN108_FD_203450 | JGI IMG/M metagenome (GOLD analysis project Ga0310914, IMG submission 203450) | Lab enrichment of tropical soil microbial communities from Luquillo Experimental Forest, Puerto Rico - GRE.bulkMG.AN108 | ecosystem: Environmental > Terrestrial > Soil > Tropical forest >... | reverse complement strand
CTGATGATCTTTTTCTCCGTGGCCCACAACCCGACGGAGTTGAACAAGCAGGGACCCGATTGGGGAACGCAATACCGTTCTTCCATCTTTTACGCGAACGAAGAACAAAAGAAAATCGCTGAGGCTTACATCAGTCAACTCGACGGAGCCAAGGTGTATCCGCAAAGGATCGTCACCCTGGTTGTGCCGCCTACTGAGTTTTATCCCGCCGAGGGCTACCACCAGGATTATCTGAAGCACCATCCCGATAATCCCTACATTGTGATCAATGATTTGCCGAAGCTGGCAAACCTGAAAAAGCAGTTCCCTGAGCTATACCGCGAATACTAAATTCCTCCCGCGAAAGTCCTCAGGTTTTTGTGGGGCGTTCGGTCACCGGTTTTTCGCCACCGCACGGCAAAGCCCTCTTTCCACCTCCATGGTCTAAATCTTTCAAAAGATCGTCTAGCCCGGAATAGGCATAGATGGTGGGTGCGTGGTTCTGCATCAGACCGCCGGTGTCCGCGGTCGGGCCGTAATTGCTGTGGAGATTGTGCCCCAGCATGCGCAGCATGGCCATCTGCTGCCCGCGGTGGTGAGAAGTATGCGCGATGCGACGTGTCAGGACCCAGGCCATCGAGCGCTTCACATCGAAGAACGAAGTCTCGCTTTCCCACCAGATCTCCCCTTCTGCCCGGAGGATTGCGAGCCGCTTGCCACTATCTTCGGCGTACTGCCGGATGAATTCCGCGCGCACCTCCTGCGCCGGAAGAGGCGGCGCGCCCACATCAATCTTGAGCATGTTGCGAAACCACAAGTCCTCGCTGACGCATTGATGCACCATCTGCTCGTGCACGCTCCGGCCGCGTGGATCGTCGGCGCGGGGTCGGAATTCCAGATCTACGTCTCGAAATTCCGCCCAGACGCTTACCACCTTAAGGCGCTCCGTTTCGTAAGTTTCCACCAGGAATTCGTATCGCACAAGGCACCTCTCTCTCCGGTAGACAGTCGGATTCGAAACTGGACGACGATCGTCCACTCCTCGTAACGCAAATTTCGTCCTTGACGTACGCAATACGCGGGCGTATCAAAGAACTCCACGCGCAGTGCTGTCTGCGAAGTCCCTCCCGTTGCTTTTGCCAACTGCGCGTTTATCCAACATTTCTTGAAGGAGAAACTATGTGCGCCGTTAAAGCAATCCCCGACGGGTATCATTCCATCACACCTTCCCTAGTGTGCAAGAACGCTGCCCAAGCCATTGAATTCTACAAGGAAGTTTTCCAAGCGAAGGAGAAAATGCGCATGACTGGCCCCGGCGGCAGCATCGGCCACGCCGAGCTCGTGATTGGCGATTCGCCCCTCATGCTCAGCGACGAGTTTCCCGGGATGGCCAGCGCTCCGGGGCCGAATCCCACAAATTCGTACTATCTCTTCCTCTATACGGAGAATGTCGACGCCTTGTATGACCGGGCTGTGAAGGCCGGTTGCAAGGTGGAGATGCCGCTGCAGAACCAGTTCTGGGGCGACCGGTACGGCAAGGTTCGCGACCCCTACGGTCATCAGTGGGGATTGGCGCAACATGTCGAAGACGTTTCCCCTGAGGAAATGAAGAAGAGGTCCGAAGCCTGGATGAAGCAGATGAGCAAGGCAGCTGGGCAAGACTAGTCCTGCCAAAACAATCCGGGTGCGTTGATTCTGGCCCCGTCCGGGGGAGCCGGGCGGGGCCAATTTCTTGTAGGCTCACCAAGTCAGCTTCGTTCCAACGGCCAGAGCCACGCGGCCCCGCGCACGCCGCTGGCATCGCCGTGTTTCGCAACCACCATCGGCGTGTCGGCCTCTTTTCCAAAGACGTATTCTTTCAGCCGAGACGGCACATTCTGATAGAGACGCGGCACCTGCGAAACACCTCCACCTAGCACAATCACGTCGGGATCGAGAATATTGACCATTTGCGCCAGGCTGCGCGTCAAGCGATCCTCAAATCGTTCGAGGCAAGCGACCGCCGCCGCTTCGCCCGCTTCGCATCGCGCAATAATCTCTTTCCCTTTTAACTTCGTCTTCGTGTCGCGTTCGTAGTCGGCTTCAAGAGCGGTGCCGGAAACCCACGTTTCGATGCAACCGCGAAACCCGCAATAGCATGCGGGCCCGGGAAATTCCTCGGGTCGCATCCACGGAAGTGTTGTGTGGCCCCATTCGCCGGCAACGCCGTTACGGCCGTTGTGCACGCGGCCGTCCACCGCGATGCCGCCGCCGCATCCCGTGCCCAGTACCACCGCGAACACCACGCGTTTGCCTGCGCCCGCGCCATCCGTGGCTTCGGAAACGGCGAGGCAGTTGGCGTCGTTAGCGCAGCGGACTTCGCGTTGCAGGGCCTCGCTCAAGTCGCGATCGAAGGGCTTGCCATTCATCCAGGTGGAATTGGCGTTCTTCAGGTTGTGAGTGATACCCGAAATCGTGCCCGGAATTCCCACGCCAACGGTCGCGCCGCGATGTAACTCCCGTTCGATGCTTTCCACACCTATCTTAATCGCGCGCACGGTCCCGGCGTAATCGAAGCGCGGCGTCGCGACCCGATGCCGATGCACATCGTGGCCATCCTGCTCGAGAGCCACAAATTCAATTTTTGTTCCGCCTAAATCCACGCCAATGCGGATTTTCTGTTCCGTTGTGGAACCCAGAGGTGCGCTCATGGCGGCCATGATTCTACCTGCAAAGGCTGAGAATTCAATCGCCGTTCTTGAGCGTGGAACAACAAACCCCACGAGCTCTCTATAAGCAGCTCGCGGGACTTTTGCGATGACCTCAGAAGTGGAAACCGATTTCCCCGGTAAGGGTTCGCGGAGTGACGTAGTGGGTTCCACTGAAAGTGGACAGGAAGTTATAGAGCGCCACCTTGTTGGCAAGATTGATGACCGTGAAACGAGCACTCCAGCGAAAACGATCGCCGCGGAAGAGATTGTCGTCGCCAACGGCAACGTCAAAGAGATTGCGTGGCACGATACGGGCTGGGTTGTGGTCGTCGTTCTGGGTGCCGGGCGCCGGAATGCCAATCAGCGTCGAGCCATATTTTGTGGCAAGGCATTGGCCGCCGGGAATCCCCTGCGTGGGTGTCGCGTGGAAACTACCGCAGAATAGCCCTGCCTGGAACTGCTGGTCGGGGGTCAGACCGGACACATCGACGAATGGATTCACTCCGTCGCCGAACGGAACAGCGCCAGCGACAAGGCCGCTATCGTAACGCCAGTTGAAGCCGATCCAGGGAAGGTTCTTCCACGGTTGGTATTGCAGATGGGTGGTCTGATTAAACTTCTCGTCGTGGTCAATGCGGAACACGCCGGTTCCGCCCTGCCCTGCGGGGGTGACGCCAATTCCGCTCACTTGCGGTTGGAAGAAGCGCGCGGCCACGCTGGACATTACAACCATGGCGGTGAAGCCATGAAACTCTGGAACACTGGCGCGGATGGCGTAGCCAGGAATCTTGGAGTTGTGCCATTCCACGGGGAAGAAAATCGGGGTGTTTCCGAATATGCTGAAGTCGTAGGCATAGTGGGTGTACTTCCAGAGATATTCAGCATCCACAACGAGGTATTTACTGAACGCCTGTTGGAAGCCGACATGAAATTCGTTGCGCCAGGACGGCTTTAGCGGGGTGGTGAGGCAAGGGTATCCCTGCGAGCCCGTTGCAATCGCGCTGATCACTGGATCGCTACATCCTGTACTGGCAATGACCAGGTTCTCGTTAAAAGGAGTTTCCATGATGCGCGCATAGGAAGCGCCCAAACGGGGCTGCGCAAGATTGTAGCCGCTGATGGCGTCATAAATATCGCCGCGAATCCCCACGTTGAAGGCCCAATTGTGATAGGTGATCGAGTCCTGAACATAGAGGGAGAGTAACTTCACGTCGGTGTGGCCATGAAAGAGGTAGCTTGTTCCGGCGCGCGTGAGGTCGAAAGGCACCAGCACGGGAAAGAAATAAGGCGCTACAGCGTTTGGATTGTCGGGTGTGTTTGGATTTGGCAGCAACGTACCCGTGCACTGCGTCTGGTTTGTGAACCCGGGAACTGGATTGCCCAATGCATCGAGGCACGGTGAATTCAGAGTTGGGTTGACAATCCCGAAGTGGTCATTCTCTGTGAGAAAGGTCTGTTGGTAGCTGATTCCCGCCTTAACATTATGAATTCCTTTGACGTAGGAGATGTAGGTGAGGGCGCCTGCATTCGTCAGAGACCGGTTCTGAGTAACGGATTCCGACTGAAGGGGACCGAGGTCCGCAAAAGGATTCTCGCTGGGATAATAGTTGTAAGCGTCATGCCGGACGAAGCCGCCGAGGGTAAACACCAGGGTCGGATTGATCAGACGCGTCCAGGTCGGAGCAATATTGTAGGTTTGGATCTTGGAGCGCTGGTCCGTCGGCCCAACGAGGGTATTGTTGGGACCACCCGTTAAACCCAAGTTGAGATTGTCATAAGAATTGGGATTCTGAAACCAGGACCGGGTAAACCCAAGATTCAAGTGGATCGTGTCTTTGTTCGATACCTGGTAGTCGATGCGGTCAAAGACATCCTCCAAGTTACCCTTGGCGTGGATCACGGAAAATTCCGGTGGATCCAGAAAACGGCCCGTATTCAGTCCGTCCACGGCTATGAAATTCCCCCACTTCTGTCCGCCATAAGCGAGGTCGAAAGCCCCATTCACGATGCCAAAGGAACCATAAGAAGAGGTAATGGTGCCATGAGGCGTCGTCACGCCTTGGCCCGAACGTGTCGTCACTTTAATCACCAGGCTGGTCTTCTCTCCAAATTCCGCCGGGGGCGCACCGGAGATGACTTCCAGCGACTGAATGGACGACGAAGGGATCTGATTGGAAAAGACTTTGCTTTGCTGGTCGGTAATTGGCTGGTTGTCCACCGAAAACGAGTTCTCCGCGTGTTCGCCGAGTCCGTGGAACAGACCATTCGAGTCCGCGGCGATTCCGGGAGTTACCAGTGTGACGAGCGAACTCAGATGCGCTCTCCAGGGGCATCTTGGCGAAAACGTTGCGATCGACGTCGGTGTGGAACGTCGGATCGTTTTCCAGCAAATCCCCACCGCTGGATTCCACCATTATCGTCGTGGCTTCCGTTCCAATCTTTAGGGGAATTTCCACCTTGGTGGGCACCACGGAACGGACTTCGACATCTTGCGCGTAAGACGCAAACTTGTCCGCAGTCACGCTCAAGTGGTAGGGATTGAACGGCACGTTCGTGAAGCGGAATACACCTTCGGCAGAAGTGTTTGCGGTCCGCGAGTAACCGCTGACCGGATCCTTGATTTCCACTGTGGCATTCGCAATCGCGGCTCCCGAGGGATCCTTGACGACGCCTTCAATCGAACCCGAATTCCCCTGCGCAAAGGCCGCGACGACTAAAACGATATGCATCGCCAGAAAAGCAAAAGCACGAAAAACGTTTCGCATCATTCCTCCAGAAATTTGGTCAAGCGATCGATGTAGTTGCGTTGATAGAGGCCGTCGCCGAAGCGGCGGTGGCTCGGCTAGAAGGGCAGCTGCGTCGTTACGACGATGCGTTATTTAAGAATTTAGAGAGCGAAGAAGGCGGGAGGGGCTCGAGAAGAGGAAAGCCTGGAGCAAGGCTCATTGGGGGCGGCTCCGGCAAGGATCGTAATAGAACCAAATACAACAAACGGAACACTAAGCGAAAGGGCCGAGACAGCCGGCGTGACACCGAGATGTGCCACCTGACATAGCCGACAGGCCGCCTCGTCCTGGCCATTGGCGTGTGCGTGAGGAGCAACCTGAAGCAGAAAGAAAAGCGCTGCAAGCGTGAGAGCAAACGCCAGCGGCTTGGCGAGTCGGCGCGTAAATGGATACGTTACGGCAAGCATTTCCGTGCCTCCTTCGATGGACCGCGATTTGGCTCCTGCCCGTGAAGCGAAACAGATGCAACATTCGATTGTCAAGCAGTCCGCAGGGATAAGCAAGGCCGGGCGTTCCACGGTCAAAACAGGCAAGCCGGGATTATTGTGCGAACGCCGCCGCATTGGCATTGAGAAGGACGGTGAGATTGCCGGCGATACGATCGCAAATACTGCGCACTTCTTCCTCGGTCGGATTCTTGCTCACTTCGTACTTGGTCATCGGAATGTAATTGTTGAGCGTAATGAGTTGGCCAAAACGCGGGTCGCAGGACTCCGTCTGCACCGGCTGATACAGAGGCTGGTCGGGGCGAGCCAGGTTATGAAGGCCGACGTACAACTGGAAACCGGTACTCGGCGCTGCGTCGCCAAGAAGCGCCAGGCAATTCCGACTGCGCGAGTCTACCTCGACAAAAACTCCGCGAATCAGCACACCTTTTTCCGGGCGGGAGGAGCCTGTTTGGAGCTTCGCGCTGTACTCGTTCCTCTGCAAAGCCTGAATTAGCGTGTCGGCAAAGAATTTCCGGAGCTGGAGCACCTGCTGATAGGGACTGTCCGTGTCTTTAAGGACAAAGGGAGATTCCGGCTGGGCACCCTCCGGCGATTTTTTGGCCCGCGGGTTCGCCGCGGCCGCCGGGGCACCGGCAGCTGCTCCTGGATTGATTTCGAATGGAGTTATGTAAACGGGAATGGAGGTGGCTTTGAAATCGCCCGACGGAATGGGGGCGGCCGGGGACTGCGCATTCCGGGCAGCGCCACTCAGGAACATAGACGAAAGCGCAGCGAGAATCGAAATGCAAAGAGACCAACAGCTGCGGGAAGGGGGCATGCAGCCTCCGAGAGGAATCGAGGGCGGACTTAGAGGATACGCAAGTTTGATGATTTTCCGGGAGAAAAGTTTGGCAACCTAGAGTGCCGGGAAAACGAGGCCCCGGAGTGCGCAAAGCGCAACCCGGGGCGGAAATGCCTGCCAATCGAGTCGAATTACTTATGATTTTTGTTGGCGGCTTCGGCGGCCGGCTTCAGCTCCTGGTTGACCTGATCCAGAAGCTCCTTGGCCTTCGCCGCGTGGCCTTGCATATCCCATTCGTTGGCCTGCTGCGCCGCGACGATTTTTTCCCAAGCTTGTTGAGACATGTGCTGGGCCGCTGCGAGATTCGGATGCTTTTCGCCGCTGATCAGCGCCAGGCCGCAGGCACAGCTGAGAAACAGCTTCGATTTCGTCATACGTCTAGTTCTCCTTTTAGCGCGATAGGGATGAATTGCTGAGATTGCAACCCGGAATTTCCGAGGAAGTTGCGCCTCTATTTTCAGGCCAGGAGAACCGCGGCCACAATTCTCTATTTGAATAAAAAGACCAAAAGATAACGCCACGCCGGAAAGATCGGTCAGGAGGCGGGTCAGCGGGCCGAGGCAGCCCACTTTTCCAAGTGGACGGGCAGGGCAATATCCATTTGCTGCAGCAAGCCCAACGCGTCCCAAATCGCGAAGGAATCGAGAATCTTGCCGTCGGCGAGTTGGTGGATGGTGATACCGCTGAGACAAATCTTCTTGCCCGTGGGAGCAATCCCGATGAATTCGCCTTTATGGGTGCCGGTCACGGACCAAGAAGCGACTACCTTATCTTTTTCAGTGACATAATCTTCGACCGTAAAGTGCAAGTCCGGGAAAGCAGTGACAAACCGCTTGACATTGCGTTTGTAGACCTCCGGGCCTACCGAGGCGCCGACCGTCATGGTGTCGCTCAAAGCATGGGTCTTGGAAATCAACTGGTCCAGGACTTCCAGCTTCCGTTCGTTCCAAACCTGTTGATAGAGGCGGCGAATCACATCTTTATTCGAGGCGGACATTCAGGCAACCTCCCCCGTAGAGCAAAGCCCGGTGTCGGTGGAGAGAATCCCTGCCAAGCGGCCCGCGCCGAACACGGTGAGAGACAAGGATTTGCTGAGCCTACTCCCAAAGCGCTTCCGTTGCAACGGCGGAAGGCCAGTCGCCTTCGAGTCGCACCGGAGCGGGGTTGAACCAAAGTTGCCGGCTCCGTCGAAGGCACAAGACAAGGCCGCCTACGCCCGACAACTTTAATCGGATGTTTTCATCTGCGCATCCAGAAGGCCAGTACGTCGTTTCCCCATACGCCGGTTGCCGAAGAGCAAAATCCCCAGTGTCCATCCTGATGGGACTTGCCGAAGGCCGGATAAATCTTTGATTGAAAGGCCTTGTGATTCTTGCTGGCCTCGTTGCTCAGGACCTGGCTTGGAGCCAGGCTGTAATCGTTCTCCGCCTGAAGCAGAAAAACGGGCGCTTTGGCATGATCGACCGCAGCAACCAAAAGATCTCGAAGCGGCACATTTTGTTCCGAGGACATGGCGCCGGGAGCAAAAGGCACCAACGCCTTTACGCCCAGATTGCGTTCGCCAGCAAGCAGCGTTTGGATGCCGCCGTAGGAGCATCCCGACAATGCGATCCTAGCCGAGTCAACGAAGGACTGCGACTTCAGGTAATTCAGGGCGGCAATCACATCGTCAACCTCGGCTTGCTGAAGTTCGACCATGCGCCTGGCGCGGTCGCCTGGAGGCGCCTACGCGACCAAATCCTGAATGTAATCACCCGGGGAGCGACCTTGCCCTCGCCGATGCGGAACAAAGAAAACGTAGGAATGCGCGACGTAGAAACTGGCTAATGCCGGCTGAGAGCCTGGCAGTTTCTCGCTGCCATGATTTCACACGATGGCAGGAAAAGGGCCAGGACGCTGGGGCTTCCAGAGAAACCCGTGCAACTCCCGGCCGTTGCTTGGAAACACGACTTCTTCCGGTTTGGATTGGGCCGAGGCCAGGCCCTGAGCCAATGCAAACAGCAGCCATCCCAAGAGGAATCTCGCTGTCGTTGTTCTCATTGTCCTCGTCCGACGCAAAGCATAACTTAGGCGACTCTAAAAAACATCCAACCCGGATGGTCGCAGTTGCACGAGAGAAATCCCGAGAAAGTGTCCGATCCTTGCGGAGGCGATTTTCGCGCGACTGGGAGCTGGACTTCGCAGGGCTTCGCATCTCGCGCGCATCTCGCGCGTTGCCTGATGGGAGGCGCTGGGGTAAACTCCATGGCCGATGACAGATACTTCTTCCATTGTTGGTCTCACCGTCTCCCATTACGGCGTCCAGGAAAAACTTGGCGGCGGAGGAATGGGCGTAGTCTACAAAGCCAAGGACACGCGGCTCGGCCGGAACGTTGCCCTGAAATTTCTCCCCGACGACATTTCCCGCGACTCGCAAGCCATCGAACGATTCCGCCGTGAAGCGCGCGCCGCTTCTTCTCTCAATCATCCAAACATCTGCACAATTTACGATATTGGAGAATTTGAAGGGCGCCCGTTCATCGCGATGGAGTTGCTCGAGGGGCAGACTCTGAAGCATCGCATTTCCGGTAAGCCCATCGCAATTTCCGAACTTCTTGATCTGGGCATTCAGATTGCAGACGGCTTGGAGGCGGCCCACGCCAAAGGGATCGTTCACCGCGACATCAAGCCTGCGAATATTTTCCTTGTTAACAAAGGCCCTGCGAAGATCCTGGACTTCGGTCTGGCGAAGCTGGCGACGCAGCGGCAGCCAGCGACCGGATCCTTGAGCGAATCGTCCGTCCGGACGCAGACGCATATCATGGACGACGTGCTTCTCACGAATCCGGGCAGCTCTGTGGGCACGGTGGCGTACATGTCTCCCGAACAGGCGCGCGGCCAGGAGTTGGATTTGCGTTCGGATTTATTTTCACTCGGCGTCGTGCTGTATGAAATGTCCACGGGAGCGGTTCCCTTTTCCGGCTCGACGGTAGCCCTGATTTTCGACGGCATCCTGCATTCCGAGGCAGCTCCGGCAACCAAGTTGAATTCCCGGCTGCCCTTCGCCATGGAAAATATCTTCGGCAAGGCTCTGGAGAAAGATGCCGACCTGCGTTACCAGACCGCCGCGGAACTTCGCGCCGACCTGAAGCGGCTCAAGCGGGACCTGGATTCGAACCGCCGGCCCGCCGCCGAAAAAACCGACTCTTCGAATACACATCCGGCCGCAGTCGCTGCTGGGAAGAAGTCCGTGGCCGTGCTCTATTTCGAGAACCAAGGCGGCGGCAAAGAGGACGAATACTTCCGCGATGGTATGACCGAAGACATCATTACCGAGCTTTCCAAAATCACCCAACTCCAAATCTTTCCGCGCTCGGAGATGCTCGCTTTTCGCGATAAGCCGACCGCCGCTCCGCAGGTTGGCCAATTGCTTGGCGCCACGTTCGTCCTCGAAGGCACCATTCGCCGGTCGGGGAACCGCTTGCGCATCACCGCCCAGCTTGTGGAGGGCTCGACGCGGCACTCTGTCTGGGCCGAGCGTTACGACCGCCAACTCGAGGACGTCTTCGCCATTCAGGACGAAATCGCCCGGAGCATTGCGCAGGCCCTGCGCATTACGCTGACGCCGCAGGAAGAAAAAATTATCGGCCTGAAGCCCACCGAAAATACACAGGCCTACGATTTCTATCTCCGCGGCCGGAGCTACACGCGTCGCGAAAATATGGACTATGCCTTGCAGATGTTTGAGCAGGCGATCCAACTCGACAGGAATTTTGCGCTGGCCTATGCCGGGATTGCGCATCTGTGCGGCCTCATCTACGAGATACGGGAACAGAGTGCGGAATGGATTTCTCGGGGACTCGCGGCCTGCGACCGCGCCATGGCGCTGGCGCCGGAATTGCCGGAAGTAATGGTTGCGCGCGCCCGGCTCTTTTACGCGCAAAAGAAATACGATGAGTCCGAACTGATGGCCCATCGGGCCATTGAACGCAAGCGCGATTGCGATGGTTCCTGGAATATCCTTGGCCGCGCCCTGCTCTCGAACGGAAAGTACGAGGAGGGCGCGAAGTTTGCCGAGCAAGCACTCGAAGCCAATGGGGACGACTACAACACTTACATTCCCTACGGCCTCTGTATGGAGCGTCTGGGAAGGAAGAAGGAAGCGGCGCATCTCCGCCAGCGCATGAATGCGGTCCTGCGTCAGCAACTGGAGACTGTTCCCGAGGACGTGCGTGCCCGTATCCTGCTGGCCACCAATCTGGCCTCTTTCGGCGAAGCCGAGGAAAGCATCCGGCATTTGCAGACAGCGGTCGCGCTGCGTCCCAATGACGGCAATACCCTTTACAATGCCGCCTGCACCTATGGCGTCCTCGCGAGAAAGAGCGAAGCTCTCGAAACACTGAAGAAGGCGTTTGCCGCCGGCTACGGCAACCTGAATTGGGCGGCCCGGGATTCCGATCTTGATTGCCTGCACGACAACCCGGAATTCCAGAAACTCGTCGGCCTAAGTGAAAGCCCCGCGTCTTAGAAATGCTGCTTCTGACCGCAAGTCAAGTTTTGTAAATGCCGAGACAGCGCGAGTACCGCGGAGGAAGCCGGGCTTGCTCGGCCGGTTGGGTGTACAATGACGCGCAACGATGGCCCTGACACCAGGAACAAAGCTTGGACCCTATGAAATCGTATCGCCGTTGGGTGCGGGCGGCATGGGCGAAGTATATCGCGCGCGGGATACTAGGCTAGAGCGCACGGTCGCGATAAAAATCCTGCCCGCGCATCTTTCCTCAAACACGGATCTGCGAGTGCGCTTCGAGCAGGAAGCCAAATCCATATCGGCGTTGCAACATCCCAATATCTGCGTGCTGCACGACATCGGGTCGCAGGGCGGTGTCGCGTTTATGGTGATGGAGTTTGTCTCGGGGCAAACGCTCGACCACTTGGTTCCGCAGGGAGGATTGGCGCCTAAGCTGGCTTTGAAGTACGCGATGCAGGTGGCGGACGCGCTGGCGCGCGCACATTCCACAGGAATCGTGCACCGCGATATCAAGCCGTCGAACATCATGGTGGATGGAGACGGAGCGGTGAAGGTGCTGGACTTCGGCCTAGCGAAACTTTCGGAACCGTCGCAGGCTGCCGGCGAAAACGACGGGGCGACGATCGGTACGACGCCCGGAATGATTGTAGGCACGACGGCGTACATGTCGCCGGAGCAAGCCGAAGGCAAGGCGATTGATGCGCGGAGCGACGTGTTCTCGTTCGGTTCCGTGTTTTACGAAATGCTGACAGGCAAGAAGGCTTTCGCGGGGCAATCTACTGCCGCGCTGCTCTCAGCCGTGATTCGCGACGATCCCAAATCCGTGAGCGAATTCCGGCGCGATATTCCACCGGAGATGCGCCGGATTGTGATGCGCTGCCTGAAGAAGGAGCCGGAAGCAAGGTACGCGTCCGGCGGCGAGCTCGCGCATGAGCTGAGAAGTTGCTACGAACTGCTGTTTCCCGAATCGGGTGCGGCGCTGACTCCCGCGCGGATCGCGAGAGAGGCGAAGCGGCCCTGGGTTCTGGTTCCGCTGGTGCTGGCGGTCATCGCTCTCGCTGCGGGAACAATCTGGATGGTCAAACGATATCGAGACGCGCGCTGGGCGCGCATGGTGGCCATCCCCGAAATCACGCGTCTGGCGGATGCTGGGAAATTCGGCGAAGCCTACGCGCTGGCAATAAAAGCGGGAAAAACCGTCTCGGATGATCCCGCGCTGAGCAAACTTTGGCCAGCCATTTCTTACCACGTTTCCCTGGAGACCACGCCGCCGGGAGCAAACGTCTACCGCAGGACTTACGCGGACGCGAGCGCGCCGTGGGAATTCATCGGGCAGACTCCGCTGAAAAATGTTCGTCAGCCGCGGGGAACATACATCTGGAAGTTTGAGAAGCAGGGATTCGGCACGGTTCTGCGTACGACCATGGCCCTGTTCGGCCGGTTTGCCCCTGGCCCGAATGAAGCTATGGAGGGCAACGTCCCTCTGGACGAGGAGGCGAAGATTCCGCCCGGCATGGTGCGTGTGACGCCGGCAAAATATTTTAAAACGTTGTTTATCCCTGGATATGAAGGGATGCCGGAAGTGGCGCTGAAGGATTATTGGATCGACCAATATGAAGTGACGAACCGGCAATTCAAGGCTTTCGTGGATCAGGGCGGATATCAGAAGCGGGAATACTGGAAGCAGAAGTTTCAAAAAGAGGAAAAAGAACTTTCCTGGGATGAAGCCATGGCACTCTTCCGGGATGCCGCGGGGCGGCCGGGGCCGAAGGAATGGACGCAGGGCGAGTACCCGAA
>Ga0310914_10002179_pt1 | contig 13083 bp, 10 predicted proteins | sample GREbulkMGAN108_FD_203450 | JGI IMG/M metagenome (GOLD analysis project Ga0310914, IMG submission 203450) | Lab enrichment of tropical soil microbial communities from Luquillo Experimental Forest, Puerto Rico - GRE.bulkMG.AN108 | ecosystem: Environmental > Terrestrial > Soil > Tropical forest >... | reverse complement strand
GCCGTTGGCGAGGAGCGACTGGGTATGAAACTTCCGGATCACACTCATGCTGCCGGTAGCCGCCCAGGTGGAGCGCACCGGGTCATAGAGTTCTGCGCTGGCCAGCACGTTCGAGCTCGGACCGTTGCCCCCGGAAACCAGTACCTTGCCGTTAGAGAGCAATGTTGCTCGTGGTCCCGTGCGGGGGACCAGGGTATTGCCGGTTGAGGTCCAGGCGTTGCGGATCGGATCGTAAACCTCTGAGATGTAGAAATACTGGCCCTGCACAGCGCCGCCCGTCACCAGGACATTGCCGTTGGTGAGCAACACAGCGGCGAAATTCGTGCGATCCGCAATCATGCTTGCGGCGGGCGACCACGTGCCGGCCGTTTGACTTGCGGCGGACGCCGACCACAAGGCCGCGTTCATCAACAACAGGGCAAGCACCCCGATTGGCCGCCTGACCGAATTGTGCAGTTGAGATAAGCGCATAACTTGCCTCCTGAGTGTCCCGAGACAATAGCGGCCAGACTTGACCAGACCGCAATCTGAATCCGACGTGTTAGCGCGTAGTCGACACCGCTCGCCCTTCTGGTCGATGCTAGGCACGAGGCCCCCCTCAGAGATATGGGGTTGATCCGGTATGTGCGGGCGCCATCCTGGGAACCGCATTGACAGTCGCCACATCGCGGGTGTTAGGTAGTAAGAACTAACGCGTAGGTGATCGCACTTAGGGGTTGTTAGTTCAACGGGACTCGCGTCCCTCGCCGCTTAGGCAAATGCGGAATCCCATCTCTGTCACTGAGACCCTGCACTTGGAGTTCTGCTGTGGAAGGGTCGGAATTATCCGTTGGCTGAAACTGCCGTATGGTCGTGCGAGACTTACATTGATGACATCAGCTTGAGCGCTGCGGTCGCCCCGCGGTCACCGAGCCTTTGACGCCGCCGCCCGGCCTTATCACTTTGCGCGTACCGGGCGATTGAGATAGACAGGACGCGCAGCTTAATTTCCAGTACATGCCGAAGGACTGGATCACCTGGCGGACCGAGTCACCTTCCGTCACTCGGACGTGCCCGATTGGTCGGAACCCGGCGGCGTGACGCCGCCGCCGGGCAACACCGGACTTCGCGTGCAACAACGGCGCTGTCATTGGCAGCGATGCCGGCGAAGGCGGTGTGTGGTTTCCAGATCTGCGTACGCGCGAAGTGATCTGGGGCGCGGGCGTCACGGTCAGATTCTGACCTGACACAGGCCTCCGCCCCGAGGCGAGCGAATCTGATGGGGCCCAAGGGTGAGAAGGCCTGCGGCTACGACCGCACGAGCGGGCAAGCGCCGCCCGCCGCTCCGGCGCTGCAGATCGTGTCAATGACGTACCGGCGATGGCCAGCCATCGCGGTCCTACACCCAGGTCTCACCCATGAATCAGGAAGGGCAAATGTTTTGCTACCTAAAGACGCCTGGCATTTTCGCCCACTGTTGCCAGCTTATGTTTGGATCTTGTGGAAGCGACTTTAGAACCCGCCTCTCTCCTGCGGCACGACGCTTCCGATTGTCGTCCCACGCACCTCCTCCTCCCACCTCTACCACCTTATATATCGTCTCCCTTTCAATGGTGCCTATCCCAAACTCTTTCATCGCATAGAGCAAGGTAAGGTCGGCCTTTTCCTTTGGCTCCGGCTGAAACCAGTAAAGATAATCGTGAATGATGGCGGGAAATGCATAGTTTCCATCCGGCCGTTAAGGTGACCAGAACACTCGCGGGATGCTCGCGAGATCGGTCACGAAGCCGATCGGTTGCTGGTGCAGTGTGCAGACGATCTTGCCGCTTAACCGTCGGGCCGCTTACCAGCGCTGCACGCTCACACGGTGGTGACTCAGAACGTCGCGCGCAGCGCCAGGAAGACCTCCCGGCCCACGATGTCGTACGTCGTGAAGGTATTGAGCCCACCGACCTGATAGATGTCCGATGAAGGGATGAAGGGGGGATCTTTGTCGAATGCGTTGTTCACCCCGGCGCGGAGTTGCACATGCCCGGTCAAGTCCCAGTTGGTTGCCAGATCGAGGTAGCTGTAGTCGGGGACGTGCGTCAGCACCGGATCAAAGAACCCCATCTCCTGATTCTGCAACGCGATCTGCGGGGAGTTATTGTCGAAGCCAGCGCGTCCGATGAAGCGCCACTGCGCCGAGAGCTGCAGGTTCCACGGCATCTCCCAGGTCACCCGCAGATTATGCCGCCACGTCGGGTTGACCGAGTTGCAGGTTTGGCCAAACAACCCTGCACAGTCGTAGCTTGGCGTGCCCTCATAGGGGGTGGAGGAATTGTGCTGTAACCAGCTGCCGTTCAGACTCACGCTGAGCGCACCCCAACGTCCGGGCAGCAGCTGCCGATAGTTCGCCTGCACATCGATTCCGGCAACGAGCGCCGCGCCAGTGTTGACATCCCTCCGCACGATGTAGCCGCCGCCGGCAGCGGTGGCTCCATACAAGGCGCCTGCGGGCGTGCGGACGATCTGGTTGCACCATCTTTGATCTAAAGAGGCGAGACACCGTTCAAGGGTGATGTCTTCGGGAATCGTCCCGATCTCGCCCTTGATACGAATGTGGAAGTAGTCGACGCTGGCTGTGAGGCTTGGAATGGCGGTCGGCGTGAGCGTCACTCCCAGTGACCAGGTGTCTGCGGTTTCCGGAGCAAGCCCCGGATTGCCACCGTATGCGACGCCACACCCGGCCGGGCACTGCCTGATGGTGTTCGTGCCCCCGAAGGCGGGAGCGATTCCGTTCCCGTACTGCGCGGTGGTGACTCCCATGTGCATGCACTGGGTCAGGCTCGCTGTGGCATGCGCCTCATTGACGGGCGCGCACGGGTCGAACCCTACAGCCCCCAGGGTGTAGACCAACGGGCTATAAAGCTCGATGAGGTTCGGGGCGCGCACTACGTGATCGAAGGACGTGCGTATGCGCAGGTCCTTAACCGGCGCGAATTGGAGATCAACCTTGTAAGTGTTGGCCGTACCGGCGGTCGAGTAGACCGAGTAGCGGTATCCGGCGTTGACCGTGAGGTCATTGATCAGCGGCCGGTGCTGCGCTATCGGGATGCGGAACTCCAGAAACCCTTCATCGACAGTGACTCGGTTGTCGATGGTGACGATCCCATTGTCGCCACCGGCCAGTTCACCCGACAGTTCGGCCGCATCCGGAGCATATTGCAGCGTCTCCGCGCGATGCTCGGCTCCAGCATTGACCGCGACCGCCTCGCGCGCCCACGGCGTGATGAGTCCATATCGACCGAGTGACCCTGTGACATCCGCCTCGATGATCTGCTCAGTATTGGCCCCGTCATCGGTCGCGGATACGCTCAGGTAAGCCAGCTGTTGCGCGGTGACTGCGCCAGTTCTGAAAATGTTGTACGGCACGCAACTTCCACCGCTGATGCACACGGGACGACCGGATCGATCGGTGGTCACCTGCAGCGCTTTGTTGACTGCGGCATAGTTCAGGAAGTTTTCAATCTTTCGGACCGAGGAGGTGTGGTAGTAGAGCGCGGAGGCATCGTAGCTCCACGCATCGCTCAGCTGGCCGCCGATACCGCCCACGGCGCGATAATTCTTGTGTACAAACGTGTTCAGGCGTGGGCGGCCTTCGATATTGCGCCTGCCGATATCCACGTCCGCACTCACAGCGCCAGGATGCGCCGTGTCGGCTGCAATCTCGGCGGGTGTACACAGGATCGTGGCTTCCTGGGCGCTGAGAAGCGGATTGCTGCAATTCACGCGATAGGTACCGTCGGCGGTCAGGTGATTGTCCAATGGGAAGAGTGCCGAGGGCGCGAGCTGCTGACCCGACTGATCGTCCATGAAGCTGAACTCGAAGTAGGGTGTCGCAGCCGGACTGAGGTCGACATGGGCGAGGAGACCCGCCTGGTACCGGGTATTCTGCCGCTGCAAAGACTCATAAGCCGAAGAGTTGAAAAAGGGGGGCGGAACAGAGCCCGCAGCGGGCCACGGAACGAACTGGTTACCGACGACGGAATACGGGTCCCCAAGGCCACCGTTCGTAACAAACAGGTTTGAGGTAAAAAGCCCAAGACACATGATTCCAGCCTGATCAGGCACGCGGGTCCATGAATTCGCGCTCCGGGCGGGACAGTTCGAGAAGTCCCGATCGGATCCGTATAGCGCGTCCTGGCCGTGATAGACGAAGTACCCGATGAGGTGGCCCGCGCCATCGTGGAATCCGGTCCCGGCGAGAACTGACAGATCACGCTTGGAGCCATCGAGCGTTGTTCCCGTGGGAGGCGTAATGCCGCTGGCCGCCTCGAGGCCCTGTATGTAGTAGTTGTGCTGAGCGTGCTCTGCGAATCCATACTGCCCATCGATCTGCACCCCCTGCACGTGGTCCTTCAGGATGAAATTCACCACCCCGGCAACTGCGTCCGAGCCGTAGGTCGCCGACGCGCCGCCAGTGAGCACCTCCACGCGCTCGACCATGGGAAGTGGGATCTGGTCAAGGTCGGGCGCCGGATACAGATTGGCGGTGTTGGGATCCCCGAGTCCCAGACGTTTACCATTGACGAGCACGACCGTGCGGTGTGGGCCGAGGCCGCGCAAGTCGGCCGTTGTAGTGCCGCCACCCGCGGCACCGTAGTTACCGCCGTCGGCAAAAGTGTTGATCATCTGCGGCAGGGCACGGATGACGTCGCCTGTATCGGTGTGGCCCGCCAGGACTATGTCCTGCGCGGTCACGACCACGAGCGGGCTGGTGGCCGTGATGTTCGCCGGCACGGGTATTCGGGAACCCGTGACCATTACCGATGGCAAGGGTGGCTGAGATTCGTCCGGCGCGGGGGACGACGGCCCGGTCGGTCGCTCGTCAGCGAGAATCCGGACGCTGCTCGCGGTGAAGAACTCGAACTTAAGTCGCGTGCCTTGCAACAAGCGAGCGAGCGCTTCCTTCGCATTCAATCCCGCAGGAACCGCTTGGGATGTTTGATTGCCTACAATTCCGGAGACGTACACAACATGCAGGCCGGTTTGCTGGGCAAGAACTTCCAGCGCTTGCGCGAGAGGCTGAGCGGCTATCGGGGCGGTGAGCGTTTCGGAAGCATGGGACTCGGCAAACGCGGCAGGAACGTCTCCAAGCGCAAGCGCCGCGCAGACTGAGAGCACACGCAGCAACGCCAACACCAAGGTCGCGATCTTTCGCAATGAGCGACGCAGGCGAGCCCCCCATCTACCATTTTTTGCGCCCGCTTCAGCGCCGAGTCTAATCGGCACTGTGCGTTGCAGCAATGCCTATTTCTTCGACACGCGAATCTGCGTGGCAGTCACATCGACGCGCACGCCATCGAGGGTGCGCAGAAACGCGAGGAATTCTTCGGTATCGTCGATGGAAAAGACCCCGGTGATTTCTAATTTCCCCAGCTCTAGAGTCGTGATCTCAATGGGCTTCGGAGCGTAGCGATTGAGTTCGGCCGCGACTCGCTCCAGCGGTTCATGGTTGAAGGCAATTTGTCGGTGCAGCCAGGCGGTAGTGCGCTTGGCGTCGATGGTTGTCGGAGTGGCGGGCCACTCGTCCCTGGATACGCTGACCTGCTGATTGGGACCGAGCTCAACCAATCGCACCGGCGGGCGCGGATTCGAGCTCATATTGCGGCCTTCAGATATATCAGACGGTCCGACCGCGACGCGGCCTTCGACCACCGTCACCACCGTCGAGTCGCTCCGCAAGCGCACATCGAACTTGGTTCCAAGATCAATGACCTCGGCCGGCCCGGCGAATACGTGAAATGGGCGCTTGGCGTCGTGCGTGACCTCGAAAGCCGCCTGGCCGGATGTGAGCACTAGCTGCCGCTGGGTGTTGCTGTAGTGGACGGTTACCGCCGTGTCCGTATTCAGGTGCAATACCGAACCATCCGCCAGCCGATGGGTCTGCTGTTCGCCGTGGCGTGTCGCAAAATGCAGCGCTGTGGCGGCGGCGGGACTCACCTGCCGTGGAATGGGTCTAAACTTCCACAAGAAGAGCAGGCCAAAAATCGCCAGACCCACGGCTGCGATCGCAACTGCTGAGGTTTGCCAGCGGCGGACACGGAGATCACTGACGGCAGCGAGCGCCCGCGGCCAAAGGGGCCGGACTATATCGCCGCCGTCGGCACGCGCGCGTGCGATGAGAGCTTCGACGGAGTGCTCAGAGTCGGGCCCGGCCTCGCGTAAATCGCGCGCGATGGCGGCCACGCCGAGAAACTCTTCGACGTTGACAGGGGAAGCCCTGTACCACGCCATGAGTGCCGCAGATTCCCGCGTATCAAGCGGTCGCTCGTCGCGTTCCAGGAACCAGTCGACCGCCTGTTCGGCAACCGCGGCCCGCATCTGCTCGTCTTTGGAGATCATAGAAATCACCCCAGCCGCGCCATACGGCGTCGACAATGGAGCAGCGCCTGCGCCACGTACTTCTTCACCATCTGCGGAGATACCTCAAGGCGCGTTGCGATCTCACGGTAGGAAAGTCCATGCGTGAAATAAAGTTCCACCGCAGCTTGCCATTTGGGACGTAGCTGCTTTAACACGACCCGGAGCCGGGCGACTCGCTGCTCCAGATCCAGCTCCCCATCGAACTCGGGCAGTGTCTCGAGCTGCTCGTGCGCTGCAACTTCCCCGATGTCGATGCCGCTTGCCTGCCGCCGGTCGAGCACCGCGTGCTCCTTCACGAGGTTGTTGGCGACCGTGTACAGGTAGAGCACGGGATCACGGATCGCCTCCTGGTTGCTGACTCGCAGCATCCGCAAGTACACCTCCTGTGCCAGATCCTGTGCATCGGCCTTGCTGCGGATGCGCTGTCTGAAGAACGCCTGTAGCGCAACGCGGTGCTCGGCGAACAGTCGCACCACCAGGGACGGTTTCGGATCAGCCATGGCCACAATGATGCTCTCCCTCTAGATAAGAGTGTCGCAGCTCCGAAATGGCAACGGTGACCTTGCATGCCACCGCGCGGAGCCGCCCGCATCGTCATGTCCAGGCGGGTTATACGGACGTCAGGGTGTCCAGTTGGTTATTCGAGGACTCGTTCTTATTGAATCGGGAAGTTGGCAAATCGAAATCCAGATCCAGCACCACGGCTTGCATCGCCCGGGACCGAAAACCTCAAGAAACCGAAGGAGACTGCCATGAATCGACTGACGACCGCGATAACCATCTTTGGCCTGGGGCTGGGCGCTCAGCTCACCTATGCCACTCCGTCCCAGGATGTGCATTTTGTCGAGGTGCGCTTCTCCGACCTCGACCTGACCCGCAGCGAGGGAGCCGCGGTGCTGTATCAACGCCTGCAGGCTGCAGCCAAGACCGCGTGCGCTACGCTCGACGCGCGCGACCTCGCCAGCCAGATGCGCTTCAGGGACTGCGTGCAGACTGGCATCGGTTCAGCGGTCGCCAAGATCGACCGGCCCGTTTTGACTGCATATTGCAAAGCGCACAGCAACGGTCGCGACATAACAATTCAGATCGCCAAGAATCAGAACTAGCTCATGATCGCGTGCGACCGATCAGGGCGGCTGCTCGCGAGCCGCCCTGCGTCTCTACTAGGTCTATCCGCGACTAAAAGAATTTCGCTGTAGTGAGGGTATGCGGAGGGTAGTTTTCGGAATAACTTGGAATCATCGGCGTAGGCCGGGCTCCCCGGGCAGCGCCTGGGCCCTCGCGCGCGAGAGATGGACATACACGGTTGCCGTCGGACTCATTTATACCTTGTGGATACTGGCACTGGACTAGGTCCACCACGCCGACTTTGCGGCTCCGGCGCCCGTCCATGGCATGGCCTCGTTCCCAGAAGATTCCCACGACAGAATTGGTGGGGTTGATTTGAATCTAGTTGCTTGTTTTTATTGGTGCTCCCTACCGGATTCGAACCGGTGTTACAGCCTTGAGAGTTCCGGTCTGGCCGTCGACCGACACCCGAACCGATGGGCCACGTAATGAACGGTTGGATCACGGTGACGTGCTCAGCTGGTGCACAAACCGGTGTGCCACTTTTTGTGCCCCCTCAACGGGCATCCAGTGGAAGACATCCGGCCACAAACGGCCGAAAGCTAAACGGCGCACTATGCAACTTGTTGTAACTGCTCGCCTTTCTTCGCGTCATCGGACCTCATAATGCCGGGGTCAAGGGTTCGAGTCCCTCCCTTTCCACCAATAAAATCAGCTAACTACCGCGAATAGAATGATAACAAGCGTCGGCATCGTCTGGCGGCGCTCGTTAGGATAGGCAGCCGTGAACGACGACGACTTTTTGCGGTGGCTAAGGGTAAAGCAGGAGTGGATGCGGATTGCTTTTCTGCTCCCCTCACGCGTGGGAGGACTGGCGGTTCTGGTCGCGATCCTGATCTTCATCGTCATCATCGTTTTGAAGCTCGCGATGAATACTCACGGAGTGTGACGATGCACTACATCCTCGATGGTCAAGAGGTGAGGCCGGCGAAACACAAGAGTGAGGTCGGATCGAAGATCGCCCTGTCAACGCTTGATCGGTGACTAGAACGCAACAGGTTTAGCGTTCGTTACGCTCCCACCGCGGGAATCTCGGTCGCGGATACGCGGAATAGAGATTACGATGACCTCCGCGCCTTTCGTGCCGCATTTTGAGCAGCGCATGCGCCGGCTCACGGTCTCGAGTGTTGCCGACGACCCACACAGGCGCGCCAGCGCTTGCTGTTCCGCGATGCGCTGCGCCCCGCACTTGCAAGTGATCTGCACGAGGAAGTGACCAAGTGCGTCGTCGAGTTTCTTGATATGCGGCAGCACTCCCATGGCGCGCCATCGTGCCGCTGAGCCCTGCGGCGCGTCCATGCAGTCCGTGATAGCGTGCAGTACTGTATGACGCTGAGGGGGTCGGCAGTGCGACAGTTGCGCTGTCTCGGCTGGACTTGTATGACAGAAATGTCGTCGAAAAAGTAGTTAGCCGGAGTCGCTCAGCGCTTCGATGGAATTCGTAGCCGAACTGCTAATCGCTTTAGTCCAGTTCATTTGCGAGGTGCTGTTACAGATTGCAGGCGATGTCTTGGCCGAACTCGGCTGGAACGCCTTGCGCGAGGTCTTCCGGCCTTCGCACCCGCCGTTGCGAGGGTCTGGTCCTGGTTGGCTACTCGATCATCGGCGCTGCGCTCGGCGCTCTGAGTCTTTTGGTCTTTCCGAGACATTTCGCTGCGAGTATGCCTCTTCGGCTCGCGACTCTAGCGCTTGCGCCCATAGCTTCGGCGCTAGCCGTCGCTCCAGCACTTCTGCTCTTGCGCCGCTCGGCTGAACCGGAGGATATTTGGCGGCGCTTCTGGAACGCCTATGCTTTCAGTCTAACTTTCGCGCTGATTCGGTTCGCGTATGCGGGGCGACCCGGCTAACAATCGTTGTTGGAGGGGTCCGTGAACGGTCTGTGGCGCTTCTGGGCGGCCCCTCAACTTCACTGTAGGTTGCTTTTTGACGGAGTAGGCACATGAAAGCCCACCGCTTTGCTTCCCTTTTGCTGCTTGTTACGCTCGCCGCCTGCGCAACGACCCCTCGAGCAACTGCCGCCAGAATCGATGGGTCGAGCCCTGCCGCCTACCAAGCGTCTTGGAAAGCAATGGAAGCGACTCTAAACCAAGAGCAACAAGCCAAGCTCAATACGGCGGTACTGCTGATCGGCACGACCAAATCTTTCAACGCACAAATGCATGGAGGGGAACCCATCGATACCATCGAGACCTTCGCGCCGGAAACGTTGCGCAGCTACCTCGACGGAAAAACCTATGACGAAATTATCAAGGCGGCGGCGGCGACCGGCACAACAATAACTCGCGTTGAACATCACCGTGGCGCAACCTAACAACCGTTGGAGCGGTCCGTGAACGGTCTGTGGCGCTTTTGGGCGGCTCCTCAACTTCACCGTTAGACACCAGTCATGGAGCGCTTTCTGGGTCGGGCGCACCGCTGGCTAGGCATCGCAACGATCGCGGTGTTCTTGATTACCGGTGTAGTCCTGCGCCGTCACCACCTGAATCTACTGGCGCTTGATTCTGGGTTGCGGCTCTTGTTCCGGTCGCGGCACGTTTACCTACTCTTCAGCGGTCTATTGAACCTCGCCATCGGCCTTCGCTTCGCGTTACCGCCGGCGGGCCGCGGAGCCGTCGTCGCGCTGGTAGGTTCGATTCTCATGCTGACCTCCCCGTTCCTTTTGGCGGCGGCCTTTGTTCTTGAACCTATGACATCCGGCACAGTCGGGCTTGTCAGCACGCTTGGCGTAGCTGCGGCGTTCTCGGGCGTCCTGGGTTACAGTCTCGGCATCTGGAGCCTGCGTTCCCGGACTGGTGTTTAACAATCGTTGGAGGGGACCGTGACCCCGTGGGTGGTTGCGTGCCCACCTTGCGACGCTGAGCCGCGACGCCTGATTACCGCTCCCGCGTCGGCACTCTCGGAGCGATTCGCCCGCGCACTCCTCGGCAAAGGGTCTGCCGTCGGCCCAGAAGCAGCCGCTCCGCGCTCGCGCGTAATTTTCTCCAAAGCGGACGCCCCGCGTTGCTGCCACGACAAACGGATCCAGATATCAGGACTTCCTGAGAAGTCCCTAAGGAATCGCCCGCGAGTCGGTAGCTATTCTCACACCCGAGGGCTGAAGGACTGTTGACAAGCGGATTCCTAAGGCGATTGTGCGAAGCAACAATCCGAGCCGTTGACGTCGGACAGCGGGGGGTTCATAAGGAGCTAGACGCGGGCTATTACAAGAGCACTCCACCAGTTCGAGAGAGGAGTGTCTAACATGGGTCGACTGCGTTCTTTTGGGATTGTTTTTCTGGCCACTGGCGCTGCTGCTGCTGCAGACACGACCCTCGTGAGCGGAACCGCAGAGCCGAGTTCGAGCCCGCCCCCACCCCCCGACGATCATTAATCCGTTCGGATGAACCGGCAGACCGATTTTGCCTTTGAGGGAGAACCCGAATGAAAAACGCCGAACCTGCCCGACGTTCCGGAGGCCAGCCATGAAACGCGTGTGTGCGACCCTGCTAGCGGGATTTCTCCTGATCGTGACCACTTACGCATTGGCGGACAGATCCGCCGATGTTGGCGCGAAACGCCACGTCCTGATCTACACGCCGCACCGGATCATGACTCCAGAGGAGCGCGCGCGCGCCGCGGCCCAGACCGCCGCGGGGCAGACCATCCCGCTCTGGTCGTACTCGATCAAAGCCTACGACGGCAACACCTACTCCGGTTCCATGGTCGGCCGCGCGCCGTTCGCGCACGGCCACCGCACAACGACGATTCCGACTTACGTGATTCCGGTCACGCTTACGTTCGCGGACACCGGTACAGTGTTTGATCCGACGCAGCCGGACCACTGCGCGGCCAACTCAGACAGCGTCCTAAATCTGATCCTGCAGTCACCGCTCATCCACAACACGGCCTTCACTATCAATGGCGTGGACGTCGGGACGACGCAGTACCTCGACGCGTTTCAGCGCTCGAACTTCTGGACCTACGTCGCTGGCACGCCCTATCACGCAGTCTTCTCGACCTCACCCACCGTTCTGCCTGCTGTTCAGGTGACAGTGCCGACCACCGAGGGCTCGACCCAGTCTGGCGTCTGTGGCGTGTTCGGTCAGATGAACTTCGACTGGTGGGACAATCTCGTCCAGACGCAAATCATTCCCAGCCTCGCCTCCAGCGGTGTGGGTCCGGCGAATTTCCCGCAGTTTCTCTTCGACAGCGTGGTGATGTACCTAAACGGCGATCCGACGCAGTGCTGCGTCCTGGGTTATCACAACAGTATGCAGAACAACGGCGTGTTCCAGACCTACTCGGTCAACAACTACGACACGTCGGGTGCATTCGGAGAAGATACAAGTGTCATGAGCCACGAGCTTGGCGAGTGGCTCGATGATCCCAACGGAGTGAACCCCGTGCCCGTGTGGGGAGACATGGGTCAGCAGAGCGGCTGCCAGAACAATCTCGAGGTCGGCGATCCGATGAGTCCGGGTGGCGTGTCGGCGACGAATTCGTACTCGATCTTGATGCCAAATGGCGTGACTTACTCGCTCCAGGAGCTCGCCTACTTCTCATGGTTTTACGGCGGCAGCTCCTTCGGTGCGGGTGGCTTCTATTCGGACAACGGCACTTTGAAGGGCTTTGCCAAGCCATGCCCGCCCGGTGGCACGAACTGAACCGGTTCGCTGTTGGTTCTCGGCCCCATTATTAACGATCCACCGCGAGGAATCAGACATGTTCATCGTCCGCTCGCTGCTCAGGCTCGTCGCGATCCTGGTCGCGTTGGTTGCCGGTCCCGCGGCGGTCGCCGATACGCTTGTTGCCATCGCGAGCCCAGCCGCCCAGCGAGCGACCGACATGATCCACTGGAATACGCTCGGACCAGACCAAACGGTTCTGCCGGCGACCTTCTCCGTGACCTCGACCGGCGGTGTGAAGGACTCGGTCGCGCTCACCGGCCCGAACAGCGTCCTGTCTCTCGTGTGTGCGACGACACCCGCGAACTGCAGCTGGACGGGCAGCACCGTGGGTTTCGCTGTCCACGATACGCTGCTTTGGACCTCGGATGCCGGCAACCTCGGCAACGGACCCGTTACGCTCACATTCGCGAAACCAGTCGCCGGTACCGGCGCTTTCATCCAAGCCGACCTGCCGGGTCAGTTCACGGCGCGGCTCGATCTCTATAACAACGCTACGCTCCTTGGCACCTTCAGTGTCGCGAGCGACGCGAAGGGCGACGCCGTATACATCGGCGCGATGGACACGACCGCGGCGTCCATCACGTCGGCAAAATTCAGTCTTACGGCCTGTGCGGCGCTGTGCACGGACTTTGCGGTCGATACAGTCTACGTGACGTCCGCATCCGTTGCGTCGACAACTACCACGCTGACCTCGTCCGCGAATCCGGCGCACTTCGGCGGCAGCGTGACGTTCACGGCGACCGTGACCTCGACGGCGGGCACGCCGACGGGCACCGTAACGTTCAAGGACGGCGCGACGACGCTTGGCACGGGGACACTCTCCGCCGGCAAGGCAACTTTCGCGACTTCTAAGCTCGCGGTTGGCAGTCACTCGATCACGGCGAGCTACGCGGGGGCGGTC
>Ga0310914_10002170_pt1 | contig 13112 bp, 8 predicted proteins | sample GREbulkMGAN108_FD_203450 | JGI IMG/M metagenome (GOLD analysis project Ga0310914, IMG submission 203450) | Lab enrichment of tropical soil microbial communities from Luquillo Experimental Forest, Puerto Rico - GRE.bulkMG.AN108 | ecosystem: Environmental > Terrestrial > Soil > Tropical forest >... | reverse complement strand
TCAAAAGTTGTACTTGTAATATTCCTATGCATCTTCGAAGTAGTATCTTTGGAGGAAGATATTTTTTGAAGTATTTTAGCTTTAGGTCCCGCACTGAAACTTAGGAACTTTCAAATGGTAATGGGAAATAAGTGTAGAAGGCTCATGCAAAGGCGTAGGTATACTTATCGTTGCTAGGTTTCCTTTTCTTTTTTGCTCATCCGTGCTTACACGGATATATTAAATAAGCTGTTTTAATATGAATCATGCATTTGTTGATTTTCATTTTTTCAAACAGTGAACTGAGATTGTTTCATTCAATCATCGTCATTAGAAATTATTCAAAAGGATTAACAAATAACATTTTACTTTCAGTTATTGGCGTGTTAAAGATTGTTTATGGTGAGAGGTTAAATGTTCCAGTTTTTCAAGCTGGGTAATTATTAAGTGCTGAAGTAAGCTTGATAAATACTCGTAAATTTGGTATTCTATCTGATTTTAGAGTTAGAGTTATGCCAAGCGTTTCCAGAAACAGTCCGTGTCCTTGCGGTAGCGGAAAAAAATATAAGCGGTGTTGTATTGACAAACCTGTACTTACTCAAAGTAGGATACGGGAAGCTTTTGATAGACATGCCCAAAAGCAGGATGCAGATGCCAAAGCTGCATTTCAGGTTCTCAAAAAGTATAATTCTGCAGACGTATTTAAGGTATTATCATTTTTACATCTCCAGTCCACCAATCATGGAAAAAATATTAGACTGGAAAATTTGGTAACGGAACTTGTTCGAGATGTGCGGACAAATGCTGATCCAACCAATTTCAGCGAACTTTTAAAGGACATAAACAAGGTGGATACCAGAAATTGGGCGGAGGACCCCCCGGAAGAGTTCTTTACTGAAAACATCGTCTTTGAAAACAATAACCATATCGCTTTCCCAGGGATTTCCACAGGATCACCGGAAATCGTGCAGGGGCTGATACATGCTGTACAGTTCAGAAATGGACTACCTGAAGCATTTAAGGCAAAAGTCAAAGAAGGTTTAAGGTTAATTCTCACGCTTCATACAAATATCGCCCGGAATTTAAGGCTAACCCACCGGATGTTTGAAGAACAAGCTGATGAGGAGCTAACGATACCTGAAGAAACTTTGGTTCGTGAGAAAATGAATTTATTCTTCTGGACTATGGAAGAAATCGCGAGTATTTCTGAACAATTGAAGATACCGAAGGATACCATCAACCAATTTGTTTTTGAACCCTCGAAATTCTCCCTGAATTTTCAGGACCCCAATCAGAACCCTTTGTTGCAATATCCTTTTATTAAGATCGGTAGTGAAATAATCTTGTTGCTGCCAACAGTTGAGTTAGCATGTATAAATGATTTTATTATCCAGCAGGCCCGATCTTTCAATTGCCTTGAGAACTTACTAAAGGAGTATGAAAAGCACAGCAGGCAGGAATTGTTGTCCTACTTCCAGAGGATGCATTGGAGTCCTCAGCGGTTTTCTTTCTCTTCAAATACCCCCACCATTTTTTTATTAGACCATAGCCTTTGGAGGATTGATACTGATAAGCTGGCTTATGTTACGCTAATCACAGAAAATCCTAACCATACCATCGATACACGTCATCAAGGTAGTATTTCATCGGTCTATTATAAGAAGGTGGAAGAAGAAACGGCTGCATTAAAAAAGGAATTTTCTGGCCATCAAGTTTTGGTCGTTTGTATTATCAATAAATCGCGATCCCTTGGAGTGCTGGGCTTGGCACTTGAACAATTCAAAAAATCCGAATACCAGCTTTTCTTTGGCTTGCTCGAGTTGCAGGTGCTAACCCGAGTTTGGAAATTTGATCGCTTGACTTTGTGGAAGTATGCAAAAGGCCTGGATGCTGCGGAAGGCAAAATGAAATTTGCCCCTCTACAAACGCACTATTCAAAATTCAAGTGGTATAAACGAAACGACGAATCCTTTTTCGATCCAGACGAACAGCCATATACGATGGCCATGTTCGGTTTTGAAATTGAAAGCGAGATCAGAAGACAAGGCGTAATGAAGATGGACAAGATTGGGATTCATATGCCAAGCAAGGAAGATGATATTATTGTACCCTGTTACAGAAAGGAAGAGTACTATCCTGCTTATGTTTCACAGGCCATTCATTATGGACACCTTCACAGTTGCCTGTTAAAATATGATTGCCCGTTATGGTTCATGCCGGCGAGCCCGAAAGACATGGGCGCCGAAGTTTATATCAATGGATTTATGTATTGGCTTAATGAAATGTATGATGAAGCTAAAGAGTTTATCAATCAATTGGCCCATCGGCCTGTGCTCTTTTCGGTTGCAATGGACAAAGAGTTCCAGTCGTTAAAGGACCTGGATGACTATGACGGCTGGGAGACCAATATTAAATATCAATTAAACAAGGATACAAGGGTCATTCACATTGAGATTCCGATTGGCATCGTACAGTTTCTATCCCGTCCAAACAATGCTGGCGAGCAGCAGCTCATGAAATTTTTGCTCGATATGTTTGGGTTACTTATTGAAGCTACCGGCTCTGGTAAATCTCTTAGCGAATATGATAGAGATTACATTATTCAGACCAAGATACCATTGGGAACTCAGAAGATGATTATCATTGCTACGGGTGATCGCGACCTCCGTGTTGCAGAGGTCGATATTGATGATCCACGAATCATTCCTAAATCTGACGTATCATACCTATTGCAAAACCAGGTGCAGTGGTTGGGATACACTACACCCATTCCAGAGAAGATTCCGGATAATGCAGGAAAGATGAAATTGTTTGGGGATCTGGTAACGCTTCACTTTAAAAAGTTATGCGCAGAGCTGGAGACATTTGACGGCATGTCTTTGTTGTTATTTTTAATGCAACGCCACGAGGCTCTTATACAGGATCGCTCATTTCGAAAAATCAACTATCCTGCAAAGCTCGCCTGTTATGGAAAATATTTTGACGTTTATAAGGAGTTTTCTGAAAGTGAACATGACCTCACTTTTAGTTCATTGGCCATGCGGGTATTAATCGAGTTTGTTGCCTGCAGATTGCCGACAGGCAAAAGGAAAATCAGTGAGGATGATGCCGATATGTTATTAGCCATAACCGGTAAAATCATTCAATATGGCTCGCTTTCCGATGAGATAAAATATGGTATCAGACAAATGGAAGTTGGCCTGTTGCCGTCTGGAAGAATTGGGATTAATCTTCGGGAAGGAAATGAAGAGTTCGAAGAATTTACAGAGAAACTGTATGGAGAAGAATTTGACAGTTATACTAAGGACTATAAAATGGCATTTCATCGCCGCAGTGAATCCGGAGAGGTGGCTCATGATGAATACTTAGAGCATGTAAATACCAGATTTAAACAAATATGGGGAGTCGGGCTTTATGATATTCCGATCTTCTCACACGTGGTGGCTTACCACTTGTTTTCGAAAAATAAATCTGTAGACATTATCTCAGAAAAAGATTTTATTGAGCTCTTAAAAACGGAAACTGATTTTTCAGAAACAGAAATTACCGGATATATCAATCAACTTTCTTTTCTACAGCGCGATGAGATTCTTACGCCGCCTGATGGCTATTCAAAAGCCGACACTTATCCATGGCGATATAACAGGCGCTTATCCTACCTCTTAAGACCAATTATCAGGTTAAAAGAAGGAGACGAGTATAGTCTTATTATAAGTGCACGTCATTTATGGGGAGCGACCGAAAATCTTGTTTCCAGCTTTGGTATGGGAACATTGAAAGGTGATAAAAGTCAGAAGGAACTACAACAATTATTGGCAAAGCAAAATGCAGTAAAGGGGAAAGAATACCGCAACGAAGTCTTTGTCTGGCTAAGTAACAACTGTCCCTATTTACGATTAATCGATCATGAGGTAAAAATATCGGAAAGAGGTTTTTTTAAAGCGGAAGAGAACAAGGGAGATATCGATATTTTAGCGATTGATGAGGAAAGGAAGATCGTCTATTCAATTGAATGTAAGAATACCCATCAATCTAAGGTTGCGTATGAATTTCGGCTGGAGATAGATAATTACTTGGGTAAAGATGGTAAGCCCGGCATGATCGAAAAGCATGTTAAGAGAGACACCTGGCTTCGAGAAAACTTAAGGTATGTATTGGAGAAACTTGGGATCAAAGATCATTACCGGATTGTATCGCTCGTAGTCACCCGGCATATCCTGCCAGCTACTTCCCCGAATTTGCTCAATATACCTATCCTGTCCTTTTACGAGCTGACAAAATTTGGGTTAAACAAGTATCCAGAAGCGACCAATTATTTGGAGAAAAACCTGAAATAAAATCATGAATTGGTTAATGGAAGCCCATCCATATATTCTGTTTCATTGATATTCAGAGACTTACGACCATTCTCTACTTCTGCTGTAATATATATGGATAATAAGACCTTGTTTTCAATTATTGCCATAGCCAAAGATTAATCTGCGGCTTGTGATTTAATGTCCAGCTTCTTAGGTTGAGTAATCATATAATAGGCATTGGCGGTATTCCTGCTAAACTTGTCCCATCGAGTAAAAAGGACCAGATCGATCCTTAATAACCTTGTTTGAATTTAATTGTTTTACCATAGCTCTAAGCAGGTCTGTCGAAGCTCTTTGCAGAATGGACTTCAAATATTGTCTGAGCGATTTCAATATGATTGTCCTTGCAGTATTTGTTCAATTTTTCTTCCTGGCTGCGTTGGGAATATCCCTTTGGGCTTGTTCGTCTGTGCTGACGCGGATGTAAAGAATTGCTGTAAACATGATTTAGATATTAAAGGATTGGATGATCAGCTAAATATCAGAAGGAGAATCAATTGTAGGCACACAAACTATTGGCGTTTTTTTATTAAATTTGAATTATTTAGACAAGTCATAAAAAATCAAAATGGCATTTGGCAAGCGCATAAAAGAATTGAGGGAAGATAAAGGTCTATTCTTAAGAGAAGTTGGAGCAGCCTTAGAGTTGGATAATGCTTTTATCAGCAAAGTGGAAAACGAGGAAAAGCTATTACCAAGGAAGCACTTAGAAAAGCTGGCTGAATTTCTGAATATACCACTGGAAGAATTGTTGGTTTTATGGCTGGTTGATAAAATAAAGTCAATAATAGAAGATGAAGAAACCGGAAGACAGGCTTTGAATTTTATTTTAAAAGATCTGAGTAAATAAAACATTGTAATCAATCAGAAGATATAAATGAGAAATAAGATTTTTATAAGCCACGCAACACCAAATGACAATGACTTTACCAAATGGTTAGCATTAAAGCTAATTACATTAGGCTATGAAGTTTGGTGTGATGTGTTCTATTTAGATAAAGGAGTAGATTTTTGGAAAACCATTGAAACAGAAATCAGAGATAATGCCATTCAATTCTTTGTGGTAATGTCTGCAATATCCAATAGTCGAGAAGGGGTACTAAAAGAAATTACAGTAGCTCAAAAAACACAGAAAGCATTGAACGATGCTACTTTTGTAGTTCCGTTAATGATTGACAATGAGCTTTCTTATGATGATATTAATATTGATGTGGTAAGGTTGAATGCTATTGATTTTAAGAGATCTTGGGCTATAGGATTACAAGATGTAATTAAGTTTCTTGAAGGCAAAGGGATAACCCCAAACAAATCAAATGCAGAAAGGACAAATAGTTTATACGAGCAAATTTTTTTACAAAATTTTGTCCCGGTTGAAAAGGAAGAAATATATACTTCAAATTGGTATTCGATACTTGAATTTCCAAAAGAATTAAGATTTCATTTCTATGATAGATTAATACCCAATAATTTTGATTTGAATAAACTTACATTTCCTGCCGTTCCATATAAGAATTACGCTGGTACGTTTGCTTACGAATATGATTTTATGCACCATCTGCCTAAAACAGAAACCTATAATCCACAAAAAACAATAAGAATATCAACAAAGGCGATTTTAGAAGAAGGTTATGAAGATGAGTTTATCTCAAATAATGATGCACGTAGAATGATTGTCAGACTTTGCAATTTGGCAATCAACAAATTTCTATCTTCAAAAAATTTAGAGCCTTATCAAATGTCCAATAAAGTTGGCTATTGGCTCAGAATGGGGACACTTGAAAAAGATAAGTTCAACAAAGTTCTTTTGGTAGGTAAACAGAAAGAAAAACATTGGCATTATGGCTTGTCATCATATACAAAACTTTATCCGTTTCCGGTTTTGATTTTCAATTCTCACATATTCTTTACAACCGACGGAGAAACATTGATTGAAAAGGCTTCCATCCAACATAGCGCAAGAAGAAAGCAAGGGAAAGGTTGGTATAATGACGATTGGAAAAACAAGATGCAGGCATTTATTTCCTTCTTGTCAGAAAACGAGGTAAATTTTTCACTTGATCTAGGAAGTGAAGAAAAGATAATTGTATCTGCTATTCCACACGAGTTTAAAAGCAATAAAAGCTATGTAATACCTGATAAAGAACTATTAGATGAAGAAGTAGAGTTATCCGATATAACTTACTTGGATAATGTAGAGAGCGAAGAACTTGAAGCAACCCAAACTGAAAGCTAATGAAAGAACTTTTGTATATAGAAGAACCCAAAATGAAATTCGCATTTAATCAAAGTTGTGAAGATGTGCGAGATGGTTTAGCATTATTCGGTCCTTTGGAGCAACCTAAAATCTATGGCATAAGAAGTGGTGTTATTGGAACTAAACGAGGATTAGAGGTTTTTAAAAATTATCTTGGAAAAATTCAAAAGCCAGTTTATAATTCCAATAACATCACCCGGCCTTTCTTTCCCGGATTTGAAGCCGTATTTAATTGTAAATGGGAAGCAAACAATATTTCTTTCAAAGAAATTACAGACGATGAGATAAATGGTACAATTCCATTGGATAATAATTATACGAGAACCTATGAATTGGTCAACCTGTTTTTGAATAAAATTTTGCAAGCTGTCAAAAACGATGAAGACAAGATTGATGTTTGGTTTGTGATAGTTCCAGATGTAATATTTCAATATTGCCGTCCAAATTCTTCTATTCCAAAAGATTTAGTTCAGAAAAAATCTACATTGAAAAAAAGCCAAGCAAAGAAATATATCGCTATGCCGTCATTGTTTGAAGAAGACAATCTTGCTGCTGAAGCATACAAGTATGATGCGCAATTTCACGACCAATTAAAGGCAAGGCTACTTCCTCATATGATTATTACGCAGATTTTAAGGGAAAGCACTTTGGCATGGGAAAGTTTTACTAACGGTTTTGGGCAGCCTCTAAGGAATTTCAAAAAAATTGAAGGGCATCTTGCTTGGACAATTTCAACCGCGGCATATTATAAAGCAGGCGGCAAGCCGTGGAAACTGTCGGATATAAGAGAAGGAGTATGTTACTTGGGTTTGGTTTATAAACAATTAGAGCGAGATAAGAATGTAAAAAATGCTTGTTGTGCTGCTCAAATGTTTTTAGATAGTGGAGATGGTACGGTTTTTAAAGGTGCGGTTGGTCCGTGGTATAATCCCAAAAAAGGAGAATTTCATTTAAAGCCTAAAGAAGCCAAAGCTCTTTTATCGCAAGCGATAAAATCTTATCAGGAACAAATGGGCAGTAATCCAAAAGAAATATTCATTCATTCTAAAACTAAATTCAACAAAGAGGAATGGGATGCTTTTAAAGAGATTGTTCCTGATGGAACAAACCTAGTTGGAGTTTCTATTGATACACGTTCGCAAATAAAACTATTTAAAGGCGAGGGTGCTTATCCAATAATGAGAGGAAACGCCTTTGTTGTTAATGAGCGTTCTGCTTTTTTATGGACTATTGGTTACGTTCCTAAAACCCAAACAACTTTGTCATTGGAAGTACCTAATCCCATTTTTATTGAAATAAATAAAGGAGAATCAAATATTGAACAGGTATTAAAAGATATAATGGCGTTAACTAAGTTGAATTACAACGCCTGTATTTATGCTGACGGTATCCCTGTAACGTTGCGTTTCGCTGATAAAATTGGCGAAATACTTACAGCAAGTACAGATATTCAAGCACCGCCATTGGCTTTTAAATATTACATATAACAACATCTTTCTGTAATAAATACTGTAACAATACAAGCTACATTATGAGTAATAATATAGGTTCCTTTTTGGAGTAAGTGGGATTTACTTCTGCATAGCCCATATACAAATACGAATAGTCAATATAATTGTGGAGTTGATGCATTCTGTAAGGCTGTTAAAGATAAGGTTAAACGTAATTGGATTAACCAACTATTTTATTATTCAAGATTAATGTTCTTTATGTAGAGAAATATGGTATTTCGCTAAGCAATAAATAAACAAACAATGGTAAAATGTAATATATGCACGATTTAAATTTAAAAAAGTTCGAACCATTTAAGTCTTTAATTTTTTCTCATTTCATGCGCCTCTGCTCGCAAGGATATTATTAATTGATTATCAATAGTCTGAATTATAATTTGAGGAGACTAATTTTCTCAAATCCGCCAAAAAATGGTTCGAAAATTGTCCTGACAGGACGACTAACACAACAACTGAAAGCCCTTGTTTTACAAGGGTTTTTCTTTTTAATTATTCTCTCACTTTTACCCCAAATGATCTATCGCATTCAAATTTGGGTCACAAATGGGTCACAAAAATTTAAAAGGGACTATTGCTATTGATAGGCATAGAAATAGCATTAGACTAAGATGGCGTTATCAAAACAAACGATACTCACTTAATCTTAATGAGTGCAATAAAACCAATTTAATTTTTGCTAAAACAAAAGTATCAGAAATAGAATTGGATATGTTGAATAAACAATTTGATTTTACTTTAACAAAGTGCCAATTATTGTTTTATTTTTTCTTATTGTAATTGAGGATCATGTGAAAACTGTTGGCTGCATGCATTACTGAAACCATTAATCGGCATCTTTGTTCAGATGATTTTTTATTTCATCAGCTTTTTGAAAGAATATTTTCTTATTATTTTCATTTGATCGCACTGCAAGAAAAGATTACGTTATAGGAAAAGTAGTTACAATGGGAGAAATTGAGAGTAGATGTATTAGATACCATGAGATATTGCAGAGAAACAGCTTCAAAAAGTTGTAATTAAAGAAAATGATGAAAAAGAATACACTTTATTTACAGGAAAACCTCTTCGGAAAAACTGTTAGAATGATTCTATTCAACAAGGATCATTCATTTTATTAAAAGAGATTGTTACAAATCCGTGATAACTCGAAAATTAAGCCGATTGTTTACTTTGATGTTTTTTGAATGAAGAAGGCGTTTGCTTGAAGTATGCTTTAAACGCTCTGCTTAAATGACTTTCGTCGCTAAAGCCAAATTCAAAGGATAATTGTGATAAAGTTTTACCGTGATAGATTAACTGTTGTGCTACTTTATTTAAAATATATTCTTGAACATATTTTTTATATGAAGAGCCGGTGGCTCTTTTAAAATACTGATTAAAGTATGTCTGATTTATATTGAATGATTTGGAAATATTTGCAATTAGTAACAATTTCTTTTCTTGTATATGATCATGAATGTATTGTAAAATAGCTTGTACTTTTTCATCTCCGGGCTTGTTTAATACTATTTTTGAATCTTCTCCTACCAATGCAAACACCAAGCTTAGTGCATTTTTTATAATAATCTCCTGATACGATGTTTCTTTTTTATATGCCTTAATAATCAGGTGAATTAACTCATCAATGTTTTTACGACATGAGGAGGAAAGAAATACTTTTTTGGAGGAAAAGTTAACATTTGATAAAAGCTTTTCCATGTCTTTGCTTTTTAAAAAATCTCCAAAGAAAGTTTTATTGAATTTGATTATACAAATTACGGTTGACTCCTGAAATATAAAGAAATGTGGAATGCCCGGAGGCGTAATAAAAATGTCACCTTTTTCATAGTTAAAAATGTTGTCATTTATTACATGTTGTCCCTTGCCCTTTATGATATACTGTAACTCGTAATATGTGTGCTTATGAATAGGAAAATGCCACTTATCTTTTATTACATAGGCTATCTCCAATTTTTTGGTAATGGTTCTGGTATGCATTCTTTAAAATGTTCAATTTTTTCATTGTTTTTTTCAAGAATTCCGCGTAATAAAGCTCACAATTTTGTGTATGCAAAATAAAGGCACACAAAATTATTAATCGAATTAAATAAACAAACATGAGTTCGCAAGAAAAAATTCGCAATGTATTTATTACAGGGGTAACAGGTTATATCGGAGGCTCTGTAGCTGAAAAATTAGTTAAGCATGGGTATCATGTAGCAGGTTTAGTAAGACCTGAAGAAAGTGAAAAAAAAGACTTGCTTAAACAAAAAAAGATTGACGCTATAGTCGGCTATTTGGATGATTATGAGATAATGAGCCGGGCAGCTCAGAATGCAGATGCTGTAATTCATGCAGCTAATGTAGATCATGCTGCATCTGTTTTTACATTAATTTCTGCTTTGGAACGTACAGGAAAAACCTTAATAACAACTACAGGCTCATCAATCGTAACAGATCATGCTGACGGAGAATATGCCGGTAATAAATTCTATACAGAGGATGATTATTTTGAGCCGGTTCCTTATAGAGTTCCGCGTGTTGATATGAATCGTTATGTTCGTGAGGCATCTATTGCAAAAGGGATTCGTACCATAATAATATGTCCTTCGATGGTATATGGTCAAGGCAAAGGATTACAGCCGGATAGTGATCAGATTCCAAAATTGATTAAACTTTCACAACAAGCAGGGGCTGGTATGTATTTCGGAAAAGGATTGAATCGCTATTCAAATGTATATATTGATGATCTGACAAATCTTTTTTTAATAGCTTTAGAAAAAGCACCGGGAGGGTCATTTTTTTTCGCTGAAAACGGTGATAATTCATTTAAAGAAATTGCAGAAATGATAAGTGAATATTTAGCATTTGACGGCAAAACAACAAGTGTGACAATTGAGCATGTTATTGAACATCATGGTGAGTCGGCAAGATTGGGAGTAGCATCTAACAGTCTGGTTAAATCTGTTAACGCAAGAAGACTTGGTTGGCAACCAAACGGTCCTTCGTTAAGAGAATATTTTGAAATCCTGAAAAAACCTCTTACGAATAGATAGTTAAAAATATGCAACACATCTCTCTTTCCGATAGATAATGGAATGGCGTTACAAAAATAAATATGAAAGTTATGTTATGCAATATTACCTTATACGCTATCCTGTTGCGCCAAGTAATCAAAAAATTTTGGCTCCTTTTTCGGAGGAGAAAAGGAGCCCATTGCAAAGGAATTTCATTCAACCATACTAAGTTTACCTTGTTTCTTTTACCATACAAAACCCGATATTGAATATGTAATAGAAACAATAAACGGTTTTAATTTTAAGAAGTGAGCAGCCATTTATTTACAGTATCAATAATAGTGTCTCTCACAAAAGGTTTAGTTACATAATCATTCATTCCGGCCCCAAGGCACCGCTCTCTTTCATCGTTAACCGCCGCGGCGGTTAACGCTATAACAGGTGTTCTCTTAACTTTTTCAATACTTCGTATTGATTTAGTAGCATCATATCCGTTTAGTTCCGGCATTTGAACGTCCATGAATACAAGATCCGGTTGATTTTGTTTGTAATATTCTGTTGCTTCAATACCGTTTGAGGCTTCTATTATCTGTGCATTAGGCAAAATATCCTCAAGAATTGTCCTGATTAATAAGATATTGAAATCATTATCATCTGCTACCAGGATTTTAAAATTGTCTGTACTTAATTTTTCCTTTTGAGTTATATTATTTTCTTTGATTTCAGTTTGTTTGAAATTGTATTCCAGTTTTGATAATGATTCAAAGAGGTGTTGAATCTTAATTGGTTTAACCAATCGTTGTTGTACCTCAAATTTTCTGCAAGATTCATTAATGGCTGTATCCTCTGCCGAACTGTGTAACAACATGATTGGAAGTTGCTTGGCATTATAAGTCTTTCTTATATTCTCAATAGTGGTTAACCCATCCATAACAGGCATGTGATAATCCATAAATATAATATCATATTTGTTATTTGCTTCAAGTTTTTGTAATGCGACGGCACCATTTTCAGCTTCCTCACTCTGAATGCCTTTTATTGCCAACATTTCTTTTAAGATGAGCCTGTTATTCGCATTGTCATCAACAATTAAAACGTTGGTGTAATTGTTAAGATTATTCCAGTCAATAGCTTCACCTTCCTGTGTATCTACAGTAAGATCAAAATAAAATATACTTCCTTTACCCGGTGTACTTTTTAAAAACAATTCGCCCCCCATCAAGTTTATTAAACGTTTTGATATAGCTAAACCAAGCCCACTGCCGCCAAATTTTCTGGTTACAGATGCATCTTCCTGCGAAAAAGCTTCAAATACTTTTTTCTGATTTTCCGGGTTAATACCGATACCTGTATCTCTTACTGAGAATCGTATTTTCCTTTTAGAATCTGACAATACCTGTAATGTTTCCACTTTAAGTTCTACTTCCCCCTGGTGTGTAAACTTGATGGCATTACCCAAAAGGTTTACCAATACTTGTCTTAATCTAACACCGTCTGTCCATATAAAACGTGGAATATCAACTGCAATATTTAAAAGTAATTCTAAATTTTTCTTATATGTTTGAAAACTCATTGCATCGGAAATATGATAACCTATTTCAAATACATCTGTTTTTATATGTTCAACTTCAAGTTTTCCTGCCTCAATTTTAGAGAAGTCGAGAATCTCGTTAATGATATCCAATAAAGAATTTGCAGAGTGATATACTGCAGAAATATATTGTTGCTGCGTATCGCTCAGGCTTGATTTCATTAAAAGATCGGAGAAGCCTATTATACTGTTTAAAGGCGTCCTTATTTCATGGCTCATATTTGCCAGAAATTCTGATTTTGCTTTGCTGGCGGCTTCTGCTTTTTCTTTTGCGGCTACCAATTCAATTTCCAGTTGTTTACGTTTTGTAATATCTCTGCCAATACCAACTAATCCAATTATGTCGCCACGTTCATTCTTTGTTGGCATTTTGGATGAGAGCAACCAGTGTTTATTATTTTCAGTATCAATAAAGAATTCTTC
>Ga0310914_10002161_pt1 | contig 13136 bp, 7 predicted proteins | sample GREbulkMGAN108_FD_203450 | JGI IMG/M metagenome (GOLD analysis project Ga0310914, IMG submission 203450) | Lab enrichment of tropical soil microbial communities from Luquillo Experimental Forest, Puerto Rico - GRE.bulkMG.AN108 | ecosystem: Environmental > Terrestrial > Soil > Tropical forest >... | reverse complement strand
AAAAATTGAACGCCTTGCCGGCAACCCATTCCTCCGCAAGAACATTCGGTAGCCCCGCCCATGCAAATGGCCCAACGCTTTTGGCTTGATCGAGACCATCCACATTCAGGGTGTTATGGGCCGGGGTACCGCGATAGGAAATACGGTCCGCGGGCGTCGGACCGACATACTCCAATGTGCCCGGATCGGTGAGAAGCATTCGCCCATTGCTGGCCAGCGTGATCGAGAGGGCGTCGGCGTGACCGTGACCTGCACTTCCGGGGCCCTGTGGTCCAGCATCGATCAGCAACTGCTGCCCCGATTCAGCGTCGGCCATCAGGTACAAGCCGCTCTGCCGCAAGGCGGTGGATTCTGCCGACGGCTCCGCGCTTTTCAGTTCTTCAAAAGCGGTGATCCCCGACGGCCCCAGCAGCCAGAGCGACTCTTCCCGCAGGCTGCCGCAGAGAAACTTGAAGTCCCCACGTTGAAACAAAACCGCACCCGTGCTGAGCGGGTCCAGCAGATCACCCGCCTGGTTGCGGCTGGGATCGAACACCCGACCACCATCATCGTCGCCAAACTGGGGCACCACTCCAGCTCGCCCCAGGAACGACAGGGCTTCCAGCATGCGAACCAGTACGGCATCGAACGCAGAGGGGATCTCAATGTCGTTCCGGGAAGCCATCACGCGCGCGTGCAGGAAAAGATCGAGCGCATAGACGTGATAATAGGCGGACTGCTCGAAATAGAAACCGTCCTCACGCACCTGCCGCCTGGCGGCGTTCAAGACAACATTCCATCCCCGAGCTTTCCAGCGGCTCGCGTGGTTCAGCCTGGGAAAGAGCGTGCCGATGAAAAAGAGGGCAATTGCTTCGCCGAGCAGGTGGGTATTGGGAGAAAAATACGTCGAGAGGTAGGTATCAATGTGCCGCGCACTCAACGCCAGCGCTCGTACCCAGTCGCGGCGCAGTTCAGCCGTCATGGCGGGCGAGCCTTGTAGCAGAAACAGAGTCCATATCCAGGACAAACTGCGAAAGGCAACCTCCAGGCTGCTCGCCCAATTGATTCCGATCGGATATGGGTTCTCTGGCTGCCAGTGCTTCCACTGCCGGATCGCTTCCTGGGCGAATTCATCGTTGCCGGTGAGCCGGTACGCCTTGGCGAGAGTGACCAGGTGCTGATGCCGGTTGAGCTCCCAGGTGATCTTCGAATCACCGACTTGCGAAAAATTCAGATAGCCGATCTGGAACCACGGCACGCGGGGCGCACGCTTGCCGTGAACCATGTCGACGTGCCAATCAATCTCGGCACCATAATCGAGATCGGTAAATCCCAGCAGGTCGAAGCGATGCCGGCAAGCTTTCACGGCGGTAGTGACGATCTGCGAAGCCGACGACGACATCCGTCCGTTCAGCAAACGGCAGATCTCGGGGATCTGCGACGTGTCAAAAAAGAAGCGGCCTTCCGGCTCGAAGCTGTCCCCGACGAGATCCTGCGTAAAGTCATGTCCCTTCCGGTATCGATAGGCATCGATGTGAGCTTGGCAGTTCTGGCGCACGCGGTCGAGCAGTTCCTCTTTGCTCATCGACCGCAAGCGCGCCCAACGGCGGGCCCATGGAGATGGCTTCAACATCACTCAGCGCGTCCCTCCGCGCCGCTCGAGCAACTCGGAATAAAGGTCGTCCACTTCCCGAAGGAGCCGATCAAAGCTGTAATTCTCCACCGCGATTCGCCTCCCATTGGCTGCGATGCTCCGTGACAGATCAGAATCGCGCAGCAGGCGCAGCAGAGCTTCAGAGATTGCTTTCGAATCTTCCGCAGGCACCAGCAGACCCGTCACACCTTCCTGCACGAGTTCAGCGTTGCCTCCCACGCGGCTCGCGATCGTCGGAAGACCGGCGGCCATGTATTCGAGCACCGCGTTCGGCAGGCCCTCCGCCCGCGAGGGCAGGATGGCTATATCGCAGCTGGCTAGAATGTCGGGAATATTGCTGCGTCGCCCCAGAAACAGGAAGCGGTCGCGAATGCCCAGATCTGCGGCTTGCTTCTCGAGCTCGGGTCGCAGGTCGCCGTCGCCGGCAAACACAAAGCGGGTTTCCGGTACCCCGCGAATCACGTCGGGAGCAGCTGCAATCAGCCACGGATGCCCCTTTACGTCGGAATGCATATTGCCCACCAGAACGACAAGCTTCGCCGCCTCCAGCCCAGGGAACAAGCGCGCGCGGTCGCGCTTGCCCTGCTGAAACTTCTGCGTATCTACCCCGTTGTGGATGACGCGCAGTTTCTCTGGGGCAAACCCATCTTCCGCGATTAGAGCGTCGCGGATCGGCGTCGCGTTGGCGAGCACAATGTTGGAGAGGTTCTGAATCCGGCGCAGCCAGGTGCGTTTCCTGCCCTGGTACCAATCGAAGTGAGCCAGATCGCGGCGGCTGGAAATGATGGCCGGCACTCCGGCCAGGCGCGCCGCCGGCACTCCCATCAGGTTCGACCACAAATCGTGAGCGTGCATCACGTCGAACTTTTCCCGGCGCAAAAATGCCGCCAGGCGGGCCAACTGGTAGATTCCTCTCGGCGAATCCAGGCCGCCCAACGGGTGAAATTCCCGAACCCGCACCGGAGAGTCCTTCAACCTCTCCAGCAGCGGCCCCTGTGCGTGCAAGCAGCCGATGGTGATCGCGTGCTGCGCGTCGGCCATTCGCAGAGCCAGTTCCACCGCCTGGGTCTCGGTGCCGCCAACGTTGAGCGAATCGAGCAGGTGGAATACACGGCGCACCCCACGGCGAGGCGCCGCCGCGGCGTCGCGAGTCGCGGGTTCAACTGCCGATGCGGCCTGCATCCCACTCATTGTACCGATCTCATCGTGTTGTCATTCCTTGAGTTAGTTACTAAAGAGTAGGCACCAATCTTTCCAAACCCGGGCGCCTGGGTTCTAATAGCAGTTGCGGCCTCCCGTTTCGCGTTCAGCCGATGGACAGGCGGAAGAACTGCCGATTTTGATGGATCCGCCGCATCCGCCCTCACACCAATGGGAGGAGAACGGGGCACCTGTAAATTACCGGTTTGCAATGAGTTGCCGACTGGAAGGTGGCTTCCTAGGGCCATGGTTCGGCGCGCCAAAGGCTGAGGGCACAACTTTTCCGGTCACTTGGCCGCGTTTTCTTGATTCCTCGGGGGAAAGGGACTCACACAGAGCATGAGTCGTTCGATAAGTGTTTTCGGGTTGGGGTATGTCGGCACGGTAACGGCCGCCTGCCTGGCACACATGGGGCACAACGTGATCGGGGTGGACCTGAGCCCCACCAAAGTGGAAGCTATGCAGGCCGGCCGCAGTCCCATCGTTGAGCCCCGCGTGGGCACTCTCATTTCCGAGGCACACTCGGCCAGCCGTCTGCAGGCAACCTCAGATTCCGCGCAAGCGGTCATGAATTCCGAGATTTCCTTCCTGTGCGTGGGCACGCCCAGCCTGCGTAACGGCAAGCTCGATCTTGGCCACATTGAGCCGGTGTGCCGCGAAATCGGCGAAGTCTTGCGCACGAAGAGTGCATTTCACCTGGTCGTGCTGCGCAGCACCGTGCTGCCGGGCACCGCCGAGACCATTGTGGTTCCGGCGCTCGAAAAAGCCAGCGGAAAAAAGATGGGCCCCGACTTTGGCGTCTGCGTGAATCCGGAATTCATGCGCGAAGGAACGGCGGTCGCCGACTTCCTGGAGCCGGCGATGACCATCATCGGCGCTGCCGATCCTTATCACAGCGGCCTGCTGCGTGAAATCTACAAGTGGGCCCCCGGGCGCGTGTTCGAGACTTCGTTCCGCTCCGCCGAAATGACCAAGTACGTCTGCAATGCCTGGCACGCTGTGAAGGTTGCATTCGCGAATGAAGTTGGAACCCTTGCGAAAGAACTCGGCGTCGACGCAGAAAGCGTCGTAGAAATCTTCACCGCCGACACCAAGCTGAACATCTCTCCCAGTTATCTCAAGCCCGGATTCGCATTCGGAGGTTCCTGCCTGCCCAAAGATGTGCGCGCTCTCAACTATCGCGCCAAGGAACTCGACCTCGATCTTCCGCTGTTCGAGTCCATCATGCCCAGCAACGATGAACATCTCGAACGAGCGGTTGAGATGGTGCTCGCCACCGGCAAGAAGAAAGTCGCCATGCTGGGCTTAAGCTTCAAGGCCGCCACAGACGATCTGCGCGAGAGTCCCCAGGTGCAGCTGGCCAAGCGCCTGCTCGGCGAGGGCCGCGACCTGAAAATCTGGGACGACAATGTTTCGCTCGGCCATCTCATTGGCTCGAACCGCCAGTACATCGACGAGGTCATCCCGCACGTTGGATCGCTTCTCTGCCAGGAGCTCGATGGTGTATTGAACGGCGCCGAAGTTATCGTGATTGGTACCCGAGGAATCGATCGCGCCACCTTGAGCCAGAAGATCCGCCCCGGCCAGATTGTGATCGACCTCGTGAACCTGGAGAAGGCGCGCCGAATCGAGCACAAGGACTCCTACGAAGGCATCTGCTGGTAGGGCGCTCATGAGGATCCTCTGGGTCAAGCCGGGAAAGTTGCTTCCCCTCGACACCGGTGGCAAGCTCCGCACCTACAACATCCTCCGCCATCTGGCTGCGTCTCACGATCTGACGTACCTCTCCTACTACAACGGGAAGAGAGACGAACCCTACGACACCGAAATTCAAAAAGAATTGCCCGGAACAATTTCCGTCGCCGCCGGAAAGGACCCACCAAAAGGTGCGCGCCGCCACCTCGACTACGTGTTGCATCTGTCCTCCGCGGCACCCTATGCCGTGAGCCAATTCGTCGACCCACAGGTCCAGAAACTTCTGAGCGAATGGATTCCTCAGCGCCGCTTCGATGTTGCCGTTTGCGATTTTCTGTCCAGCACGCTCAACTTCCCCGACCGCCTAGAAACTCCGACCGCCCTGTTTCAACACAATGTGGAGAGCATCCTGTGGAAACGCAAGGCAGAGGTCGAACCCACCTGGATGGAACGATCAGTCTTCCGGTTCGAATATTCCAAGATGCGGCGTTTCGAGCCCAAGCAGACTCGTCGCTTTCATCACGTGATTGCGGTTTCGGAGGCAGACCGGCAAGCGATGAGTTCGATGGTCGACCTCTCGCACATCAGCGTGGTGCCCACAGGAGTGGACCTCAGCAAATACCAGTACGATCCCGATGCTCGACCATCGGCTCCGCTCATCGTGTTCACCGGCTCCATGGACTGGCAACCTAATATCGACGGCGTAGAATTTTTCTGCAAAGAAATCTGGCCCAGCGTTCTGGCCAAAGTCCCGAAAGCGCGTTTCCGCATCGTCGGGCGCGATCCTCATCCCCGAGTACGAGACCTCGCTTCCAGTTCGGTCGAAGTCACTGGAACTGTGCCTTCCGTCGTCGACCACCTGCGCGAGGCGGCGGCGTTCGTGGTTCCCCTGCGGATCGGGGGCGGCACTCGCATCAAGATTTACGAAGGTATGGCCATGGGCAAGGCCACGGTTTCCACCACGATTGGCGCGGAGGGTCTCGACGTTGAGCACGGCCGCGACATCATCCTCGAGGACGCGCCCGCCGCGTTCGCCAAGGCCATAGTTGCGTTGTTGAGCAACGAAGACATGAGGCGCAACTACGAGGCAGCGGCGGCCGCCACCGCGCGCCGCTACGATTGGTCCGTCATCACCCCACGCTTCGTGGAGGTTCTTGAGAAGACGATCTCAGCTGCCCAGGGACGCTTCGAACCAGCTTTCCCCATCTCGACGACCGGCTAAGCAACGTACCCAGTGTGTACTTCCGTATCCCTCAGGGCACTGTCCTAAGGTTATGTATCGAATTACTCGCACCCTAGACTACGCCCCAGAGGATCGCTAGACCTAAGGTCCTGAAATCTGTACCCAGGAGGGTGTGACGTTGACCCGGCTCGAATTCCCCCGAGGAGCAAGCCAAGGTATTCAAAGCACAGCACTTATACTACTCATAGCTCTTGCCATCATCTCCAGCGTGGGCTGCTCCTCTCTGAATGCTGGCAGCTCAAGTACATCTGCAAATGTCACGACGCCGCTCTCCGTCTCTGCCCAGATGCCGGCTGCTTACCCTGGGATCCCTTTACAACACAGTGATCGAGGTGAGCGGCGGGTCGTCGCCGTACAATTTTTCTGTACGTAGTGGCAAGCTACCGCCGGGGCTCGGCCTGAATTCCAAAACGGGAACAGTTTCTGGAAGTCCCAAGGCCACGGGGAAGTTCCTTTTCGTGATTTCGGTCGTCGACCGCTCCGGCCGGAATGAGGGAATCCATAGGTTCTTGATCAGCGTGAATCGTCCCACTGCCACTCTGGTGCGTGTTTCACCCGCGGCCCTGACCCTTGCGTCCGGCGCCACACAACAGTTCACGGCCGTTGTTTCCAATTCGTCGAATCACTCGGTGGAGTGGTCTGCCTCGGCGGACACGGTCAGTTCCGCGGGTCTGTTCATCGCCCCGAAACGAATGCTTCGCTCGAGATCACGGTGACAGCGACCAGTAAAGCCGACCCTTCGAAGCATGCTTCGGCTATCGTTACGGTCAATGCCCTATCGTGACGCATTCGCTCCTGGCAATCTCCAGCGCCACGCTCCCGGATGCGACCGAGGGAAATCCGTACTTGGCAACGCTCAGCGCAACCGGTGGAGTGGCGCCTTACCACTGGAATTTGGCCTCAGGCACGTTACCGGCTGGATTTGTACTGAATGGAAATGCTGGAGCGATCGACGGTATTACGAGCCAAAATGGTGCGTTTCCGATTTCCGTCTCCGTGTCTGACGCCTCCGGGCAAGGCGCCTCACGCACCTGAGCTTGGGCGTCGCCGCTGCAAGTGCATCCGCCACCGATGGGCCTGCGGAACTGCCTCGCGTGCACGTCAACAGTGCCATGGCGACACCCCGGCGCCCGCGGGGCAAAGCATTCGGTCAAGACCAGTGCGGATCTGCAAAAAGCACTGAACGCTGCACAGTGCGGCGACACTATTTCTCTTCAGGCAGGATCGGCTTTTACCGGGCTGTTCACTTTCCCTGCTAAGCAATGTGACGACGCGCATTGGATTGTCGTTCGTTCCAGCGCCGCCGACAGCGCATTGCCTCCTGAAGGAACCCGGGCAACGCCCTGCTATGCAGGAACGGCATCGCTGCCCGGCCGCCGGTCGCTGGGATGCTCCAACGCCAGCAACGTGCTGGCGAAACTGGCATTCGCAGGAACCGGCAGCGGACCTGTGGTCTTTGCCCCTGGCGCGAACCACTATCGCCTCTTAGGCCTCGAAATCACTCGCAGCACGCCCAATATGGTCGTCTACAACCTCGTCTCCAACCAGTCAGGCGGGGAACCTCGGACCACATCGGGATCGACCGCTCGTGGCTGCATGGAACCGCTCAGGACGAGACCACTCGCGGGGTTATGCTGAGCGGAAGCACCTACTTTGCGATCGTCGATTCCTTCTTCAGCGACTTCCACTGCTTCGCGGTGACAGGCTCCTGCGGAGATTCGCAGGCGATCGCGGGCGGACTGGGCACGAACGCGATGGGACCATACAAGATCGCCAACAACTTTCTGGAAGCAGCCGCCGAGAATCTCCTCTTTGGCGGAGGAGCGGCCGATCAGGCGCCGCACTCCTGGGTGTTCCGTAATTTTTCCCGAAGGTGGAGGCCGCTTACTCCACTCCTCGGATTTCCTCGAAAACCTTCTCCACATCCGCTCCCAGGTCGCGGCGGTCGGATCCGGCTTGAATGGCCGGTGAAGCCTTCTTACACTCGTCTTGTTTTCCGCGACAGAGCCGGTAGCGGCCTTCGCCCGATCGGACCACGCCTGCGGCGGCATGGTTCGAGGCGTACAGGTTCTCCTTCGGCCATCCACCTTGGGACGCCATGAACAAATTGTGACTTACCTTCGGTCCTTCGATGCAGCTCTTGAGAACGCCAGTAGGCGTCTGTTTGGTCGGCTGAAACGAGCAATTCTTTTCGCCCCCGCCCGGCGGGAAAATGTCTTGCTCACCAACTCCAACAAGGTTGTTGGTGAAGGTGAAGTTCGCGATATGCTCGCCTTCGGTCGGGGCGCCCAGAATGAACAATGTCTTCGGCGGAAATGCGGTGACGTGATCGATCGAGAGATCGCGCAGCGCCGGCTTCATCGAGGTAACCTGTGCGAACGCGCCGAAGCCGCCGTATGTGGCTCCTCCAATGTCTTCCAGGATCACATCGTGAATGCTGATGCGCTCCGTCCCGCTGCTGGCGCCTCCCGCATCTGACAAGCCGGTCGCGATCTGGAAGCCACTGGCGCAATGTCTGATCAGGTCGTAGCGGACCGTCACATCGGTGACCCGGCACGCCGGACACAGGTTGTTCTGGTTCTTGGCAGTCAACAGAATGGCAAACCCGGCCTGCGAGAAACCTCCCCAGACGTTCTCCAGGAGGTTCCCCTCCAAGAGGACGCGCTGGGCGTTCTTCAGCTCAAACAAATTCTTGACGATGAAAGGCTTTCCCGAGATACCTCCGACAAAGCCTGGGGTTCCTTCGCGCCAGGAGAGCGGTTTGAAAAAGTGGTTGTGGCGAATCTCGATGTCCCCCGGCGTGGCCGTGGCCGCGCCTCCTCCGAAAATGAGACCCTCCCCGGCGGCCTCGAGAAAATTGTTGACGATCTTATAAGGACCGCTCTCGCGCGTGCCCAGCCCGCCTCCAATGGTCTGGGCATCGACGCAGGAGCCCGTTATCGCGACGCAATGAAAATCACTGAAATACGAATCCACCACGGCTACGTGCTGGCTGGCCCCAAGTATGATCCCGCGCGTGGTTTCGTCTTGCGCTGTGCCGTGCATCCAGACCCGGTCAAACACGATGTGATGTCCGGTTGTATCCCCCGTAAATATGGCAAGGTTGTAAATGCAGGCGCCGGGCGACCCGCGCGTGATTTCCAGACCGAGAAAGCGGTAGTGATTGGCTCCCTGCAGAAATGTGATGGGGCCACTCCCGCCCTTGCTCTCAAAGATGATGCGGGCCATGGCTTGGTGTGACGAAGGGCAAGCATAGTCTGGCCGCGCAGGCAGCGAGCCAAGCCCCGCGTAACAGGGAGTGATTCGGGTGCCTTCAGGCGGCAGGTCGGAGTCATCCGCGCTGGTGCGCACGATGATCCAGTGGGCATCATCACAGGTTTTAGCGGGAAACTTGAAATTACCAGCGAACTCGGCGTCGGCTTGCAGGCGAATCGTGTCCCCGCAGGCAGCCTTGTCGAGAGCGGCGGCCAACTCCTGGGAGTTTTTCACCAGCACGGACTTCCCCGGAGCCGGTGTATCGGCCAGAGCGCTCTTCACATAAACACGCGGGAGCTCCGCCGGCCCGTCGAACTGCCTCGCGCTGGACTGCGCATGCGTTCGAATAGCGATTGTGAACCCGGAAAGACCAATAGCCACCACCAGCGCAGTTCGCCTTAACACTCTGCGTTGCACTGCCACCTCCATAAAAGTTGTTCCGGAAATTCTACCGCCCGACGCAATCCGGTTTGGAAGGTCTTTCGACCGCTTCGCCAATCAACCAGTCGACCATGCGGCCAACGTTGTCTTCGGCGTTTTCCGCGCTTAAGCCTGCTTTCACTTGAGTATAGTTCTCGGCGACAAAGCGTAGCTTCGTGACCATGTCGGCAGGATCAGTGTCTTCGTAGGTAACCACCCCCGCTGGGCGGCGCCCGTTCGCACTGGCAACCACCGGCACGCCCAGAGCCAGCGATTCCAGCACCGACGCTGCCACGCCATCGCAGGCTGGCGTGCGCAGGTAAAGAAAGCTTCGGGTGAGCAAGGTCAAGAATTGATCGTGACTCAGGTTACCCAGCAGCAGCAGGTTCTGCCGCTCTGCCTCGGGCCATTGACGGACGAAATCCGATGCCGCCGGCAATTCTTTTGGCGGAAAACCAAGCCAGATGTATCCGGCCCCAGGATCCTGGTCTCGATATCGCCTCATGCCTTCGCGCAGGACATCCAGCCGGTACTCCGGCCGAAAGGAAACGTAGGAAACAAATACGCGCGGGTATTGCCTCAGGAATGTCTCGACTTCCTCAGGGAGCACAGTGCGGCTGAATTCGAGGTACTGCGGCGAGAAGGTCGCGATCGATTGCACTTTATCGGGACGAATGCCGTATTCGACAATCGCATCCCGAATCGGTTCGCTGTCGCAGGCAACGTCTCCGGCGAGCGAAAACAGCAGCCAAAACGCCCGCTGGGCAACACTTCCGTCTCCCCGGGGAAAATAATCCTGCGACAATCCACCGTGAAACGTAACCATGGCCGGGCGATTGGCAAGGCGTCCCATCAGCGCCGCAGCCAGGGCCAGGCCGTAGCCCTTCTTTGACATTCCATTCACGTGCACATTGAGGGAATAGCCTCGAAGCGAGTACAACGCAATCTTCTTGAGGTAGTCCGCCCCGCCTTGCACATCGATGTACTCGGGACTCTTGACCTGCCGGCCTTCGTTGATCTTCAGTACCTCGCAGATATGTCCGCGGCGGCGCAACTCCTCGGTCACCAGCTTGAGTTGGATCGCCCAGCCGCACATCGGCGGCGGGTAGTTCCCAATCTGCAGGATCTTTGCCGGCTCGATAATGCGGTCTGCCTCTAGGGCGGCCGCGTCTGCCATGGCGAGATCCAGGTTCTCTCCGGCAAGCATCTGGCCCAACGGTGTTTCCGTTTTCAATTTGTGTTTGGCATCAAAGTACATCCGATAGAGGCCGCGCATCCGGCGTAGCCGCGCGGGAACGGGCTTTCCGTCCGGCTTCGCTGCCAGTTCATATCCTAGAGACTGCAACGTCCCGCCAATCAAGGATTCGACGCCTCGCAACGGACCCTCGCCGAGGCCGCGCCAACGTTCCACCGGGCGGAAACCCGCGGCGTCTTTGGTGAACGAACTATTGGGACGGCTGACGGACCCGATTCCTACCTTTGCGATGTGCTCGTAGTCGAGGTCTTGCCCGATGAAGGCGCCCAGTTCGGCCAGCGTGGCGGTAGGATTCCCGATTAAGTCTTCATAGTGGACTTCGTGGTAATCGGCTCCCAGCGCTTCTCCATCATGCCTGCCTTTGTTCACCACCCATTCCCAGTACAGTGCGGCGGTGGGCAGTTCCTTACCTCGGTCCCAAGGGAAAGGGCGGATCCAGTGTTGCCGTTCCAGCGACAGCGCCACGTCGCGGCCGTCACGAATGATGTGAATCACCAGCGCATTCGGAATCGTCTGCTTGATCCGGCGTAGGACCAGCAGGTGATCGGGAGTGCAATCGGCCCAGCGCTGCACGCCCTGGTTCCGCGCCATGGCCTCCATGAAAATGCGCAGGAAGTCTCCAGCGTTTTCGCATTTCCTGATGACTTCCTGTTCGATCTGGGAGACTTCCAATCCCGTCTTGGCAAACAGACTGCTGTTCTGCCACGCTGCAAACATCTCGCGGCGATTCCGCTCCAGGCTCAGGTCTCCGAAACGTGGTTCCAGGAGATTGAAGACCTGAGATTCGGCGCGGTAGACGGCAAAGTTCCCCGCCGACAACAGCATGTGATAGAGCAGGGTGGTCCCCGATCGGGGGCACCCAAGAACAAAAACTGGCGCCTGGCTGCGCTTTCGATCGGCTGCCACCGGCTCTTCCGTCGCGAATGTCTGCGTGGTTTGCATGCGAGCGATTTAATTCAGGTCGGCTCCGCGCGCGACCGGTTCGGTCATTCCTGGTTCGACATCGGCGCGGCCAACCTCCGTCGCAAGAATCGCCGGAGGCGACGGCATTTTGGCCCCTGCTTCCCTCTCCAGGAAATTGCGGTGCCACAATTCGAGCACCAGCATGCGCCATAGCAGTCCCGACCGGTTACGGCGGCCGCTGGCGTGCTCCTCGATCAATGCCCGCACTGCATCGGGCTTGAAGTAGCCTCTCTGCAAGGTGCGCGGCTCCGTGAGCACAGCGAGAAACTGATCCTTCATCGAGTCGCGCATCCAATCGACCAGTGGCAGCTGGAATCCTTGCTTGCGACGGTGCAGCAGCGCTGGAGGAATCCCGATTCGCTCTGCCAATTTCTTCAGAATAAACTTGCGCGTGCCATGCCGGAACTTCCATTCCACCGGCAACGACGCGGCCCACTCCACGAACTCGTAGTCCAGCATGGGCACTCGAACTTCGAGCGAAGTTGCCATGCTCATCCGGTCGACCTTGGCTAGGATATCAGCCGTGAGATAGGTCTTTGTGTCCAGATAGAGGAGGCGGCTCAGCGGTTCCTGCGCGGGCGCTCCGTCGTAGATGTGACGCCAGGACTCCAGCGGATCCGGCAAATGGCCCGCGCTTTCCAGGAACTCGCCCGAAAACAGATTGCGCTCCCGATGCAGCGCCGGCAAATACGAAACGGCGTCCAGATAACGGTCGCGTTCTCCCAGTGATGCATTCCATGCCAGGTTCTTCCCATATACCGAGGACGGAACATAAGGATGCACACGGTCGCGATACAATTGTCCCAACCACCCGGGAATGCGATCGAACTTACGCCGCTCGAGCGCCACCAGGTATCGATCGTAGCCGGCAAATAACTCGTCTCCGCCGTCGCCTGACAGGGCCACCGTCACCTGCTGCCGCGCCATGCGGCTCACGTAATAAGTTGGCAGCATCGAGGAATCGCCAAATGGCTCTTCCAGCATGCCCGAGAGGAAAGTCAACGTTTCTTCGAGGTTCGGGCTGAGAAGCAGTTCGTGATGATCGGTCCCGAATTTTTCCGAGACCATGCGGGCATACTCGGCTTCGTTGAACTGCTCCGCCTCGAATCCAATGGTGAAGGTTTTCACCGGCCCGGCACTCACCCGAGCCATGAGGGCCACAATGATCGAAGAGTCCACCCCTCCACTCAGCAGCGCGCCCAGGGGCACATCGCTGATCAGACGGATGCGAACTGCCTCCTCCAGCCGCCGCTCCAGTTCCTCCAGGCATTCTTCTTCGGACATAGACGGATGGGTTCCGTACTCCGGAACGTCCCAATATTGACGGGTGCTCGACTTGCCATTCTCGTACTCAAGAACGTGCCCCGGCGGCAGCTTGTGAATGCGTTCGAGGGCAGTCAGCGGGTCGGGAATGTAGCCAAAATAGAAATACTGCAGCAGGCCCTCGCGATTGACCTGTACTAGTTCCGGCG
>Ga0310914_10002155_pt1 | contig 13153 bp, 10 predicted proteins | sample GREbulkMGAN108_FD_203450 | JGI IMG/M metagenome (GOLD analysis project Ga0310914, IMG submission 203450) | Lab enrichment of tropical soil microbial communities from Luquillo Experimental Forest, Puerto Rico - GRE.bulkMG.AN108 | ecosystem: Environmental > Terrestrial > Soil > Tropical forest >... | reverse complement strand
TTGTGTCAAATCGATTCGGGCCACGCTTAAAGCTTTTGATCGGGCGGCCACTGACTCGCGGCTGCTCTTCACGAGCCGGTTCCAGTTCACGTTGCCCGATGCCGGCCGGGAACTGGCCAACCTGCTCCTTGATGTGCCTTTGCCGCCGATGGAGCCCTACGAGTCAGAAAAGCAAGCTGCCGCTAAGCTCAAAACGTCCGAAGACCAAGTCGGCGGGGAGGAGGCCCGCATTGCGCAGATTGTGGACATTGCGCGGCTGCTTTCCGCCAAGGGCGAGCTGGACCGGGCGCTCAAGCTCCATCAGGAGCAGTTGGCCATCGTCGAGGCCCTGGGCGAGAAGCGGGAGCGGGCGATCACGCTGGGCGACATTGCGCGGCTGCTTTCCGCCAAGGGTGAGGTGGACCAGGCGCTCAAGCTCCATCAGGAGAAGTTGGCCATCGTCGAGGCCTTGGGAGACCTAGATGGCGTCGCCAATACGCACTGGTCCATTGCTCAAATCGAACTGCAGGAGCAACACTTTCAACAAGCCTTCGAGCGTCTAGCTGATTCCTATGCCATCAATTTCAAACTGGGGCGGCTGGACGGGATATGCCGCGTTGGCCTGGACTTTGGCCGGCTCCTTTGTGCTGCAGGCCGGCGTGAAGAGGGCCTGGCTGTGTTGGAGAGATCCCGTGATGGTTTCGCGCAACTTGGTCAGTCGGAGCATGCCCGCTACGTGCAGTCTATTATCAAAGAGATCCAGAGCAAATAGGGGAGCGGGAGATTCCCGTGGGGTCACGCCGCCGACAATGCTTTCGCTCTGCCTTTGGGGCGCGGAGAATCCCCGGGGCCTTGCTTGCTGTTTTCTACGGCAAAAACTGGGCTTGGAGCGGGAACGCCGTCTCGCCGTCTTGCGAGCGAGTCGCTCGATCAGACCAGGCTCGGCTTCTTTCAGTTCAGTCAATTGGTATCAATAAGGGCAAGCCGTTCGCGCCAGACGAGCGGATGAAGAAGATTCTAACGGAAGCCGCCGGCATAAGTGATGCTACCGCCCGAACCATTGGCTACCCAAACAGCGCTTGGCAACTTCCGTTCCTTGGCGGTTACAAGTTTCAGACCGAACCCGGTATACTGCATTTGGATGGCTATAATGTATGCTGCGCCCCCCCTCACTGGACGACGTGGAAAGAGGCCTCCCGGCGGAAGGTCTTCAAAGCGGCAGTAGCTAAGGATCGGGAGGAGTTGGGTTTTTGATCGGTTTTTAGAATGGGTTATAAAAACGTGCCTTGGCTATTATGAAGGCAAAAGCTAGACCGGAGATAAGTGCGGGAAACAATGGGTCAAAATATTATGAAAAGAGCTATGATTTATGAAAAGAGCTATGATTAATAGAAATGCGATGAACATCTCCGCATTGAAAGACATCCTTTGCTCTGGCAACCTTCCAGATGACTTGTAAGCTTTGGTTTGTGGAAATGCCCTTCACTCAACGACGGACTTGATTGGAAGGTCCTTACCAAGCGAGGCCGCTTCACCATGTCGACGCTGCTCCCAACCCGACCTTAATACCCCTCAACCTCGCCGGTCTGAGCGCGGCCTCGCTAGTGCGTTAAAAACTACCAAGGGAATTATGAAGCGTAAAAGTCAAGGCGCCAAGTCGTCAAAAAGTAGCGCCCTTCGACGACGAGAACGAGTTCTCAACTTCGGAGTTTAGGTTTTAGATCGAGTGCGATGAAGGTGGTAATTCAGCGGGTAGCAAAGGCTTCGGTCACAGTACAAGAGCGTCTCGTCAGTGAAATTGGCCTCGGGCTTCTCATTTTGCTCGGCGTACAGGAAAGCGACACCGAGAAGGAACTCGATTGGCTCGTTGGGAAGGTTTCTCGGCTCAGGATTTTTCCCGACCAGACGGGCGCCATGAATCGATCGGTTCAGGATGTCGGCGGTGGACTACTTGTCGTCAGCCAGTTTACGCTTCTGGCTGAGACCCGGAAAGGGAATCGACCTTCCTTCATTCGCGCGGCGGCTCCGGACCTAGCCCGGCGAATTTACGAACGGTTCTGTCTGAGGTTAGAACAAGAAATCGGAAGGCCGGTTGGGCGCGGCGTTTTCGGAGCTCACATGCAACTTAGCTTGGTTAACGACGGGCCCGTGACAATCTGCATGGATACTGATAGCCTGTCCCCGAAATAGCATGCCTTTCGCCTGGAAGCGAAGTTTGTTTTCTCAGGCGCCAGCGACGGCATTTACAGTTGAAGCAGGGCTCATTGTGCCCTTGAACTTCGGGGGATCGTCCTCTTTTATGCCAAAATTCGACGCATAAAGCGAGCTGACTTTTTCCATTTCCTCATCGGCTAAATCAGGAGCTTCGCTGGCCGCAGCGAATTCAGATAACTGCTTTTCGTCATAAATATTCGGCAACACTGAAGCAACACGTTCATCTTTTAGAAGCCAGAGCAATGCTGCCTGCCCTAGCGTTCGGGAAGGAGATTCCAAAAATCGAAGCTGCTCCACTTTTCTTACGCCGTTCACAAGCCAGGAGCGTGGGCGATGACTCCGGTGATCGCCCGGCGGGAACTTGGTTTCCAGCGTGTAGCGACCCTCTAGCATACCTGAGGAATGCGGCACCCGAATCAGGAACATCGTATCTCTTCCTGACTCAGTCGCAGCGTTATGAATTGCTGCGCCAGGATGTTGTTCCAGCATGTTATAAATATGTTGCACACTCGTCACTGGCCGCTCCTTGACGCAATTGATCCCTTCGTACATCCATCCGATCGCCGGTCCTAAAGCAATCCCGTAAAATCGCACCCATCCTTTGTCGCGCATCCTTTCCAGCGTTTCCCAGATTGAGTCCTCCCTCACCTGCGGCATGCGAATATTGTGTAATTGCAAAAGGTCGATTCGGTCCGTTTGCAGGCGTCTTAACGCGGCTTCTGTGGCGCGAATCAAAGCCTCAGGCGAAAAGTCCTGCGGTATTTCGCGCTGACCGCGCCGTTCATTTCCGTAATGCACAAAGTCGTATCCGATCTTTGTGGCCATCACAATCTGATCGCGCTGCTGCCGGAACGCCTTCCCTAGCAATTCTTCGCTCAAGCCGTTCCCGTAGGTATCCGCGGCGTCGTACAGCGTGATGCCCAGATCCAGCGCCTTTCGCATCAGACCGACGGCCTGGTCCGCGGTAAAGTCGCCCCACCAACCCGTCGAGACCGTCCAGAGCCCAAAGCCGACTTCGCTTACGGTCAGATCCGTGTTGCGATAAGTACGATATTTCATTGCGATGATCAGTATGTCTTGGGGGAACCGGGTCGTCAACGGAGCGGCGCATTCGGCCACACTCCTGGAAAAGCAAAGCTGATTATAGCCAAAAAATCTCACGAGAACTTGGCCTTGTGAGATTTTTTGGGCTAAATGCTTGCAACTCTTGCGAGGAGAGGTTCAGCTACCAGAGCTTCTGACGTCCGTATTGGGAGCCTGGGCGTAGAATTGAAGGGAGAATTCATCATGCAACCTGTACAAACGTTCAACGTAGCACCCCGTTTGCCGGAGGTCTTGGAACCACTTCGGGAAATGGCTCACAATCTTTGGTGGACCTGGGAACCAGACGCGCGCCGGCTCTTTCGGCACCTGGATACCGAGTTATGGGATCGAACGAACCATAATCCGATTCGTATGCTCCAACTTTCCCGTCAGGCGCGCCTCCTGGAACTTTCCGTAGATGACGATTACATCCGCGAGATGCAGAGCGTCTACCAGAAATTTGCCGCCTACATGCGAAGGACCGATACCTACGGAAAGCTCAGGATCACGGCGCCGCGAATCGCCTATTTTTCTGCAGAGTTCGGGTTCCATGAATCGGTTCCAAACTATTCAGGCGGCCTGGGAATCCTTTCCGGCGATCATTGTAAATCAGCGAGCGACCTTGACCTGGATTTTTGCGCGGTAACGCTCCTCTACAGACACGGCTACTTCAAGCAGCAGATTAACAAGGACGGATGGCAAGAGGCGGCAAGCCTGAACCAGAACTTCAATCATCTACCGCTGCTCGAAACCAAAGTCGGCGGCGAACCGCTTCACGTTACGGTCTCAATTCTGGGCCGCTCCGTTGTAGCGAAGGTCTGGGAATTGCAAATCGGCCGTATAAAGCTCTACTTGCTCGATACCGACATTCAGCAGAACGCACCGGAAGACCGATTGATCACCGAACAACTGTACGGCGGCGACCTGGAGATGCGGATACGGCAGGAAATTGTACTCGGTATTGGCGGCGTCAGAGCCCTGGACGCGCTTGGCATTAAACCCGAGGTTTATCACATGAACGAGGGCCACTCGGCCTTTCTTGCCCTGGAGCGCATTCGCCAGCATGTCCAGAACAAAGGTCTTGATTATTACACGGCATTGCAGGTCGTCGCAGCTTCCAACGTCTTTACCACCCATACACCTGTGCCGGCCGGACATGATGCCTTTCCCCGCGATATGATGGCACGCCATTTCTCCAGGTACGCGGAAAATTTTCGGATCAGCTTCGACGATTTCTTTCGTCTCGGACAACCCATGGTCAACGCGCCGGATGCTTTTAGCATGACCATCCTCGCGCTTCGAGTCAGTCGGCATGCAAACGGAGTGAGCAAACTTCATGGCACGGTGAGCCAGGAATTATGGAAAGACGTCTGGGCCGGCGTTCCTTTACAAGAAGTTCCGATTACCAGCATCACCAATGGAGTCCACACCAAAACATGGACTGCACCGGAATTTCACCGGATCTATTCCAGGTTTTTGGGACCAGACTGGGAAGAGCATCTTACAGATTCGGAGTATTGGCGCCGCGTAATTGACATCCCTGACGACGTTCTTTGGGAAACTCACCAATTGCTCAAAAGCCGTCTGATTGATTTTATCCGGGATCGTCTGCGCCGCCAGCGGATCCGGCTCGGCGAATCCCCGGAACAACTGCGCAAGATCAACAGCATTCTCAATCCAGACATCTTAACGATCGGGTTTGCTCGCCGCTTTGCGACCTACAAGCGCGCCACGCTGCTGTTCAGTCAGAAAGAGCGACTTCTGCGCCTGGTGCAAAACGCTGAGCGCCCGGTGCAATTTATTTTTGCCGGAAAATCTCATCCGAAGGATGAGCCCGGGAAGCGGTTCATACAGGAGGTTTACAATCGATCGCGAGAATCCGGCCTGGAGCATACATTAGTCTTCGTGGAAGACTATGACACCTACATCGGACGCCGCATGTATCAGGGCGTCGATCTCTGGCTTAACAACCCCCTTCGCCCCTTGGAGGCTAGCGGAACCAGTGGAATGAAATTGCCGCCTAACGGAGGGCTGAATCTCAGTGTTCTGGATGGGTGGTGGTGTGAGGGGTACAACCGTAAAAATGGTTGGGCGATAGGCCCAGAGATTACTCAGGGAACACCCGAATTTCAAAACGAGGTCGATGCAGACAGCCTCTTTAATATCCTGGAGAATCAAATCATCCCGCTTTATTACGCCAAGCCGGACGGTCGGATTCCGGTGGCCTGGATACAGTTGATGCGTGAATCAATGCGCAGTGTCACTCCTGTCTTTAACACTCACAGAATGGTCAAAGAGTACACCGAACGCCTCTATGAACCGGCTGCAGAAGGTTACAAAGCTCTTAGCGCAAATGGATGCCGGGCTGCGGTGGAATTAGCGCAATGGAAGCATAGCACGCGCTTGGACTGGCCCCATGTCCGAATTGAATCGGTCGAAACATCCCAATCCGGGCGAGCCTCTCTGTTTGTTGGGGATAAACTCGAGATTACCGCACACGTATTCCTCGGCCCGGTCCAGCCAACTCATGTTCGAGTTCAGGCCTATGTTGGTGAATCCAATAACGGGACGCTTCGTAATCCGTACACTGTCGATCTTCTAGACGTCGAAAAAACAACCACCAATGGAGTCTACCGTTTTAGCGGAATGATTCCCGCCTCCGAAAGCGGAAGCTACGGATTTAACGTCCGCGTCATTCCGACGCATCCACACCTGGTCCAGGAGCACGAACTCAGGTTGATTACTTGGGCGAAATAAGTGCCGCTGGCTTTATCCACCTGCTGGAATTCAAGCCGTCACTCGCACGGAGACGAGATGTTGGCCGAAATCTCTTCTCTCGGATTTGATTATATCGAACTTGGCAAAGGCATTCGAATCTCGCAGTGGAAAGGGATTGAACGGTTCCTGGCCAATCATCCGTTGCGAGTGACAAGTCTCCATAATTTCTGTCCCCTGCCCGCCGGCATTGATGTCGCCGGGCCGGACCGTTACGAATGCACCGCTGTTCGAGCTGAAGAAAGAGCACGCGCGCAAGTTCATGCTTTGCGCATCATCGATTACGCCCGGAGACTCGGCGCAAGGTATGTCGTCATGCATTTGGGTTCAGTTCCAATGGCTCTTTATACAGAGCGACTGTGCAAACTTATCAATTCAGGACGATATCTGAGCCGCTCTTACGTGGCAATGAAACTGGAGGCAATTCAGAAAAGGGAGGCTAACTCCTGTTTTGATCGCGTTGTCCAGTGGCTTAAGCCCGTTCTCGATCACGCGGCTTCGGCAGGCGTCATGCTTTGCATCGAAAACCGTGTTGGAATCGAGACTTGCCCTTCCGAACGAGAATTTCGCCGGCTCTTTTCCGAGGTCGGCACGCTGGGCTACTGGCATGATTTCGGGCACGCACAAGTTCGACACAATCTTACGCTTCTGGATCATGCTGAGTGGCTCTCCGAAATGTCATCGCACTTGATGGGATGCCACATTCATGACGTCCTCTTTCCCTGCTCCGATCACCAGGTGCCTTTTAGCGGGATGATTGATTTCACAGCATTGTTAAGCACGATTCCCACCGCTGTGCCACTCGTTTGGGAGTTAGATCCGCGAGCATCTAAGGACCAGATCACGAGCGCACTCACTCGTTGGAGACAGGAATTTTCTTAGCAGGTCTCCCTTTATGCTGCGGCCACGAGTTCTGGTAAACTTTGCGGTGACGGTCGATGGCAAGGTATCGACCGTCAAACTTGGCCCGGCTAATTTTACTTCGCGCCATGATAAGCGGCGATTGCTCGAAATCCGTTCCCTCGGCGACGCGCTTATCGTCGGCAGGAATACGGTTCAAACAGACAATATGTCGATGGGTCTGCCGGATGAGGATTTGCGGAAAGCCAGACGGGAGCGAGGCCAAAGCGAGTATCCCCTCAGAGTTGTCGTTTCGAACTCCGGAGACATCTCTACACAGCTCAATATTTTCAGGCATCAATTCTCGCCAATTGTAGTTTACTCGACCACCCGAATGAGTTCAGCCAATCGGGAGGCGCTCAAAACGCAGGCGCAACTGCATCTGAACGAAGGCGAGAGAGTGCACCTTCCGGACGTCCTGGAGGACCTTTATCTGAAGCACGGCGTCCGAACATTGGTTTGCGAAGGGGGTCCCGGTCTCGCCAGGTCGCTCGCAGAAATCGACGCTATTGATGAGCTTTTTTTGACGGTCGCTCCGTTGCTCTTTGGGGGCGCTGAGGCTCCCGGGCTAACCGGACATCAAGGACCGTTTCTCTCCGCCAGCCGGTTTTACCAGCTGGAATCAATAAAAGTCTTATCTGCAGAGTGTTATCTTCATTACGTCTCAAAAGCAGTGGCATGCATCGAACAAACTCGATAGTTATGAATGCCCCGGAGGGGGCTATTTTTGAGGCCGCAGCGGATCTGGAGCGCTGGCCGACCTTTCTTCCCCACTATCGGTACATTCGTTACTACGAGAAGAATCCCGTCCGCAACGTGGTAAAGATGGCCGCAAAACGAGGATTTATTCCGATTGCATGGACCTCAGAACAAATCATCGACCGGGAGCATCGTCAGATTCGTTTCAGGCACCTGAAAGCGTGGACCAAGGGGATGAAGGTGATGTGGCGATTTCAAACGTTGCCGTCGGGCGTCAAAGTAGAAATTGTTCATGATCTCGCTTTCCGGATTCCTTCTCTAGCTCCCCTGGCGGAGCTGATCATTGGGGGCGCATTCATCAAGCCTATCGCCACGCAGACGCTGAGACACATGAAAGCATACGTGGAAAAACGATGAGACGAGCAGTGATCACCGGCGTCGGCCCCATCACGCCCATCGGAATCGGAAAACGCGAGTTCTGGGACGCGATCAAAAGCAAGAAATCCGGGATTGCGACTGTTTCGAAGTTTGATGCCTCGATTTTCAGATCAACCAATGCGGCCGAAATTGTCGATTGGCATCCGGAGAAGTTTTTCCCAGCGCATCGGCTCAGAAGGCTTGACCGGTACGCCCAATTTTCCGTCGGCTCAGTCAAGCTCGCTTTAGAAGACAGTGGTCTGGAATATTCGCCTGACAAACCCCTTCATCGTGTCGGTGTCAGTTTCGGGACGGCGCTCGGAGGAGTGTCGAATGCTGAGATGCAACACAAGGCGTTTGTGGAAGGAGGCCCCAAATCAGTCCATCAAAAAACCTTGGCTTTGCAAGTCTTTGGCGGATCGGCCCATTCAAATATCGCAATCGAGTTCGGCTTTCGAGGCGTAGGCACTACGAACTCCAATAGCTGCGCAAGCGGAAATGTGGCCATTGGAGAGGCCCTGCGATACATCCGTGATGGCTGGGCGGATGTCATGATCGCAGGTTCGGCGGAGGCCCCCTTAAGTCCACTGACGTTCGGGGCCTTCGCTTTCATCCGAACGATGAGTCGCGCCCACCCTGCTGTGGCCTGCCGGCCCTTCGACCTCAAGCGCGACGGATTCGTCATGGGCGAAGGAGCCGCCAGCCTTGTTCTTGAAGAGTATGAACATGCGAAAGCCCGTAACGCCGAGATTTACGCCGAAGTCATCGGCTACAGCCTCAATAATGACGCCTTCCACATGACGACGCCCCTGCCCACCGGTGAGTCGTGTATTCGCGCAATGCGCGATGCGCTCGATTATGCGCGGCTCAGCGTCGACCAGGTGGATTACATCAACGCTCACGCCAGTTCCACGCAATTGAATGATGCAAATGAAGCGTTCTGCATCCGAAAGGTTTTCGGCACGCGGGCCAGCCAGCTGCCGGTTAGCGGAACAAAGGCTTATTACGGACACCCGCTGGGTGCAAGCGCCGCAATAGAAGGCGTGATTTGCGCCTTGGCCATTCGCGAAGGAGTGATACCGCCCACCCTCAATTATCAGTATCCGGATCCGGCTTGCGATTTGGATGTGGTTCCTAACGAGCCTCGCGAAAAGGTTCTGACCCATGTCATGAGCAATGCGTTCGGCTTTGGAGGCATTAACTCATGCGTTATCTATAAGAAGGTTTGAAATAATCGCTTGTGCCAGATCCCGCGGCGTTCTACCTAGATTTGTGAAAGGAATCTTGATGGTTCCGCCGACTATTGAATGCCGGAGTGGCAAGCTCAATTAGGCGGCCGTGGCTGAGCAGCCGCCCGAGAATTCCGAATAAAAGACAACGAATCAAAATGAGCACGACCCCCTTGACTCAGCGTCACGAATGGCAGGCGCTTTTGAAGCACTATGAAACCATTAAAGGCGCCTCGCTTCGACAGCTTTTCGCAGACGACCCGAAGCGCAGCGAACGGTTCACTTTGGAAGAGGTCGGTCTTTATCTCGACTACTCAAAGAACCGTATCACGGAGGAAACCCTCCGCTTATTGCTCGATCTTGCGATGAGCGCCGACCTCCGCGACCGCATCGATGCCATGTTTCGAGGTGAGAAAATCAACATTACTGAAAAGCGGGCGGTTCTGCATGTGGCTCTCCGCGCCACGCGGGATCAATCGATCGTCGTTGACGGCGACGATGTGGTGCCCAAGGTTCATGAGGTGCTGGATCGGATGTCCGACTTTTCCGACCGAGTCAGAAATGGCGAATGGAAGGGTTATACGGGAAAAGCAATCCGCAACGTTGTTAATATCGGCATTGGCGGTTCTGATTTGGGTCCGGTGATGGCCTACGAAGCATTGCGACATTATAGCCGGCGCGATTTGACATTTCGCTTTGTCTCTAATGTTGATGGAACCGATTTCGCTGAGGCGACCCGCGATCTTGCCGCTGATGAGACCCTTTTCATCGTCGCCTCCAAGACATTCACCACGCTTGAAACAATGACCAACGCCCAAACCGCGCGTCAGTGGGCGCTGGCGGCTTTGCATGATGAAGAGGCGATCGCGAAGCATTTCGTTGCCCTTTCGACCAACGGCGCCGAAGTTTCGAAGTTCGGGATCGATACCGCTAACATGTTCGGTTTCTGGGACTGGGTTGGCGGTAGGTATTCGATGGATTCCGCAATCGGATTGTCGACGATGCTTGCGATCGGACCAGAAAACTTCCGCGCGCTCCTGGCCGGTTTTCATGCCATGGATGAACATTTCCGCCATGCGCCGTTCGAGCGCAACCTGCCGGTGCTACTGGGCTTGCTGGCGGTCTGGTACAACGATTTCTTCAATGCGCAAACGGTTGCTATTCTGCCCTACGATCAATATTTGAAACGATTCCCAGCCTATCTTCAGCAACTGACGATGGAAAGCAACGGGAAGCACGTCAACCTTGAGGGCAAGACCGTCGATTACGAGACCGGACAGATCTATTGGGGCGAACCCGGCACAAATGGCCAGCACTCATTCTATCAGCTCATTCATCAGGGAACAAAATTGGTGCCATGCGATTTCATTGGCTTTTGCCAATCCCTGAATCCCCTTGGAAATCATCACGATCTTCTGATGTCCAACGTATTTGCCCAGGCCGAGGCGCTAGCCTTCGGTAAAACTGCCGAAGAGGTAAAAAAGGAGGGAACTCCCGATTGGTTGGTTCCCCATCGAACCTTCGAGGGCAACCGGCCATTGAACACGATTCTTGCGGAACGGCTCACGCCGGAGATTCTTGGCAAACTGGTTGCGCTCTATGAACACAGCGTCTTTACCCAGGGCGTAATCTGGGACATCGACTCCTTCGATCAATGGGGAGTGGAGCTTGGCAAAGTTCTGGCCGCACGAATCATTCCGGAACTAGACGACTCCAAAGATCCCGATCTGAAGCATGACAGCTCGACAAACGCGCTCATCCGACATTACCGCAAACTGAAGAACGCACACTAGCGCGACGGAGTCCTCTCTCTAGCGAGGCCGGTGACGTTTCGCTGGCCCATGATGGGCAGGGCTCGTCCGTCCTTGTGTGTGTGTTTAGCGAGCGCATACGTGCACGGAAATGTGGTAGGGGCGGATCTCCGAGCCGCCCGAGGAGGGTGACGGTGCAAGCCATGAACCGGCCGGCTCGGAGATCCGGCCCTACCAACACCGAACACCGTTGGGGACTATGAGCAATGTTGCATTACGCCACTCTGCAATTTCGCCGAAACTCCAGAGAAGATCAGGCTAACCAGATACCCGGCCTTGGCCGCGGCGAGCCGCGTTTTGCGACAAGCGTCATGGCCCTCATCCAGCCAGCTTCTGAATGCGTTCACTCAACCGTGGAGCTGACATCTGAAACCGTTCGAGCAAGTAATCGTTTGGCGCCGATTCACCCCACCGATCCTCGATTCCAAATCTGACAACCTTTCTCGGTAAAGCTTCAGAGAGCACTTCGGCTACTAATCCACCTAACCCGCCGTAAATCGTATGCTCCTCGACTGTTACGACTAGCTTTACTTTTTCGGCTGCGCTAACAATCTCCTCTTTGTTGACAGGCTTAATCGAAGGAACATGCAAAACTCCCGCAGATATCCTTTCCTTTGCCAACAAGTCCGCGGCTTCTACGCATCGCACGGTTTGGGGTCCTGTCGAAATCATGAGCACATCCGTCCCGGCTCTAAGCATAATTGTCTTTCCCAGAGTGAAGCGGTATTTTTTGTCGAACAGGTCCGGGACAGCGTCGCGGGCCAAGCGCAGATAGACCGGCCCATCGTACTCCGTTGACCAGCGGATCAAAGCTTCCCCTTCGGCTGCGTCAGCCGGCGCAAGAACCGTCATCTCAGGCATTGCGCGCATAATCGCGATATCCTGCACGTCTTGGTGCGTCTTGCCTGTCAGCCCGGTCATGAGTCCAGCATAGGCTGCCCCGATTTTAACGTTGGCGTGGGTTTGCGCAACCAACATACGAATAGGATCGATCGCACGATGCGTAAAAAACACGGTAAACGAAGACAACCAGGGAATAAATCCCAGAGAAGCCAATCCAACCGCAACGCCTACAAAATTCTGTTCTGCAATTCCCATCTCCAGAAACCGGTCCGGATGCGCAACGGCGAATTTGTCTGCCTTCGTTGAATTAGCCAAATCTGCGTCCAAAACCACGACGTTTGGGTTCGTCTTGCCCAAATCAACAAGCGTATCGCCAAACACGTCTCTCAATGCTTTCACGCCATTGCCTCCTCAATTCCGAGTTCCTGTGCGACAACCTTTAGTTCATCCCTCGTCGCCACCTTGGAGTGCCATTCATGTTTCCCTTCCGTAAAGTGAACGCCTTTCCCCTTTACTGTATGCGCAATAACCATCGTTGGCTGATCAGATTCCCCTGAGGCTTTTGCCGCTTCAAGCGCGGGAACAATCTGAGCGAAATCGTGCCCATTTATTTCAATACAACGCCAACCTAGTTTCTCGAATATGCCCCGCAAATCGATACCCGACCAGGGGTCGCGCCGATCACCGCGATGCGTTTCGTTGATTGCAAGCACCCACCCAAACTGCTGCAGTCCGTTCCAGTCGAGAATAGCCGTCAGATTCCCAAGCTTATATCGAGGCGCGATATGAAGCGCCTCCCAGATCATCCCTTCCTGTAACTCTCCGTCACCGATCATCACAAAAGTATGGAATTTTTCGCCTCTCAGCCGCGCTCCCAAGGCAATTCCAAGGCCAACGGATAATCCCTGACCCAAAGACCCCGTCGATGTTTCCAGGCCCGGCAATCTTGTGACATCCGGATGTCCCTGCAATCGCGATCCTCCCTTATCAAACGTTTTGAGTTCCTCGATCGGCAAAAATCCTCGGAGCGCCATGACGCAATATTGCCCGATCGAAGAATGTCCCTTGGAAAGAATAAATCGATCCCGGTCTGGCATCCGGGGCTCTTTCGGGTCGATTTTCATCACGCGAAAATAGAGCGCCACCAGAATATCCATCGCCGAAAACGGTCCACCGACATGACCGGCTCCGCTTCCGGCGACC
>Ga0310914_10002149_pt1 | contig 13168 bp, 12 predicted proteins | sample GREbulkMGAN108_FD_203450 | JGI IMG/M metagenome (GOLD analysis project Ga0310914, IMG submission 203450) | Lab enrichment of tropical soil microbial communities from Luquillo Experimental Forest, Puerto Rico - GRE.bulkMG.AN108 | ecosystem: Environmental > Terrestrial > Soil > Tropical forest >... | reverse complement strand
ACCTCATGGCCGACACCGAATCGCTCGGCGAGGCCGGGGTGGGCTTTCTCGAAGGCCTCGCCGCCGCCCCCGAGCCCGAGCGGCGGGTCCGGGTGCCCGCCATAACCGACCCGCGTGGGATCGACTTCGCCATGTATCGCCGGCTCGGCCAGAGTGCGGCGATGGCGGCGCTCGAAATGCGGGCGATCCTGGCGTTGCGCGTCTTTGGCGTGCTGATGACCGATACCTGCATCAACTATCAAACGATCATGGCCCCGCTGCGCGGCGAGCACGTCGCCTGGGGCGACACCGGCGCGGTGATCTATGCCAACAGCGTGCTCGGCGCCCGCAGCAATTTCGAGGGCGGGCCCTCGGCACTGGCCGCTGCCCTTACCGGCCGCACCCCGCGCTACGGCTATCACCTCGGCGAATACCGCCGCGCCACCCGGCGGTTTCGGCTCAAGGCGTTACCGCGCGACCTCAGCGAGTGGGGTGCGCTGGGCAGCATCGTCGGCGAGGCCTGCGGTTCCTACTGGCAGGTCCCGACAATCGAGGGCCTGACGGTGGTCCCCGGCTCGGATCCCCTGAAGCATTTCGGTGCGGCCTTGGCGAGCTTCGGGTCGGTGGCGCTGTTCCACATGCCCGGCATCACCGCCGAGGAGGCAATGTTCGCCGGGCCTCCACCCGATCCGATCACGATCGGTCCGGCCGACATCGCGGCCTTTCTCGCCCGCTATGCCGCACCGGGCGACAAGCCGACGTCGTCGTCTTTGCGGCTCCGCAGCTGTCGCTGCTCGAGATCGCGGCGGTGGCGGGCACCCTGGACGGCCGGCAGGTCCATCCCGACACCACGGTCATCGTTGCGACCTCTCAAGAGATCAAGCACGCCGCCGACCGGATGGGCCTGACCGCCCGCATCGAGGCGGCAGGTGCCGTCGTCGCCCAGGGGATCTGCTTCTACCAGAGCTATGCGCGCGAGATGGCCGAGGCCAATGGCTGGACTCGCCTGATGACCAACTCGGCGAAGCTCGTCAATATTTTGGGCGGCTACGGCTATCGCTCGAGCCTGGCGAGCCTCGAACGTTGCGTCGATTCGGCGGTGGCTGGGCGGATGCTCTAGATGCCGGTCGTGTTGCGCTGCCACCGCGGCATCGGACCCGCAGTCAGTGGCACAGCACTCGTTGCCGCCGATAATTTCAGCGCGCGCTACGACCTCGACCGCGCCCGCGGTATCTTCGCGCGCCCGAGCCACAAGCTCGCCGGCGCGAGCTATGTCGACCGCATCCTTGTCCTTGACGGCGCCAAGGGTGGTGTCGCCACCGCCTGGATGTTGCACGACATGGCCGCACGCCGGATCGTGCCCCGGGCGCTGATCTTCAACCGGGTCAACCCGATCCTGGCCCAGGGTGCAGCGTTTGCCGGTGTGGCCCTGGTCGACCGCTTTGCGGGCGACGTGACGGCGCTGTTTTGCACCGGCGATGAGCTGCGTGTCGATCCCGCCGCGGGCATCGTCGAGATCCTGAACCGCGACGCCTGAGCCTTGATCCCTGGTGGACGGGAAATTACCGGCAAAAAGTCGATCTCCGGCCGGAAATGAGCCGCGGATCGTCCACAATTCCCCATGAGATCAACCGCTTGTGGGCCCATTCCCTACGCGGGCGAACAGGGAATTAAATCGGCCGAACACGGAATTAATTCTGGCCGAATAGGGAAGCACCAGGGACCGCCGCCTATCGCTTCTGTCGATGAGCGTCCCGATGCGACTTGACATTTCTCCGTCACAGTGTACTTTGTAATGAAAAGTACACTGTGAACCGGATGGATACAATGATCGAGAACCAGGCACGCGAGGACATCGCCTTCATCCGCCGCACGATCGAGGAGGGCGGCGCCTACGCAACCGCCCGCGGCCCGGACCTGCTGGTCTGGGGCATCGCGGTGGCGATCGGCTATCTCGGCACCTATGGCTGGATCCGCGGCTGGTCGCCGGTGGCACCCAGACTGCTGTGGGCCGCCTGCATCGGCCTGCCGTGGCTCTATTCGCTGCGCCGGCTGGCGCGCGGCCTCGTTGGCGGTGGGATCCGCGTCCGCGGCCCGATGGCGCAGGCGCTGGCGATGCTGTGGCTTGGCTGCGGCATCTTTCTGACGCCTATGGGGATTTGGTCGATAATCGCCGAGCCGCGCGACGGATGGTTCAGCGCCGTTGTCGCCGGGGTCATGGGGATCGCATTCTTCGCCGGTGCCTCGCTCGCCCGGCTGCCGTGGCTGCGCTGGGTCGGGATCGCGTGGTGGGTCGGCGAGTTGGCGCTCTTCGCGCTCCGCGACCGTATCGAGGCGCTGCCCTTGGCGGCGGCGCTGATGCTCGTGCTGCTCGCCGGGCCGGGCTATGTCCTTTGGTCGCGGCGCGGCCCGGCTGCGGCATGACCGATTTCGACCACGCGGCGATCGACGAGATCCTGCACAGCCGCGTCCGGCTCGCCATCGTCGCCTTTTTGGCCGGCGCCAAGACCGCCGATTTCGCGGCGGTGCGCGACGCCACCAAGACGACCGATGGCAATGCCAGCGTCCATCTGCGCAAGCTCGAAGATACCGGCTACGTCGAGATGCAGAAGCGCTTCGTCGCGCGCAAGCCGCAGACCCTCTATTCGCTGACCGAACGCGGGCGCAAGGCCTTGCTCGATTATGTCGCCCATCTCGAAACCTTGCTGCCGTCATCCGGCGGCGAACCTCCAGGGAAGGACGCAACCCGATGAAAGAGGCCCTGTCGCATCTCCTCAACGACCTCCTGTCGGCGATCCTGTTCCTCGCCGTCTATCTGACCACGGCGAATATCGCGACCGCCGCGGCGGTCGCGATCACGGTCGGGCTCGCTCAGATTGCGGTGCAGCGGTTTACCGGAAGGCGGATTTGGCCGATGCAGTGGATCAGCCTCCTCGTCGTCATCGTCCTCAGTGCCATCTCGATTGCGACGCAAAGCCCCCGCTTTGTGATGCTGAAGCCGAGCCTCGGCCATTTCGCGATCGCCGCAGCGATGCTGAAACGCGGGTGGATGAGCCGCTATCTGCCCGAGATCGCGTTGCGCTACCTGCCCGAGAATGCGCCGGTCGTCGCCGGCTATGCCTGGGCCGGGTTGATGGCGCTGCTCGGTCTCGCCAACATCGCGATCGCGCTCTGGGCCCCCTTCGCGATCTGGGCATGGTTCATCTCGGTGGGTGCGATTGGCGCGAAGGTAGCCGCGTTCGTGCTGCAATACGTCGTGTTCCGGACGATGATCCGTCGCGCGCTTAGGAGAGCCGAGGGCGCCGCCCTCGCGGCCGTCGCGCGCCCTTCACCGGCACCGCTCGGCAGTTAGACGGCCGATTGGACCGCGGAGGCACGACCATGAACCTCGACCTGTTGCCGCTCGGATGGGCGCATCTTGTTGCGAGTCCGACCGCCCTTGCCGTCGGCATGCTGGTTCTGCTGTGGCCGAAAGGCACCCTGGTCCATAAGCGGCGGGGGCGGGTCTATGCTCTGGCCCTTCTGGTCACCGGCGGCGCGGCGCTCGGCATCTACCGGCGCCGCATTTTCTTTTTCCCGCACTGGCTGGCGCTCGCGGCCCTTATCGTCACGACGGCCGGCGTACTCGCCGCACATTTCCAGAAACCGCGGAAAGCCTGGCTGCGCCTGCACCTGACGTGCCTGTTGACCAGCCTCTACATTCTGGTCGGTGGCGGCGTGAATGAAATGTTCCTGCGCGTCGACGTGCTACGCCGGCTGGCGCCGACGCTCAATTCCCCGGCGGTCGGGTTGACCCATTTTGGGGTGATCATCGTTTTCTTGGCGCTGATCGGCTACTTCAATGCCGCGCTGCTGCGTGAGTCGTGAAAGAGACGGCGCGGTCCGTCAAATAAATCTGCCGAGAGCCTCTGCAAGCACTTGGTCGCGTCCACGGGCAAGATTGAACTGAACTCATGATCTATGCCCGGCTCTCGACCGGCGACAAGGCGGACTCAAGCCGCCCGCTTCCATTATCGATGGCCGCCGGCGGATTACTACGCGAAGAGGGCGCTCGATTGGGAGCGCCCTCTATTCTTGACCTCCTCGTTAATGATGCGATTGACCGGAGTCGAGGTCGAGGTCGAGGTCGAGGCCGGGCAGGACCTGGGTGCCCTCTTCCTGCACTGCGGTCAACTTGTTGGGATCGAGACCCAGCGCCTTCAGAATCGTCGGCGCGATCTGCGCGGTTTCCACTGGGCTGGTCACCGTCGACGGGGAAAAGCTCGGATTTGACAGCAGCATCATCACGTTCGTGTCGTCGTGTGAGAAGCCACCGTGTTCGGCGAGTTTCTTGCTGCTCCCCGAGTAGGTAACGCCGATGTTCGGCGTAACGATGATATCTGGCGTACGTGGATCGCCGTTCGGCGGCAGCCCCGGCAGGTTGAACAACTGGCCGATCCCCGGTCCGGAGAAAATCTGGCCGATGCCAGCGATGTTGCTCGTCGCCGGCGACTGACTTTCCAGCATGCCAAAAGCGGTCGTGGTTTTTCCCGAATCCGACAGCCAGATCAGCGAGATATCGTCTTCGGTCGGCCCGATCCCCGGCGGGCTGTTCGAGGGCTGCTCGGACAGTGGGAGCAGGTCGTTAAGGATCGTCGCCGGCGATGTCGTGATCGGCGATGTTTTGGTCGGGTCTTCGGGTACGATTCCTATACCCAGGTATCGAGCCGAGTCGATTGGGCTCTGGCCGTGCTTGGCTGAAATGACGATCAGCGTCGAATCGCACAAACGTCGGGCCTTGAGCAGGGACACCATCCTTCCGATGGACGCGTCGGCGAATGTGATCTCTCCAAACAGCGCCTGGCTCGGCGTGCCGATACTGTCCAGATAGCCGCCCGTCATCCCCACGGACTTTTCGATCAGCTTCTGGCCGACGCTAACCACTTGGAAGTTCATCCCAAAGACCTTCGGAACCGGTCGGCGGAACGTGCCGCTGTGATCCCAGCCGTTGATCTCTTTTAGGATCGCCTACACCTTCAGGCTGTCGTAGCACTTGATGTTGGCAAAACCGTCGGTCCAGGCGTTCGATGGCGTGGCGGCATTCGGGTCCGGAAGCGGGTTGCAGCCGGGCACGGTGGGCAGCGCTACCGGAATAGAGTTGATTTCCGGCGAGTAGTAATCGTCGACGTTCGTGCCGTTGCCAGGACCCGAGACCGACGAGTAGGAAGGATGCTTGTCCGACCAGGCGGTGTAGCCCCCGGCAGCGTGCACCACGCCGAAAATCGTATTCGTGCGAACGAAGTTCCACGGATAGACGGGATTGCAGTTGTGGGCCGGGTCGCGCTCGAGCCGCATCGGATCGATGGACGCGATTCCGCCGTCCACGCCGACTGGTGCTCCCCCGTTCAGGAGAGTCTGGTCGATATCAATTCCCTCGTCGAATTCCGTGGTAGTGCCCATCGGGGCTGCCCCGGACGTGCAAAGGCCCGGCGCTCCGAAAACGCCGTTCCCCGTCGTCGTCGCAGGTGGATCGAGCGAGCGGTCGTAGGCGACGTCATAGAATGCGCCGACGCTGCGCGGCGAGCCTCCGGTCACCAGCGCCATCAATCCGGGGAACGAATCGGATGGCTTCGACGTGGAAGTCTCCAGATAATTGACACCCGTCCCCGCCAGTTCGGCGAGACTGGGGCAATAGGGATTACCGCCGTTGACGCCGCTAATCCCTTGCGCGCAGTTGATAAAGTCGAGGGCGTGCATGCCGTCGATGCTGATCAGCAGCACCCGCTTGATGCCGTTGCCGGCAAAACCCGCATCTCCATCGGCATGTGCCGGCAGACCCGCCGGGACCGCCAACAAGCCCGCACTGAGAGCCGCGCTTCGCCATAGCATGGGCATGATCCCCTCCGTCATTGCCGGTTGCGCGGACCATGTTAGGGATCCGGTATGACGCTTCGGTGACGGTTCTATTGCGCTTGCGTGGCATCATCTACGTCTGGCGATTCCTATTACTGTCGGCGCCACGCATCGGTTGCACCGAGCCCGACCCGACTGGCCTCGTCACCGTCACCAGTGTTATTGACGCAGTCAGGGCTGCCAGTCGACGACGGGCAGGGTCTGGCAACGAGACCCGCCCGACAAAAATTCTTGACTATAGTGTCATCGGCGCGCCACGTGCCGTTCATAGGGGCCGAGCAGCATCTGCCGGCCTTTCAATTCAACCAAACGGGAAAGCTGGGCGCGCTGCTGCGGGGATCGCCAAAGGCCAGCGGCGTCAGGTAAAAGCGGCTCGACCCTTGACGACCGGCTCCGACCACGGCGAAAGCTATCGCGCAAAACGCCCGGCTCCATATCATTCAACGAAGCCCATGAGCAGATGTGTCTATGAAGACAAGTATTTCACCGCGATCGCGCCCGAGCTGCCGCTCAATTGTCGCGAGGACGGCGGTCATCTGATCCTGCTGAAGAAGGACCCAGTCAACGACCGCTCCGATTTGTGCTACCAGGAAGCGATCGATTTCATGCGAATAACGATGATCGTCGGACGGGCCATGTATGATGTGCTCAACATCGAAAGAATGAATTACGAGGATTTGGGGAACTGGGGTCTCGATGATCCCGGGGGAGCTAAAATGCATCTGCATTTCTTCGGGCGTGCTCGGGAGCAAGTTCATCAGATACGCGGACAACACATATTCCTCTATCCAAAGGATCACAAAATTTACCAGGGGGCACTTGTAACCGCTCAATGAGAACGACTTGAGATCGCTAAAGGCTCGTATCGACGAACTCGTAGACGAGCCGAAATATCAGAAAATGGCGGAATTGGCCGAGCTGTAACCCAGCTTGCAACGGTGCATCGCATCCCACTGAGCTCTCCCTGGCGAGTGAGGGCCGGCAAAGGCGGAGAAAACCTTGGGCAGATTTCGTGGCGCGGTATCGATGTGGAGCGAGTAGACGCAACCACTCATTCGCCGGCCGTCGTTCGAGGGTCGATGCGACGTCACGACACGCATTGGTTTTATTAAGACGCGCGAGATCAAGGAGTAGCACGTGCCCCCCACTCGCCGAAGCTTCGTTCAGCGCGCCGCGGCCGTTTCCGCTCTCGCCCCGCGCTTGGCATTGGCGCGGACGCTGCGCACCCCCCGGTGCGTCCGCTGCAGATCCTGATACTCGGCGGCACCGGTTTCACCGGGCCCCATCAGGTGCGATACGCGCTTTCGCGCGGGCATCAGGTGACCCTGTTCAACCGCGGTCGGCAACCGCACGACTGGCCGGGCGCGGTGGAGGAGCTGATCGGCGACCGCAACTCCGGCGACCTGAAGGCACTGGAGGCCGGCCGGTGGGACGTGTGCATCGATAACCCCACCACCCTTCCATTCTGGGTCCGTGACGCCGGCCGCGCGTTACACGACAAGGTGGGGCAATACATCTTCATCTCGACCATCTCGGTCTATGAGGCGAACGACCGGCCGGCCGACGAGCGCGCCGCCGTGCTGTCCTATGCCGGCAAAGACGCCATGGCAGAAACGGCCGAGACGCTGAGGGCTAGCGGCGGCAAACTTTACGGGCCGCTGAAGGCGGTCTGCGAGCAGGAGGCGGCCCTGCAGTTTCGTGGCATGACGACGGTGATCCGGCCCGGCCTGATCGCGGGGCCGGGTGACGAGACCGACCGCTTTACCTATTGGCCCGTCCGCCTGGCGCGCGGCGGCGAAGTTTTGGCACCCGGCGACGGAAGCGATCCGGTGCAATTCATCGATGCACGCGACCTGGCCGAATGGACCATCCGCGTGGCGGAGGCGCGCGTGCTCGGCGTCTTCAACGCCACCGGTCCGGCGCAGCCGCTGACGGTGCGTGCAATGCTCTCGGAGATCGCGGCGGGCATTCAAACCGAGCCGCGGCTGACCTGGGTGTCGACTGATTTCCTGAAGGCCCAGAAAGTCTCGCCCTGGCGCGACCTGCCCGTCTGGCTTCCGGGGCAGGGCGACTGGGCCGGTTTCGCTCGGCGCGACATCCGCCGCGCCTTGGATGCCGGGCTCGTATTCCGCCCCTTACCGCAGACGGCAGCCGACACCCTTACCTATTTCAAAACCTTGCCCCAGGACCGCCAGGAAAAGCTGAAGGCGGGCCTCTCCGCCGAGCGCGAGACGGCGTTGCTGGCTAATTGGGCGGCGGTTGCCGATAAGTAAGGCTTACACGGCGGTTCTCTCGTGCAGCGCGGCGATCGCCGCCGAATGCGTTCCGAAGCCCATTGCAGCCATTGCCGTAGCCAAACCCGGACGGCTCAATTGGGTGGACAGCAGACGTTCGCACCTCTTGACGACCGCCGCGTTAACACTTAGAACAGGTCCGACCTGGCCCTGAGGGCCGAGTGGATCGGATCAAATGGCTGATGAAACGCGCCTCATTCCCGCTGTTCCAACGACCATCGTGCCGTGGATTCTTCAGGCTTTGAGGGATGGGCCTCGCAAACGATCCGAGCTGCTTCGGCTTGTCGATGAGCTGGGGCAGTTAGAAGGCTACCGAGTCGACAATTTAAGCAGCCTCAAAAAGGCACTTGGCTATGTCGAGTCCGATGGCAGCGTGGTCAAGCAACAATATGGATGGTGGGCTCTAGCTGCGGCTAGCCATCCCGAGGCCAAGCGGGCTCTGGTCTCAACGGGTAAGCGCTCGGAGGTGAGGCGCCCGAAGGTGTCCGTCGGATCCTCCGCTGCCAAAGCGATACAACAGACTCTGGACCATCAGGCAGGTTCTGCGTTTATAGCTATGCCGATTGATTCCGACGACGATCAGCTTGTGGACGTTCTGGAAGCAATAAAGACGGCTGCTGCTGACTGTGGGATCACTGCCGAACGAGTTGATGAAGTTGAATCGAACCAGCGGATTACGACCCGGATTCTAGAGTCTATTTGCAAAGCCGAATTCGTGATCGTTGATCTGACGAACGAGAGGCCCAATGTTTTTTTTGAAGCAGGCTTTGCACATGGCTTGGGAAAACTCCCGATTTATGTGGCCCGAGCGGGAACGACTATTCATTTCGATATCAAAGACTATCCGATTATCACGTTTCGGAACATGAAACAGCTAAAGGAAGGGATAACCAAAAGGCTCATTGCACTGACTGGAGAGAGGACGCAACAATAAGGGCATCCAGTTACGCCCGCTCATGCAAGCGGCGCACTGATTTTCCATAGACAGCGGGTCTACCCGATTCCGCACATTGAAGCACTTGCGGAGTGGATAGGTCAGGTTGGAGAATCGGTCAGGATTATCGGTTATGGTGTCCACCCCGACAATCTAAGGGTGCAAGGCATGCCCACTTACGCATTTATAGAATTGGCACTCAAAGGAAGAGGCAAAAATTCTAGCTGATTTTACGAGTATAGAGCACGATCTAAAAAGGGCTCGTGACTTCGCAAAATTCTATTTGGCAGAATATGCCGAGTTTGGTTCACCACCTGGCTTGGTTGAGGCATTGATGGTGGCGATGGTTATCCGATATGCTCGCTCGTTTCGAGGGTGGTCAGGGCCAAAGATGCTCGACTTATCGGAGCCTCTGAAGCGACGCAGACCCTTTACGTGAACTTCGCCGAATGTCCGTAGAGGGTCGGTTTGAGCCGTTGGCTTGGGGTCGAGGGCGGTCGATGAGCTCGACGGCCCGCGAATGGCTTCACCCAGTGGAAAGCGGTCATTTGAACTGGCGTTCTGCGCGAGATCCTACAACAGTGAGTAAGCCCGATCCGCGGCTCCGCCTCTCGGCCAAAGCGGGGGCCGTAGAGCGCCAATGGGCGCGTGGACTTCACCTTGGCGTTTGGCAAGCTGTTCGGCAGGACATCGATAATTTATTGTTGAAGTGTGAACCACGTCACACTTTCCAGCCAATCCCATGGCTACTCTACTAACGCGCGCCGGGTCAGTGGGACGCTGGCCGAAAGACTCGCCTTTAAAACCAAGGGAGGACAACGTGAGAAGACCATCAAGCCTTTTTCCTATCGCGTTCTCCCTCGGCGTGCATTTGGTCTACGGCCGCGCTTTGATCGCTGCGGGCCTGATAGGACTCGCCTACGCGACGGCCAACGCCCAGGGGACCGTGGGGCCGCCGGCTGTGATCTCGCCGGACGTTGCGACCCTGGTGGGGACGGTCTCGGTCACGGAGTTATCCGTGAGCCAGGCCAATCGGCGGGCGCTGCAGGCGCAAAAAAATGCGCAGCCGGTCGAGATGCCGAAGCACCGGCGACCGGACGGCAGTCCGATGGGGGCGCCGAGGAGCGAAACCCGCAAAGAGTTGCCGTTAAGGCCCGAGCCCAATGCCGGCGTCGAAGGCCGTGCTCTGCGCCCCTTCCAACAATCGGTGTCGATCATCGATGGTTTCACCGGCATCGTTACAGGCGACAACGCGAGGGTGAACGGGTTTGAACTCGAGCCGCCCGACCAGGGATTGGCGGTCCATGACAACGTCGTCGCGGAGATCAACAATCTCCTCGTGCAGTTCTTCAAATCTGACGGCACCCCTCTGACCAATCCGATCGCGGCGTCGGCTTTCTTTTTAGCCGACGACGCCTTCCTCACCGACACGCAAGCCTTTTTTGACTCCAGGTCTCAGCGCTGGTTCTTCGACATCGTAGTGTCGCAAGGCAGTTTCCAGGGATTTGGGCTCGCGGTCAGCAAAACGAGCGACCCACTGGGAGAGTATTTTATCTACCACATCAGGGCGTTTAGCGACGATCTATCGGGCTGCAGCGGTGTGGATTGCTTCCCTGACTACCCGAAGGCAGGTTACAATGCCGACGCCTTTTTCATCACGGCCGATCTGTTCAAAATAATAGACGGCGTCATCCAAGACGTCTTCATCGGGACCTCTGTACACGTCTTGCCAAAAAAGAAACTCGAGGCGGGCGCCGACTTCACCTATGTTCGGTTCGATCGGGTCGACGATTTCGTCGTGCAGCCCAGCGTTCCGGCCCCGGGCGAGCCCTTCGCGACCGCCAATGGTGGCACCGAATATTTGCTGACGGCGCGCAACATTCAGGACAATTCGGACAATGTCCGTGTCATCGCGATATACAATACCAGACAGATTGTCAGCTCGCCGGGCAGCTTGCAACAAATCAGTGTCGATGTTGCGGCGGAACCATATGACGAGCCGGTGCCGTCGACGCAGCCCAATGTGATCGGACCCTTCTGCACATCGCGAGGCGTCACCTCCGCCCCGTTGCTCGACGGCCTCGACGATGTGTTTCAGGCTACGATCCAGAAGGCCGGCGGCAACCTTTATGGTGTTCTTCCACTTGGTACCAAGGACGGCAACGGGCTCGATCGCGACGTGCTTGCCTGGTTCATCCTCCGGCCGACATTGACGAGTGCCCCTTCGCTGACGGCGAATATCGTTGCGCAGGGCTATGTCGTGCCGCCCAACGGGTACAGCGTTTCTTTTCCGGCGTTCGCAGTTAACAAAAGAGGTGTAGGCGTAATCGGCATGAGCATCACCAACCCAGACCCGAACGTGGCCGGTGGTTTCCCGAGCGCCAGCTTGATCCGGTTCTCGGGATTCCCCAGGGGAAACATCATCGTCACCGGCCAGGGCGCGACTTCGGATGACGGATTTACCGGGTGTCGCGAGCCCGGTCCGGGCGGAGTCGGCCGATGGGGCGATTATGGCGCGGCTACTGTCGATGCCGCCACTGGATTCTTTTACTTCGGCAACGAGTATATTCCGGATCCGACGGAATTTCCGCCCGGCTCTTTCACAAATTGGGGAACGTTCATTACCCGAGTGCATTGAGCCCGTCGGGGCTCTAGGGCGGGAAGGTCTGCAATCGGCGCTCTGCAGCCGATGGCTGACGACGCGGCGTATGGGTGAAGATGCACCTAAACCGACCATCCCATTGAGCCGGGGAGCGACCCAGAAGGGTGGACAAGGGACTTTGGCCCCCTTGGGTCGGTGTTGGCTCACAAGAGTGTTTCGATGACGGACCCTGATCTGGCGCCCCTAATGGCCGGACCCGCGACCACGGCTGCTCGAGGCCGAGCCAACATAGGATCACTATTGCTGCGCCCGCTTGCCGCGCCGCCGACCGGCACCAAAGCCGGGCTTAAGTGTAAATCAGCAACCAAGTGGGAACCTACACGGACCTGAAACAAGGCTTTGATTCGTCGGCGCTATTTGCCTGGGGGGCGGGGTCCCAATCGGCGCCGATCGGGACCCCTCCCCAGAGGTAAATCTGCGCGACAGCTCAATATCTTGCGGCAGTTTATGGGTGGGGTCCCGCCTCGGTGCTGAAACACATGCAGGCCCTCAACGTTCCCTCGGCACCTCGTTGCCTGGTCATGCGGTCCAGATTGGATCGCGCGCGTCACCGAGAAGTCCAAGTCGTGAATAGGCCGCGTTCATTGAACGCGAGAGTTCGGCCTCGGGTCCAGCCTGAGAAGACCTGCCACAGCGAAGGCACTGCCGGTCTACCTTCAAGAGCCGACCTACTTGCGGACGGCGGCACCGCCAGTCAGTGCCGCTAGCTGACCTTGACGATGCCATGCCTCGCCCTATACCTCATCCGAAGTGCCTCTCAAGGCGGTCTGCTCTTCGACGGGCTCAAGGGCGATCTCGGCGGACCTCTTGGCGATTGGCGGATCGCGCAGACGCAATCTGGACAGAATGCCGCGCTGGGGTTGTAATGGCTCCTAAACCGGTTTGGCCCCGAGATGAAAACCAAACCGCCTTTACCCTAACTCAGTTGGGGTTATCGAAGAGTAAACGCCTACTCTCGCAGGCTTGGTTTCGGCACAGATCTTGCCCAGGTAAAGGCCGGGGGGCGCAGGTGCCGGCTGCTCAAGCCTCGTAGGGGTTCCCCTTCTCCCCCGTCAGGCTTTGGAGCGCCGCCCTGTGCTATCTCTCACCGCTCGGTGCCGCTCGACCAGTTCATCAAGGCGGTAAGCGACCCTACATCGGCGCGGGCTCGCCGTTCGGCCTGGGCGGCGGGAACGGCTCTAACGGTGCGGCTGCCCACCGATCAGGCTTCGCTAGCTGTCATTTCCAAGAAGGTTGTTCAGTCGATCAGGCAAGGGTTCCTCCTTGAGCGAGTGTGGCCGTAGCGGCGGGCCGCCGCAAGGACGCTGCGCGCCGGCTGCCGCCGGTCGCCGTTGGCGATCCTTGCCCCGACCCGTCGCTACGATCGTTGGTGGACGCAGGTCGGGACGAAGCAACGGTCCCTTCGAT
>Ga0310914_10002144_pt1 | contig 13178 bp, 8 predicted proteins | sample GREbulkMGAN108_FD_203450 | JGI IMG/M metagenome (GOLD analysis project Ga0310914, IMG submission 203450) | Lab enrichment of tropical soil microbial communities from Luquillo Experimental Forest, Puerto Rico - GRE.bulkMG.AN108 | ecosystem: Environmental > Terrestrial > Soil > Tropical forest >... | reverse complement strand
TCCGCCTGCCACATCTCGAGCTGGTTGATCGCGGTCGCGGGTATGTAGTTGGCACCGAGGATCCAGGGCTGTCGCGCATACCAGTCACTGGCTTGCTGCTCGCTCCAGCGCTCCCGCGCACTCGCTATCTGCGGGGTCACGCCCGCGAGGAGGAGCAGACCGAGTACTGCGCAAGCGTGGCGCACGGGCGTCATCAGTTAGTCTGCCGAGAAACGCAAGGTCGTGGTGGAGCGGTAGGTCACACCGGCTTTGAGAACGTACGACGGAAAGTTCGCATGGTTGACGGAGTCCGGGAAATGCTGCGTTTCGAGCGTGAAGCCGCCATGCTGCCGGTACACCACGCCTTTCTTTCCGTGCAGGGTGCCGTCGAGAAAGTTGCCGCTGTAGAACTGCACACCGGGCTCGGTGCTCCACACCTCCATGACGCGCCCCGAAGTCGGCTCGCGCACTCGCGCGACGAGGGTGAGACCCTTGCCCCCATCGGTTACCACATAGTTGTGATCGTAACCGATCGGATTGCCTCCAACCTGACGGATGTGTGCGCCAATGGCAGTGGGATGCAGGAAGTCCATCGGCGTACCGGCAACCGGCGTCATCTCGCCCGTCGGAATGAGCGTCGCGTCAACGGGGGTGTAGCGCCCGGCATTGATCAGCAGCTCGTGCCCGAGGATATCGCCATGCTCCGGTCCGGCGAGGTTGAAGTAGCTGTGGTTGGTGAGGTTCACGGGAGTATCGCGGTCGCTCGTCGCGAGATAGTCGAGGCGCAACTCGTTGGCATCGGTGAGCCTGTAAGTGACTGCGACGCGGCAGTTGCCCGGGTAGCCCTCCTCGCCGTCGCGACTTACATAGGTGAACTTGATCGCAGGTTCGGTGCCTGGGACTACCTCACCGGTCCAGACGACCTTGTCGAAGCCCCTCACACCACCGTGCAGGTGGTTGGGCCCATCGTTGGTTGCCAGTTGATACCTCCGGCCGTTCAAAGTGAAGCGGCCTCCTGCAATGCGGTTGGCCACGCGGCCGACGGTCGCACCAAAGTAAGGATCCCTGGGATTCAGATAACCCTGCAGGCTGTCGAACCCGAGCACGATGTCATCGAGTTTCCCCGCACGGTTCGGCGTATCGAGGGCGATGAGCGTCGCACCATAGGTCATGATCCTGGCGGTCATGCCCTTGCGGTTCTTGAGCGTAAACACCTCGACGTCATCGCCGCGGGCCTTGCCGAAGTACGACTGGCCAATGCCCGGAGTCGCGGCCGTCAGAACGCCGCCTCCGCTCACCAACAAACCAACCGCCAGGAGACCGATATGCCCGATTGCGTCGATGCTCAGCTCCTCGATGCAGAGCGGCGTTTGCGCCCCCTCGATCGGAGGACGGCGCGGCGCAGGCGGTCGGCTGCCTCCTCGGGGGTGAGGTCCCGCTGACCCTCGGCCAACATCTCGTAGCCCACCATGAACTTCCTGACCGTGGCGGAGCGAAGGAGTGGCGGAAACACGTGAGCATGCAATTGCCACTCGGGACCCGCGCCGCCCGGTGCGCCATGCCATCCAAAGGAGTAAGGAAAGGGAGCCGAGAAGAGCGCATCGTACCCCACGAGCGTTCGCTTCAGAGTCGCGGCAAGGTCATCGCGTTCAGCGGCTGTGAGCTCCGGCAGCGTACGCCGCGCCTGCCGCGGCAGGAGCAGCGTCTCGTACGGCCACAGCGCCCACCAGGGCACGACGATCAGCCAGTGATCGCTCTCGAGGATGACCCGCTCGCGGACCTTGCTTTCCTCCCGGGCATAACGCAGCAGGAGCGGCTCGCCGGATTGTTCCCAGTGGGACCGCTGCCGCGTCCACTCCTTCTCGATCTCGGTCGGGATGAAATCGCTCGCCCACACCTGGCCGTGCGGGTGGGGGTTGGATGCCCCCATGGACGCACCCTTGTTCTCGAACACCTGCACGAAGCGCCATGTGCGGCTCAATTCCTCGATCTGAGCGCACCACAACTCAACCACCGCGCGGATCTCCGGCACCGACACCTCCGCGAGTGTCAGGTCATGCCGCGGAGAGAAGCACAGCACGCGGCAGACTCCGCTCTGCATGCTCGCGCGGAACAGCGGATCGCCACGAACTCCGCAATCGCCCGACGCGGTCTCCGGGAGGAAGGCGGGGAAGTCGTTGGTGAAGGCGTAAGTCGAGGTATACGGTGCGTTGCGTGCGCCGCCGGCCCGGGAGTTTCCCGGGCAGAGATAGCAGCCGGGATCGTAGGAGTTGACGGGCGACTGTGCGGCGGCAGGCACTTCCACTGCTCCTTGCCAGGGCCGCTCGGTCCGCTGTGGTGAGACGAACACCCACTCGCCGGTGAGCGGATTGAAGCGGCGGTGCGGCGTCTTCACCGGTGCACCATGCCCGCCCCCGCGGCAGGTCGGGAAACGAACAGCGTGGGCGTCACCGCAAACTGCTGCGAATACTGCGCACAGATGCGCCCGGTGATCGAGGTGACGGCCGCGGTTCGCACCAGCAGCACCGCACAGCCGCCGAAACCTCCCCCGGTCATGCGCGCGCCGAAGACACCGCCCTCTTCCCCGGTTGCGCGTGCGATCTCGACGATGGCGTCGAGCTCGGGCGCGCTCACCTCGAAATCGTACCTGAGCGAGTCGTGGCTCAGGTACATGAGCCGTCCCGCCTCGCTCCAGCGGCGCGCCGCGATGGCCGCGGCGGCCTGCTGCGTCCGGTCGATCTCGGTGACCACGTGCCGTACGCGCTTGAGGCTCTGCGCATCGAGCTGGTGCGCGGCACTTGCGAGGTCGCCGGCGCCGAGCGCGCGCAGTGATGGCAGCTGCAGCTTCTGCGCCGCAGACTCGCATTGACGGCGCCGCAGCGGGTACTCGCTGTGGGCGAGCGAGTGTTTGACGTTCGTGCCGGCGATGAGAACCGCGACCTCGGGATCGCTGAACTCGATCTCCTGAGCGAGGTGCGACCGACAGTCGAGCAGCGTCAGATGGTCGCGGCGCGCCAGCGTCACGACGAACGGGTCCATGATGCCGCAGGGAACGCCCGCAAAACGCTGTTCCGCCTCCTGACACAGGCGCACCTTTTCGAGCGGCTCGAGCCGCTGTTGCGCAACAGCCTCGAGCAACGTCGCGGTCGCCACCTCGAGCGCCGCGCTGCTCGAGAGACCGCCGCCGAGCGGTACGGTTGAATCAACGAGAAGGTCGAGGCCAATGAGCGCTACATTGCGCTCGATGAATCCCGCGATCACCCCGCGCGGATAGTTGCTCCAGTGGCCGTGCGTCGTGCGCTCCACAGGCTGCGAGAGCTCGACCGTCGCCGGCCCTGCGATCGCAGTGCTGCGCAGGCGGATCTGCCGGCTGCCGTTGGGCGCGGCCGCCAGCAGCACCTCGCGCTCGATCGCCATCGGCAGCACGAATCCCTGGTTGTAATCGGTGTGCTCGCCAATGAGATTCACCCGCCCCGGCGCCCGCGCGATCCACGCTGGCAAGTGCCCGTAGTGGCGTGCGAAGTCGGCGCGCAGCGTTGCGAGCTCGCTCATCAGCGCTCCCTCACCGGAAGATGAGATTGAGAGCCAGGGTCGCCGCGAGCACGATAGCTCCCACCCACACCGGACGGGCATGCCAGGTGCCGACAGGCTCGGTCGGACGCGGGGTGAGGGAATACACGAGACCCTTCAGCTCCGCATGGCTCCGGGTGGGTCGCGTCGCGAGAGAGATACCGATGGTGAGCAGGAAGCACGCCGCAAAGGCCGCGATCGCCATGTAGAAGTTCTGTCCCATCTCGCTGCGGAACGACAGTTGCGGCGTCAGCCACCCCCCTTTCAGTCCGGGATGCGATCCGGCGGAGAGCGACAGTCCATGGAAGACAGCCGCAGCCACGGTGCCGCACAGCAGGCCCCAGAAGGCGCCGTGACCCGTGGCGCGCTTCCAGAACATGCCGAGCAGAAAAGTCGCCAGCAACGGCGCATTGACGAAGCCGAATACCAACTGCAGCAGATCCATGATGTTGTTGAAGCGGCGGGCCGCATACGCCGCCGCGACACTCGCGCCGACGCCGAAGACGGTCGCGAGCCGACCGACCTTCAGGTAGTGACTGTCCGGGCGATTGCGCGCGAGGTGCGTCTGGTAGATGTCCCAGGTCCACACCGTGTTGAAGGCGGTGACGTTGCCGGCCATGCCCGACATGAAGGAAGCGAGCAGCGCCGTGAGTCCGACCCCGAGGAGCCCGTTGGGCAGGAACTTGCCGAGCAGTATCGGAGTCGTCAGGTTGTAGTCCGGACTGCCATCGCCGGTCTGAGGCAACGGCATTGCCCCCGTGTGATCGAGGGCAATGCCGATCATGCCGGGCAGGATCACGAGCGCCGGGAAGAGCATTTTCGGTACCGCGGCAATGAGCGGTGTGAGACGTGCGGCATGGATCGAGCGCGCCGCCAGCGCACGCTGCACGACGAGGAAGTCGGTGCACCAGTAGCCGAAGGACAGCACGAAGCCGAGCCCCATGGCGAGACCGAACCATTCGACACCCATCGGATTGTCGTTCGCGCTCGCGAGGTGACTCCAGCTTTGTGTCCAGGTGCCCGGCGCGTAACTGTGGGAGGTGGCCACGGCATTGAGCTGCGCACCGAGCGCTGCCCAGCCGCCAATGGCATGCAGGGCGATGATGACGAGCGGCGCGAAGCCGGCGATGATGAGAAAGAACTGCAGCACCTCGTTGTAGATTGCGGAAGTGAGTCCGCCCAACAGGATGTACACGAGTACGATGCCCGCCGCGAGCGCGATGCACAGGTTGTAATCCCAGCCGAGGAGCAGCTTCATCAGGCTGGCCAGTACGTGCATGGAAATGCCGGAGGAGAAGATGGTCATTACCGCGAACGTCACGGCATTCAGCGTGCGCGTCTTCTCGTCGAAGCGCAGCCGCAGGTACTCCGGCACCGAGCGCGCCCTGGAGCCGTAGTAGAAGGGCATCATGAAGACACCCAGAAAGACCATCGCGGGAATCGCGCCGATCCAGTAGAAATGACTCGTCATCAGGCCGTACTTGGCGCCGCTCGCCCCCATGCCGATGACTTCCTGGGCGCCGAGATTCGCGGACAGAAAGGCCAGTCCCGCCGCCCACGCGGGGATGGAGCGCCCGGAGAGCAGGAAATCGGCGCTGCCCCTGACACGGCGCCGGAAGTAGCCCCCGATGACGATGACGAAGGCCACGTAGACGCCGAGGATTGCGTAGTCAGTAGGCGAGAGATGAATGCGCATGGTGCGGCGGCGGGCCCGCGGCGCATCAGTGCTGCTGCGACGGACTCTGCGGTCCCGGCCCCGGGCTGACGGTCAGCAGAACGACTCCGTGCGCCGGGATCCTGACCGTCAGTGTCTCGGGCAGTGTGCCGAGCTCCTTGTTGTTCCAGACATCGTGCCCATGAACGCGTCCCTGGAGTCCCAGCTCGCCGAGTGGAACTTCCGCTTCCGTATCTCTCGCCCGGTCCGAGCGGTTGAAGAAGCCGACGGCTTTCGAGCCACCGGCGAGCGGCTTCACCCACACTTCCAGCGCACCCTTGACCCATACACGCTCGCCCTGGATGCCGCGAGAGTCCTGATCGATGGCGATGACCGCAGGATTCGTCAGCAGGGCGACGGTCGCCGGCGTCATGGTAGCGAGATCGTTGCCGGCAAGGAGTGGTGCCGCGAGCAGAGCCCAAAGACTCATGTGCGTCCGATATTCCTCCTCGTTCATGCCGCCATTGCCGACCTCGAGCATATCGGGATCGTTCCAGTGTCCCGGGCCGGCATAGCGCTCGATATCGATCTGACCAAAGCCGATGGCCGCCATGCTGAGGTAGCTGTCGGAAATGTCCTCGGTCGTACGCCAGAGGTTGCCGCCCACCGAGGCGCCCCACTTCCACACATCGTCCTTGCCGTACTGACACAGGCTGTAAACGATGGGCCGGCCCGTCTTGAGGAGCGCCGCGTGCATCCGCTCATACGCTTCGACCATCATCTGATGAGCCGCGGCGGGAGTTGCCGCCTTGGCCATCAGGACGCGCAAGCCGCATAGATCATATTTCAGGTAGTCGATCCCCCACGCAGCGTAGGTCCGGGCATCCTGCTCCTCGTGACCGTAGCTGCCCTCGTACCCGGCGCACGTCTTCGGACCGGGAGAGGAATAGATCCCGAGCTTCAGCCCCTTGGCGTGCACGTAGTCCGCGAGCGCCTTCATGTCGGGAAACCTCGCGTTGGGGTGAATGACGCCTTGCGCGTCGCGCTCACCTTCCCAGGTATCGTCGATATTGACGTAAACATAGCCGACGGAGCTCATGCCGCTCCGTACCATGGCGTCCGCCTGGGCGCGAATTACTGCATCGCTCACCTTCCCGGCAAAGTGGTTCCAGCTGTTCCAACCCATGGGCGGCGTTACCGCAACAGGCTCCGCGGATGCCGCGCTCGCGAGCAGCGCGCTCGCCAGGATGATCGATGCACTTCTCATGATAGGGTCCTAGTGCGACATGGCGGGCGCCGCTAACGCGCTGCGCAGCGGCCGCCGCGCATAAACGCCGTAGGCCAGGATCACTGCGTAGCACAGCGCCGGCAGGATCAGCGCGAAATGCAGCCCGCCACGGTCGGCGATTGCCCCGGTGAGCGGCGGGATGACCGCACCCCCGACGATGGCGACGCCGATCACTCCGGCGCCTTCCGCCGCGCGCTTGCCGAGACCCTCGCTCGCCAGACTGAAGATGGTCGGGAACATGATGGAATTCATCAATCCGACCGCGAGCAGCGTCCATCCGGAGACTGCGCCCACGCTGTTGGCGGAGATCAGGATCAGCGTGATGGCGCCGCTGGCGACAAAGGCAAGCACTTTTCCCGGGGCAAACATGCGCAGCACTCCGGATCCTATGAAGCGGCCGACCAGCGCGCCACCCCAGTAGTAAGGTACGTGCTTGCCCGCCTCCTGCGCACCGAGGGCAAGCGTCGAGGGCTGCATGAGGTAATTCACCAGCAGTGAGCCTATCGCGACTTCCGCGCCGACATACAGGAAGATGCACAGCGCACCGAGCGCGAAGCGCGGTTGCCTGAGCAGCCCGAAGGCGTGGAACATGGTGCCGCTCGTATCGTGCTGGTCCCTGAGCCGATTGCGGTGCAGCCAGACTGCCACAGCGACAATGAACAGGATGGCCGCAAGGCCCAGATAGGTCGTGACGATGGTGTGCGTCTCGGCTTTGCGAAACGCGATCAGGGCGGCACCGCTGAGGGTCTTGGGATCGACCGTCGCCAGGCTCCCGAGGATCAGGATCGAGCCCACGTAAGGAAACACCGTGGTCCCGAGTGAGTTGAAGGCCTGCGCAAAAGTGAGTCGGCTATGTGCCGTGGCCGGGTCCCCGAGCATGGAGATGAGCGGATTGGAGACGACCTGGACTATGGTGATGCCGGAGGCCAGCACGAACAGCGCGCCGAGAAACAACGCGAACGAGCCGGCCGAGGAAGCTGGCACGAACAGCAGGCAGCCGACCATCATCGTGAGCAGCCCGATCGTCGCAGTGCGCATATAGCCGACGTGCCGCACGATCTGCGCGCCGGGGAGCGAGATGAGGAAGTAGGCTGCGAAGAACGAGGTTTGAACCAGCATCACCTCGGCGTACGAGAGCGTGAACAACCCCTTCAGCTTCGGGATAATCACGTCGTTCAGGCTCGTGATCCCGCCGAATATGAAGAAGAGTGCGAAAACGAACAGGCGCAGCTCCCGCACGTTCGACCAGGGCGCGGGGCCCCCAGGAAATCGCGCACCTTGCTGAGAGGAACTATCCTCAATCTGCGTTAAGCGCGATTTCCTGGGGTCGCTCGCCTGGGGATCGGCTCTCTCGATGTTTCCGCTCATGAAGTCACATCCTCGGGCTTTGGGCACTGATCGGCACTGGCAAGGGCAGCGTCCGCGGGATACATCGCCATGAGTTTACGCATGACGCCGTTGGTCCAGCCAAAGCCGTCCTGCCGGGGATATTCGCCACCGCCGCCCTCGCGGTGGGTGGCGATCACGTCGTACTTCTCGACCAGCTTGCCGCTGCGCCGGTAGACACCCTCGACGTTCAACATCCAGCGACAGGCAACACTCTCGGCGAGCCGCGTCTCGCTGTAGCGTCTGAAGCCTGAAACCGCGATCCACTGCAGCGGCGCCCAGCCATTGGGCGCATCCCACTGCTGCCCGGTCTCGAGCGTGGTCGTCACGATGCCGCCTGCTTTCAGGAGCTCGGACTTCACCACGGTGGCGACGGACCTCGCCTGCCGTGCGGAGGCTACCGCGAGGAACAACGGATAGAGCGCAGCGGCCGACAGGTGCGGCACGCGGGCTTGCGCTCGTCGCTGATAGTCGAGATAGGCGCCGCTCCCCTCGTCCCACAGGTACCGATCGATGGCCGTCTGCCGTTGCGTGGCACGCCGGGCGAACTCCCGGGCGCAATCGTCGTCGCCCGCGCGCTCGCAGCCCGCATGAATCGCCTGCTCCAGGCCGAAGAGCAGGCTGTTGAGATCGACGGGAACGATGTCAGTGGTATCGATGCTCGCGAGCGTGTGCGAGTCTGCGAGCCAACGGGAGCTGAAATCCCAGCCGCTCTCCGCGCCCGCACGCATCTCGCGGTACAGGCGCCGCGCAGGGCGGCCGCTCTTGCGGGCGAGCTCGATATCCTCGCGATACGACTCATCGCGGGGGGTGTCGCGATCGTCCCAGTAGCGGTTGAGGATCGACCCATCGGGCATGCCGACGACACGCGCATGCGTTCCACCGCGGTGAACGTCCGCGGCGCCGCGCATCCAGAACGCATACTCTTGCCGCAGTTGCGGCAGAAAATGCGCGTAGGCCGCAGCGGGGTCCGCGCCACCGAGCAATCCGACCATAAGGAAAAAGAACGGTGGCTGCGAGCGGCTCAGATAATAGGTGCGCGTGCCGTTCGGTATGTGGCCGTAGATGTCGATGAGGAAGGCGAAGTTCTGCACCATGCTCCGCGCCAGGTCCTCCCGGCCGCTCTCGATCAGTCCGAGCATCGTGAAGTAGGAGTCCCAGTAGTAGATCTCGCGAAACCGTCCGCCTGGAACGACGTACGGCTCCGGCAGCGCCAGGAGCGACGACCAGCGCGGCGGAGTGACGCTGGTGCGCGTCAGTTGTGTCCATAGCGCATCGATGTGCGCCGTAATGTCCGGCGTGGCGCTCGCAGCCGGGATGGTGGCGGCTTCGGCGGGAAGCACGAAGTGCGCCTCGACGAAGGCGCGCAGTGCCGCTGCGGAATCCGGGCGCTGTGCGCGGTACTGCGCGAGAATCTCCCGGGGCGCCGCCTGCGGAACCGCATCCGGGAACAACTTGCTGTCGGAGTAAATACCCGCGGTCTGCACGGCGGTGAATAACCCGTCGAACAGCTCCTGTGGCGGGCTGGGAAAGGCGCGTGGCGGCGTCGCAGCCTGCGGCTGTGCTGCGGCAGCCACGCCGCCGCTGAGAACCAATGCCAGCGCGGAAGCGATAGTTGCTCGCGCGACCCTCACCATGCGGTCCCCATGGACGGAGTATAGCGAGACTGGCCGGCGTCGCGGCGCGGGTTGCTCACTGCGGCACGCGGGTCAGTCGCACGACCCCCGTGGCATTGCGCTCGATGCGGATATCCATGCGTTGGCCACGGAAGGAGAGGTTGTGCAGTGTCAGGGACTTCCACCGGGCCGGCAGTACCGGTGCGTACGCTTCCATCAGCCCGGCCTCGCGGATGCGCAGTCCGCTGAAGCCGTAGAGCAGGCTCTGCAGATAACCGCCCGAGCCGGTGATGAAATAGCCGGCATTGTTGCTCGCCGTTTCGGTGCGCACGTTGAAGGGTGGCTTGAGCGAGCCGCCCGTGAAGTTGGTGGCAAACCAGGCGGCGGCATCGGCATCACTGCCAACGGTCGCCGCGGCGATCGATCGGGGTGCGATGCCCATCGGCGCCGCACCGACCCGTTCCGCGGCATTGGGGCGGATGCCGAACTCGTAGTCACTGCGCCGCATCTGCGCACTCATCTGCAGATCGAGCGAGGGCAGGAACAGGAGTGCGAGCGGACCGCCGCCGAAGTCCTCGCTTGGGCCAATGACTGCGGGATCGAACGGCAGGTGGTGCAGACCGCCGGGGGCGACCGGGATGTAGAGGGCGTCCGCGATTCGCTCCCAGCGGGGATCGGACCGCTCGCCGAGCTCGCGCGCAGCCGCGGTGGCGATCCGCAGCGCCCGGGCGGCCGATACATTCGTGAACGTGTCGTTCGGAATGTCGTTATGCGATTCGGCGACCGAGGTGACGTGCAGGATCTCGTAGCGCCGCGCGGCCGCATTATAAGTCGCGCGACTTACCCAGAAGCGTGCCACCTCGCGGATCACCGGCCAGCCTGATGCGCGCAGCCACGCGCGATCGCGCGTAGCGAGGTAGTACTGCCCCTGCGCGATGGCAATGTCGGCATTCACGTGAATTTCGGTATCCGCCAGTACCACGGCCGAGTGCGGAGTCTGCTCGCTGCCGTTCTCCGGATCCGACTCCCACGGGAACATGGCGCCCTCGAAGCCGTGCGCCCGTGCCCGCTGTCTCGCGGCTTCCAGGGTACGCGTGCGGAAGGCGAGCAGCGACCTCGCGCGCTCCGGATGCAGCAGCAGCAACGCCGGCATGATCCAGGTGTCGCTGTCCCAGAAAACGTGATTGGCGTAACCGGGCGTGAGCGCGCACGCTCCAATCGCCCAGGCGGTATCCGGCGTCGAGCTCGAGAGCAGGAAATACAGCTCCGAGTGCACCGCCTGCTGTGCCTGCGCGTCACCCTCGATCAGAACGTCTGCCTGCCAGAGCGCATCCCACGCGGCGCGATGCTGCTGCAACAGCTGATCGAAGCCGCCGTCGCGCGCCTCGCGGGCGAGCCGCAGATCATCCGCCGCACCGCCTCCCCAGCCCTCGCGTGAGACGGCGGCGAACCGGGTGAAGACGTAGCTGCGGCCCCGCTCGACCTTCATGCTGACATCGAGCGCGAGCCGATGGCGATCGCGGCGCAGGCTTACCCGCTCCGGCGACAGATCTTGCGGCAGCGCGACGGTGGCGGCCATGGCCATGCCGAGCCCCTGCTCCACCTTGCCCTCGAGCCACAGCGACAGTGAGCCGGCCTCGCCCTCGCTCGAGCGCACCTCGGTGTAACCGGGGTACCAGACCGCCGCGCGATCGGCCGTGGCGGGTGGCTGTGGCTCGAGCGACAGACCCTGTGCGGCAACCGCCTCCTCCATCTCCGGGCCGCTCAGTTGCGCGAGCGGAAATCGCGGCGCGTACTCGGACCACAGCAGCAGCGCGAACGACAGTTGCACGGTGCCGTCGTAGTCGGGCGTCACTTTGAGGCGTGTGGCAGCGAGGTGCGGCGATGCCTGACTCACGAGCGTCGTGACTTCGATCGCAGTCGTCCGGCCGCGATCGAGATACCGATAGCTCGTCGTCAGGGTGGCCGCGCGCAGGTCGAGCGTCTGGTGGTAATCGCTGAAACGACGTTCGCTGAGGGCTGCACGGTTGAGCCAGCCGTGACCCTCTCCGGCTGCGCCCGGGTTGAAATCGATCTCGCTCCACGCCGGGATGGCGGCCGGGCGCGACATGTCCCCCGAGGTGTAGTCCATAAAAGCGACAAGATAGGCGCGCGTCGCTTCGGTGCCGCGTGGTGCAGTGAGCGTCGATACAAACCCATTACCCAGATACCCTGGAAAATATGCCGGCAGGTCATGGAAGGAGGCGCTCAGCTCAAAGCTCGCATCGCTCGCAGCGCTGGTGGCGGTGGCAGCGCCGGCCGCGATGACAAGGAGAAGGAGCGCGCGCGCAAGAGCGCACGGGCGGCTGTACGCGTGCTGCGGCCCGAGCCGGATCTCGTGCTCACTCATTGAAGGCCTCCCGCTGCGCGCGCGGCGCTGATGCCCGCGCGGAATGCCAGGCGGGCACCGGAATCCGAGTCCGCCGCAACGACGGCGGGCCGCACCGCGAGATACGCAGTGCTCCAGAGCTGCGCGGCGTCGGACTCATCGACGTCCGCGGCGGCAGCGCCGAACGGTACCACCTGATAGTGTCCCGCGGCATACGCCCACGACCACAGCTCGGAATTGCTCAGCGAACGCGTGGCATCGATCGCCGACCACAGCGTGCGCTGCGCGGCGATGAGGCGCGCGTGTACCGCCGCGGGCAGGTCGTGGCGCTCGAGCTGGCGCGCGAGGCCCGCGGCGAACAGCGCCTGCTGCCACGACCATACGACGGTGCCGTGATAGGCGTTGCGGCTGAAGCTCGCCTGCAGCGAGGGTGCGCTGAATGCCGGATTGGCGACTACCATCCCGACCCCGGTCATGAGACCGGCCGGGAAGGCCCGCATCAGCACCGTGACCGCGTCATCGACACGCTGCGCGTCGAGGTCATCGAACAGCAGTGCGAACCCCTCATCCGAATTCATGACCGGTATCGGGCTGCCGGCGGCATCGAGTGCGAGCGCGTGAAAGCGCAGGTCGTCCGTGCCGAGCGCGGCGAGCGCCGGCTGCGCGGCAATGCCTTGCGATGCGGAGTAGGCACGGACCGCCTCCGCGGCCGCCGTGTGCGACAGGCGCACCGTGAACAGTTGCGGCGCCTGCGCGCGCCATACCTGCGCAAGCTGCGAGGCGCGTGCGAGGAGCGCCTCATCTTCCGCCGTCAGGTAGGGCGCCAACAGGCCGCTGTCGCGCAGCTCCACGACCGCGGCGAGCGCGGCCGGCACCAGCACCGCGTTGACGTCGTACGGATAGCGACCGCCTCCCAGTCCGCTCTCGCTGTCGCGCCAGTTGCCGACCGAAAAGCCGCTCTTCAGTCCGATGAGATGCGACGCCACCGGGTCAGTGGCAAAGCCGCTTGCGCTCTGCAGTACGAACCGCAGGTTCGCGAGGAGCGCTGCGCCGCGCGACCGGCCGGGCCCGGAGGGTCCACCGGCGGCTGCGGCGAGGAAGGCCGCGGCACGCGGGCGTGCGCGCTCATCGTGAACCAGCCAGGCGCTCGCGACCGGCGCTAACAGATAGTTGCCATCGATCATCTTGTAGTCGAGCACCGGGGCTGCCGAGCGCGAGCCATCGCGCTCGAGGTGATCCAGCACGGCGCGCTCGCCGATGTCCTCTTCGTGCGCGACCTCTCCCCGCGCCGACAGCCGCTCGAGCACCGACCCGAGC
>Ga0310914_10002138_pt1 | contig 13184 bp, 8 predicted proteins | sample GREbulkMGAN108_FD_203450 | JGI IMG/M metagenome (GOLD analysis project Ga0310914, IMG submission 203450) | Lab enrichment of tropical soil microbial communities from Luquillo Experimental Forest, Puerto Rico - GRE.bulkMG.AN108 | ecosystem: Environmental > Terrestrial > Soil > Tropical forest >... | reverse complement strand
AAAACGTTGACGGCGGGGAAACGACGCACGAATCAAGGCGCTGTTTCTGTTGTGAAACCGCGCCAGAGTTTTGCGTTTTCGCGCCAAATTGAAAGAGCGGCGGCATGCGCCGCGGCAGGAGTAGCCTTTATTCGATCACCTCGTCGGCTAGCGCCAGCAACTTTGCCGGCATCTCCAAACGAAAAGTGATGAACTCGCGCCGCTGCATATGGTCTCACAAAGTCCGCATCGGCTAACAATCAGAACCTGCCACATCGCTGGGAAGATGAGATGTCCGCAACGTGGTTCCGTCCAGTCAGTTACCAGCGACCACTCCACTGTAGAGCGGACCGACCAGCTCTATGGTTTCGCCATTGAAGCGAGTCATCTGCATATGCTTTACAGGGAAATAGTCGGTTGGGCCGGTATTGATCCTGATGCCGGGAAGTAGCAGGCCTAATTCAAGTTCCTTGATGCTGGCCGCCTGCCGCATAACGTTTTCGCGTGTGAGATCGTCGCCGCACTGCCTCAAAACCTGGACCATCGTTTGAGCGACGAGATATCCATAGGCCGTGAATGTATCGATGCGGTTACCTTCAGGATAATATGCGGCCATAAAGGCCTCCCATTCCTTGACTGCCGGATCGTCGTTCCAAAGCGGGCTAGAGGGATCTTTGAGATAGCCCGCCGACAGGATGCCCTTCGCAATCTCCATGCCGGCAGGTTTCATGACCGCGCCGACTGAATTCGATATGCTCGCAAGCAGTCTGATCGGCTTCCAATCCAGTTCAGCCATCTTGCGTATGGCCTGGACGGCGGCCTTCGGCGAAGCTGCCAAGAAGACAACGTCGGCACCGGAATTCTTGAGGGTAACGACCTGTGAATCGACCGTCGGATCGGTGATTTCGTAAGGGACTTCGGCAACGACCTGCATCTTGCCTTCAAGCCCATCCTTGAGGCCCGCCAGGTATTCCTTGCCCACATCTACGTTTATATAAAGGACGCCGATTTTGGTGCCCGGGTGGTTCTTCAGCAAATATTGCGCGTAGATGCGCCCCTCGTTCTCGGCCGTCGGTTGCCATCCCATCGTCCAAGGGAAATTCTTCGGATCGCCGAATCTCTTGTTGGGGGCTGCAACAAAGAGCTGGGACACCTTCCTGTCATTGAGATATTTCTCGATAGCAATATTCATCGACCCGCCCAGGCTCTGAAAAATCAAAAGGACCTCGTCGCCCTCAACGAGCTTGCGCGCCTGTTCGACCGTTTTCGCGGGATTGGAGCCATCGTCATAGCTGACGAACTTGATCTTGCGTCCGTTGATGCCGCCCTCCGCATTGATCTTGTTGAAGTATGCGGCTTCGGTCTTTCCGATGACGCTGTACGACGAGATCGCACCACTGTACGGCATGGTGTTGCCGATCTTTATTTCAGTGTCGCTGGCGCCCGGATCGTACTTTTTTTGAGCAAACGAGGGGCTTACCGCGATGGTCGCGAGTCCGAGAACACTCAGGATCAGTAGCCGCAGGCCACCCATAGTTCCCTCCCGGCAAGAAGCATGGTGCGCCGTTATTCGTCGCACTAAGAACTAGAGTAATTCCGACTACCCTATCGCGAGTTGAAGGTGAGAACATCTGAAATCGAGATTGCGTTCGCCAATTTTTGACTGACCTTTGTCCGCTCAGGCTCATCTGCGCACATTACGACCGACCTACTCCATGCCTGCTGAACATCAAAAGCGGACATTTGGAGCGCGGGCCGGTATGTCAGCTTCGGACCGGCCATGACTGGACGATTTGGCCGTCACATCGCGCCCGAATTTGCGCGTGCGTCCTCCGGTGCCAGGACCACTTTGACCGCAGCAATCTTATGTAACATGATACACAACTTCATCTGATACTTCGCGCTCGTGCGGAAGGTCATACGGGGGAAACGACGATGAGCTCATTACACATGGCGATCGCGCTGAGCATGATTACTTTATCTTCCGCGCCGCTGGTTTGGCCCATCGAGGCCTCGGCGCAAGTGAAGGTTTTGATTTCAGGTGGTTTCTCTGGTGCATACGAACGGCTGCTGCCGGAGTTCGAGCGAACAAGCGGAATCAAGGTCACGACAGGATCCGGTTCGTCACAGGGCGATGGGCCTCAAACGATCAAAGCACAACTCGCGCGGGGCGTGCCGGCAGACGTGGTGATCCTCTCGAGGGAGGGTCTCAGCGAACTGATCGCCGCAAGCCGGATCGCGATCGGGACGGACAAGGATCTTGCCCGAACTGGTCTCGGCGTGGCAGTGCGGGCTCATGGTCAGAAACCCGACGTAAGTACGGTTGAGGCGGTCAAACAAACGCTGCTGCGTGCCAATGTCGTCGCGATACCTGGAAGCACTGGCGGCATTTGGCTTACGACCAACCTGTTTCCCCGACTCGGCATCGCTGAACAGGTCAGGGTGAAGTTGACGGGGCGCGGCACCCAGGCAACCGGCATGGTCGCTGCAGGAGATGCGGACCTTGCCGTCCTGCCAATCAGCGAAATCCTCCACGCATCAGGCGTCGATTTTGCTGGCGCCCTCCCTGCCGAAATCCAGTTCGTCCAGACGTTTTCTGCCGCCGTGGTAGCTGGCTCAACCGAGATCGAAGGGGCCAGGCGATTGATCGAATTCCTCGCCTCCGCTGAAGCATCCGAAGGAATCAGGACCAGCGGATTGGAACCGTTGGCGACCTCAAGATAGCGCGTTCATTTCGAACGTCGGTTCAGCCTTGAATGTCGCGCGCACCGGCATGTCCAAGGGCGGGAGCCGACTTTGGCGCCTGAACATCGCAAGACATCGCGCCGCAGCCAACGGCGCTCGTCGCCAACGGCTCAATCAACGAAGCTCAGCGAGCAAGGCTTTGGCCTTTCGCAGGTCGCGTGTGTCAAATCCTTCCGTGAACCAGTCGTACGTCGGAGCCAGAAGGTCATGTGCCGCTCGCCGCTTGCCCTGATCGCTCAAGAGCCGCGCCAGACTCATGGCCGCGCGCAATTCCCACGACTTTGCCTGTTGTGCCCGCGCGACTGTGAGGGAACGCTCGAAATGCGTTTGCGCTTTCGCCACGTCACGCTGCGGCGACTTGAGCGCGATTTCCCCGGCAACGCGATGAGCCTCGGCCTCGCACCACGTTTCCTTGGTTGCTTGCATCGCCGTCATTGCCTTGCCGATGCAGCGCCAGGCCGCATCGAATTGGCCCGAATCTGCATGGGCGATGGCCAACATGAACTCATGCTCCGGCGTAAATATCGTCGATCCCGCCGACCGCCACAAATCGATACCTGATGTGACCATCTCGACTGCCGAGGCATTCCCCGTGAGGGTCAGGACATAGCCCCGCCGTAACACTCCTTCCGCCCTTCGGAACGCGGCACCCTTCTCCTCTGCCAGGACGACAAGTTCGTCGATACACTCGTTCGCAGCGTCGTAGTTCCCGCAGTAGGTATTGATGAGAATCGGGAAATTCAGCGTAAACATCAAAGTGGCAGCATGTTCGATCTGGCGCGCTTCCAATAGCGCGCAGTCTGCATCCTTGAGCGCGGCCTCGGGATAACCGAGCAGCCACAGATCCATCGACCGAAAAGCCAGGCACGTCACCCGCAGATCCTGGCCAAATCGCGTGATCAATCGCCGGTGCTCGGCGGGGCGGTAAAGGGCGAGCACTTGATTGTAGTGCGCCAGCGCCCCGACGAAGTCCCCCGTAAACGCGAGAGTACTCGCCATGGTGCGGTGTCCCACCATGAGCGGCACCGGCGTTCCTTCCTTCTCGCCAAACGCCAGAAAACGGGCAGCAAGTTCTCGCGCGATGTCACCATTGAAGCTTATGAAATTGACGATCCACTGGCCAAAGAGAGCCGACAGCAGCAATGAAGGGTCGGCGAGGGATTCTCCGAGCCGTTCCGCCTCGTCGATCAGCAATCTCACCTGAGCCACGGCAGCCTTGGTTTCGGGCGCGCCATATCCTTTGACATGCATGAGCGTGTTCAAGAGCGCGACTTGAAAAATGATCTGCTCGCGCCGCAGGTTGGGCGTGCTGGGCAAGGTGGCGATTTGCGCCAGAGCCTGGGTAAGTTGTTCTGCGGCCTCGACCAGCGCCGAGCGCTCCTGCGACCGCTGTCCCGCCTTGCCCCACAGGTGCGCCGATTTCTCGATGAGGTCGGCCTTCGTGTAGTGACGCGCCAGCAGCTCGGGCTGGCTCTCGGCGATTTCCGCAAACTGATTTTCGAGGATTTCGGCGATGCGCGCATGCAGTACGCGCCTCGGCTCCCGCAGCAGCGTACTGTAGGCTGCATCCTGCACCAGCGCATGCTTGAACAGGTAGCTTGCGTGCGGTGGGGTGCCCTCTCGAAACAACAAACCTGCCGCTATGAGCCGGTCGAGGTCGGAGTCCAATTCCGCCTCGGGCTTTCGCACGACCGCAGCCAGCAACATGTGGGGAAATTCCCGGCCGATGGCTGCGCCGACCTGCGCCACCTCTTTCGCCGGGCCGAGGCGGTCGAGCCGCGACATCAGCGAAGCCTGCAGGCTTGCCGAAACCGCGACGCTGGGCGCTGGTTTCCCTTCAACGGCCCGCTGCGCTTCACCTTCGCCTTCCGCATCCAGCACCGCCTTGGTCATCTCCTCGACGAACAGTGGAATTCCGTCGCTGCGCTCGATGATGTCCTGGCGGATGCGCGCCGCCAGCGAACGGTTGCCGACGACTTCCTCGATGAGCGAGCTGACGTCGCGTCCGCTCAGCCGATTGAGGGTCAGCGCAGTTACGTGCGACCGTCCAACCCAGGGCGGGCTGAATTCCGGCCTGAAAGTAACGAGCATCAAGAGCCGGTGGCTTACAGCCAGATCCACCAACCTGGCGAACAATTCAAGGCTGGTGGGATCGGTCCAATGCGCATCTTCGAAAATCAACAGCACAGGACTGATTTGCGTCAGCGCCTCGAGCTGCGCACAGAGAGCCCCAAGCGTCTTCTGACGACGGAGCTGCGGCTCGACCTCGATCGGAGGATAACGTCCATCGTTGGGCAGCGACAGCAACTCGGCAATTACGGACGCATTCTCGGGCGGCGTCGAGCTTTGCGCCAGCAGCGCATCGAGCTTATCCAATTTGGTTTGCGGGCTGTCATCGTCTTCCAGTGCGGCGACGCGCGTCAACTGGCTGATGATCGGATACAGTGCGCTGTCGGTATGCTGGGGCGAACAGACGTAACGCAGGCGGATGTGCGGCTCGCCCGCAAGTTGGTCCAACAGCGCGAAAGCGAGCCGTGATTTGCCGATCCCCGCTTCGCCGGAAAGCAGAACCACCTGACCTTCGCCGCTCTTGGCGCGGGACCACCGCCGAAGCAGCAACTCAAGCTCTTCTTCCCGCCCAACCAAGGGCGTCAGGTCGCCTGCGTGGAGCGCCTCAAAGCGGCTCGCTACCGAGCTAGGCCGTAGTGCCGCCCAGGCGCGCACGCCGCCTTGGATGCCCTTGAGGTCTTTCGTCCCCAGGTCCTCCAGTTCGAACAGATTTCCGAGAAGCTTGCGGGTGCCCTCAGCAATGACCACCATGCTGGGCGGCGCGATCGCTTGCAACCGCGCGGCCAGGTTTGGGGTTTCACCCACAATGCCGCGTTCCTGAGCGCCGCCCGATCCGATCAGATCCCCGACGATCACCACTCCCGTGGCTATGCCGACGCGGATTTGCAGAAGAACCGGGGTCTTGAGAGCGGATACCGCCGCGATCAGTTCCAACCCGGCCCGCACGGCGCGCTCGGGATCGTCCTCGTGAGCCTCGGGATAACCGAAATAAATGAGAGCGCCATCGCCCATGTATTTTGCCACGAAGCCGTCGAAGCGCCGCACCGTGTCAGCGACACACGCCTGGTAGCTTGAAATGATGTCTCGTAGATCCTCAGGGTCCATGCGCGTCGAGAGTTCCGTCGAGCCGACCAGGTCGACGAACATAACCGTGACCTGACGGCGCTCCGCGGCGTCCGAGGGCCACTGCGCGATCGAAGCAACGGAAGGTTCGATTGCAGGCTGCACCGGAGGTGCAGGCTCGCGGATGACGGCAAGGATTTTCCGCCGGTGGCCGAGCGGAATACCGATATCCTTCAGGTCTTGGTCGGTCAGATGGGGGAGTACAGAGACGTCAATTTCATTTTCGGCAAAACGCTGCGCGTATTGCCTGAGACCAAGTCGCTCAAGCCAGTCGGCAATCTCCTGCACATCGCCTCCAGGTTTACAGGCCTTACTCAACGGCGGCAGGATGAATAGCCTATACTCTTTGTGAGGCACATGTAGCCGGTTCGGCCGACCGTAGCGCACGTCCTTGAAGGATCAGCGACAGTCCAAATTTGCCGAAGCTTAGTCCGCCCTGCCCTCAATCTTGCTCTTATCGGGAGCAGCGGTGCTTGCTTCCATTGTCGGTGAGGCGTCGTCTCCAAGTCCCTTGGAGGTCGCGTTCCCGTGTGGGATCAGAAACAGTTGTTGCCGCATTTCGGCGAGACGCGCGCGGCAATATTCGCGATAAAGCAGATCGAATATGGAGGGCATGACCGACCCCCTTTAACAATTGCTGTGAACGCCTCCGCTTACCACGCCGCCTGGCGTACGAGATGTGAACTGGATCACAGTTCGTCTGATCGATTGCAGCACCGCCGAAACGGTCGCGGTGAAAGTATAAGGCAGCACGCCCTGGCGGAGGCGAGCGGAATTGATCCGCATCAATCGCGCGGCCAAGTCTATAAGCTAAGGAAAAATCTGCACATCCTGGCGGTGACGAAAGCAGGGAACCAGCCCGTGATCGAGCCGCGCAATCGCGTTGTTGAAGTCACATGCTTCGGCAGTCCCGACGGGCTGAGGGTAGTCGATGCTCCCCTGCCGACGGCCGGGCGAGGCGAGGTGCGCGTTCGCGTGCTCGCCTCGGGTTTGGAGTACACCGACACGCTGATCCGGCGCCATCTCTATCCTCAAACTGCCTCCCGCCGGCCGCCTTTCATAATGGGCTACGATGTGGTCGGGGAAATCGATCAGCTCGGCCATGGCGTTAGCGGATTTCAGCTTGGCGACCGTGTGGCCGACATGACGGTGCTCGGATCGAACGCTGTATATCGCACGCTCCAGGCAAACCAGTTGACCCGGGTGCCGGCGGGCGTCGACGCGGCGGAGGCCGCCACGCTAATCCTGAGCTGGATGACCGCATACCAACTGCTGCACCGCGCTGCGCGGGTGCAGCGAGGACAGCGCGTGCTGGTACATGGAGCCGCCGGTGCGGTCGGCCAGGCGCTTCTCGTGCTCGGAGGTATGGCCGGGCTTCAACTGTGGGGGGCCGCACGCGGGACGCACGCCGGTCTGGTTCGCGAGTTCGGGGCCACGCCGATCGACTACCAGCACGAAGATTTCACGCGCTTCCTGCCGGGCGGGTTCGATGTCGTCTTCGACGGCATCGGCGAGGACGGCTATCGCCGGTCGTTCACGGCGCTCAACCACGGCGGCCTGCTCTGCGCCTATGGCTACTCGGCGGGCGTGCAGGATCAGCAACGCATGCTCACCATGCTGATGTGGATTGCGCGCCTATACCTGTGGAAGTGGTTGCCCGGCGGAAGGCGGGCCCGCTTCTATTCGATCAACGCGATGCGGCTGCAACATCCTGCGTGGTTCCGGGAAGACCTGGAGCGCTTGTTTGCGCTGTTGGCCGGTGGCGCCATCCACCCCCGCGTCGCAGAGCGGATCTCATTGGATGAGGTTGCCGAGGCGCACCGCCGTCTCGAAGCTGGCGGCCTCGAGGGCAAGCTCGTGCTGTGCCCGGACCTCTTCGCGGGGCGTGATCAGCGTGCTGCTTGACGACGACGCTTGCGTCGAGAACCTTCGAATTGATGCGCAAATAGCTCCTCAGCGGCCTCGCAATAGCCGCGGGCTCTGGTCCCTTTTTCCCCGAGGCACCGGCACGCGGCAAAGTTACCCGGATTTCGCCGAACCCGGCTGGCTCCGTTTCGACACCGATTGAGCCATGTTGCTTGACGATGATGTGGAGCGATTGACGAGCGCCACGCCGCCGGCGCAGATCACCATCCCAAGCAGCGAAATCGGGTCCAGCCGCTCATCGAAAAGGATGAAAGCGAAGAAGGCGGTCACAACCGGCACCAGGTAGAACAGGCTTGCAAACCCGGTGGCCGGGGAGCGGCGAATGAGCCAATACATCAATCCAACGGCGGCGACCGACAGCACCAGCACCAGCCAAGCCATCGCGAAAATCAGCTCGCCGGTCCAATGAATTTCGCGCGTCTCAAATGCAAAAGCGCCAAGCGTGAACAGCACCCCCGCGCCGGCATATTGGATGAGATTGCCGGTACGCCAGTCGATGTCGCCGCAATAGCGCTTTTGGTACAGCGTGCCGAGCGTAATGCCGATCAGCGACGAGAAGCTTGCAACCCAGCCAAGCACAGAGCCCGCCAGCATGATGTTGCGGTCGTGCAGGACAAGCAAGACCCCGACCAGCCCCAGCGCAAGTCCCACCCATTGCAGCCGCGTGACGTTCTCGCCCGTGAAGCGGTTGGCGAGTGTCGAGGTCATGATCGGCTGGAGTCCCAGGACGAGCGCGGAGATCCCGGCGGGTACGCCTTGACTGATCGCAGTGAACACTCCTCCGAGGCAAAGCCCGTGCACCAGCGAGCCTGCGACGAGGCTGTGGCCGACCTCATTCGCATCAGGCCAACGTGCGCCCCCGGCAAGTGCGATGCCGGCCATGATGACCACGGCGAAAACCATCCGCACGGCCAGGAAGGTCAATGGCTCGATGTATGGCAGGCCGTATCGGGCGCCGATAAATCCCGTGCTCCATAGCAGCACGAACAACGCGGGCGCGGCCGCAATCGCCAATCGCGTCAGGCGCATGGATGGCCGGTGGGATGATCATCGCCCTCGACTGGAACGAGATTTCCATCGCGTCGTTGCATGTCGCCTCGGGGCGGTTCGCGTCAGTGCTCGATCCTAAGCGAATCGTTGGTTTCCTGCCATGGCAGGAAGTCCGCTATGGGACAAAAGACGATCTCACCGATAAGGCCGCTATGAGGTCTTTAGCCGCAACCGGTCCGGATTGACCCGCCATTCATTCCCATTTTTCCGCGGAGCTGCGGCCATTCGGTTGCGAATAGCGACGCCTTCGTACGCGCCAGTTGGCAAGCCTCTGCATACAACGTTCAACAATGCCTGAAGAGCTGACGATCCGGTTTGCGTGTAGGGTATTCCCTGGACCGGCAATACCATCCGAAGGACCGGCCTGCGCTGGCGATGGCAAGAGGGTTGGCCTTTGAACCATCACTTGAGTTTTCTAAATTGCGGAAATCATCGGCGAGGAGTTGCGTGATGGCACGTCTGCTTTCAGTGAACGTAGGTCTGCCGCGGGAGGTGACGTGGCAAGGTAAGACCGTCCGAACCGGCGTTTGGAAGGTGCCGGTTGAAGGTCCGCGCATGGTGCGCCGGCTCAATATAGATGGCGACGGACAGGGAGACCTCGCCGGTCATGGCGGCGAACACCGGGCCGTGTTTGTCTATCAAGTCGATTCTTATCGATATTGGGAGAAGCATTTCGGCCGAAGCGGCTTCGACTACGGACAGTTCGGAGAGAATTTCACTGTCGATGGTCTTCCAGACGCGGAAGTGTGCATCGGAGACCGTTATCGGATCGGCCGCGCCTTGTTCGAGGTCACGCAGCCGCGTGTCACCTGTTACCGAGTAGGCATCCGAATGAACGAGCCGGAAATGGCCGCGCTACTCGTCACGCATCGAAGACCCGGCTTCTATTTCCGTGTGCTGGAGGAAGGGGACGTGGAAGCGGGCGATGAGATTACGCTGATTGAGTCCGGACCCGAGCGCATGAGCGTGACGGAGATCGATGCGTTGCTCTATCTGCCAGGTCACGCCCGACATCAATTGGAGCGCGCGCTGCGTATACCGGCGCTGAGCGCCGGCTGGCGAAGCTCGTTCGAGGCTCTGCTCGAGCAGAAGAGCGACGACAGCCTGAGTACGGGAAATGTCGGGCTCACCGGAGCGACCACCCTGCCCCCGGCGTGGCAAGGTTTTCGATCTTTCCGCGTATCGCGGAAGGTGCGCGAGAGCGGGACCGTCATGTCCCTGGTACTCGAGCCAACGGATGGACAAGCTCTCGCCAAGGCCCTCCCCGGACAGTTTGTCGTGGTGCGGCTTGAGGGCGCATCCGCGCCTAATCTGATGCGAAGCTACTCGCTATCGGGGGCGCCCGGCGGTCTGTCTTATCGCATAAGCGTCAAACGGGAAGCCCAGGGCGCGGCCAGCATCTACATCGACGACAAGCTGCAGGTCGGCGATATCGTCGATGCAAGCGCGGCACGCGGAAGCTTCACCCTGAAGCCGGGCGATACACCCGTTATTCTCTTGAGCGCCGGGATCGGGGTGACTCCTGTCCTTGCGATGCTTCATGCGCTGGCAGGCGAAGCTTCGACACGAGAGATCTGGTGGCTCTACGGAGCTCGAAACGGCCGCGAACATCCGTTTGCCGAGGAGGCGCGCGAGCTGCTCGGAAAGCTTGTCCATTCTCACAGTCACATTTGCTACAGCTCGCCGGATTCCGAGGATCGGCCGAATGTAAATTTCGACACTTCCGGCCGCCTGGATATGCGGCTGCTCGGCAGCCTTCACTTGCCAAGGAATGGTGACTATTACATCTGCGGACCGTCAAACTTCATGAGCGATATCACCGCAGGTCTTCAGGCCTCGGGCGTCGAGCCGCGCCATATCCATACCGAACTGTTCGGCGCCGCTCCGTCCAGGACCCCAGGCGTCGTTGCTGCACCCCACCGGCCGCCGCATTTGCCCGTGGGGAGTTCGGGAACGGGAGCACTGGTTTCGTTTGCACGTAGTGGTCTGAATGTCCGGTGGGACTCCACGTTCAACAGTTTGCTTGAATTGGCCGAGGCTTGCGACGTACCTGTGAGATGGTCTTGTCGGACAGGGGTCTGTCACAACTGTGAAACCGGGCTTGTGGCGGGGACCGTCGGCTACCGGCCGGACCCGGTCGACCCACCAGCGGACGGAAATGTGCTGATCTGCTGCTCTCGCCCCGAGGGTGACATCGTGATCGATTTGTAACGGCATGCGTTCGCGTGAAAGAGCATGGCGCGATCTGCGAAGTCGTCGCGTGGCTTCGGGCCTTGGTGGCCTGCGCGGTCCGCTCAATCCTCCCCGAAGAAACGGCGGCGCGTCGTTTCATCGCATGGAAAGTCTGGCCCGATGCCAACGATGTCGAGGCTTCGGGTTCGGTCCGCAAGAAGTCGTGTGAGCGCGGATTCCCGCACCGCGGCGTCCACGAGACTGGGATGGTAGAAAAGTGCCCTTGCCCACCCCGTCAGGCGATGAATCACGCCGTAATGGCGATCATGCTCCTCAGCGTAGCCATCCAACGCCTCCGACCAGTCCTCGGACGCGAGGAGCTTGTCAGCGAGCACCCGGACGTCACGCAGCGTCAATGACAATCCGCAGCCGAACGATGGGTCATTCGATGCTGCGGCGTCGCCTATCAGGACCAGGCCGGCCCGGTGCGGGTGGCTCACCCAGTTATCCGTTGCATCGTAAGAAGCGAGGGGCCCTGCCGCGCGTGCCCCTTCGTACCATTTTGCCGGAGCGCCAGCCGCGATGCTGGCCGCAATAAAGGCAGGAATACTTGCCTCACCGCTCAAAGGAGGTGCCGTCGAATCTCTGGCATCCCTGTGAATGGTGACGTACGCGCGGAAGCGACCTGCGCCGAGCGGAACCGTCAAAGAGAGCATGCCGAGGCGCGGATTTAAAGAAGCGCTCATCCGATCCTCCGGAGCAGCAAGGCCTTCCATCAAAAGTCCGGCGATGACCATCCCTTCGGGGTCACGCTCGACGTGGAAGCCGCCCCACCGACGACAGACGGAATTGCGGCCGTCGGCGCCCACGACGAGACGGGCGCGATAGACCCTTTCGCCGTTTCCATCCTCATGAACGCGAACTCCGGGCAATCCGTCCGAGACCAACTCGACGACACGCGCGCCGCGCCGTACCGTCGCGCCAGCGGCGGCGGCCGCGCCGATCACGACCGACTGCATGTCCGGGTGATAAAAGTTGAGGGATCCCACGTGATGCGGTGAGGTCTTTACCAGATCCCGCCGCCCGAATTCCGAGAAGCCCACGAGCTGGTCGGACCAGTATCGGACTTCGTGGCCGCAGGTCTGCTGCAACAGCTCGTAAAGCCCGAGCGTCCGCGCTTCGGCGACGCCCCAACAATGCATCTGCTCGCCGCGCACGCGGTCGCGGAACGCGACCTCGCGCTCAAGGACCAGGACACGCATCCCGTTCTCGGCCAGCCGTTTCGCAAGCGCAGCGCCAGCGAGCCCACCACCGATCGTGATCACATCGTAAGCTTCAGCCATGCCAGCTTCCGGAACGATGACGCCACGCCAACAGGCCACCAACACGCGTGATCCTACCAGATGGCTCGCCGGGCGAGGCCAAATTGTTAGGACCTTGTTCAAGCCCCAAGGTCAGCAACGGGTTCAAAAGCCGACATTGCGGGGTGATCGGCCATGTGCGGTCTAGTCCAGGAAGCGGACGTCAGACGCGCCAATCGGCATGGCCGCTTAGCACCACACCGGGCGCAGCGGCCAAATGGCAGCGCCGCTGAGCAGCGTAGTGAACTCCTGCCGTCTCACGGACTCCCCCAGGGCAGAGGCGAAGACGTTCTTTTCGAATGCCCGGCAAGGCGCGCCGCGGATCAGCAAAAGCGGCAGACGCCCCACGATGCGCAGCAGCCTCCGAAACCACAGCCGCCCCAGAAAACGCCACAGCCGCCAAAGAAAATGCCCCAGCCGCCGCAACCGGCACAACCGCAGCCTCTGCAGCCACAGCCGCGACATCCGACGCCGCCGCAACCACGACATCCGCCGCAACCGCCACAACCGTGACATCCACCGCAGCCGCAGCCGCGCGCCACCTGCGTGAAGCCGGCGGTGCCGTTTTCCTTGTCGAAGAGATGGAACGTCGCAAGACTGACGTCGGCCATTTCCTCTTCGCCAAGAACGAAGCGTTGATTGGGTATGGAGCTCAGAGATTGCGGGACATCCGCAGTCGGAACGGCGGATGCGGATGCGCTTCCCACCAGCGAAAGACCCAGTCCCGCGGCGCCCAGCGTCGTCGATCGGCTCAAGCGT
>Ga0310914_10002135_pt1 | contig 13191 bp, 11 predicted proteins | sample GREbulkMGAN108_FD_203450 | JGI IMG/M metagenome (GOLD analysis project Ga0310914, IMG submission 203450) | Lab enrichment of tropical soil microbial communities from Luquillo Experimental Forest, Puerto Rico - GRE.bulkMG.AN108 | ecosystem: Environmental > Terrestrial > Soil > Tropical forest >... | reverse complement strand
GCCTACGGCCCAATCCTAGTGTTCAAATTCCGCCCAAACGCCGACCATAATCCCAGCTCAACGAGCTACCGCCGCGCCGACACCCCAAAAGTGAGCCATGTCGGGTTGTACTGAGCCGCCTGCCTAGGACAGCGCTTGTTGCCCTTTTGCCATGTCAAAGAGTGTGGGATCACTGTTCTACGGCCTCACCCGGGTTTCCTCCCCGGCGGGTTGCTTGCAGCACCTTGTCGTGTCGCTCGTCGATAAGATGGCCCAAGTCCTGCAGCAGCATCGGTTTACTCATCAGCAGCTGTTCTAGGTGTTCGCGATCGATCTCCAGCGCAGTCACCTCTGCCATCGCGTATGCGCCACCCTGGTTGGGTTGACGGGTCAATGCGGTCACCCCCAGAAATGCGCCCTCACTGAGCGTGCTGACCGGGACGACCGACCCGTCCTCGGCCGTCGCAGTCAGCCGCACTGCCCCGGCCACCAGGAACGCCATCCCCTCGGGCACTTGACCGTCGTACTCCACGATTTCCTCGGCGCCGTACCGGACGATCCTCGCGTAAGGAAGCAATGACTGCTGGTCGGTGTGGCTCAGCCGCAATGCCGGCGCCACCACCGTTTTCAAGGCATCCTCCACACGCTGCGTCGTCGAGAATTCGTCCTCAGCGCCGTCGAGGTGAAGGCTCTCCCGCCGTGCGGCGTACCACAGCCAGCGCAGAAATTTTGCCTGCGCGGCAGCGTCGTCGGCGGCTGAGTTCATCCCGATTGTCGTGCAGTACTGGCCGCCGCCGAGCGACACCGAGGTGGGCGTGACGCCGGTTTTGAGCTGCGGCAGCGCGCCGGCGACCCGGGACAGCAGGGCGCATACCTTGTCGGGCGGGTCAACGGTGGAAAATGTGGTTGTAATCGCCAGTTTGTGCGCGCCAGGCGGACGGCTGAGGTTGGTAAACGGTGTGGTTGCCAGAACCGAGTTCGGGGTGATCCGCAGTCCGGTGTCAGTCTCGATATGCACCGCCCGCCAGTTCACCTCGACGATGCGTCCCCGCACCGCGGGCGTGTCGAGCCAATCACCGATCTGGAAGGGCTGCTCAAACAACATAAACAGGCCCGACACGACTTGGCCGACAGAGTTTTGCAGCATCAGGCCGATGACGACCGACGTCACCCCGAAGGCGGTGAACAGGCCACCGATCCGGACCCCCCAGATGTACGAGAGAATCACTGCCAGACCGGCGCCGATCAGGGCGAACCGGGCGACGTCGAGGAAGATGACGGGGAGCCGTTTGCGCCAACTCCCTTCGGGTGCGTACTGAATCACTGTGGCGTTGAGCCCGGACACCAGTAGCACCAGCACCAGGAAGCCGAACACCGTTGTGAGGATCCGCACCGATGTGTCGTGAGCCGGGACCTGACGCGCCTCGACAAGCAGCACTAACAGCGCACCGAGCGGCAGAACGTAGTTGCGCAACAGGCTCACCTGTCTGGCCAGGTGGCTTCGCCTGCGGATCAGCGCGTGCTGCAACTCGGTGAGCAGGATGATCGCGAGGGGCAGTCCCACCGCCACGCCGAGGGCCCAGTAGAACCACGACGAGCTGAACAGGTTCACTGTCGCTCCGACAATCGCCAGATCTGCTGCTCTGATCCGCTGACCGAGATCGTGCCGGCTGGTGTGAATTTCCAGGTGTCGCGCATCGCTTCATAGACCGGCAAGGTGACATAGATTCCGGGCTGTGTTGAGCCAGGCTGCATTTGGTAGACCAGGCTCACCGCCCTGCCCCACATGTCGTAGACAAGACTGGGTCGCCCCACCAGCCCGCTGATGACGTTCCCGGTGGTGATGCCGGCCCGAAGGTGCAGTTGGTGGCCGGTTTGGCTGTTGAACCGATCAATGATCTTGCGCATTTCGAGAGCAAAATCCACGGTTCGGGGGATGTTGTCCAGCCGCGGCGTCGTTACCCCGCAGCTGGCGAGATAGCCGTTGTGAAACGTGCGAATCCGTTCGACGTGAAGGGATTCGGCCGCTAAGTCGAACTGGCGGAACAGTTCGTTGACTATCCCGACCAATTCGTCGCCTGATACATCGTCTGAAATCTCGTCCAGCCCGACGATGTCGGCATATATCACCGTGACGTCATGGTGTTCCTGTGCGATGGTCTGTTCGCCCTCGCGATACCGCTCTACGACCGGCTCGGGCATCAGCGACAGCAATAGACGGTCGTTTTCCCTGCGCTGTTCGTTGAGCAGCTCGTCTTTGATCTGCAGGTTCCGGCTCATCTCATTGAAAGCCGTAGTGAGATCCCCGATTTCGTCGCGGGACGTTACCGGGATCTGGACGTCGTAGTCGCCGGAGCTGATCTTCTGCGTGCCGACCTCGAGCCGGCGGATCGGCCGCAGAATTAGCTGGGCAAGCAGCATCGACACCACGCAGATGACGAAAATCATCGTCGTGATGACAAACACAAACGCTTTGCTGAGCGACGCTATCTGCGCGAAAGCCTCGGACGTGTCCCGCGTCGCCAGAATCGACCAATGCAGATCGGAATCCGGCACATTCAACGGGGCATAGGCTGCCAATACTCTATTACCCAGGTAATCGGTGTCGCGTATGACACCGGTCTCTCCGCGTTGGGCGGCGCGAAGACCGGCGCTCGCAACCGGCTGCACCAGCGTGGTGCCGCCTAGCCGGATCGCTTTGTCCACCACGTCGGGTGGGGTGCCGGCGGCGACTGCCTCGCGCCGGTATGCCTCGGGATCCTGCAGGAAGAGCCGGGAAGCGGAACGCATCAAATTGTCCGAGCCAGCCAGATACGTCTCGCCTGTCTTGCCCATACCGGCGGCCACCCACTGCTTGTCGGCGGTCATGATCCTGTTGATCTTGGCAATCGGCAACGGCAACGCCATAACGCCCTCAATTTTGCCGTCCGTGCCGACCGGCGATAACAACCACGCGGTCGGCTCGTCGCGTCGTGGTTGATACGGATAAAAGTCGGTGATCTCGACGAAGTCTATTGCGTTGGCGTCCAAAGCCTTTTCGTATGCGCCTCGCAGATTGGATCCGTGATACGGGCCGGTGAAGATATTGGTGCCGAGTTCCGGACCCTTGTTCGCGGTGTATACGATGTTGCCCCGGGTGTCCAGTAGCATCGCGTCCCGATATTCGAAGCGAGTGACGATCTCCCGAAAGTAGTTGTTGAAGCGGGCATTGGCGGCCGACCATGCACTGCCATCGCCGGCATCGTCAACCCGGATCAAGTCGCCGTCGGAGCGCGACGACGCGGTATAGATGGCTTGCAGGTACTTCTGCGCATTCGAGCTCGGCAGGAGCGCATTGACATCGAGTTGCACGCCAGTCGTGCCTGCGATGGGTCCGACGACTCTGTTGTTGTAGTAACTGACCGTCGCCTGCTGCTGGGCGGGGCTGATGGTGGCGTTGCCCAACTGGTCGAAGCCCGTGGTAAAAGCTTGCAATGCCTCGGGCGCGGTCGATCCGTGGGTGTAGGCGACCAGCGAATTCTTCAAGTCACTGAACAGCATCTCGATCGCCCGCATCTGCGACTCACGCAACTCGGTCAGCCGCCCAGACGTTAGGGTCTCCAAGTCGTTGCGGGCTCTTAGAAACCCGAAAACACCAACCACCGCCACCGACAAGATGCTGCAGACCAACAACATCACCAAGAGCTTGGACTGAACGCTGATCCGGAAAGGCCGCGGCCGTCGGCGCCCACTTTTCCCGGCCGGGCTGGTTTCGCCCTCCCGTACCGAGTTTGTTGGCTCACCCGACGTCAATCGCGCTCCTTTCTCTAGACCCACGACACGCAGCAGACTAACGCACGGAACGTCAAGAGGTACCTCGTGCCAACACCCCGGTACGTCGATTACCAACACCGAATGACCAGCTTGGCCCGGTGAGTTTCGGCGGCCTCGCGGGTCTCGAGGTCAACTCCTCCCGGCCCGGTTAGGCGGCGAATGGCTTGCGCCGATGGCGTCACCACGCGGACGACGCCGGATGACGGCCGGCGGCACCGGCTCTGCATACGATGGTCTGGACGCTTTCGGCCCTTCAACCCCCTGGGGATTAGGCAGATGCCCTCGCTGCTGTTGCTCGACGAATTAGCCGGCCTGGACCCACGGGCCCGGCGGGAGATGGTGGCGACCCTGCGTACTGTGTCCGAGACTTTCGCCGAGGTGCCCGACGGCAAGACGGCCTCACATGTCGTCGGCGTGCTCGCGCGCCTGCTCGACCCGTCCTGAGCTGTGCTCGGGCTGTACCGAAATCGGTCGGTTCCGGAACATGCGTGGTCGTCGTTCGCCGGCTTGTATTTGCGCACGACCGACTGTCCCGGAAGTATGTACCGATAGTCTGTTGTTCGGAAACACAGGACCAAACACTTTTGGTACAATCTCAATGTGAGCAAAGCCCCCGCGCCGACAACTGTGATCGGGTACGCCCGTGTCTCAACCGTCGGGCAGACCCTGGAGCAACAGACGGAGGCGCTCACCACTGCTGGTGCGGGCAAGATTTTCGACGATGTGATGTCGGGTGCTCGCGATGACCGGCCCGGCTTCGCTGACTGCATGCAGTACCTGCGTGAGGGCGACACGTTGATCGTTTGGCGTCTGGACCGGCTGGGTCGCAACATGCGGGGCATCATCAACACCCTGCACGATTTGACCGAGCGCGGCGTCACGGTCCGGTCTCTGCATGACGGTGTGGACACCTCGACCAGCACGGGGCGGATGGTGGCGGGAATCTTGATGTCGATCGCCGAATACGAGCGGGAACTGGTCCGGGAGCGCACCGCGCTCAAACTGGAGCACGCCCGCAGGTCGGGCCGAAAGTTCGGTCGCCCCACCAAACTCAACGCCGAAGAGGCGGCGCTTGCTCGTCGGATGAAGAGCACTGGGGAAACCGCTGCGACGATCTGCAGAACGCTCGGCGTAGGGCGGACGACCCTGTACCGCTACTTAGCCGAAGACGGGACAGCGTGATCGGCAGGACCCTCGGGGTCAGCCGCGCCACCCTCTACCGGTATCTCGCCGACGAAGCTGCGTAGGGCCCCGGCGGGGGCCACAAACCACGCTGCGGGCCCGCATCGGGGGCCCAGTGCTCCGCTTAGGCCCCCTTCGGGGGCCACGGCATCCGCTTATGCCCGCCTGTCCGTGGGCGAAGGGAGATTCGATCTATGACATTGACTAGCGCACAAGTTGACCGGGCCTGCGGCGTCCTGCTGGGCAGCGCAGTCGGGGACGCACTCGGAGCTGCATATGAGTTCGGCCCGCCACGCGGGCCGGAATTAGAGGTGGCCATGGTGGGCGGCGGCAGCTTCGGCTGGGAGGTCGGCGAGTGGACCGATGACACCTCCATGGCCGTTGCCATCGCCGAGGTGGCCGCCACTGGAGCAGACCTGCGTCAGGAAGAGTCACTCGATGCAATAGTCAAGCGGTGGTACGAGTGGTCTCTCAACGCCAAAGATGTTGGAGTACAGACCCGGTCGGTACTCAGCCGAGCGGGCCGAAAGGGCATCTCGGCGCAGACGGCACGCGAAGAGTCTGCCGCACTGCACCGACGCACTGGCCGCACCGCTGGCAACGGCTCACTGATGCGGACCGCACCCGTGGTGCTGGCTCACCTCGATGACGAAGCAGCTCTCGTGGAAGCGGCTCGTAAGGTTAGCGACCTGACGCACTACGACCCCGAGGCCGGAGACGCCTGCGTGCTGTGGTGCCTGGCGATCCGCCACGCTATCCTCACCGGCGAGCTGGACGCCCGACTCGGTCTGCAGCACATCGACATAGACCGGCGAAACCTGTGGTCCACGCGGCTAGATGTCGCTGAGGCGTCACAGCCTTCCGACTTCAAGAACAACGGCTGGGTTGTTGAGGCCTTGCAGGGAGCGTGGTCGGCCATCGCGAGAACTCCTGTCCCGCAAGATGATCCAGCAATGGGAGTCTTCAGCGTGGACCACCTGCGCCTGGCTCTCAACACGGCTGTCCGGGGAGGCAAGGATACCGACACCGTCGCCGCCATCGCAGGCGGATTGCTCGGTGCGGCCTACGGGGCGTCAGCAATCCCGGCGGAGTGGCGTCGCCTCCTGCATGGCTGGCCAGGGCTAGCGACGCGGGACCTGGCGGCACTAGCCACTCGAATCGTCAAGGCCGACAAACCGTTCAGCTACGACATAGAGCCCATGGCCCCGGTGCGGCACCCACATGATGATGGAGTTTGGTTGGCCGATGTTGCAGCGTTGCAGGGCCTCCCGCCGGGCGTGGATGCCGTGGTGTCCTTGTGTCGTGTAAATGACGATGACCTACCGGCGGGCGTTGAGCAGATCGATGTTCGGCTGATCGACCGTGTCGAGCCGGACGCCAACCCCAACCTGGACTTCGTACTCACCGACACCGTGCGGCTCATCGAGCAGCTGCGCAACGAGGGACGCACCGTGCTTCTGCACTGCGTGGCGTGCCAGAGCCGGACACCGACCGTGGCAGCTGTCTACGGCGCACGCACGCAGGGCATGAGCGGCATGTTGGCGTTGCAGGGCATCACCTCGGTGCTGCCCGGAGCATGGCCAAACAGTGATTTCCAGAAGGCGTTAGAGCGACTAGCGCCATAACCTTTCACCTCACAGGACGACCTTGCAGCGTTGACGCTTGACAGTTCTTCGCGCTACCGCTGCCACCGGGTGCGCAGCACTACGGCAGGCGAAATGAGTCTCGCCGAAACCCACCGGCTAGGGAGTGACGGCGAAGAGGCGCCATTCGCCGGGCACGCCCTTGAGCTCGTAAGAGCCGCGCTCCTCGAACTCGAGTCCTGACCCGATCACGAGGTCGCGCAGCGTGCTGGACACCAGCACCTCGTTCGGCCCTGCCAGGGCGCTCACCCGCGCCCCGATGTGCACGCCGATCCCACCGATGTCATCGCCACGCACCTCGCACTCGCCGGTGTGCAACCCCGCGCGCACCTCGATACCGAGCGCCTGCACCGCGTCGCGAATCGACACCGCGCAGCGGATCGCTCGCTGAGGACCGTCGAACATCGCAAGAAAACCGTCTCCTGATGTGTTGACCTCGCGGCCCCGAAACCGAGCGAGCTGCGATCTCACGACGGCGTCGTGGGCATTAAGCAAGGCATGCCAGTCACGGTCACCCATCTCCGCCGCTCGTCGCGTCGAGTCGACGATGTCGGTGAAAAGCACCGTGGCGAGGAGCCGGTCGTCGGCCACCTCGGGTTGCTGGCCGGTGAGAAACTGAGCGATCTCATGGAAGGATGCACGCCATCCCGGTTCAACGAAGTGGTACATGTTGCGCCCTGGCAACTCAACGTATTTCGCAGCGGTTATGTGGTGAGCTACGTCTTTGCCCCATTTGGGCGGGAGGACCGGGTCGTCCGCGTGGTGCGCGACCAGCGTTGGCACGCGGATCGTTGGAAGCACCGCACGTATGTCCAGTTCTGAGACGAGCTGCGTCACGACCGCGACAGTTTGTGGGCTTGCCGCCAGGCGTTCGTGCCGTGCCCAGCTTGCCCGGATCTCCTCATTCCACGGCATGTCCGGATTGACCACATGTTGCATTTCCCCGGTGCCCCACATGCCGACCACGGCAGCGAGGACTTCCTCGAGATCGGTGTAGCCCGACGTATCCGTGTAGCCCTCCAACACAACCAGCGCGGTGGTGCGGGACGGATGTGTTGCCGCGAACAGCGCCGCTGGTGCGAACGCGCCGTCGAACGCGACGAGGACCGCTTCGTTACTCCCCAGATCGTCCAAGACTGCGGTGATGCTGTCGGCCCACTGCTCCAGCGTCGGCAGCGCGCGCGCCGTGACCGGATCGGACACTCCCGTGCCCGGCTGGTCGAAGAAGATCAGCCGACCCAGCGATGTCATCGCCTCGACCCACCCCCGAACGGACGGTAGCTCCGGCAGAACCTCGCAGCAAAAGAACCAGTTCGGGACGAACATGATGTCGCGTTCACCTTCAGCCGACGCGCGGTAGGCGACGCGCAAGTCCCCGTTTCGCGCATAGCGCGTCTCCGAGAACATGCCGGAAGTGTAAGCCGAGGAGCGGGTCAAGTTTCGGTGTCATGCAACGACTCGTGGGCGGGAGCCACGGCGGCGTTGGCGTAGCTATGCCGCAAAGTCTGCGCGGCATCGTAGTCACGAGAGAGTCGCCGCAGCTTCGACGAATGGCTCGCATCCATCGAGCGAATCCGACTCAATCGAGCGTGTCGAGCGCCTAGCGCCTGACAAGATGCGAGGGGTAATGCGCAACGCACCGATAGGGTGGCCCATGCTCGAAGTGATTGACAAGGGGTCGTCGACCGAATCCCATCCCGTACCGCTGCTCTTTGTCCACGGGGCCGTCCATGCGGCCTGGTGTTGGAACGAGAATTTCTTGGGGTTCTTCGCCGACAAAGGCTATAGGGCGGTGGCTTTGAGCATTCGCAACCATGGAAACAGCGCTAGGAAGAACCCCTGGAAGTCTTCAGTCGCTGACTTTGTGAGTGACGTCGCGTCTGTCGCCAACGGTCTTCCCGCCGAGCCAGTGGTCATCGGCCACTCGGTGGGCGGCTTTGTGGTGCAAAAGTACCTTGAGATGCACAGCGCCCCCGCAGGAGTCCTCCTCGCGTCGGCGCCTGTGAGCGGGGTTAGCCGCGGCCTACTCCGCATAATGGCGCGCCATCCGTTACGTTCCGCGAGAGCCACGCTTACGGGCAAGTTACGGCATGCTCTGAACACGCCACAGGCGGCGCGTGAAAATTTCTATTCAGCAAGCACTCCGGAGTCAGATATTGAGCGCTACACCGCGCTCTTGGATGAGGAGTACCTGGGGAGGCAATTGTTCGATTTCACGATGCTCAGCCTCCCTAAGCCGCAGCGCGTGACCGCGCCCCTACTTGTCTTGGGAGCCGAATCTGACGCCATCTTCAGCCAAGACGAAATACGGAAAACAGCACGCGCCTACGGCACGGAAGCAGAGTTCTTTCCCAACATGGGCCACAACATGATGCTTGAGCCCGGATGGCAGGCAGTCGCCGAAAGGATCGACGGCTGGCTCACAGCCCGGGGCCACTAGGTGGGCCGGTGGTGCGTTATCGGCGTCGCTAGATGCCGCAAAGTCGCAGCGCTGCCGTGAGCAGCGAGAGAGGATGTCGTCGCCCCGCTCCCCGGCAAATCGCGCGCGTCGCGTGGGGTGTCCCACTGGTGGGAGCGCCCGCGTTCGGTGAGATCCCCTCGTCGCGTCATAGGTCGCTCCAGCACGCGGCACAAGCGGCGGCCACCTCTGCCGAGGCGACGAAACGAGCGGCGTCCACCTGACCCAAGTCGCCGAGCGCCCCATCCCCCTTGGGACTTCTGACTCCGCCCAACGAGGCCGAAACGCTCTAGCCCTCGCGAACGCGCGAATTCACACTCACGTATGGATGGGCAACTCGGCCAATCCCGACCCGATGGAAAGGAATGATCGAATGGCGATTCTGACTGCGGTAACGATCCAGCCGCGCTCAGCCGAGGTGTGGGACGACCTGCAGAAGGTGCTCAAGCGCGTCAAGGAGATGGTCGTGAAGAAGGGCGGCGAGAACGTCACGGTGCTGGCCACTCTCGTCGGCGGCGAGGCGACGAACCAGCTGGTGTTCCTCACCAGCGCCGAGAACTGGAGCAAGTACGGCCAGGTCCAGGAGGCGTTCTACGGCGACCCCAAGGCACAGGCGCTGCTGCAGGAGGCCGGGAAGCTTGCGACCTGGCAGACGTACGCGGCGCAGACGCTCGACCTCTGAGCGAGCCGCAGAAACGGGGCGGGTAGTCCGATGGGCTGCCCGCCCCGCCACGAGTGTGTGGATCACGGCTCACCTTCGTCGGGTTGGAAGTTGGGCGCGACGGCCAGCGCCGCGCGCCGCAGCCCTCTCAAGCGCTCAGCACCAACAGGCCGACACTGGGCGTGTCGGGGTGACTGTCCCCCAACGGGGGCCTGAGTCGGTGCTGTTTATGGCCGGGCCCCATGTGGGGGCCAGCAGCACCGGGCTGAGTCTCGTCAAGTCTGTCGGCCCCGGTTGTAGGCGCGAATGTTGGCCCCGGTGGTGGCCAGCGGGGTTGGTAGCCACCTCCGCGACAGGTAGTCGCCGGTGTTAGCCGAGCGCAATGCCGCGGTCTTTGATTATCTGTGCCGCCCGCTCGCTCTCGTTGCGGACAAATCGGGCGAATTCGGTCCGTGTCATCGTTAGAGGTTCGGCGCCATGGGTCGCGAACCAATTGCTTAAATCGGGATCGGCCAGGACGGTCGTCACATCTATCGCGAGCTTGTCCGCAATGGCGGCTGGCGTGGCCGCGGGCGCCCAAAGCCCATACCAGATTGGAAAGTCGTAGTCGGCCACGCCCGCCTCTGCGATCGTCGGCACGTCCGGCAGCAGTGGCGAGCGACGAGATGCGGTGACGCCCAATGCGGCAAGTTCGCCACGGTGAATATGTGGTGCGGCGATCGGGATGGGTGACACCGCATAATCCGTGGCCCCTTGGGCCACTTTGGCGATGGTGGCCGCGATATCGTCACCCGGATCAGGCGGTACGTGCGTCGTTGATGTTCCGACCAAGATATTCAGACTTTCGGATGCGAGATGAGTCCCGGTGCCCACGCCGGTAGAGGCGAAGGTGAGTTCGCCGGGCCTAGCCCTGGCCTGGGTGATCAGCTCATCAAGCGTGCGTAAGCCGGGAGCGACCAGGACATAGGCCTGACTGGTGAGAGCTGCGACCGCGGCAAAGTCCTCCAATGGGTCATATGGCAGATTGCGGTTGACTGCTGCGCTGTACGCGTGGGCGCAGGTGTTGATCAAGAGCGTGTAGCCGTCTGGTGGTGAGGCGGCGACGAGCTTTGGCGCCGCGGTGCTGCCTTCGCCAGGGCAATTCTCGACGGTCACGACCTGGCCCCAAAGAGCTGAAAGCTTGTCGGCTACGGGCTTGGCCATCACGTCAGGGCCGCCACCACGCCCGAACGGCTCGACGATGCGTACGGGCTGGGCGGGGTAGCCACCATTCGACCGGAGGGCAGCCTCCACCGTTCGAAACTTACTCTTCAGTCAAGCACTTCGACGGGGATGCCACCGCAGCAGGTGATGCACTTGGCGCTGCCGATGAGTTCGGCCCGCCACGCGGGCCGGAACTAGAGGTGGCCATGGTGGGCGGCGGGAGCTTCAATTGGGAGCCCGGTGAGTGGACCGACGACACCTCCATGGCAATTGCCATCGCCGAGGTAGCCGCCACCGGGGCGGACCTTCGTCAAGAAGAGGCGCTCGACACCGTCGCCCGGCGGTGGCATGAGTGGTCGCAACATGCGAAAGACGTTGGCGTTCAAACGCGATCAGTCCTCAGCCGGGCAGGACGACATGGCATCTCGGCGCAGACGGCACGCGAAGAGTCTGCCGCACTGCACCAACGTAGTGGCCGCACAGCGGGTAACGGCTCACTGATGCGGACTGCACCAGTGGCGCTGGTTTACCTCGATGACGAAGCGACCCTCGTGGAAGCGGCTCGTGGGCTCAGCGAGCTGACGCACTACGACCCAGAGACCGGTGAAGCCTGCGTGCTGTGGTGCCTGGCGATTCGCCACGCCATCCTCACCGGGCTAATGGACGCACGGATCGGGCTGCAGCACATCGACTCCGCTCGTCGAGACCTATGGGCCACGCGACTAGATGTCGCTGAGGCGTCTAAGCCCGTAGACTTCCCCGACAACGGTTGGGTGGTTGAAGCGCTGCAGGCTGCCTGGTCAGCGATCACGACAACGCCCATCCCACAGGATGATCCGGCGGAAGGCGTTTTTCGTGTCGATCACCTGCGTCTGGCGCTCGATGCCGCGGTGCGCGGTGGGAATGACACCGACACCGTCGCCGCCATCGCGGGTGGATTGCTCGGTGCCGCCTACGGAGCATCAGCGGTGCCCGCTGACTGGCGTCGAGTGTTGCACGGCTGGCCGGGCATGCGAACCCGTGACCTGGTGGCTCTGGCCACTCGAATCGTGAAGGCCGACAAACCGTTCAGCTATAACACCGATCCCATGGCCCCAGTGCGGCACCCACACGATGATGGAATTTGGCTGGCCGATGTCGCTGCGTTGCAGGGCCTCCCGCCGGGCGTGAATGCCGTGGTGTCCCTGTGTCGTGTAGATGACGATGAGCTACCGGCGGGCGTCGAGCAAATCGACATACGGCTGATCGACCGTGTCGAGCCGGATGAAAACCCCAATCTCGACTTCGTGCTGACCGATACCGTGCGACTAATCGAGCAGTTGCGCAACGAGGGGCACACGGTGCTCCTGCATTGCGTTGCCGCCCAGAGCCGCACGCCGACTGTGGCGGCTCTGTACGGTGCGCGTCGGCAAGGCACGAGCGGCCTGCTGGCATTGCAGGATGTCACGGAAGTCCTGCCAGATGCATGGCCAAATAGCGAGTTCTTGGAAGCCATAAAGCGCTTGGCACCATAACCCCGTTGCGGGGGGCCACAATTTGGCCGCAGTTACAGACATCACCAGCTATCTCTAGTGATGAATTTGTGCTGCTAGGAAGGTGTTTCGGGCTGACCCGCTGCGCCGTCGGAACAGTTCAACCCTGACGGGGGGCTCCACGCACATGTATGGCCTCGGCCACTTGGCCGTCTAGGTGTGCATTGGGGCAATGCCGGATTCTCCGACTGTGCGTTCCGCCAATGAATCACTTATTCGGCTGCCGATATTCAAAGTCTCTTGAGGCCGCGCAGAACCTTGAAGAATGGTGCGCTGGACGCGAATGCTTTCCGCAGGTTCGGTTGCAGGATGCTGACATTGCCAACGACCAGATAACGCAATCCGTGGTCGCGCCATTCAGCAGCTTGGTCGATCACATCGTCCGGTGTACCGGTCAGGAGCGCTTCTTTTAGGAGTGATAGCGGCACGTCTTTGATGTAGGACAGCACCGTGTGTTCGTCCAGCGTTTGCGGAACCAGGTCCTGACCACCGGAGAACTCATCTCCAAGAGGGTGTTGCACACCGTGGCTGGCCCACATCTCGGCCGGAATGATGAGGGCGAACGCTTTTGCGGCTTCGGAGCTTAGGGTCTCCTCGACTTCCTGATGGCTTCGGCCGGTGACGACGAACAGCCACGCCGCTGGTGTGATACAAGTGGGGTCCCGCCCGGCGTCGGACGCGGCTGTCTTGACGGACTCAAGACCGCGTGCGTAGTCTTTC
>Ga0310914_10002134_pt1 | contig 13197 bp, 4 predicted proteins | sample GREbulkMGAN108_FD_203450 | JGI IMG/M metagenome (GOLD analysis project Ga0310914, IMG submission 203450) | Lab enrichment of tropical soil microbial communities from Luquillo Experimental Forest, Puerto Rico - GRE.bulkMG.AN108 | ecosystem: Environmental > Terrestrial > Soil > Tropical forest >... | reverse complement strand
CGGAAAAGAACGGTTCGGAACCGTCGAAAGTAGGAAACTGAGTCAGAAAGTAATGGAATCCGATTTTCGCGATCCCTCGGAAATAGCGATCCGTCAGTTCAATTTTGCCAACAGCGCCGTTCGCATAGTTCTTGGCACCTAGCCCGTGCTCTCCGAATGATGCTGATGGAAACGCCGCTTTGACCAAAGGCTCCAGCCAAACCAACTCTTTTGGGTCATAGATTAAGCGAGCATCAGCTATGTCCTCGCTTTTGACGTTTAGTTTAAGAAACCCGGCCCGCAACTCCTCTGGGCTGACCCTTTCCGGGATAGGCAAGTTGTGGGTTTTTCCAGAACTATCGACAATCACGATTTGACGGCTTTGCCGAACCTGACCGTCAAAACACTCCAACTCGACTTCAACTCCCATTTCGGTATCGAAGGCTTTCAACTCCAATCGACCGCCCCCCGCGCTGCGCCGGTAATGCGGATTTACCTTTTCGTGTGTCTTCCGCCCCCGCACACCAAAGAATCGCCGCAGCATCGCCTCTGGACCGCAGCGACTTAGCTGCTCATCCAACAAGCTGAGTCGAGTGTTGTTGCACAGATTGCATATTCGGTTTTCGAGAAAAGGAGCGTCCAGGAATTCTCCCAAAGCAGCCGGAAGGGGATGTTCCAGTGAGTCCCGTGGTCCTGGACAATATAGGCAGGTTTCATCGACCATAATTCGATTGTAGATGGACGTCCTAGAATGGCGCAAACTTGGAGCGACACGGCACCGGTCGCTACGGGCGCTCAGGAAACAAGCCGGGCATCCAGCGGGACGCAAGCGCCGCTGGGAAAACGAGGCGCAAGGGGGCGCGCGGGCTCTCCGAAGTGAGCACACCGCGAGCCATCAGCGCTGACACGACGCGCCGGGCGTGGCGCTCCACAACACCGGCGGCGCTGGCAACATCTCCGCGTGGCAGCTCTCCCCGGTAGAGTAGCGCTTCGAGCACACGCCCTGAACGCGGAGGAAGATTCTTCAGCTTGATCTCCTCTTCTGCCCAAAGCAGGATTCGGGCGCGCAGGCGATCCGGCTGCATCAAGCTCTCCATGAAGCTCACTTGATCGATGCACGTTTTCAGAAAGAATTCCGTAAATGCCGCGAGCGCCTCCTCGCTCAGATTCCCGCGACCGTCCAGATCGTTGCGCCGAGGCGCGTCGCAAGTCGCGAGGTGTCTCTTGTACTCCTCGACGTTCCGTGCCAAGCCGCGCGCAACCGACCAAACAGCGCCGGTGTCCAGAGCTTTCAGCAGCACCGCATGCGACATGAGGCGAGCGACACGACCGTTGCCGTCCACAAACGGGTGAATCCATACAAGCCGGTGATGCGCAGGAGCCGCAGCCAGAATGGAATCCGTCTTGCCCAAACGACAGTAAACGTCCTCGAAGCGCTTCAGGAATCGCGGCACAGCGCCAGGGCTGATGGCGACATGCCCGCCGACTTTCACATCCCTCTTGCGTAGCTCTCCGGGGACAACGCGGACTCGTTCCTTGCCCTCAGGGTCTTCCACCCAGAGCAGTGGTTCCGGTAGCTCCGCACAGAACCGATGATGAATTTCGCGAATGCCTTCGGTCGTGACGGCGCGTTCTGTTAGGCCGCCCTCATCAATCCATTCTTGGACAGCTACATGCGCCTTCGCTTCGAGTTGCAAATCGCGTTTGCGCGCATCCCTGCTGTAGTCGTTTTTCAGGGCGCGCTCGATGTCGATGGGGTGCGTGTAGTGTCCCTCGATTAGGTTGCTGTAGTAGCAATTCATTGAGCGAACGAGATCAGCCAGGGACTTCAGAAGACTCTCTGGCAAGCTGCGCCGAAATCCAGCGGCCTTTTGCGCCAGCTCGACTGCAAGGTCGGTCAGGGAGCCACGAAACCGGGAGGTTTCCCCGATGAGCAAAGGCTCCATTTCGGCAGAGGATTCCCCGCGATCCTTGGGCGATACCAAGTCCGCCGAAATGTCCGGTTCTCTGTCTAATTTAGTTCGCACCATAACTCCACATAATATCATACAGTTATGATCATGGTAGGGTTTACCAAGTCCGGATAAAAGTCCGCTAAGTTATGGCAACTCGTTAAAGGGCGAAGACAACGGCCCAATCCCCTTCATTTCACGGTAAATCGTGTGGGCGGCACGGAAGCTCGTGCCTCAGGATTGTAGTAATCGTAGAGGATGGATTCCGTGGATTGTGCCGTCATCTCGAATCGAGGCTTGAACGTGAAGGAAAGCGTCGTGCCGCCTGCTCGGGGCCACAGGTAAAAGACCACGCGATCAGGCTGAATCTCATAACTCTGCAGGTCCCAGCCGGAAGAGGAGACGGCAGAGTCAAGCGAGGCGCGGTCCACGTCGGCTCCAGGAGGTAAGCCCACCTCAGCCAACATCATTCCGTATCCGCGAAAACCGACGCGTTCGGCATGAACCGTGCATCGAATCACGTCACTTGTGGAAGCCGTGGAACGGTCGAACTTGACGGAGTAACGCAGGGACTCGGCATCGCCACTGGGAACCGAGGGACCGGAGACGGCGAGATCGGTCCAGGGCAAGTAATAGCTCGCGTTGACATAAGCGCTCGCGTGTGCCGGGCCGCCGCCACGAAGCTCGATGCTGTGCTTCCCTGGAGACACGAATGGGGTCAGGTCGGCGCGTTGCGGCGTAAGTTGTCGAACATCCGATGACAGGGATAGCGCAGGGCCGGGTTTTCCGTCGATGAAGATGCGCATAGGCGCATCCGATGCGTCAGGCGAGCCGCCGTCCAATTGCCGAACTAGCGTTTGCAGGACATCGACTGTCGCTTGCGTGGAGTACCAGACTCCGTATTGGTCCTTGTTCTTTAAGAGAAAGAGCGTGCCGCGATTCAGAGCACCGTCGAGTTCCTGTGAAGAGTGGCCTTGCCGTTTTGAAATGGCGAGTGCATCAAGGACAAGAGCGGTGGTTTCAATTCGCCCCGTGTAGCCCCAGCCGTAGTAGATCGTGTTGTGGTAGAGGTCCCAATAGCTGGTTTCGCCTTCAGTATGCTCCTGCGAAAGGAGCGTGCGGATTTCTTGCGAGGCATCGTCGCGCGCCGTGAGTTTGGCAAGCGCGATGAGAGCAGTGTCGTAGGGATCGGAAGTAGCGCGAGCGTTTTTGGAGAAAAAGGCAATGCCATTGCGCACTACCTGACGCTCCGCTTCGATATCTTTGTCGTCGGGGGTGCGGTGCTGCAGATCGCGGGTCAGTGCTTCCACTACGTATGCGGTGAAGTATAGGCCGGAACCTTCCAAGTATTTCCCGTTAGAGTCTTTTTCCATCCAACCGCCTTGAGGTGCCGCCTGTTGGAGCAGCCAGTGCCGCGCCGCGGAGACCACGTCGGGGTCCACCTCAATGAATTCGGAAGCTTCCGCGAGGAAGCGAAGGGCATAAGCGGAAACCGAGAGTTCCGGCTGGCCCTTGCCCCAAAGCGAAAATCCACCACCTGCTTCGCGGTAGCGCAGCAATTTCGCGTAGGCCAAATTCAGGTAGTGGCGCGCCCGTGCATCGAGCGGAGAAGATGGGAACTGTCGAGATTTTTGAAGCTGTAGCCAGAGGAGACTCGGATAGGCAGAAGAGATCGTTTGCTCCGCGCAGCCATAGGGCCGTTCCATGATGCCCTCGATGGCGTCACTCACGTGGGCAATCAAGTTTGGATAAAGGACCAATTCGGCTTCCACTGAGCCAGGGAGAGCAGCTTTGGGGATTTCCACGGAAAGCGAAGCGTCGCCAACGAAGATGGAACTTGCTTGAACAAGACGTTGCTGGCCGTCAGCGTGGATTCGGAGCTTCTTTTCGATAGCGTCGCTGTTGTTTGCAGAGGAGCGGTTCAAGGCAGTGAGGCGCTGCCTGGCTTCTTTCGTGGGACGCGCGGCGCGGAAGGAGAACGTCTCTTCGGCGTAGTCTCCGGCGGGGACGTTAACGTGAGCTGTACGCTGGGAGAGAACTTCAGACCATGACTCCGCCGCCCAGTCGAGAGAAACGTCTTGCGGTTTATCGAGGTAATTACGGACGGTCACTGGCAAATACAGCTCGTCTCCCACAGTGAGAACTTTGGGCGGTTCGAGGTCGACGAAAAATGGCAAGAAGGCGCGAATGTCTGTGGAAACCGTTGACACATGCCCATCAAGGCTCGAAGCAATGACGGAGACCTTCCAGGTGGTGATACTGTCGGCGAGAGGAACCTTTACAGTTGCACGACCAGCCCGCCCGGTGAGAATTTCCGGCTGCCACAGGAGCGTTTCCGGGAAATACTCGCGCAAGCGCGGCGTGGCAATGGGCATCTTGATTTGGCCGGAAGCGGCACCGGACTTCGTGGTCAACATTAATCCGGGCGCAAGCGCTGCGATCTGAGATGCCGAGGTTTGGAGTCTGACATTTTCCGCTGCAACTTCGACAGTCTGCGTCACAGCCCCAACTCGGAGCGTGACCTGAACGTCCGTCGCATTGCTGGAAAGCACTGGAATAGCGGTTAGAACATATGATTGAAACCCGGGGCTCTCCGCAAGAAGGCGGTAGGTGCCCGGAGGAAGATTCGAGAGCAAGCAAACGCCCTGATCGTTCGCTGTCCCTTCATACCTCACACCGGTTGCCTCATTGGTGAGAGTGATTTTAACGTTGGAAATGACGGCGCCGGATTGGTCCTGCACGAGAACGCGCACCGCGCCGGAATTGCCACTGTAGAGTGGCTGCGGTTCTTGCGGGACGACAGTCTTGCCAGTAGTGCCGCCAGACTCCTCTAAGAAAGGCGAAGCGAATTTAGCCACTACAAAATCGTCAGGGGTATTGGGTTTGATGTCCGGGCCATCGCTAATGATACTGATCGCCTTCATGGTCCGGGAGACTGGTGTCTGAGAAGTACTGATATTCTGCCCATATGCGCGCAGAGCGATTTTGTCGCTGTACCCCGTTTCGACTGTGGGCACGATGCGGTATGGCTGGCCCCATGGATCGCGAAGGGCATCCCAGTCAAAGCCGTGAGCTGCCATCACCTTGCGGAATTCCTCCTCGGTTTCGGGAAAATGGGCGGAAGTCTTGGCGCTTTCGAAGAGCGCGTCGGAAATTCGCTGAGCCATTTCGCGGAAATAGGACATGCTCTGAACTGACACAACCAGGTCGTCCCAATCTTCGGCGGCATCGCTGGAGCCTGACCGGAAGCGTTTGTCCGGCCCCGCGCTCACCACTTTGATCGTGTAGTTGTCGCGGACGACTTCGAAGAGGAAGTGATAGGGCGTACCCCAAGGATCGATGAAAGTGGAGAGTGAGGTGTGCTCTTGGGCACAGGCTGTTTCGAGCGTGGCCTGATCACGGATGTAGCCGCCCGTGCGGGCATGATACGAATCAATGATGCCGCGAAGACGCTGAGCTTCATGCTCGAAAAATGGCCGAGAGAGGAGCAGCGCCGTGAAATCGTCGGAAGTGCTGAGAGTCTTGTCAGGCCCCTCGCTGCGAAATTCGAGGACTTCGTTGAGCCACTGGTAGGTGCGTCGAACATGGTAGGGTCGTCCCCACGGATCGATGAGATGGGAAGCATCGATTCCCTTCTCCCTGAGGAGACTCGCATACTCCACGTCATCTACAGGGAAATGGCCCGTGTCGGTGAAATGCTCTTGCAAAAGTTTGGTAACCGGATCGAGTGCGGAGTGAATCTGCTTTTGGAAAACGCGGTCGAGGTAGCGCGGGTTATCCGAAGATTCCATGCGCAAGGGAGCGCCACCCTGAGTGAAGAGCAAAGCTTCGGCCACAAGTTCGAGGTCCTGAGGAACGGCAGCGTCTGGCTGGCGATTGAGGAGTTTTCCAACGGAGATTCCTCCGATTGAGTCGCTCTCTTCGTCCAAAGCGCGGAAGCCAAGGCGAGAGTCGAACCTTTCGTATCCGCCGGTGAATAAGCTGGCCTCGGTGCGGGCGAGTTCTTCAACAGCTTGATCGTAAACCAACAAACCGAGCGCGCCTTCAACGGGATCACCTTCGGGGTCACGCACGCGCAGGTTCACTGTAGCCGCTTCGCCGGGGCGATAAGTAGTCTTCACTGGCTTCACGTCTAGCTGGAGATTGCTCGGCTTCGGAACAACGACGGAGGCACTGGCGGTGCGTGAGTACATCGCGTACGGCTCGACTTCGACATTGAGCGGATAGGCCGCAAGCAAAAGTCTGCCTGTGAATTGCTCATTCACGGGAAACGTGACGCGGCCCGAAGTATGGGAGAGCTTGAGTTCCTGGGACGCGAGAATGGCTTGCGTTTCAGTTTGGATGACTTCGACGCCAACGCGGACTTGCGGCACTGAAGATTCGACTTCAGCTTCGATTGGATCGCCCGGTTTTAGGATGGCCTTCACAGGAGTGATGCGGAGGGCTGGTTCTTCTTGCAAGGAATAGGATTCGAGATGGCGTCCGGGGCGTCCATCTGGGGTTTTTGCTTCCAAAGCGACATAGATGCGTTCGCTACGCTTGTTATCGTCGTTCTTTTCATTTCGAAGCGGCTCGGAGAAACGCACACGGGCGATGCCATACCGATTGGTGCGTACCTGCGCCGTGGCAAGAGGCTGGGCCGCTGGTTTTGACGATCCAGCGTCCGCAGGATCCTGGGTGTACAGCTTGACGAGAACGTCGGCAGTCGTGGGAGTCCCGTCTGCCAGGGAGCTCGAGATGTAGAACACAGGCCGAAGGCCGACCGGCAGTACTCCGCTGGCGTTCAGCACATAAAGGTGAATCGCCTCGCGAGAAATACGTACGTCGAAATGGCGCTCCTGGGTCCGCCGGGACGAGGCATCGGTCACGTAAGCCGCGTATCGAAGGTCCTCAAAGCGCTTCCAGTCAGCGTCACGCAAGTCGGCATGGTCCTTGGAAAGGTCCAGGGTTGCGTGAAATTCATTCTTGGCATCTAGTTCGCCTTCCTGGATTTGTCCTTCCTCCGTTTCCCATTTCTGATCGTGGTAATTCCACTGGCGCGATGTCTCACGAGCAATCCTCACGTGGCCTCGAAGAACAGGCTTGCCAAACATATAGCTAGCACTGACTGTGAGATCAGCATTCTGGCCTTGGAGATAGAAAGGCCTGTCCGCCACGACGTTTACGGTGAAGGTGGGAAGCTCATAGCGGCTTATCCGGACGAGTTGGCTTCCTTCCAAATCTCTGCTGTCGGCGTCGCCCGCGATATCGGCGGACACGCGGTAATTGCCCAGTTTTTGAGATGAGGGAATGCCCCAATCAACGGAAGCAATTCCGAAGCGCGAAGTTTGCGCATCAGCCGAAAACACGACAGTGTCATCGGGATCGTGGACGGCGAAGCGGACGGGCTGCTTGCCCCAGGCGTGGCGCTGGTCATCGAGGACTAGCGCACGCATGTGCAGGGTTTGATCAGGCTGGTAGAGAGGCTTGTCCGTAGACAGCAGAATGGCCGCTCGGCGCCAAAAGTGAAGTGTTGAAGTCAGGGAATTATGGAAATAGCCCCTCGTCCCTCGGATTTCGAGATCGACTTCTTGGTCTTCAGGCGCACCTGCCAATTCGGGAAGCTGGAACGTCAATTGTGCTTGTCCACGCGCGTTGGTCCTCGCGTGCGCCTTCATGCCCTTCGGAGTGTCCTGTTCGTCATCACCGATGAAGGCGGTAAGCGAGACTCCTGGCACCGGCTTGTCTGAATCTGGACGCGTGGCCCAGACGCGAGCGACGTAGCTGTGTCCCAGACCGATGGCATCCAGTCCCATGAAACGAAGCTCAAAGAGGTCTGGGATCAGGGCATAGGGCGAAAGGATTCCAGAAGCTGCCGCCGAGGATGCCCCTTCAAGCCGCACTTCGTAAAAAAGGCGGGAACTCGAAACGTGATCGAGACCACTGTCAGGAACCCATCGGATCGGCACCTCGGCTCGCGTTGGAGTTGAGCTGAGACGCACAGCAACAGACGCTTCAGCGAGAAGCTTGTCATCCGGCGCCATGACCTTGACCGAGAGTGTCGCGGAGAGAATTTGCGGAGCATTCGCTGAGAGGTCGATGGAAAAGACAGAAGTCTTGTCTTTCAGATCGAGACGCGCGCCGGGCTCGTTCGCGTGGACCGACGGCGCAGCAGCGCGCCCTTCACCGTATCCAAGAAGTGAAGCTGAGGAAGCACACAGACACAGCAAAACCACCCGCAGGATGCCCGTCCGCATCGTCTCCCACCCTCCGTGGCAGAATGCGCACCAGCACCAATTGTCATATTGGTTGCTCAAATTCCGCGAAGGGTTGTTCCGGCGAGTAATTCATTCAGTAACATTCAGGGCGCCTGGGCCACAATCAAGACAACTATCGCGGGGCACGGCGAATCGCGGCTCGCGATTCGCGCAAAGGGAATCGAACCCCTCCACCATGTTTTCAGCCGCTGCCCTAGTTGAGGGACGGTGCAGGCGACGCAAAGGAATAGTCGAGACCTGTGGATTGGTGTGCCACCATATGACAAGATTCCGTTGCAGGGAGGGATGAAGTTTGTCGGAGCGATCAGGAACCCTCGCTGACGATCCGTTCGGCGGTCGGCATCCAACCAGTCACGAACGGATGGCGGGACAGCCCTGGGATGCGTCGTACCGTCGCGACGAGCCGGCGCCTTGGGATATTGGCACACCGCAGCCAGCCATCGTGCGTTTGGCATCCGCAGGCGCATTCGCGGGAGCGGTGCTCGACGCGGGCTGCGGGACCGGCGAGAACGCTCTGCACCTCGCCGCGCTGGGATTGCCGGTTCTGGGCGTGGACGTGGCTGAGACGGCACTGGCGATGGCCAGAGCGAAGGCCCACGACCGAGGCATCGTGGTGGAGTTCGTTGTGGCGGACGCGTTCCAGTTGGAGCGTTTGGGCCGCAAATTCGCGACGGTGGTGGACTGTGGACTGTTCCACACGTTCGACGGCGACGAGCGGCCAGGATACGTGGCGAGTCTGGCGTCGGTGACCGAACACGATGGAACCCTATATGTGTTGTGCTTCAGTGACGAGGGTCCCGAGACTGGCCCGCACCCCATAAGCCAGAAAGAGCTGAGAGCGGCGTTCAACTCCAGCACCGGGTGGAACGTCGCCGCCATCGCACCGGAGCGGGTTCAGACGAGATTCCACGACGAGCATGGCGCACCGGCCTGGCTCGCGACAATCAAACGGCTCTAAACTGCTGGACTGGTCGACCATGAATGGCGACAGCTGCAAATCTCCGGCGAGATTTGCCGCCAAACGGGGAGGCACGTTTTCCCTTTATACCATTCCGTTATGGCACCGCCTCGGGGACGTGCCGTTGTGAGAGCCGTTAGGGAGGGCGGTGCCCTCCCCAACGGCAGGGTTTCTGCGCCGTTGCGCATCGGCTTCCGTCAGGCAGGAGGTCAGGGGTCCGAGTCACGGGCTTGGACAACCTCACTTCCAGCAACTCACCCGTTCGGTTCGTTTCTGGAAGGCCCCGGACAGGGAGTGGTTCCGTGCCCGCAGCAAGAGCTCGCGACCCTCAGGGGTGCGTGTAAAGACAAGCTGCACCGGGCCAACAAGCCTTCTCCAGCGTTGTGCAAAGAATTCCGCAAACTCCTTCTTGCGGGCCAGCACATCCGGCACTGCGAAATAGTCCTCACGGAAAATCCGCCAAATTTTGCGGCGTGAAAGTAAGTACCTCGGATTGTCGATTGGGCTCAGCGTCTCCCTTAGGGCACGAAGGAAGGTTGCCTGTTCCTGTCCGGTGCCTCCGCCGATCCAGCAAAACACGGTCCCGTCTTTGTTCCGGTTCGCGTATACACGGAAGTCTCCCGCACGTTGGTCAATGGAACCCTCATATTCGAGAGCGTCCAGAACCGCCCGTCCAATCTGGCTGATGCTCCGTTCCGGCGTTCCGTGCCGGATCAGCCGCCACAGCGCAAGCAGGCTCCACGGCAAGCCCACAGCGGAGGCAATCCCGAATACCGTAAGCACAAAGTTCCAAAAATCATGAGTCCATCGAACACGACCCAACGTTCGTCCTAAGAACTCAAGCATCGCAAAGAAGATGTAAACAGATTGAACCACCAGAGCAGCAATAGTGTTGGCAAGAACGAAGCCTCGTGGCAGTGCTTCGTCGGGTGCTTTCAGGCCGTCAGTCATCTGCTTGATGGAGCCCGCATTGAGCGCGTCCTGCCACTGTTTGCGAAGCCCGGCGCGGTCGAGTGCGCGTTTCCGAGTCCGCCCATTGATCTGCTCAAGCTCTTCGTGGCTGAATGGCGGGTGCCCAAAACCAAGCCGCTCGGTTCCGTTCTCAATGACCTGAGCGGTGGCGCTCACGCCAACGAATGCCGAGCATCGGCGAACAAGCAGTTCGTAATCATCGCCGGGCCCGAAGATTCCCGGCTCTGCGCAGACCAGATGCCAGATGTTGGCCGTTTTCTGTGGTTGCGCCGAATCCACTCGGATCGCCCGCCCTCGCATTTGGTTCGAGAGCATGAATGATCCGACGAAGCTGGCAAGCACGAGCGTGTTGATGCACGGCGCGTCCCAGCCCTCTCCCAGCAGGGACTTTGTTCCTATCAACACCGTGATGCCGCCCTGCTCGAAGACGGAAGTGATCAGGCAAACCGAGCCCCGGTAGTATTCGCCGCGTATTTCGACAGTGGAGAACGCGGCATCGTGAGCCAGCGGCGAGATGGACAAGTCTTGCGGAGCGATTCCCAAGGCCTTTGCAGACTCTCTCACCATCGACTCCGCGCCGGCGGGAACGATGACCAAGGACCCGGTCAAGACCCCGAGGCGAACGCATGGCGACGAGGCAGTGCGCAGCGACTCGAAGACCGGGACGATCCCGATGTCCTCAAAGATAGGAGTTTCGTCTCCCGACTTCGGCAACTCGGCTTTTCGGATGAAGTCCGTCAGAATCACGCAGCGCAGGCTGTCGCCCAGTGCACCCGATTCGAGCTTCACGATCTCGTCGACGGACTTCAGCTTGGTGACGGATGTTGTCAGGAGCTTCAGGTGATCTGACGGGTTTTGGAGCTTTACCTTCCGCCGTTCAAGAGCCCCGATACTCAGCAACTCGTGCCGAATGGCTTTGAGGACCGTCTCGCTTTTCGTGAGATTCTGGGCGTCCTGGTATAGGCAATCTGACAGCAATACTTCCAGCCATTCGAGATTCAGTTCAGGAATCCGCTTGTGAGACAAACCGAGGATGTGCATGACAGCAGGCGGAATTTCGTCCCCTAGGGCGTGCAAGTACACGACCATGCTGGACAGGTATTCCGGGTCATCCAAGATGTCTTCTGTGTGTTGCTCGGGCGCGGAAATCCACGGATGCGACAAGATCGCGTCTTTGAACGCTATGTTCGCCTTAAGCCGTGCAACGAACCCATCCACCTCAGCCCGAAAATCCGAGATAACTTTCTGTTCCTTGGTGGTCGGCGTGCTGAAGTACACGTAGTCCTGATGCGGGCAGAGATCGCCCTCCTGCACCAGTTCAGGCACGGAAACCTCAGCGTCAACGGGTCCGCAAAGTTCTTCGTAACGCTGCCATTCGAAGGGCGAAACGTCGTACGGAGGAGTGGCGGTCAGGGCGACTATCGTTGGCTTTTCCAGTTGCTCGGCGAGAGATGTGAGAGTCTTCCACCACTCGGTCCGAAGATGGTGCGCTTCATCAAGGACCAGTGTTTTGAAATTTGCCTTGGCGAGAAATCCGGGGATAGGCATGCGTCCTTGAAGAATGTGATTGCCATCTTCGCCGTTGGCCTGCCTCTCGAAATGGTTCTTAGAAACGCCGTCTTCGTCAGAATTGGTTGGAGGCTCCTCGGGTTCCCCCGAGTAGACTGCGTGCAATGCCTGATAGGTCGCTACGGTCAGCGATGCCGGATTCCTTAGTTCTTTCGAGACCCACGAGGGCTTTCCATTTCCCGGAGGCAAGAACAGATCAACCAGACGTTCAACCCACTGGTCGCGAATCGTGATCGTGGGTGCCAACACCAACGTGGGCTGATTTATCCTGCGTATCACCTCAAGACCGATGACAGTCTTCCCCGATCCAGGTGCGGCGACCAAGTGGAGCCGCTTGTTATCGAGGTAGCGGTTGAGGTGCTCCAGTAGTCGGGACTGGTAGGCACGCCAGTTCTTTCGGAATGCCATAGTGTCCTGTAGTGACTGCTGGACGTGGGTACTGGGTTCTCCGGTCATTGCAGCGAAATTATACGTTCCGCACTGGCCTTAGGCCATGCTGTACAACGGACGAGTTCGGATACGACGCGGCGCGGAGGTTCCCGCGGCGGAAACCCCGGCTGCGGCGTAGGTCTATGAGCGATAGAAAGGCCCCCTATCGCTCATGACTTGGAGCTGGCAAAGCGGCATTGGCTTAATTGGCGGAAGAGTAGGTCCGCCTACAGGCGTGGATCGACCGGCTCGCTTTCAAGAGCTAGCACGCCAAAGACGCACTCATGCACACGGCGAAGCGGTTCTTGGCGAACGAAGCGCTCCAAGGCTTCAATCCCAAGAGCGAACTCTCGTAAGGCAAGTGACCGCTTAGTGGAAACGGAGCGGTTACGGAGGCGCCCCAAATTTTCTGGCAGCAAATACTCCGGGCCGTAAATGATCCTCAGATACTCTGGGCCACGACATTTGATTGCAGGCTGCGTCAAGCCGCGTCGCCCTCTTACAACGAATTCCAGTGGCTTAACGACCATTCCCTCGCCGCCACGACCTGTAAGCTCCTCCCACCAACGAGTGGTCTCCTCAACGCTCTCCGTGTTGGTCACATCGACTTGTTTGCTAGGCGTGGCAAGCAGCAGGCCATGGCCCGCCTTGCAAAGCTCAGCGAGTTTTTCCATGTGCCAGGCGTGATCCCGCTGGACATGAACCTGCCCTTCCGTAGCGAGGAGGTGAAACGGAGCAAGCTTTAGGTCGCTGACCGACTGCACCGGCCAGCAGTACCGTCGATATGAATCTACGTAATGATTCGCGGCTTCGAGGCGTTGCTTACATCGCTCGATTAACGGCAATGCGTCCCCATTCTTGGACGCAAGGTGCTCTAGTGATGCGACTGTTTCAGACAATGACGCCTGGGCCGCTGCACCGACAGCGGCGTATTGCTGTCTCAAGAGTTCTTGCGCCTTTGCTGACCACGGCATCAATTCCGCGTCAAGACAAACCCAATCGGTCTGGAATTGCTGCCAGAATCCTGCCCCGTCCACACCGTCGCGCACCCTCTCTAGGAACTCCTTCTCGGTGTTTACAT
>Ga0310914_10002130_pt1 | contig 13209 bp, 7 predicted proteins | sample GREbulkMGAN108_FD_203450 | JGI IMG/M metagenome (GOLD analysis project Ga0310914, IMG submission 203450) | Lab enrichment of tropical soil microbial communities from Luquillo Experimental Forest, Puerto Rico - GRE.bulkMG.AN108 | ecosystem: Environmental > Terrestrial > Soil > Tropical forest >... | reverse complement strand
GACCCGGAGTTGCCGCACCCAGTGGTGGGGTCGCCAGTCACGTTCTGATGGCGGTTAGCGTTGTAACTGAAGTTCCCCACCATATTCTCGTTGGCTCCGATGTAGGCAGTGTTGCACTCGCCCAAGCTTCCACAGTTGCCGTTCGCCGTCTGGAGCTGGACCGGGAAGCCACTGCCGTAGACGAATAGCGGCGAGATATTCCAGCCGCCGAGTATGTGGCCGACTAGGCCTTTTTGGCTGGAGTAGAACGGAGGGGCGTAGTTGAAGAAGAGGTTGAAATTGAATTTTTCGTCGTAGGTCTGCAGACCATACTGGCTATGCAGGTTCCAAGGATCGATGGTGGCAAAGGAGCTGGTAGCCTGGACAGTGTTTCCGGTTCCTAGGGCCTTGGACATGGTGAAGTTGGTCTTCATGGTCAGGCCATGCCACTCTGTCATAGTCAACTGCAGGAAGCCGGCGTTGTAGTTGCCATAGCCGTTGCTAACTGTAGTGATGACGGATGGCGCTTGGCCATTGGCCCCAAAGGGCGTGTTGAGGGGATCGCTGGTGAAGGTCCGGCCGAACGTCCAGAAGCCGGCGTTGGAGACGGCGCCCCAAGCATCGAACGGATCGGATACTCCCATGTTGCCGACACTGTTCGCCACAAACGCGGCGGTGCAGCTTGTAACCCCGGTCGCTAGCCCGCCCCCGGCGCTACCGGTGCAGTACGGCGACTTTGCTCCTCCTAACCCTGCTTCAAAGAATGGCTGGACGGGCAACGAGTTCAGATAGGTGAAATAGGCCGGGTTCGGGCCGCCACCCTGTGACTTTGGTAGTGTGGGCGATGGGACATTGGTGCCGTAGTTTGTCTGCACCATGATGTTTTTCCAGGCATTGGCGAAGGTCTGCCCGCTCAGGGTCATCATATAGGGAACTGCGGTCAGGCTATAGTATTCAATTTCATTAGTCATTTTGCGGCCGATATAGCCGGCCTCGGCAAGAATTTTCGAACCGAACTGGTGTTGGATGGTGAGAGTGAATTCATCTGACTTGTTCGGCCTGAAATTCGCGTCGACGGTTTCGCCCGCTCCAGTGGCGACGTCGTTGACCCCGGGATACCAGGGCTGTGGCAGGCTCTGACTCGGCGGGGGCAGCGGCGCTCTTGTTCCGTCCACACCGACTCGGAAGGTGGTGGTTGGGTCGCCACCGCAGCCGCCCGTTAGATTGGGACCGCCGCAGGTGTCCGGTTGCAGCAAGCCGGGAGTGAGCAGCGGAACCAGAAGGGGATTGACTCCGTTAATCCGGCCAAAGATGCGGGCGTAGCCGCCGCGAACCACGGTGTCCTTCGTGAAGTTCCAGGCGACTCCGACGCGAGGGCTGATTCCGCCGTAGAACGGGTCATAGGGATACTTGGTGTGGTTTACCACGTTGCGGACCGCAGCAAAGCCAACGTCGGGCGCATCGGCGATGCCAGCAAGCGCAAGCTGCTTTTCCTGCTGCAAGAATTGCTCGGCGCGGAAAATGTGGCCCGTTGAATCCACCATGACCGACTGGACGCCTCCCTGGGTCTCGTAGGGGGGCAGTTCGATGGTGTAGCCAATGCCGTAATTCAGGGTGAACGTGGGCTTCATGCGCCAACTGTCGGTCCAATAGAGGCTGTAGGTCGGGAGAATGCTGTGGCCCGTTATCGGTGGGGACGACAAACAGCCGGCTGTGGCAGCGATGCCGGAAATGGCGCAGGAGTGGATGGGGTTGAGGGGCAAGCCAGTCGAGAGCGAGCCCAAGCCTCGTGAGAAAAGGCCCTGGCTGGAATCCACCATGCCTAGAATTTCCGAGTAAAGGTTTCCGTATTTGTTTGTGGACGTGACGCCAGCGGGAACATAACCAGCCATGCTGATGCCGACAGAGTCAAGACCGACCCCGTTTCCCTCCCCGATCAGGTACTGCTGGTAGGTGTTGATGGTTCCCCCGTTGTCGTTGCGCTTGTGGGTGTCGATGTTCCGCAAGTAGCTGCCGCCGAACTGGAACAGATGGCTGCGTTTCGACCAAGAGACGTCGTCGCGCCACATGTAGTCGTGGCCATTCCAATAACGGGTGCGAACGCTCTGATTATTGGTGTTGTATGGAATGAATACGTTGTTGGAGTTCTCGCCGCCGACTTCGAGTGCTGCCGGATATCCGGCAACGTTCGGCACGCCGCTGGGACTCGCATAGGCCCACCAGTTCCGCGTATAGCTGAAGTGGAAGGCGTTGGTAACGCTCGGGCTGATGTCCTTTGTCAGGCCAGCGGTATAGAGCCAAGTATTCTGCGGCTTCTGACGAATGGCTGAGTACTGGCCCTTCGTGTCCCCAGGGAAGAATCCACCGACATCCCACTGGTTGCTGACCGTGTTGGTCAACTTATAATAGTGGTAAGTGCCGTTGAAGTGCCAGCCTTTGGGGAAATCGTGGTCGATCCGCGCCACCCCGAAGTTACTGCTCTCCGGAATAGCGATGGAGCCCGTATACCCGCAATAGTTTAAACCGTCGCCCTTGCTGCAGTCGTTGGGGGAAGGCAGATAAGTGTTCCAGAGCGTGACGACGGGGTTCAGCGTTCCGGTTGGCTGGCCATTCTCTGTTGTGCCAAGAAGGCGCGGGTCGCATAGGCTGTTAGGGTTGCTCGCGGTAGGGGCAACGGGGCATGCCGTCGGCTGAATGGTTTGGCCCGTGGTGGTGATCTTGCAACGTGAAGTTACCGCTGCTCCACACCCAGGGTCAACCACAGGGAACGGATTCAAGTTGATCGTCTGTCCGTTGAGGTGGATAAGGCCCGCGCGCATAGACGGTAGCGGCATGGTTCTAGCGAACGTTACGGCCTGCGGGTAGCGGAAACCTTCGTAGAGGCCGAACATATACCAGTCTCCTCCGAGAAAGGTGGAGTGGGGAATTTTCCCACCAGCATCCGCGCCGAAGCGGCTAAAATGCGAGCTGACAATGGGTTTTTTTATAAGATTATTGTCCCAGGTATTGGCGCCGCCGAAAGTGCTGGATTGATAGTATTCGTAAACACTGCCATGCAAGGTGTTCGTGCCGCGCTTGGTCGCTATTTCCACCTGGCTGCCGGCGCCGCCGGTGAAGTCGGCAGTCTGGTTTGCCGTGGAAACCTTGAACTCTTCAACGCTGGCCACCGGGAGGGGAATAACGGCCGAGGGCGTCTGGTTGAAGCCGGCGCTGTGCATGGCGCCTGATCCTCCCGCGGTGTCAGAACCAAAGCCCGCGATATAAGTGTTGTTGTCTCCACTCATATCGTCGGTGGCAAAGCCGCCGTCAACCAAGAAGGAGTTTTGGTCCGAGGCCGCGCCGCCGACGTTGCCATTGATGTTCTGGCCGGGCTGAAGGACGGCCAGCGTCGAAGCGTCTCGGCTGGTGTTAGGCAGGTTAACCAGCGTGGTGCCGCTGAGAGTCGCACCAACCGTCGCGTCCATGGTTTGCAGTTCGGCTCCCACCGTCACGGTAACCTCGACCGTCTGCGAAACAGAGCCGATCTCGAGTACGGCATTTACACTTAACTGGCGACCGATTTCTACGACTTGGTTCGTGACGACAGTGGTTTTGAAGCCCTGCTTCGAGACCTTTATGTTAAAGGTGCCTGGATTGACGTACGGAATAACGTAAGCCCCGGTGTCGCTGGTCGTGACATTTCGAGCGCTCGCTGTAGCCGCGTCAATCAGGGACACAGTTGCGCCGGGGACAGCAGCTCCAGAGGTATCGGTCACCGTCCCGGAGACCGTGCCAGTCGCCGATGCCTGACCCATAGTCGATGGGGAGCCTATACAAATTACAGCAAACAGACAAAACACCGCTAGAACCAGTCGCTGATTAAGCATGCGAACTACCTCCTGGATGGGCCGGGCAGGCCCAGTGAACTTGCAGAGCGTTACTGGAGACGCATTTGGAAGAATCGGATTCACAACCCCTACCACAGGGACTCTGTCGCTGGCTGAGGCACAGAGCAAATTCTCTGCCAAGGCGATCGAGCTAAATAACTTCTAAGCCATCCGTTAGTTACACCAAAATCCCAAATAAATCCAAGACTCACGCTCTCCGCAAGTCCATACTTTTCTACGGACTTTCATAGAGCTGCGTCGATCCTCGTTGACCGACCTCAACTGACCCGCAGGAACAGCAATGTCCACAACGAGGCAACGGCTTGCAAACAACATCACTCTAGGAGCGGTGTATAGTCCCCCCCGATGGGCTTGTCAATCTAAATATTTATCTAGCCCTTAACAGGAATTTACATTTTCGATGGTCGGGACTCTCAGGGTACTGAGACTTATAGAACGAACGAGGACGCCGAATCATTGGTTGCCTGCTTCAGAGCAACCTCGAAGGTTGCCGAGAAGCTAGTTGCCTTGGTGAACGGTTCGGCCACCAACAACGGTGCGTAGCACGCGGACTTTCGTATACTGCGAAGCCGGAATCTTCGTGAGGTCGGCGGAGAGTACGATGAAATCGGCGTATTCGCCAACCTTGAGCTCGCCCTTCTTCCCTTCCTCGAACTGCGCATACGCGGAGGCTGAGGTGTAGGCGCGGATGCAATCTTCGAGCGAGATTTTCTCTTGAGGCTCCCAGCCGTTTCTTGGACCGCCGTCCGGGCGCTCGCGCGTGACGCAGGCATACAACCCGCGAAACGGGCTGATCGGCTCAACGGGATAGTCGGTTCCGAACGCCAGTCGAACACCGTCCCTCAACATCGTTTTCCAGGCATACGCGCCCTTGATGCGCTCAGGGCCGATGCGGTCCTCAGCCCAGCGCATGTCCGTGGTTTGGTGCGAGGGTTGCATCGAGGCAATTACTTTGAGTTCCTTGAAGCGCTGGAAGTCCGTCGGAGCCACCACCTGGGCGTGCTCGATGCGGTCGCGGCGGTCGCGCGCGCCGTTGGCTTTGATGACTGCGTCGAAAACGTCGAGGGCAATGCGATTGGCACGATCACCGATGGCATGAAAGTTCAGCTGGAAGCCGGCCCGGTCGCGCTCAATGGCCATGGAGCGCAATTTGTCGGGATCGTAGGTGAAAATTCCCGTCGTTGAGGGATCGTCACTGTAGGGTTCGAGCATTGCGGCGGTGCGGGAGCCGAGAGCGCCATCCGTGACGGCTTTGAGCGCGCCAGTCTTGAGCCACGGGTCCGTGGTACCGCCCTGCGCGCGCTTGTCCTGTAAATCATTGAGCGAGTCATTGAAGTGCAGCCATTCGGTGATGCGCGCGGTGAGTTTGCCCTCTTCTTTCAATTGCTGGTAGACCTGAAAATCCTCCCAGGCGGAATTGTCCTGCGCCGACGTGACACCGTTGCGCGCGACATTCGCAAGCACGATTTCAATTCCCCGCCGGCGCTCTTCGACGGAAGGGTCAGGTATTCGCACCCTGACCAGATTCATCGCGGCAGATTCTTTCAGCATTCCCGTGGGGTCACCGAGGCCGTCGTGCTCGATCTCGCCACCTGGCGGATTCGGAGTGGACTTGTCGATTTCCGCCTTCTTCAGCGCCAGCGAACTGGCCACCGCCACGTGGCCGGAGATGTGCGTGAGGATGACAGGGTTATGCGGCGCGACGGCGTCGAGCTGCTGGCGATTTGGGAACCTCTTATCCGGCCAAAGGGTGTGATCCCATCCACTGCCGGTGATCCATTCTCCTTCTTTGTGATGCACAACTGCCTCGGCCAGGCGCTTCTGCATTTCTTCGACGGAAGCGACGCCCCGTAGTTCAACCGCCAGCGCGTCGGCACCCGCGCTGCCCAAGTGCACGTGCGCGTCATTAAAGCCAGGCATTACAAAGAGGCCGTTCAGGCGAACGGTCTCTGCGCCCTCTTGGCTTCCGCCGCAGTCGAGCAGAACGTGATCCAACTTTCCAATACAGGTGATTTGCCCATCCGCTACAGCCATGGCTTCGGCCCACGGATTCCCTGGATCGTTGGTGTAAATCCGGGCGTGCGTGTAGAAGACGGTGTGCTTCGGCTTTTCCTGCGCCGCGAGATTCTGGCACAACGGCAGAGCACACAAGACCGCTCTCAACGCAAACCCGACACGGGAACACCCGAGTCGCGTCGCCCCCGCATTCACCGAGATTTCCCCTCTTCGAGCCCAGCGATTCCAAGAAGGGTCAGCAACGCGCGTTTCAAGCCCGCTTCCCGGCCAGCCGCGTCGTACCACTCCTGCAAGGAATGCGCTCCGCCGCCACTTCCGCCCGCGCCAATGGAGATGGCATCGATTCCCTGGGAGAGCGGGATGTTCGCGTCGGTAGAGGACCGTTCCGATCGGGACTGGCTGCCGATGAATTCATCGGCAGCGCGCAACGCCGCGAGCAGCGGTGAGTCCGGCGAAAGCTCGCCCCCCGGCCTGCTTCCAAGCAACTCCACTCTCCATTCGAGAATCCCTTTGGAGCGGTCGCGCGGCGGCTCCATTTCGTCGCGCACGCCGGCGGCGATCGAATCGCGAAGCGCGGATTCGAGCCGGCCGAGTTCCTCCTCGTTTTCCGAACGAATATCCACTTTGATTTTGGCCTCGTAAGGCACGGAATTGACCGACGTTCCGCCTTCGATCTGGCCAAGGTTGAAGGTGGTGCGCGGGCTGGCCGGTACTTTTGTGTTGATAAAGCGCATCGAGCCGCGAATCAAAGCATTGATGGGATTGGGCATGCCGAAGTCAGACCAACTATGCCCGCCGGGGCCGGTGATCGCAGCTTCCAGGCGTCGCGAGGCCAGCCCCTTTGTGGTGACGTGATCCGTACCGGAGCCGTCGAGCACTACCACAGCTTTCAATTTCCTACGGTACGTTGCGACCAACTCGCGCATTCCGCGCAGGTTCCCTTCCCCTTCTTCTCCCACGTTTCCCACAAGCAAAATGGTGCGCTCGGGTTTGATGTGAGCAAATTCGAGGGCTCGCGCAATGGCGACAAGTGCCGCAATGCCGGTGCCATTATCGGAAATGCCCGGCGCCAGCATCCGGCTGCCGTTGCGATGAACCTTCACATCCGTGCCGGCCGGGAAAACCGTATCGAGATGCGCGGAAAGCATCACCATTTCACTTTCGCTTGCGCCGCGCAACTCCGCGATAACGTTGCCAACCTTGTCGACGCGCGCTGGGAGCCCGCTTTCCGAGAGCAATTCGTTCACGGCACTCGCGCGCGCTTCTTCCTCAAAGGGCGGCGCGGGAATCTCCGTTAACCTTGCTTGCGCATCGTTGATCCAGGAAAGATTGTGGTCAAACCATTCGAGGGCGGCGCGCACTTGCACGTTTTCGACGAGCCGGGGACCCGCGGTCAGACGACGCGTGTGGGACGGAGCGGCGGAGCGAACCGGCATAACCAGAAGAATAGCGCAAACCAAGACCTGTTTCATCGTCGGCCCGGCGGTCTTGTTTGGCCTATCTTGTTTCAACGGGATGCCGGCTCCGGGCAAAGGGCGTGGACCTCGGCATCGGTGAGTACGCGCGCGGATTGCTTGGCAGCCTCGAGGATGCGGCTGACCAGAGCGTCATCGGCGGGAATCTGGTGGCGCGCGAGCCAATAAAGAACGTTGGATTTGCCACTCATGGGGCCGATTTCAATCACCTGCTCCATGCCAAACAGGTGGGCGGGCACGCCGCTGTAAACCGCGTCGGCCAAGTGATGATCGTGCTTCTGAATCGCTTTGATGATTGCAGCCGCATGCACTCCGGTGGCGGTGCGAAACGCGTCGTGGCCAATCACGGGGTAGTTTGGAGGAATGGAAGTCTTCGTGGCGCGAGCAACCTTCTCGCAGTAAAACCGGAGGTTGGAAAGGTCGCGGTCAATCAGGCCCGCAAGCCGCAGATTCACGAGCATGAGTTCCATGGGCGTGTTGCCGACGCGCTCGCCGAGCGCATTGGCGGCGGCGTGGACCTGATGCGCTCCAGCGGCAACCGCGGCGAGGGAATTGGCGATAGCCAAGCCGCGATCGTTGTGACCGTGCCAATCCACGCGAATTTTTTCGCCCAAAGGCTTCACGACCTCATCGACAACAAATTTGACCAGGTTAAAGGCGCCCGTTGGCGTGGCGTGGCCCACGGTGTCGCACAGAACGATGGCGCGGGCGCCGTTACGAATCGCCGTGGAATACAGGCGCTTCACCGTTTCCGGGTCGGTTCGTACCGTATCCTCCGTCACGTACATGGACGGCAGGCCATGCTCGACCGCGAAGGTCACCGCGTGTTCTGTGGTGCGCAGAAGATGGTCGACCGTCCAGTCCTCGACCAGACGCCGGATGGGGCTGGAGCCAAGGAAAGTGGCAGCTTCGATGGCAATTCCCACGCGCTCGGAAATCTCCACGATGGGACGAATGTCGTTTTCGTGTGTTCGCGCGGCGCAGTTCGGCTTGATCTTCATTCGGTGGGCGGCAATTTCACGCGCCAAAGCTTCGGTATGTGCCGCCGCCCGCGGCCCGGCGCCCGGCAGACCGATATTGACGGAGTCGATGCCGAGCGACTCCATCAAGTGCAGGATGTCCACTTTGTCTTCAATGCTGGGATCGAAAACGGAGGGATTTTGCAACCCATCGCGAAGCGTTTCGTCGTCCAGGAGCACAGACGTGCCCACAGGAATCTCGGGCGGAGTCGCCGTGTTCCAGTCGTAGATCCAATCGTTTTGCGGCATACGTCTTTGGCTACTCCCGGATGGCACTTAATTTCTTAAGGTATAGCTTTGCGGCTGCTGCGCAGGATCGGGGCGATACAGCGTCTTGCAAAACTCACAGCGATAAATCTCCGCCTTCGGCCCGATAACCTCGGCCACCTCTTTGGGGTAGTCGTACCAGCGCTTCAAATGGCCGGCACAGAGTTTGCCCTTTTCATCTTTCTCGTCGCAAGCACGCTGCTTGGGCTTGCGGGTCTTGATTTTGGGGGTGGCTGTCGCTTCTTCGCCCATGGAGTCCTTTCTACAAACCGTGGTCACGGAAAAAAGTTTTCAGCCCGGCGCGAACATTGCTGAGCTTTGGGCCGATCCCGCTGGAGAACTCAAATCGCAGGAAGGCGTCCGCCGCCTGCTCCAGCTCGGCGCCATAACGATACCACCAGGGCTTTTCCTTCCGCGGCAGGCGGTCGACATCGATGTATTTCGTGTGCACCATTTCCAGGATTCCCGCGCGTCCGTGTGTGCGGCCCCAGCCGCTCGCGCCAATTCCGCCGTGAGGAGCTTCGGCAATCGCAAAGCAGCTGATGGCGTCGTTGACCATCACTGTGCCTGCACGAATTCGCTGGGCGATCGATTGTCCTTTCTTCGCATCTTTAGTCCAGACGCTGGCCGCCAGGGCGAACGGCGAGTCGTTAGCGTGACGGATGGCTTCCTCGGCACCCTTCACCGTCTGAATGGCCAGAATAGGTCCAAACGTCTCTTCCTGAAATAGATTCATGGTGGAATCAACGTCGGCGACCACGGTAGGCTCGAAGAAGTTCGGCCCGAGGTCGGGACGTGGATGGCCGCCGCATAAAACCCGCGCGCCACGCGCCACAGCGTCTTCGATCAAATCGCTCATTCGGCTCACGTGTTGCGGCCGAATCAAAGGTCCAACATCTGTCGCCGGATCGCTGCCCGGGCCAAGGTGCAGCTTCTTCGTTTTCTCCACGCAGAGCTCTGCAAATCTTTGCGAGACTGCTTGCTCGACGAACAGCCGCTCCACCGACAGGCAAACCTGCCCACAATTCGTGTAACTGCCCCAAACGGCGGCGCTCGATGCCGTTTCGAGGTCTGCATCGGCAAGAACGATCATCGCGTCCTTGCCACCCAGTTCGAGGACCGTCGGTATGAGTTTCTTTGCACATGCTTCGGCAACCTGCCGCCCGGTCGCCACGCTACCCGTGAAAAGAACTTTATCGGGGCTCGCGTCAACAAGCGCCTGGCCGACTTCTCCTCCACCCTGCACCACGGCGACGAGGTCTTGCGGGAAGCCAGCGCTGCGGAAAAGTTTTTCGACGAGCGCTCCACACCGCGGCGTAAAGTCACTGGTCTTTGAGACGACCGCATTCCCGGCTGCGACGGCAGGAATAATCTGACCGATCGGAATCGCTAGCGGATAATTCCACGAGGAAATAATGCCAATCACGCCGAGCGGTTCATACACGAGATACCCGGACTTAGCCTTGGCGGCAAGGCTGTGATGCGGTACGCGTTCTCGGCGAAGGGCCGCGGGCGCTTTTCTGGACCAATACTCGGCCGAATCGAGCGCGACAAAAATATCCGCAAAGAGGGCTTCCACACGCGGTTTGCCCGATTCGCCGACGACGGTGTCGGCCAGCTCGTTGCGGGAAGCCATCAAGCAGTCGCGAAGCTTGCGCAAACGCCGGCAGCGTTCGCGAAGAGCAACCTTCGCCCATTCCTTTTGTGCCGCTCGCGCAAGCACGACGGTCCGCCCAACCATCTCCGGCGGAGTCCTTTCAATATGTGCCAGGACCTTTCCCGTGGCGGGGTCGATGGAGGGCAGCATGTCGATAGGGATGGCCGTGGCAGCCATACCCGGGATTCTAACCGATTTTCTGCTTCCGGGAGAGCAAACCGCTGGAAACCAGCTTGGCGATTCACAAGGCGAGTGGCTCTTAAGGATCTCCGATGCGCCAGGCCCGTTCGTGCTCGACCTCGACCATCACCAACCCTTGCGGCGGAACGGTGGGGCCGGCCATCGAGCGGTCCTTGCTTTCGTAGAGACGGTCAATGTCTTCTGGCTTCAACCGTCCCCGCCCCACGTCCAGCAGCGTGCCCACCATTTTCCGCACCATGTAACGAAGAAATGATCGGCCGCTCACCGTGAACACCAACTCCTCGCCGTCCGCCGAGCGTGCGAGTTCTGCGGCATAAATTTCACGTTCGGTGGAACGCTCGCGATCTTCGTCCTCCGAATCTGCCGAAGCGGCAAACGCAGTGAAGTCATGCGTTCCGGTAAAACGAGCCGCTGCGTCACGCATGGCATCTTCGTCCAGCGGAAACGGATAGTGCAAGACGTAGCGCCAGACGGATGGCGGCACGACTTTTCCTCGATACAAGCGATAGCGGTAGGTTTTGCGCCGCGCCGACCAGCGCGCATGAAAGTCCGGCCCGACCTCTTCCGCCGCCACAATGCGAATCGTCGGGGGTAGCAGCGCGTTTAGCGCGCGCTGGAATTCCTCGGCCGACAGCGCCGATTGTGTTTTGAAGCTGGCTACCTGGCCGAGCGCATGTACGCCAGCGTCAGTTCGTCCCGCGCCGTGTAGAAAAATCTTTTGTTGCGTCAGGCGCTCGAGCACATTGACGATTTCCCCTTGGATGGTCGGCTTCGTCGACTGCATCTGCCAGCCGTGGAAATCCGTGCCGTCGTAGGCAATGGTGAGCTTGAAATGACGCATCAGGGCGAGAGCAACGTTCGATCCGGCTAAAGCGCCGTGCGCGCAAAGCGGCTGCCCGGCTTCAGGGCGACGCTGCCCTGCCGGCAGAGTGGACAATCTTCCGGCTCATAGTGAGTGAGGGGCATTTGCAGCAGCGACTGCGCTTCGACGTCGAAGTCGATCGCTCCGCCGCTGCGGTCGATCAGCGCCCCGGCACCCATCACGCGCCCGCCGGCCTCTTCCACAACGTGAATGGCTTCCATTGTCGAGCCGCCGGTGGTCCACACGTCTTCTATCACCAGGACGTGCTGGTCCGGCCTGACCTCAAACCCGCGGCGCAGCGTCATCATCCCGCTTGCGTCTCGTTCTACAAACAGGGCCGGCACTCCTGCGGCCATTTCGGTTTTTGGGTCGGGCAAGGCTCGCGCGACTTCTTGCCCGATGATAAGGCCGCCGATGGCTGGAGAGACCACCGCATCCACGCGAACATCGGAAAACAGCTCTGCCAGGGCCTGCCCGAGCTTTTCTGCAAAACGCGGATACTGCAGCACGAGCGCGCATTGCACGTAGGTTCCACTGTGCCGCCCACTAGAAAGTTCAAAATGCCCGTGGCGGATGGCGCCGGCGGTCTCGAACATCTTCAGGATTTCTTCGCGCTTGAGCATGGCCTCAGCTAACCGTCAGCGGCTCCTAAACATCGAACTGTCAGCAGCCTAGCGGTGGTGCCTTTTATTGTCAAGAATGGACGCGCCTGTTAGACTGCCCTCCCGGCCAGTGCTTGTGTTGGTTGTGCTAGCTTGCCCGTTCGAATCCGGAGCAGGCGCAGGCTAGTTCGATCTTGCTAAACCCCAATAACGGTTCTTGTTTCCAAGAGTGCAATATAAGAGCACAGTCTGCGAAACAAATTCCATTCTGTGAACGTTTTACAGATAGAGTCCATCTGAGTTCAAATTTAAATCCCTTGGGGGAATCACGAGGGTAAGGAGCGCTATGACTTCGCTACGTAGGACGCTGGCTGGATCTCGAGCAACGCTGTTGGCCCGACCGATGTTGGCGTTAATGCTTGCGGCGACGCTGGTTGGGGGACCTGTCTCCCCCGCTTACGCGCAAGCCGCACCACAAAATCCGCCTCCTGCGCCGGCTCCGCAAGCCGCACCGAGCTCTGTGGCCACTCCCATTTCGCTCGGTAGCGCCAAATACCATTTCTCGCGCGCGCCGCGGCCTTTTCCCAATCTGTTTGCGCCCTACCGCGCGATTAAGGTCCCGCCAAACCCCATCGTCAACGCGCCGCGCATCGAACAGCTCATCCACGACAACAAGCTCGAAATCTCTCTTCAGGACGCAGTGGAACTCGCTCTCGAAAACAGCGTGGATATTGCGGTGCGGCGCTACTACCCGTGGATCGCAGACGTAGGGATTCTCAAAGCGTCCTCTGGACCTAATGCTTCGGGTTATGGAGTGCCCGGCGCTGCCATCCCTGGTTCTTCGGCGAGCCTCAATCCTTTTGCCTTTATCATCAACTCGTACGACCCGCTGTTGACCTCTTCGGTTTCGCTCGACGATCGCAAGCAGCCCATCAACAACCCGTTCATTTCCGGAACAGGTCTAGGCGCTTTGACGGCCGCCTCCATCTTCATTCACACTGACACGTACAACACGCAGTATTCCCAGTATTTCCCGACCGGAACAAGCATGACCGTAACCTACGACAACACGCGGTCCTCGAGCGCACCCACCGCCAACTTCTTTAACCCCTACGTGCAGTCTTCCATCTTCGTTAGCTTCAGCCAGAATTTGCTGAGCGGCTTTGGCCTGACCGTGAACCGACGGAATATCATCATCGCGAACAACAACCGCAAAATCGCTGACCTGGATTTCGCGCAGCAGG
>Ga0310914_10002129_pt1 | contig 13209 bp, 9 predicted proteins | sample GREbulkMGAN108_FD_203450 | JGI IMG/M metagenome (GOLD analysis project Ga0310914, IMG submission 203450) | Lab enrichment of tropical soil microbial communities from Luquillo Experimental Forest, Puerto Rico - GRE.bulkMG.AN108 | ecosystem: Environmental > Terrestrial > Soil > Tropical forest >... | reverse complement strand
AAATGAGGGACTTAGATGAAATGCCCGCGCAGCATCGGCTCAATGGGCGCCGGAAAATTCATGTGCTCTCAACAACGCACCGCTGCCCATAAGGTTCCCTGCGTGCAAGCACGCAGCCTTGCTGCTCGAAAATTTTCACGCGGCGCGATCATTTTTGCTCGCGCTGCAACAGATCGCGGATCTCCGTGAGCAACATCTCCTGCTTGGTCAATGCGGGAGTCTTCGGCGCCTCGGACTGCATGACCTGATTCATCAGCTTGACCACGAGGAACAAAACCCAAGCGATGATGATGAAGTTGATGACGATGGTGAGGAAACTCCCCCACGCCAGAACCGCGCCTTGTTTCTTGGCTTCGACCAGCGAATCCGCGGTCACCTTCGAGGACAGCGGCAGAAAGTGATTGGAGAAATCAAAGCCGCCGGTAACAGCGCCGATGATCGGCGACATGATATCAGCGACCAGCGAGTTGACGATCGCGCCGAAGGCGGCGCCGATGATCACCCCGATGGCAAGATCGACGGCGTTTCCTCGCAGGGCAAATTTCTTGAATTCCTCGATCATGGGTCGCTCCCGTGTTTTGATTCAAACTGCGCCTGCGGCCGTCACTCCGGGGCGCCCCCCAATGACGGCGATAGGGACAATGCACGGGCGAAATTAGCTCTGAGGGGCGTACCGCGGCCAAGGGCATCGGGCCAGCAGGCCGTCGACCGACAAGGCCGCTGGGCTAGCTCAATAGATCTAGTCCAACGACCCTAGTCCAATGAACTAGTTGATCAGCCCGGCGTGGACCATGGCCTCGCGCACGGCGGCCTTCGTCTTCTCCGCCAGCCGCACCATCGGTAGCCGCACCGTGTCCGCGCATTTTCCCAGCACGGAGAGCGCGTATTTCACTGGCGCCGGGCTCGTCTCCAAGAACAAGGCGGTGTGCAATGGCATCAGCTTGTCCTGCAGCTTGAGCGCCGCCCCGTAGTCGCCCTTCAGGCAGGCATCCTGGAACTCGGCACACAGCCGCGGAGCCACGTTAGAGGTAACCGAGATGCAGCCGTGTCCACCATGCGCCATGAAGCCGAGCGCACTGGCATCCTCACCCGAGAGCTGGTTGAAGCCCTCCCCCATCGCGGTGCGCTGCTGCGAGACGCGCACGACATTCGCGGTCGCATCCTTTACGCCGGCAATGTTCTCGAGCTCGAATAAACGCTTCATGGTGTCGACAGACATATCGATTACGGAGCGCGCCGGGATGTTGTAAATGATGATCGGAATGCCGGCAGCATCATTGATCGCCTTGAAGTGCTGGTAGAGCCCCTCCTGCGTGGGTTTGTTGTAGTAAGGCGTCACCACCAATACCGCATCGGCGCCGCACTCCTGCGCATGCCGGGTGAACGCGATCGCCTCCGCAGTGGAGTTCGAGCCGGCGCCTGCGATCACGGGAACGCGGCCCTTCGCCTGCGCGACGCACCACTCGACCACCCGCCCGTGCTCCTCGTGCGATAGCGTCGGGCTCTCGCCGGTGGTGCCGACCGGGACCAAGCCGTTGGTCCCTTCGGCGATCTGCCAGTCCACCAGACCGCGAAAGGCTTTCTCGTCGAGCGCGCCGTTGCCGAAGGGGGTAGCGAGCGCGGTAAACGAGCCTCGAAAGCTCGTCCTGGCGGTCATGACACGATCCTCTGAGTCGTTTGGGCGGCCGTGCGCTCTGGCCCAACGTCAAGGCCCACTGCGAAGCCCAAGGCCGCAAATCTGCGTCTAAGCTTGCATCATTGTTAACGGGAAGCCGGCTACGAAGAAAGCCCCCAGCAGCGTCTCCGCCGCCTTTTTGCCGCGGTCGGGGATGATGGTCCGTAGGTATTAGGATCGCGGCGGGGACAATAAGCGGGGACGATTTGAGCGTTCACACGCCCACACGATTTTTGACCGGCCTCCTGGCAGGCGGGGGCCTTGCTATCGTGCTGGTGATCTCTCCCGCGGGCAGCGTGCCGCTTCCCAAGCCACGACCCGAGAACGCGCCCGCGAAGACCGGCATGACGCCGCGCATGCCCGAGGCAGCGCCGCAAACCCCGGTCCGCTCCGCCCGGTCCACCCTTGCACCCAGCGACTTGCCGTCTGCCGCGGACATCGCTGCCTTGAAGGAGGCGATCGCGGCTGCCCGCAGGGGGAAGACGACGCAGGCCGCCGACCTGCAGAAGTCGATCCACGATCCGGTCGCCCGCAAACTCGTCGAATGGGCGATCCTGCGCAGCGACGATACCCAAAGCATCGACGTCAGCCGCTACATGGCTTTCATTACTGAAAATCCGAGCTGGCCGTCGACCGCCCTGCTGCGGCGCCGCGCCGAGGCGACGCTGTGGGCGGACCGCCTCGATCCAGCCTTCGTGCGCGCCTTCTTCGGCAAGGAACGACCTACCACCACCAAGGGAAAATTCGCGCTTGCCCGTGCGCTGCTGTTGCAGGGCGACCGCGCCGGCGCGCAAAACTTGGTGCGCGAAGGCTGGCGCAACGACAGCTTCTCGAGCGAGCTCGAGGACCCGGCCCTCGACGTCTTCCAGGACCTGCTCACCTCCGCTGATCACAAGGCGCGCATGGACATGCGCCTCTACGCGGAGGACGTCGACGGGGCGCTGCGCTCGGCCAACCGCGCCGGCGGCTATGCTCCCGTCATCGCCAAGGCGCGCATTGCCGTCATCACGAAGGCGGCGAACGCCGGGGCAATGCTCGATGCAGTTCCAGCGGAGGCGCACCGCGACGTCGGTTATGTTTTCAGCCGCGCCCAGTATCTGCGCCGCGCTGATCAAGCGCACGACGCCGCCGAGTGGATCCTGTCGGTGCCGCCCGACTCCGGCCAGACGCTCGATCCCGACCAGTGGTGGATCGAACGCAGGCTCGTTGCCCGCAAGCTGCTCGACCTCGGCGAAGCCAAGACCGGCTATCGCGTCGCGCGCGACGCCGCGATCCCGCACAAGGACAACTACCGCGCCGAGCATCAGTTCACCGCCGGCTGGATTGCGCTGCGCTTCCTCAACGATCCGGCCACCGCGCTCGCGCACTTCGCCAAGGTCGCCCAGGGCAACAGCAACCCGATCACGCTCTCGCGCGCGGGCTATTGGCAAGGGCGCGCGGCGGAAGCGCTGGGGCGACGGGACGAGGCGCGCGCGCATTACGAGGCGGCGGCGCGCTATTCCACCGCCTATTACGGGCAGCTCGCGCGCTCGCGGCTCGGTCACAAAGACATCGTCGTTCGCCCCCCGCCCGAGCCCCCCGCGGATCGGCGCGATGCGCTCGCGCGGCTCGAAGTGGTGCGCGCAATCGAGCTTCTCTACGCCATCGACGAGCGGGATCTGGTCGCAGGCGCGCTGGCCGATGTCGGCGAACGGTCGATCGACACCGTTGCGCTCGCCGCGCTCGGCGACGTCGCCGCCCGCCACAAGGATGCGCGCGCCATGGTGCTGCTCGGCAAAGCAGCGCTTGGACGCGGGCTTCCGCTCGATCACTATGCCTTTCCCAACGTCGGCATTCCCGAGTATCGCGCCATCGGTCCGGCGATCGAGCGCGCCGTGGTCTTCGCCATCGCTCGCCAGGAGAGCACCTTCAACCCGAAGACCGTTTCCAGCGCGCGCGCCATGGGTCTGATGCAGGTCACGCCCGAGGCCGGACGATATGTGACCAAAAAATTCGGCGCGGCCTTCGACGAGAAGCGGCTGCTTAGCGACCAGACCTACAACGTGCAGCTGGGGGCGGCCGAGCTCGGTGATCTCTACGTCGACTATCGCGGCTCGCATATCCTCACCTTCGCCGGCTACAATGCCGGGCGCGGGCGCGTGAAGGAGTGGATCGCTAAATACGGCGATCCCCGCGACCCGAAGGTCGATCCGATCGACTGGGTCGAGCGCATCCCGTTCTCCGAAACGCGCAACTACGTCCAACGCGTGCTCGAAAATCTCCAGGTCTACCGCGTTCGTTTCGGCGGCGGCTCGAAGCTCTTGATCGAAGCCGACCTGCATCGCGGGGGGATGGAGGCAGCGGCGCGCTGAACGCCGCGCGCGTGTCGCTGGGCGGAACCGCGACGGCGCGCAGGTTGATCGAACGAGGTGCAGGGTGACGAGCGCGCTGGCGTCGCGGTTGCTGCAGGACGGGCTGGACATGCACCGGCGCGGCGCCGTCACCGACGCGGCGGCGCGATATTCCCAGATCCTGAAATTCGAGCCGAAGAACGTCGACGCGCTCTGCCTCCTTGGCCTCGCCTATGGGGAGCTCAAGCGTTCCGCGGAAGCCGTCGAGTTCTTGCGCAAGGCCACCAGGCTGGCCCCGAAACACGCGGTCGCCCACAACTTCCTCGGCGGGGCGCTCAAAGAGCTGGGCCGCGCCGACGAGGCATTGGCAAGCTTCGACCGCGCGATCTCGCATCGGCCGGATCTTATGGACGCCTATGTCAATCGCGCGGAATTGTTGATGGCGTTGAACAGGCCGGCGCAAGCAGTGGAGACCTACGACCGCGCGATCGCCATTCATCCGAATTTTTTTCAAGGCTGGTGCAACCGCGGTGTCGCGCTCGAAAGGATGAACCGCCTCGAGGATGCGATCGCAAGCTACGACCGCGCGATCGCATTACGAGCGGACCTCACCGCGGCGCACGCCAACCGCGGAAATGCGTTGGCCGCGTTGGGCCGCCACGAAGCCGCCGTCGACAGTTTCGACCGCGCGCTTGCGAGCAAGCCTGATTTCGCCGAAATCCATCTCAACCGCGGCAATTCGCTCGCGCGGCTGCGCCGGCACGACCAGGCGCTCGCGAGCTATGAGCGCGCGCTGGCGATCCGCCCCGATATGGCGGAAGCGCAATTCGGCCGCGGCATGGTGCTCAGGGAGCAGACCCGCTTCGAGGAGGCGGTGAGATGCTTCGATCGCGCGATCGCGCTCAATCGCAACGACGCCGTGCGCGGGCTGTTTCATTCGCACCGCGCCGAGGCGCTCAATATGCTCGGCCGCTTCCCGGAGGCCTTGGCTGACGTCAGCCACTGCCTGCAGGTCGCGCCCGATGACGATCAGGCCCTCTACGCGGTCTCCCTGGTCGAATTGCTCCACGGCCGTTGGCGCGAGGCGTGGCCAAGATACGAGCGGCGCATCGCGCTCAAGGTCGGCATCCCCGAGGGCTTTTCTCCCCCCGCTTGGCCGCCCTGGCGCGGCGAAAGCCTGCAAGACGAATTGCTCGTCCTGCGAGGCGAACAAGGACTTGGGGACCATATCCTGTTCTCCTGCTTCGGCGCCCATCTCGCCAAGCTCGGATATCGGATCGCGCTGTGGACCAAGCCGAGTTTGCAGCCGCTGTTGCGGACGGTGCCCGGCGTGGAGCGCGTGGTGTCCGACGTCGCGCTCCTGGCGGGGTCGAGCGACATCCGCTGGGCCTCGATGATGAGCGTACCCGGCATCCTGGGGACGACTCCCGAAACCGTGCCCCGGAACGGGCCGTTCTTGACGGCCGAGCCCGACCGCGTGGCCGCCTGGAGAGAGCGTCTCGGCACCCATGGCTTCAAAATCGGGATCGCCTGGCAGAACGCCGGCGCCTCTCATTTGGACAAGCTCCGCTCGATTCCGCTGCGCGAATTCGCCGCCCTGGGCGCAATTCCTGGCGTGCGCCTGATCTCGCTGCAAAAGGGGGCAGGCGTCGAAGACATTCCCGCGGCCGCCTTCCAGATGGAGACGCTGGGAGACAGCTTCGATGAGGGTGGCGGCGCGTTTCTCGACAGCGCCGCGGTGATGATGAATCTCGACCTCGTCGTCACCCCGTGCAACGCGATCGCTCACCTCGCGGGCGCGCTGGGACGGCCCACATTCGTGGCGCTCATGCATGTGCCGGAATGGCGTTGGCTGCTCGATCGCGACGACAGCCCCTGGTACCCGGCGACCCGCCTGTTCCGGCAGTCGAGCGCAGGCGATTGGCCCGGTGTCTTTGCCCGCATTGTCGACGCCGTAGGCGCGCGTCGATCTCAGGCCGATTGAACGAACGCTTGTCGCCGGCCGGGTGCGCGCGACACCGCTTGAGGCGCGTGTCAACCCTCTCGCGCGAAGCGGTCGAGCTCGCCACGCAGGCGCTCGATCACGCTGTCCCAATCGCCGAGCGAAGGCTGCCTGAACAGTCGCGCGGTCGGATACCACCGGCTGCCCTCGCCCGCGAGCGTCCAGCGCCAGTCGGGTGAGAACGGCACCAGAATCCAAACCGGTCGTCCCATCGCACCCGCAAGATGCGCGACCGAGGTATCGACGGTGATGACGAGATCGACCAGGGCGACGACGGCCGCGGTATCGGCGAAATCGTCGAGCTCGGGTCCGATCTGCATCACGCGCGGCTCGCGCGTCAGCAATTCGGCGTCTTCCCCGCGCAGCTCGCGTTGAATGCCGACGAACCGGACCGCGGCGGCCGACCAGAGCGGAGCGAGGCGGGAGAGCGCGATCGAACGGTTGCGGTCGTTGACGTGCTGCGCGTTTCCGGACCAAGCGACCGCGACGCGCGGCCGCTCGAGCGCCTCAATGCGCGTACGCCACTTGGCGATGTGGGCGTCGTCCGCCCTCACATAGGGACCCTCGGCCGGGATCGTCGCCGGCTCGGTCTTGAACGCCAGCGGGAGGCTGCCCAAAGGGCAATGGACGTCGAAGGGCGGAAGCGGCTCGCCGCGCGCCACCACGCCGACCACGCCCTCGAGCTGCCGCAGCAGCGGCGCGAGCTGCGGCTGCACCTCCAGCACGACCTTGGCGCCCGTGCGCGCCAGCAGCGGGACATAGCGCGCGAACTGGATCGTGTCGCCCAGTCCCTGCTCGGCGTGCAGCAGGATCGTGTTGCGTTGCAGCGGATATTCTCCGAGCCAGAGCGGACGGCCATAGCCGCGGCCCTGCGCGGGCATGCCGGTTCGCCGCCACCTCCATTCGTATTGCTCGAAGCCGCGGCGAAAGTCGCCGATCGTCAACAGCGCAAGCGCCTGATTGAAATGCGCGTCGGCGTAATCCTTGCGGATTTCGAGTGCCTTGGAATAACTCGCCACCGCCGCGTCATGGCGATTGAGCGCCTGCAGCGCGAGGCCGCGATTGTTCAAGGCCTTTACGTGGTCGGGAGCAATCGAGAGCGCGCGGTCATAGGCCGCGACCGCATCCCCATAGCGATCCAAGCTGAACAAGCTTATGCCGCGGTTGTAGTGCGCGGCCGGATTGTCGGGCGGCATCGCCAACGCGGCGTCGAACTCGCCGAGGGCCTCCCCGTGCCGTCCGAGGGCCGCCAACGCCAGGCCGCGATTGAGCCGCGCTTGGGGATGACGGGGGGCCAACGACAGCACTTGGTCGATGGCGGATAGCGCATCCTGCGCCCGCCCCAGCGTGAGCAGCGCGTTGGCGCGCTGATGCAGCGCGTCGACGTCGCCGGGCTTCAACGCGAGCGCCTTGTCGAAACTCTCGAGCGCCTCCTGATCGCGCTTGAGCGCATGCAGCACGATCCCGAGATTGACCCATGCATCCGGCGCGCGGGGATTGACCTTGAGCGCCGCGGAGATGAGCCGGTAGGCCTCTCCTGCTTGTCCGCGCTGCGCCTTGATGGTGCCGAGAAGGTTGAGCGCGTCGAATTGATCGGGCAGCGCCTTGAGCACGCGGGTATAGATCTTCTCCGCCTCGCGCAGCCGTCCCTGTTGCTGCAACGTCACGGCCTCTTGCAGCGCCTGTCCGAGATTTGGCGGCGCGCGACGGGGAACCGGCATCGGCGGGGCTCGCATGTCAGCGGTGAGCGTCATTGCCGGGCTTGACACTGCAAGTCGGGCTTGTCCGACTTGCGGCGCTTAATATTTCGGAACTCGGGCAAGCCCGAGTTCCGTTGCAATCCATCCTCTTTGGAAAGAAGTCTTTACGCAGAGGATGGACCATCCGAAATCGGTTTAGCCGATTTCGGAGCATTTTAAGTGCGCGAGTCGGATAAATCCGACTTGCGTGGTCAAGCCCGCGGGTGACCGACGGGTTGGAGCGGATGAGCTTAATGACCGCGTCTATCACGTTCATGCCCGGCCGGAGCGCAGCGTAGTCCGGGATCTTGCCACCGCGCCGCATTTCTGCTGCGCTCTCAGCAGCTACAACCATCAATAATGGTAGCGTTTTCGCTTGGCCCGGGATGGAGGGCCTTCGGGCCCGCGGTAATACGGGTTCGGACTGCAAAATCCGCGGTTGCCAGCGATCACCTCCTGCACACACATTTCGTAGGTTGGCAGACTGCAATTGGAATGAAAGGAACGGCCCGTATTAGTGCCCGCGCACCACGGCATTTGAGTGGCTTGGCTGACGCGAAGGTCGAGCAACATTGCCACCGCTACGGTCACTACGATGAGCATGAATCGCATGGTCGCCTCCACCCGGATGACACGGGCCGATTTGTGCCTCGATCCCTCTCCTCACGGTCCAACGCCGTACTACCACCTGGCGGCAAATACAAGGATCGCGCGACCTTCCGTTGTCTGCCCGCCAAAAGTCTTGCGCAGCGGAAACGGTTGCGTCCACCTCGCACTTTAGGTCGCATCGACGGCGAAGCTCCGCGGAGGCTCGCCGCGCCGAGCGATCTCCCACATGGTCACATAGGCGCGCTCGATATCGCGCCGCAGTCGATCCGTATCGAACAACGGACATGTCTTGCGGTTGCCTTCGAGTCTTTGCCTCATCGGGGCGATCAGCGCGGGATCGGTCGCGAGCTTCAAGGCCAAAGCTTCGTATTCGTCGAGACTGCGAGTGACGAGTTCGGGTAGACCGACGGCGCTGAGCAGGCTCGCAGCCACGCGGCCGACGAAACTCTCTCCTATGCACGTGAGCACCGGCAGTCCGACCCAAAGCGCGTCGCTCGCCGCGGTATGCGCATTGACCGGAAGATTGTCGAGGAAAAGGTCGGCCAAGCGGTGGCGCGCCAGATGCTTGGATATCTCCGTCTTTGGCGCGAACACGAGACGTGAGGGATCGACGCCGCGGGCGCTCGCCTCATTGCGGAGGTTGCGCGTTGCCGCCTCGCTCGTCCCGAGCAACCACAATACGCTGCCTTCGACCTGGCGAAGGAGGCGCATCCAGACGTCGAAGAACTGCGGCGTGAGCTTGTAGCTGTTGTTGAGACAACAGAACACGAAGCCATCCTCCGGCAGGCCGGCAAGCCCGCGCGACGGCACGTCTTCTGCGACCGAGCGTTTGGAGTCGTTGACCCAGTAGCTGTCCGGCAGATGGACGATTTTTTCGCTGTAATGGTGCTGCTGATCGAACGGCAGGGCCACGCGGTCGGCCAGAATGTAATCTATGAAGTCCACGCCCATCGTCGCGGTGTATCCGAGATAGCTGACCTGGATCGGCGCTGGACGGTAGCCCAGGATTGCAGGCCGCGCTTGCTCAGTGTGGCCCTTCAGGTCGACAGCGATATCGACATCGAGATCGAGCAGAAGCTGGGCCACTTCGCGGTCACCGTGCAACGCCACGTCGTGGAACTGGTCGAACGCCTTGGCCAGCCGCGCACGGATCTCGCTGCCATCATCAGGACCGTAAGAGATGCCCAGCACTTCGAACCGCTGCCGATCATGGAGCTCAAACAGCTCCGCGATCTGCCAGCCCGTCGGATGGCGATTGAAGGACGACGACAGGTAGGCAATTTTTAGTCTGCCCGCTGAGCGCTCTCTTGGGACCGGGATCAACTGTGGCACCGCCGGTATGCGATGGCGCACGAACCGCCGCGTGTGGCGCAGCTGATCCGCCGGGCCGATGGGATAGGCGAGCAGCGTGAACGGCTCGACCACCGCCCGTTCGTCCTCAAGCGCGCGTTTGAGCTTGGTCTCGAACTCTTCGGCTTTGCTCCAATCGCAGAGCATGAGCCGATAAAAGGCGAGCGCGCCCAGTGCGTGCGGGTGGCCCGGATCGATCGCCAACACCCGTTCCCACGCGCTGACCGCCTCCTCGTACCGTCCGAGATTGGCGAGCGCGTGGGCGCGATGGTAGAGGGTTTCGGCGTCGTCGGGCTTGAGCGCAAGCGCGCGGTCGAAGGTCGCGAGCGCGTCCTCGAAGCGGCTCATCGCCAACAAGGCGGCTCCCCGATTATCGAGCACGCCGATATTCGCGGGGTCGATCGCGAGGGCCCGATCGAAGGTCGCTAACGCGTCGCCGAAGCGTCGCAGCTGCGTGAGGGCGAAACCGCGGTTGTTGAGCGCATCGACGTCGCGCGGATCGACCACCGCGGCGCGCTCGAAGCTCGCCAAAGCCTCCTCGTAGCGCGCAAGCTTGGCCAGGACGTTTCCGCGAGTGATCAATGCCGCGACGGAATTGGGATCGATGTTAAGGGCCCGTTCGCAGCTGGCGATCGCTTCCTCGTAACGGCCGAGATCCTTGAGCGCGATGCCGCGGTTGCTGAGCGCATTGACGTCGCCGGGCCGCGCCGTCAGCAGCTCCTCGTAGCAGGCGAGCGCGTCCGCGTGCCGACCGAGTCTCGCAAGGGCGTTTCCGCGATTGGTGAGCGCGCCGGGATGCGCCGGGGCCTTCTTCAAGACCGCTTCGTAGCAGGCAACGGCCTCGTCGAAGCGCGACAATGCGGCGAGGATGTTGCCGCGCTCGAACGGCGCGTCGACCGAACCGCCGTCGCGCGCCAACACCTTGTCGAACGCGAGCAGCGCGTCCTCGAAGCGCCGCAGACGAGACAGCACCACGGCGCGATTGTAGAGCGCATCGAGATCGCGGGGATCGAGCGCGATCAGCCGCTCGCTGGCGGCCAACGCCTCCTCGAGCCGACCGAGCGCGAGCAGCGCCGCCATCAAGATGGCCAATGCCTGGGGAGACCGCGGCCGGAGCTTGATCGCCTGGCTCAGGAGCTCGTGAGCTTCCCCGGCACGGCCTTGTTGATATCGGATGAGGCCGAGCAGATGCAACGCATCGAACTGGCGAGGGTCGCGCGCGAGCACGGAACGATAGATCGCCTCCGCCTCGGCGATCCGGCCCATTCGATGCAGCGCTTTTCCCTCGTCGATGGTCGGCATCGTAAAGCGGATGTCCTGGCGGTAACCGCCGCGCGCGCCCCTCTCGACAGATGATAGCAACCTCCGTAAGGACCGACACTCCACGTGATGGGTTGCGCAGCGATGCCGCAGAGCGCCAGCGATCGTCCCGACGACGGAAGCCCCGCAGCCGGCCACAGCCTGTTCGTAAGCGCGCAGGACGGGCTGAGATTGCACGTCCGTGCCTATGGCACGCGCACGAACGACGCCCTGCCGGTGGTCTGCCTACCCGGCCTGGCGCGCACCACCGCCGATTTCGACGCGCTGGCGGCGGCGCTTTCGAGCGATCGCGCGCACCCGCGGCCGGTCCTCACCCTCGACTCTCGCGGCCGCGGCAAATCGGACTACGACCGCAAGCTGGCGAACTACAATCTGCAGGTCGAGCTCGCCGACGTGCTTTCCGTGCTCACCGCGCTCGGCATCGGCCAGGCGGCATTCGTCGGAACCTCGCGCGGCGGCATCTTGACGATGCTGCTTGCCGTTGCGCGCCCGGCCGCGATCGCCGGCTGCGTGCTCAACGACATCGGCCCGGTGATCGACCTCGAGGGCCTGGTGCGGATCAAGAGCTATGTCGGCAAACTGCCGCAGCTCCCAACCTTCCCCACGGCAGCCGACGCTCTGAAGCGACGGTTCGGCAGCCAGTTTCCCAAATGGGGCGACGACGACTGGCTCGCCTTCGCGCGGGCAACGTTCAAAGACGCCGGCGGGCGACTCGTTCCCGATTACGACCCAAAGCTCGCGACGATTCTGGAGGCGATCGGGCCCGCGGAGCCATTGCCGACGCTGTGGAAGGAGTTCGACGTACTCGGCCGCGTACCGGTGATGGTCATTCGCGGCGCCAATTCCGACATTCTGTCGGCGGCAACCATCGAGGCCATGCGCAAGCGCCGCGCTGCGCTCGAGGTGGTCGAGGTGCCCGACGAGGGCCATGCGCCGCGGCTCGCGGGCTCCTTGACGATCGGCCGCATCGCCGCCTTCATCGCATCCTGCGACGCGACGAGCGCGGGATATCGAAGCTAGGCGTGTACTCATTGATGCACAGATGTCCGGTTTGCGGGCGAAGCTGAATTCTTGTGCGACCAGAGCACTACTGGTTTCGACCCCAACCGGACATGAGCGGCCCGCTTTTGCTGCGATCCACGGCTTCGACCTGCTATACTCGGCATAGTCCTTGGGCCTTGGGGTCATCGAGATGCAGCAGCGCGAGTTCATTGGCTTGCTCGGCGGCGACGCCGCCTCGCCTTTTGCGTTGGCCGCACGAAAAGACGGACTGGGAGAAGAACCATGCGCGCGATTGGTCTTGTTTTGCTCAGTATCGCAATAATGGCTTTGCTGCTTACCGACGCTGACGCCAAGCGCCGGTCGAGCGCGCAAGGGAGCCAGGCGGCGGGGGCCAGCAGAAGCTGGTGCGCGACCTATCCCGAGCAAGGCCTCAACGACAACTGCAGCTATTCGTCGTTCGATCAATGCTGGGCGACGGTGCTGGGCCGCGGCGGCTTTTGCCGACCTAATCCGTTTCCGGGCACGTCTTTCGGGACCGGCTACACCTGGGGTTCAGGTCCGATGCGCTAGAGCTGCGGCGGGTTCGCCGCCGGTGATGTTGCACCGCTCGGTCTGCGATCCGTGATTAACCTGAACACCGCGAAGGGGGCGAGGCTATTACGTGGGCGGCGCTGCGCGAAAGCGGACATGGCTGGCCGGGCCCGGTGATGTCAAGTCTCCCCGAGTGATCGTCACGCCGCCGAGCTCACGCTTCTGTCCGTGGTCGGCGCCGAGGCCGCCACGCGATGGCTGTCAGAAGGAACGGTGAGCCTATCTAGATACGCGTGGTTCGTCGGATGACGGCCACTGGCCGTGTAACGGCTTCACCAGCTCCACCGTCCGGCGACGGGACTTGGGGCAGTAGGGGCCTCTGTTCGGCCCACTTGCGTCTCGTATTCCTCCTTGATCAAGCCTGCGCTGCGATCGGCTTCGCTTCGGCCCAGCGGTACGTCGTGCCGTCAATCCACATCCGGTGCAGGATTATTCCGATCTTGCGAGCCAGGGCGACCTTCGCCCGCTTTGAACCTCGTCGCTTGGCGACGTCCATCCCCCAACGTTTGAGTTTTGAGAACCGCGTTATCCGCGACAGCAGAACATTGGCAGCTTCATAGAGTGCCGTGCGCACCATCTCATCGCCGGTTC
>Ga0310914_10002122_pt1 | contig 13217 bp, 9 predicted proteins | sample GREbulkMGAN108_FD_203450 | JGI IMG/M metagenome (GOLD analysis project Ga0310914, IMG submission 203450) | Lab enrichment of tropical soil microbial communities from Luquillo Experimental Forest, Puerto Rico - GRE.bulkMG.AN108 | ecosystem: Environmental > Terrestrial > Soil > Tropical forest >... | reverse complement strand
TCGCGCTGGGACTCGTTCAGGGACTCGAGATAAGGCGGCGTGATCAGGGAGGCGGTCATGAATCAAAATTCATCGGGTGGGCAAGGATGCGCGCATGGGTGGCAAGGTCGCCCCGCCAGACATAGGCGGCGAGCAACGGCTCCGCCAGCGCGCGAGTCGCGTGCGTCACCATCGAGTCGTGGCGGATCACCGTCCCGGGCGGCTCGCGCCGCCAGGCTTCCCTGCCCTTCTGCCACTCGGCCTCCCCCGACAGCACGACATAGATCTCGACGGCGGGATGGTTGTGGCTGGGATAGTGGATGCCGGGGCCGAGCAGCAGGACGCCCAGCGCCAGGGCCTCGCTCGCCACCAGCCCGCCCGGCACCGTCTTCTACTACGTCGTATCCGCGGTGAACGCTTGCGGCGAGAGCGCCGCCGGCACCGACCCGTCCGGCGCGCCGCGATTCCCCGCGCCCTCCTGCGGACCGCGGCATGCCGACAGCGACGGCGACGGCGTGCCCGATCTCGCCGACAACTGTCCGCTCGTCGCCAACGGAAGTCTCGCCGACGCCGACAAGGATTTCGTGGGCGACGCCTGCGACGTGTGCCCGCTCGACCCCGGGAACGACTCGGATGCGGACGGAATCTGCGCGACGACCCGAGGTCCGGTGATCCCGTGGATCGAGAGCATCGTGTACGTGCTCATCCCTTCGAAGTTCGACGACGGGGACCCGACGAACGACTACATGAAGGACGAATTCAATCTGCCGAACCCGTCGTATTCCGGGGGATATCTCGGAGGGGATCTCCAGGGTGTCCTGAACCGGATGGACTACCTCCGCGGGCTTGGGATCAACACCATCCTCATGTACCCCCCGTTCGCGAACGACCGTGAGCCGTTCTTCCAGTACCTCGCCTCCGGGTACCGAGTCACGGACTGGCGCGATGTCGACCGGAACCTGGGATCGAAGGCGCAGCTGAAGGCGGTAACGGACGCCTTTCACTCCGGCACCCCCGCAATGCGGCTGATCCTCGATTTGCCGATCGGAATGTCCGGCCAGGAGAATCCGTGGAATGCCGATCAAGCGGGGTTCGTGAACTACTTTCGGCCATGGGGGACCGAGAACATCGGGACGTCGCCGGATCAAACCGTCTACGGTCCCGTGGACAACTCGTACGGGATGCCGATCAACAACCACCTGTACGGCCGGGAGACCCGGAGCGCCACCTACGGATACCTGCTGGATTCGGTGATGGCGTGGCTTCCCGAAGAGTACGGGATCGACGGGCTCCGCTACGACTCGGCTCAGAATTTCTACGCGGATTTCTGGAGCTACGCGCTCAACCAGTTTCGCGGCGTCGTGGACCCGTTCCGCCCCGATTTCACCCACTTCGGGGAGGAGATCTGGCTCGCTCCGCTCTATAGCTGGCAGCGGCCGGATCCGGATTTCCTCAACGCCGGGTCGCAATCCGGGATCCGGATGAACGGGATCTACGATTTCGCGATGATCTCCGACATCCAGGCGGCGTTCGCGAAATCTCAGGGAACCGCGCTGCTGATCTTCGATCATGACAACAAGAATCCGCAGTTCGACGACCCGAAGGCGCTCGTCGCCTCCGTCGACGACTACGAGTCCAACACGTTCCTGTCGAACGTGACCGACGGGAACGGGAAGGCGCGGCTGTACCTGGCGCTCGCGCACCTCTTCACGATCGACCGGGTGCCGTTCGCGTACAGCGGCAACGAGTACGGCATCGACTACACGCAGCCGGGGACGCTCTTCGAGCCCGGCCAGGACGAGGCCTTTCATCAGAAATTCGAGGCCCTCGTCCAGATTCGAGCGGTCCACCAGTCGCTGTCGCACGGCTCGTTGACGTGGCTGACGCACAACACCACCTATCTTTCGTTCGCGCGCGTGAGCGGTGGTGAGAAGATCCTCACGGCGCTCAACATCTCGGCGACAGGGAACCGCCAGGTGACGCTCAACATCGGGGCGGCCGGGATCAACTGCTCGTCGGTCGTGAACCTGCTCGACGCGACCGACACGAAGAACAGGCTGAGCGGGAGCGGGGGATCGCAGACTCTGGTCGTGACGCACGACGCCTGGCAGCCGAAGGTGCTGCTCTGCCAATAGAAGTGCCATAAGAACTTGCTTGAGGAATTGTGACATCGCGGCGGCGCCCTGACGCTGCAGCATTGGCTCCTCGCCAAACGAGATCGGAAGCCGAATTCCCTCCTCGAAAGTCGGTTCCATCGCATCGACGAGCCGGTAGAGTTCTCCGATTCACGGGCTCGTGATGGGGTCGTGCGTTCGCACTCGCGTCCGGAGCCGTGTGGCGCGACTCGTGCGAGAGCGCGCTGTGGGCGCGGACTCGACGACTCCGGCTCGAAGGTCGAAACGACGGGAAAAGGGAGGACTCATGAGGAGCGAGAGGTCGTCCACGGTCTTCCGCAGCGCGCGATTCACCAGGAGCGCTGCGGTCATCCTTGCGATCGGCGTTGCGCTTTCGTCTCGTGCGCTGGCAGACGACGGCCCGATCTACCACCCGGACTGCAATGATCCGGACGCCCACGAAATTGCGTGCCTCGAGCCGACACCGGAGATAATCCAGCACGCGCACGACAACGGGTACGAGTATTACATCGGACACGCCGAGCCGACGGTTCTGTTCTTCTCCACCGCCGGGCTCTCGGGCAACAACATGCGGTGGAAATTCCAGCTCCCCGCGACGGATCCCGCTCCCATGCAAGACGGCAGCAGCGTCGCCAACTTCGAGCTGTACATCGCGTTCTGGATGGGCCTGGCCCTTTGCGACCCGAACTCGAAACCGTACGGACCCTGCGTCGCGAACAGCGACGCGAACGATCCGTCGACGGCCGGCGCGGCCTTCCTCGAGCTGCAGTTCTTCCCACCGGGGATCAGCGGATCGAACACGCAGTGGAGCGCGCTCCTCCACATCAACACGCTGCAGGACAGGAACTCGACGCAGATAAACAACTGCAACGAACCCACCACCGCTGCCCGGATCACGACGAACGGCAATCCAGCGGGGCCGCGGCTGTTCATGTCCAACGGGGACACGATCGTGGTGACGATCCAGGACACCTCGAGCGGCATGCAGGCCACCGTCAACGATCAGACGAGCGCGTCGACCGGGACCATGGTCGCGAGCGGAGCGAACGGCTTCCTCCACAATGCCAACCTCACCGATTGCACGACCACCGCGTTCGACTTCCACCCGATGTACGCGACGGCATCGCCGGGCCAGACCGTGCCGTGGGCCTCGCTCCACCCGAACGTCTCGTTCGATTTCGAGATCGGCCATTACGAGCTGTGCGGCGACGCGGCCTGCGCCACGCTGCCGGACGGCGGCGACGCCGACTCCGCCCCCGGGACATGCAGCAAGACGACGAGCCAGACGTGCAATTCGGACAGCAACTGCCCCTCGGGCGAGACCTGCAGCAACGGATGCACGACACGTCGCGGGATCGGGGGCTGCTTCGGCTCGGATAACGACAAGGATGGCATCTGTTACAACGCGAACTGGCCCGACGGCACGCCGGCTCACCCGGCTTCGCTCATCCTCGGCTCCGCGGACGACAAGGGGGTCGGACCGCTGAGCACCTCGACGACGAGCCCCGGCGATTACGACGAGGGATACAAGACGATCGCGTTCAGGACCACGGAGTCGACCTCGACGACGTTTTACCCGTTCTGGAGCCAGGCCGGCACCGGCTCGGCCTGCAAGTTCAACTTCGGCAACGACATCCCGAGCATGACGACCGACGATTTCGGGAAGGCCGCCCAGTACGGGACGAGCCGGGACAACCCCTGCATGCCCGGCACTCCGCCGGTGGCGATCTGCCAGAACGTCACCGTGCCCACCGACGCGAACGTCTGCACGGCGGCCTCCGCCTCCATCGACAACGGGTCCAACGACGCCGACGGCGATCCGGTCACGCTGAGCCCGTCCCCGGCAGGGCCCTATGCGCTGGGAACGACGGGAGTCACGCTCACGGTGACGGAGCCCGAGGGAATGTCGAGCACGTGCAGCGCGAACGTCACCGTGGTCGACACGCAGCCTCCGAGCATCTCGTGCCCCTCACCGGTCGCCGAATGCACGGGCCCGAGCGGAGCGGTGGTCACCTTCAGCGCCGCGGTGTCGGACAACTGCCCGGGGGTGACGGACCTCGGCTGCGTGCCCCCCTCCGGATCGACGTTCCCGTTGGGACCCACGCCGATCACCTGCTCCGTCCGGGACGGTTCGGGCAATACGAGCTCGTGCGCCTCGACCGTCGTGGTGCAGGACACGATCCCTCCCACGATCACCGCCAGCCTCAGCCCCGATACGCTCTGGCCTCCCAACCACAAGATGGTCGACATCGCCGCGACGGTCGCGGTCACCGACATCTGCGACGCCCACCCGACATTCGTTCTGACGTCGGTCGTCAGCAGCGAGCCGGACAACGGGCTCGGCGACGGCGACACGGCGAACGATATCCAGGGGGCGATCCTGGGAACGCCCGACGTGTTCTTCCAGCTCCGCTCCGAGCGATCCGGGGGAGGACCCGGGAGGACGTACACGGCCGTGTACACGGGCTCGGATCATTCGGGGAACTCGTCGACTGCCAGCGACACCGTCGACGTGCCGAAGGACGCGCCGGGCCACGCCAGCGGCGGGAAGGGATTCGCCGCCACGGGGACGCAGCTCGATCCCAGGGCGATCTCGTTCCAGCTCGTGATCCTCTCCGGTGTCGGAGCCGATCCGTCCGGCATCGTCGCCACGGCGCAGATCGGAACCACGGCAGGGACGATCGCGCCCTCGCGCGTGCTGCGATACGACGCGAACCACGACGGGATCGCCGACACGGTGTTCGAGTTCGCCGTGAAGGACGCTCTGGCGCTCCAGCTCAAGTCCGGGCCGGGGAACCCTCTCGCGTTCCGCTATGTGACGCAGGACGGAGTCGGTTACCTCGTACCGAACATCTTCGCGCTCGGCATGCCGATCACTCCGTAGAGCTTCGAGACCACGAGGACTGCCCGGCCCGAGCGGGCCGGGCGGTCCGTCCGCAATCCCGGCGCATCCGCTCGCCTTTTCGCCTGCTCGGGCATGGCGCCGGCAGGGAGTGACAGTTTCAGACTCTCAGCGCGTATCCGACTCCCTCGACCGTCACGAGATAACGTGGCGCCGCCGGATCCGGCTCGATCTTCCGTCGCAGCCGGTGCACGAGCTGCTTCAGGAGCTGGCGATCGCCGGCTCCGCGCAGGCCCCAGATCGCGCGGCTCAACGATTCCGCCGTGACCGGGCGATCGGGCGTCGCGAGGAGCTGCTGGAGGAGGCGCACCTCGAGGCCGGTCAGACGCACATCGCTTCCCTCGCCGACGCGCACCGACTGGGTGAGCGGGTCGAGCTTGATCGAGCCGGCCTCGATCGCGCCCGGTTTTTCCGAGCCTCCGCGACGCAGCAGCGCGCGGACGCGAGCGAGCAGCGTCCGGGGGCTGAAGGGCTTCGCCAGGTAATCGTCGGCGCCGAGGTCGAGGCCGCGAACCTGGTCGTCCTCGCTCGCGAGCACGGTGAGCATCAGCACCGGAACGCGGCTGAAGGCGCGGAGCTTCGCGAGCACCTCGAACCCGTTCAGGCGGGGCATGTTGACGTCGAGGATGACGAGGTCCGGAGATTCGTTCGAGATCGCCTGCAACGCGGATGGGCCGTCGGGGGCCTCGACGACGGTGAACCCGCCCTGGCGCAGCGCGAAGGCGATGAGACCGGACAGCTCGAGATCGTCGTCCGCGACGAGGATCTTCACCGGGTTGCCTCCGGCAGCGAGACGCACATCCGGGTTCCGCGCGGGACCGGGGCGCTCCAGATCCTGCCGCCGTGACGCTCGACGATCGACTTCGAGATCCACAGGCCCAGGCCGAGGCCGCTCTGCTCCGGCTCGTCCCCGGCGCGGCGCACGAACCGCCCCCAGATGTCGACGCCGTCGGGGAGGCCGGGGCCGTCGTCCGCGACCCACACGGTCACGCCAGGAGCCGCGACCGAGCCGCCGATTCTTATCGTCGAGCCGGCGGGGGAGAACTTGTGCGCGTTGGCGAGGAGGTTGACGATCACCTGCGTCAGGCGCGGCCCGTCTCCGGTCACCGCGGGCAGGGGATGGGGAAGGTCGATCTCGAGCCGCTGGCCCTTCTGCTCGAGCAGCGGCCGCATCGACTCCGCCGCGTCCTCCACGATCTCGTCCACGACCACCGGGGCGTGCCTTATCCCCGCCTCGCCCGCGTCGAGACGAACGCTCTCGAGGAGGTTGTCGATCAGGCGCGAGAGGCGCAGCGCCCCGCGCTCCATCGAGAGCACCAGATCGCGCGCCTCGGCGGGTGTTAGGGCGTCGAGACGATCGCGCAGCAGCTCGATCGAGGCGAGCTGGGCCGCGAGCGGCGTCTTGAACTCGTGCGAGATGTTCGCGACGACCGTGTCCCGCAAGCGGCGCGTCGCTTCCGATTCCGTCTCATCCCGGACCAGCACGAACTGGCGCCCTTCGACCGGCGGGGAGCTCGCGACGACGACGGCGCGCGCCTCGGCTCCCCCGCACCGGAGCCGCTCCACCGCGCGCGACGGCGTCCCGGAGCGCGCTCGCAGGATCGGGCAGTTGTTCTCGCACGGCCGCTCGCCATCCTCCGGCTCCGGCAGGAGGACGTCGCCGCAGAACCGCCCCTCGATCGCGCGCGCGTCGGCGCCGAAGAGCGTCGCCGCCTGCGGGTTGAGGTAGCGAATCCGGCGCTCCCCGTCGACGGCGAAGACTCCCTCGGCGATTCCGCCCAGGACCGCGTCCGCTTCCGCCTGCCGGCGGCGAAGCTGCGCGCTGGCGTCGAGAAGGCGCAGGCGCATCTCCTCCATGACCCGGGAGAGCGTTCCGGTCTCGCGCCCCGGAGCCTGGGGGACGGCCGTTTCGAGGTCGCCGAGACCGATGCGCTCGGCCGCGCGCGCGAGGGCCTGGAGTGGGGTCGTCAGACGCCGGCCCAGGAGGAATCCCGCGACGATCCCGATCGCGACGACGACCGCCGCGATGCTCCTCACGTCTCGCACCCACCGGCGGACGGTGAGTCTCGCCGTATGCCGGGAGGCCTCGGCCTCGGCGACGCCGACGATCTCCCCCGCGCTCCGCAGCGCGGCGACCGCGACCAAGGCGTCGCCGACCCTGGCGGCCCGCATCCCTCCCGACACGAGCACGGAGTTGCGAAGACCCGATCGCGGGCTTTCGATCAGGAGCGCGACGCTCTCGCGGGACAGAACGCTGACCACCGGGGGTTGCGCCTGAGCGGTCTGCGGCAGGGTTTCGATTCGCTGCGACGCCGCGAACGCCGCCCCCGGCACCCCCGGGATCTGCGCGAAGGCGAAAAGGAGTGCGTGCCGCCCGTCCGCATCGAGGCGAAGGATCGCCGGCACGCGGGCGTGCGCGAGCGAGAGGACGTCGGCCGGGAGCGGCTCGCCGGAGGCGACGAGGGGGGTGTCGTTCGCGACGACGTGGCAGCCGAGGAATCCCGCCGTCAGACGCATCCGGTCGAGCAGGGCGGCCGCGCCGCGAAGGTCCCGCGCCGCCACGGCCCGGACGAGCGACGGGCGCTCCGCCAGCGCCTTCGCGGACGCGGCGAGATCGTCCTGCTTGCGCTGGACCCCCTCGACGACCGCGGAAGCCGCGACCTTCGCCCCCGCGAGCGCTCCGTCCTCGGCGATGCGGGAGAGGATCTTCGCCGCCGAGCCGGCGAGCGCGACGCTCGCAGCGATCAGCAGCCCGGAGATCACGAGGATCAGCACGACGCTGAGGCGGATCGGTCGCATCGGGGGAATCGTACTCGTTAAGCGCCGCGATCGGCTCGCCGGGCCACGTACGCCTGCACCGCCAGCGTCGCGACCGCCACCAGCGTCAGCAGGGTCGAGACCGCGAACGCCGAGGTGAACTGGTACTCGTTGTAGAGGACCTCCACGTGCAGCGGCAGCGTGAGGGTCCGGCCCCGGATGTGCCCCGAGACGACGTTGACCGCGCCGAACTCGCCGACCGCCCGGGCGGCGCAGAGCATCGTCCCGTAGAGGAGGCCCCACCGCACCTTCGGGAGGCTGACGTGGAAGAACGTCCGCCATCCCGAGGCGCCGAGCGTGAGCGCCGCCTCCTCCTCGTCGCTCCCCTGGGACTGCATCAGCGGGATCAGCTCGCGCGCGATGATCGGCGAGGTGACGAACAGCGTCGCCAGCACGATCCCGGGGAGCGCGAAGATGATCTTGACGTCGTGATCGGCCAGCCACGGCCCCGCCAGGCCGTGAGAGCCGAACAGCAGTACGAAGATCATCCCCGCAACGACCGGCGAAACGCTGAAGGGGAGATCGATGAACGTGATCAGGACGTTGCGCGCCGGGAACCGGAACTTGGACACCGACCAGGCCGCCGCGAGCCCGTAGAGCAAGTTGACCGGGACGACGGCCAGGGCGACGATCGCCGTCAAACGGACCGCGGCGAGCGTGTTCGTCTCGGCGAGGGCCGAGAAGAACGCGCCCAGCCCGTCCCGAAGCGCGTTGACGAACACCGCCGCGAGGGGGATCAGGAGAAACGCGAGCAGGAACGTCACGGCCCCCCCGATCAGCGCGATCCGGACCGCGCGCGGCTCGTCGAGATGCCGCGACACCGGACCCGGCCGGGACTCGCCCCCCACCTCAGGCCTCCCGGACGCCCGGAGCCGGGGCGTAGGCGTGGGTGAGCCGATTGACCAGGAGGAGCAGGAAGAAAGACGCCAGCAGGAACACCAGCGCGATCGCCGTCGCCCCCGCGTAGTCGTACTGCTCGAGCTGGATCATGATCAGAAGCGGCGTGATCTCGGACTTGAGCGGCATGTTCCCCGCGATGAAGATGACCGAGCCGTATTCCCCCAGCGCCCGCGCGAACGCGAGCACGAACCCGGTCAGCGCCGGGGCCGCGATCCCCGGGAGCAGGATGCGGGAGAAGACGGTGAAGCGCCCCGCCCCGAGCGTCGCCGCCGCCTCCTCCACTTCGGGATCGAGGTCGCGCAGGACCGGCTGCACCGTGCGGACGACGAAGGGGAGACCCACGAACACCAGCGCGAAGACGACACCCAGCGGCGTGAACGCCACCTCGATCCCGAGCGGGGCCAGCCACCGCCCGATCCAGCCGTTCTTCGCGTAGATCGACGCGAGCGAGATCCCGGCCACGGCGGTCGGCAAGGCGAACGGGAGGTCGACGAGGCCGTCGACGAGCCGCCGGAACGGAAACCGGTACCGCTCGAGGACCCATGCGACCAGGACCCCGAACACGAGGTTGATCGCCGCCGCCGCCGCCGACGCGCCGAAGCTGAGGCGGAACGCCGCGATCGTCCGTGGGGAGGTGACGACCCGCACGAACGCCTCCCCGCTCAGCTGCGAGGACTTCAGCACGAGCGTCGAGAGCGGGATCAGCACGAACAGGCCGAGGTAGGCGAGCGTCACCCCCAGCGACAGCCCGAACCCCGGGATCGTGCGGCGGGCCACGAAGCTACCTCGAGCCGGTGTAGATCTTGTCGAACTCGCCGCCGTCGGCGAAGTGGGCTTCCTGGGCCTTGGCCCACCCTCCGAAGGTCTCGTCGACCGTGAAGAGCTTCAGCTTGGGAAACGTGGCGGCGGCCTCGGCCGCGACCGCGGGATCCCGCGGGCGATAGAAATTCTTCGCGGCGATGCGCTGCCCGTCCTTCGTGTAGAGGAACTCGAGGTACGCCTTCGCGACGGCCGTCGTGTTCCGTTTGGACGCGACCTTGTCGACCCAGGCCACGGGCGGCTCCGCGAGGATGCTCTCGGAGGGGGTCACGATTTCGAACGCGCCCTTGGAAGAGGCCTGGCGCGTCGCCAGGATCGCCTCGTTCTCCCACGCGATCAGCACGTCCCCGATCCCGCGCTCGGCGAACGTGATCGTCGCCCCGCGGGCCCCGGTGTCGAGAACGGGTACATTCCTGAATATCGCGGCGACGAGCGCGCGCGCCTTGTCCTGGCTTCCGGTCTTCCGAAGCTCGTACCCCCACGCCGCGAGGTAGTTCCAGCGGGCGCCCCCCGAGGTCTTGGGATTCGGTGTGATGACCGAGACCCCGGGCTTGCCCAGGTCCTCCCAGTCCTTGATGCCCTTCGGGTTCCCCTTCCGCACGAGAAAGACGATCGTCGAGGTGTACGGAGCGCTGTTGCTCGGCAGCCGCTTTTGCCAGTCGAGCGGCAGCAGCCCCGACTTCGCGATCGCGTCGATGTCGTAGGCCAGCGCAAGCGTCACGACGTCCGCCTCGAGCCCGTCGATGACCGAGCGGGCCTGCTTTCCGGAGCCGCCGTGCGATTGCTGGACGGTGAGGCTCTGGCCTGTCTTCGCCTTCCACTGCGCGGCGAACGCGGTGTTCACGGCCTGGTAGAGCTCCCGGGTCGGGTCGTAGGAAACGTTGAGGATCGTCGTGCCCTCCGCGCGTGCGGGGGCGGCGGCGAGGAGCGTGGCGAGGACCAGCAGGCCTGCGACTCTCGTCATGGGGCTTCTCCTTGGGTCAAACCTCGTCGACGGCGTAGCGGACGACGAGAACGGGCCGGGTCAGCGCGTCGAGCAGGCTCGCGACCGGCCCCCCGAGCGCCGGAGCGCGCCCTTCCTCGCCCAGCGGGGAGCCGACGACGATCAGGTCGTACGCCCCGTCCTCCGCCTCGGACCGGATCTCGGCCTCGACCTCTCCCTGCCGCACGCGCGTCCGCGCGGTGACCCCGAGCGGAGCGACGGTACGGGCGCAGGCGGCGAGGTGGCGCTCGATCTGCGCGCGCGCCGTGGGGCTCTCCTCGACGAGGACCGAGAGAACGGTGACCTCGGCTCCGAGGTGGCGCCCCAGGCGGCCGGCGAATCGGATCCCGCCCTTCCCCGGCTCGCCCGCGGCCGAGCAGATCAGGATCCGCTTCGGCACGGAGGCTCCCGGCGGCGCCACGAGCACGTGATGGCGGCCGTGCGAGAGCACGTCCGAGGCCACGTCGGCCCCCGTCTTCGGCATCGCGCCGACCACGACGAGGTCCGGGAGCGCCCGCTCGCACTCGAGGCGGACGGCTTCCGAGAACTCCTCCGGAATGCGGTGAATCTCCGGAGACCCTTCGCCGGCGCGCAGGGGAATGGGCGCCGGCTCCTCGGCGGCGCGGTCGCCGCAACGCACCACCAGCGCGCGCGTCTTCGCGGCGGTCGCGAGCGCCACCCCAAGGGCGACGGCCGACGGCCCGGTTTCTTCCCGGTCGTCCATCACCAGGAATCCGATCCCCGGGTGCGCGAGCGTGTGGATCCGGCGGAGGCCGACGAAAGCGGTGTCCCCGGGCTCGAGCGGGAACCGCCGCGCCTGGTGCTGCGAGCGGGTCGCCTCGACGACGATCGAGTCCTCGCCGAAGGGGGCCTCGGGGGCCACGGCGCGCACGCCGCGCATCGGCAGGCGGACACGCAAGCGCTCGAGCGGACCGAGGAACGAGCGGCTCTCGATCACTCCCGTCCCGAGGCTGGGCCAGCGGAGCGCGTCCGCGGTCGTCTTGACCGCGACGTCCTCGGGACGGAAGAGGACCTGGACGCGGTGCGCGTCCCCGGTCGAGATCGCGGAAGAGCCGGCGGCGATCTCCACGTGGCCCACGCGCACCCCGCGCTCGGCGACCTGACCGATGAGGAGGTTGGCGCTACCGAGGAACGTCGCCGTGAACTCGGTGCGCGGGTGGAGGTAGATCTCTCGCGGGGCACCGTGCTCGAGGACGCGGCCGCGATCGACCACCGCGATCCGGTCGGCCAGCTCGAACGCCTCCTCCTGGTCGTGGGTCACGAACACCGTCGTGATCGAAAGGCCGCGCTGGATCTCGCGAACCGTGCGCCGCAGGTCGCTGCGGATCCGCGCGTCGAGCGCTCCGAACGGCTCGTCGAGCAGCAGAACCGAAGGCTGGTGGGCGAGGGCGCGCGCGAGAGCGACGCGCTGCTGCTGTCCCCCGGAGAGCTGCCAGGGGCGCCGCCCGCCCAAGCCCGCGAGGCCGACCATCTCGAGCAGCTCCTCGCGGCGGCGCGTACGGCTCGTCTTGTCCGCGCGCCGGATCTTGAGCGCGAATTCGACGTTCTCGGCGACGGTCATGTGCCGGAAGAGGGCGTAGTGCTGGAAAACGAACCCGATCTCGCGCTTCTGCGGCGAGACGCGCGTGACGTCCTTCCCGCCGAGGCGGACCCTCCCCGAGTCGGGCTCGGTCAGCCCCGCGACGATCCGGAGGAGCGTGCTCTTACCGCTTCCGCTCGGCCCCAGAAGCACACACAGCTCGCCGGAGGCGATCTCCAGCGTTACGTCCCGCACGACGGCGTGGTCGCCGTAGCGCTTGGTGACGTGCTCGAGGGCGATCGACATGCCTCACCGTCCTCCGGGGATGCGGATCGGACAAGCTACCGTCCGGGACGGTGACAGGGCAGTTCCCGGACGGTGACAGGGATGTCACCGGGAGGGGGTTCCGCGCCGGCCCGGCGCTCAGGCCTGACGGGAATCCGAGACGACGACGCGGTTCTTGCCGGTCTTCTTGGCCGCGTAGAGCGCCTTGTCGGCAATCGCCACGAGGTCCGAGGGTCCGCCAAGGTCGGCGGCGCTCGACACGGTGGCGACCCCGGCGCTCACTGTCACCCGAAGCGGCGTCGCATCGACCACGAATCGCTGTTCTTCGACGGCGCGGCGGACGCGCTCGGCGACGCGGAACGCGAGCTCCCGGTCGGTGTGCGGGAGGATCAGCGCGAACTCCTCCCCGCCATACCGCGCCGCGAGGTCGGTGGCGCGCGCCCCTCCCGCGACCAGGAGGGCGAATTCCCTCAGGACCCGATCCCCGGCGGGGTGGCCGTGGGTGTCGTTGACCCGCTTGAAGTCGTCCAGGTCGAGCATGACGAGGGACAGCGGCGCGGGGTAGCGCGCGGTGCGGATCCATTCCTCGTGGAGCCGCCGCGTGAACACGCGGCGGTTGGCGAGGCGCGTCAGCTCGTCGACGGTGGCGAGCTCGTGCAGCTCCTCGAGGACAACGCCCTTGCGCAGCATCGCCCGGATGCGCGCGTCGAGCTCCTCGAACTCGAACGGTTTGACGATGTAGTCATCGATCCCGGCCTCGTCGAACCCCTCCGCCTTCGTGCGCGCGTCGCGCTGAGCGGAGAGGAGGACGAGAGGGATCGAGCGGGTCTTGGGGTCCGCCTTGAGGCGGCGCGACGC
>Ga0310914_10002119_pt1 | contig 13223 bp, 11 predicted proteins | sample GREbulkMGAN108_FD_203450 | JGI IMG/M metagenome (GOLD analysis project Ga0310914, IMG submission 203450) | Lab enrichment of tropical soil microbial communities from Luquillo Experimental Forest, Puerto Rico - GRE.bulkMG.AN108 | ecosystem: Environmental > Terrestrial > Soil > Tropical forest >... | reverse complement strand
GGAGGTGGTCAAACGTCTCGACCCGATCTTCGCGACGCTGGCTCCCGGTCGGGGTGACATCCCGCCCACACCGGGACGGGAGAAGATGGGCGGCACCGCCGAACAGGGCTACCTGCACTGCGGGCCGAACGGTGCCGGGCATTTCGTCAAGATGGTGCACAACGGCATCGAGTACGGCATCATGGCCGCCTACGCCGAGGGACTTGGTGTCCTGCGCTCGGCCAATGTCGGCAAGCAGACCCACGCGCCCGACGCGGAGACGACACCGCTACGCGACCCGGAGCACTATCAATACGATTTGAACCTGCCCGACATCACGGAACTGTGGCGGCGCGGCAGCGTCATCGCCTCCTGGCTCCTGGATCTGACCGCGGGCGCACTCGCCAAAGACCCGGCGCTTGCCGGTTTTGCGGGGCGCGTTTCGGATTCGGGCGAGGGACGCTGGACCGTCAAGGCGGCGATCGACGAGGCGGTCCCCGCACACGTCCTGACGGCCGCACTCTTTGAGCGCTTCAGCTCGCGCGGCGAGGCCGATTTTGCCGGCAAGGTGCTGTCGGCCATGCGCTACGAGTTTGGCGGGCACGTCGAGAAGCCGGCCGGGTAGCATTCGTTGGGCGTTTCCCTGCCGGCAGGGAAAAAACGCCTTTGAGCCCTCGAAAAGCACCCTATCGGTGCCGAAAAGCCTTTCTCAATCAGTAACATGCTCCGCTTTGGCGGAGCCCGCCCGCAGCGGAATTTTGCAGCGATAAAACGCGGTCGGCAGCGGAATTGCAGGGGAATTCGACACCCGGCCCGTTGCCGAACTCCTTAGTGGTTTTTGCCACGGGGATATATTCGGTTTAATACCATCAAAATGCTGATTTGTCAATATCATGACATTACCCGGCATTGCGTCGCGGCTGTGAACTCGGCATTGTCGTCGGCTCAGGCAGAGGGTGCCGCGAGGGGACGTGTATGGCAGGCAGCGGGGTTCGACGATTTTTGCAGCTCACGGCAACCGTCGGCATTCTCACCCTGATCTCCGCTCTGACGGCTTGCAAAAAGCAGGAAGCGGCCGCTCCCCAGGAGATCCGGCCGGTGCGCACGGTGACCGTCGAGCCGAAAGAAGCCGGCGAGACGGTGTCGCTGACTGGCGAGATCCAGCCGCGCTATCAGGCCGATCTCGGGTTTCGGGTCCGCGGCAAGATCCTGCAACGGCCGGTCGATGTCGGGACGCAAGTCAAGAAGGGCGATCTGCTCGCCCGGCTCGACCCGCAGCAATACAGCCAGGATCTCGAGGTCGCCAAAGCCGAGGTCGCGAAGGCGGATGCCGAGGTCACACGCAGCCGAAACCAGGAATACCGGCAGTCCGAACTGCTGAAGAAAGGCTTCACGACGCAGGTCGCTTACGATCAAGCGGTGAAGACATTCAAAACCGCAGAGGCGGAGGCAGAGGCTGCGCGCGCCAAGCAGACTCAAGCCAGCGAGAATCTCGGCTACACCGACCTCAAGGCCGACGCTGACGGAGTCATTTCGGCCATCGGCGCCGATCCCGGGCAGGTCGTTAGCGCCGGACAGATGGTCGCTCGCCTGGCACAACTAGGGGAGCGCGAGGCTGTGTTCAACGTCGCGGAGGCGACGTTCAAGAGCCCGCCGAAGAACCCAACCGTCACGGTCGAGCTGGTCAGCAATCCGGAGATCGAGACGCCAGGCAAGGTCCGCTATGTGTCACCGCAGGCCGACCCGACGACCCGTACGTTCACGGTTCGGGTTTCGCTGCCCGATGCCCCGCCACAGATGCGGCTCGGCGCCAATGTCGTCGGTAGCGTCACCCTAGGTGAGGGGCAAGTCGTCATGATCCCCGGCAGCGCGCTCTTCCAGAAGGACGGGCAGCCGGCAGTTTGGCTCGTCACCAAGGACGGCACGGTCCAGCTGAAGCCGATCACCGTCGCCCGCTACCAGGGAGATTCGGTAGTCGTCGGCGATGGTCTAGGGCAGGGCGATATAGTGGTGACTGGGGGCGTGCAAAAACTTCTGCCGGGTCAAAAAGTCCGGCTGATGCAGGCGAGTGCAGGATAATGAAGGGCTTCAACCTTTCCGAATGGGCGATCAATCATCGCCCCTTCGTCTGGTACCTGATGCTGCTGTTCGTCGTTGCCGGGGTCCTTTCTTACATCGAGCTCGGGCGCGAGGAAGACCCAAGCTTTTCGATCAAGACGATGCTGGTCGAGACCCACTGGCCGGGCGCCAACATCGACGACACGATGCTGCAGATCACCGACCGCATCGAAAAGAAACTGCAGGAGACGCCCTGGCTCTACTATCTCAAGAGCCAGACCAAGCCTGGTGTCTCGACGATCTACGTCAATGTTCTCGATAATACGCCAAAACGCGAGATACCCGACATCTGGTACCAGGTCCGCAAGAAAGTCGCCGACATAAGAGGGACATTGCCGCAGGGAGTCGTCGGGCCCTATTTCAATGACGAGTTCGGCGACGTCTTTGGCATCATCTATGCGTTCACCGCCGATGGGTTCACGCATCGCCAATTGCGCGACTACGTCGAAAATATCCGCACCGAGATCCTTACCGTAAAGAATGCGGCAAAGGCGCAACTGCTCGGCGCCCAAGACCAGAAATTTTACCTCGAATTCGACAACCGTCAGCTGGCCGGGCTCGGCGTCACCCGCGACCAGATCATCCAGAGCCTGCGCGAGCAGAACGCGGTGACACCCTCCGGCGTCGTCCAGACCGATCAGGAAAAATTTGCCGTCCGGGTATCCGGCTCGTTCAACTCGACCGAGGATCTGAAGCGCATCAATCTGTTTGCTGGCGGCAAATTTTTTCGGCTCGCCGATGTGGCGACGATCACCGAGGGCTATGCCGATCCGCCGCAACCGATGTTCCGCTTTGACGGCGAGCCAGCGATCGGCCTCGCGATCTCGATGGCACAAGGCGGCAACAATCTCGTCTTTGGCGAGGCTGTTGCGCACAAGATGGCGGAGATCACCGCCAATCTACCGATCGGGATCGAGCCGCACATCGTTGCCGATCAATCGGTAGTCGTCGAAGAGGCGGTCGGCGGCTTCACCAAGGCGCTGTGGGAAGCAGTCGCGATCGTCCTGGCGGTGAGCTTCGTCAGTCTCGGTTTGCGCGCCGGTGTGGTCGTCGCCTGCTCGATCCCGCTCGTGTTGGGTATGGTCTTTGTCTACATGGAGTATTCAGGCATCAGCCTGCAGCGCATTTCGCTCGGTGCCCTGATCATTGCGCTCGGTCTGCTGGTCGACGACGCGATGATCACGATCGAAATGATGGTCAGTCAGCTCGAGCTGGGCGTCGAGCGCGAGCATGCAGCAACGCATGCCTGGGTCACGACGGCATTTCCGATGCTGACCGGCACCCTCGTTACGGTCGCCGGTTTTGTACCTATAGGCTTCGCAAAGAGCGGCGCCGGCGAATATTGCTATTCATTGTTCGCGGTCATCGCTGTGGCGCTCTTGGCCTCGTGGATCGTCGCAGTTTTGTTCGCGCCGGTGATCGGGGTCACGATCCTGCCAAAGACGATGAAGTCGCATGGTGGCGAACATGGTCAGCCCGGCCGTTTCATGCGGATCTTTCGCGCCACGCTCATTTTCTGCATGCGCGCCCGCTGGTTGATCATCGCCTTGACGCTCGGACTTTTTGTGGCCTCGCTTTACGGCTACCGGTTCATCCAGCAGCAATTCTTCCCGGCTTCCGACCGGCCGGAATTGGTCATCGACCTCACCCTTTCTCAGGACGCGTCAATCTATGCTACGAAGCACGAGGTCGAGCGGTTCGAAACGCTGCTAAAGGACGACCCGAACATCGAACGATATAGCTTTTATATTGGACAGGGTGCCGTCCGCTTCTATCTGCCGCTAAACGTGCAGCTTCCCAACGACTACTTTGCCGAAGCGGTCGTCGTCACCAAAGGAATCAAGGAGCGCGAAGCCGTTCGCGCACGGCTCGAGGAGGCCCTTGGCAAAGAGTTCGCTGAGCTCAACGCCAGAATCTACCCGTTGGAGCTGGGGCCGCCTGTCGGCTGGCCGTTGCAATACCGCGTCAGTGGCCAGACACCCGAAGGGACCCGTGACGCCGCGTTTCTCGCCGCGCAGACCATCGGACAGAACCCGAATACGCGGCTGATCAATTTCGACTGGAACGAACCGATGAAAAGCTTGCGCGTCCAGGTCGATCAAGACCAGGTCCGCCAGCTCGGCGTCAGTTCCAAATCGCTCGCCGATGCGCTGAACGCTGTCACTACCGGAATGGTCGTCACCCAAGTGCGCGACTCGATTTACCTGAGTGACCTGGTGGCTCGGTCACCCGACGAGCAACGCGAGTCGCTGCAGACATTGAGAAATTTGCAGGTCGCATTGGACAATGGGCAGACGATCCCATTGAGCCAGGTGGCGAGTGTCCAATACAAGCTCGAACAGCCGTCGATCTGGCGTCGTGATCTGCTGCCGACGATCACAGTCCAGGCGGATGTCGTTCCCGGTATTGAGGCGAAGACGGTCAATGCGCAATTGGCGCCGGCGCTGGCCGAATTGGAGAAGAAGCTGCCGGCGGGGTACACGATCGAAGCCGGCGGCACGGTCGAGGAAAGCGCCAAGGGCCTGCGCTCGATTGCCTTGATCTTCCCGATGATGATTTTCCTGATGCTCACCATCCTGATGGTTCAGATGCAAAGTTTCCAGAAGATGTTTCTGGTGATCAGCGTGGCGCCATTGGGTCTGATCGGTGTCGTTATGGCTTTATTGCCGACCGGCACGCCAATGGGCTTTGTGGCGATCCTCGGGATCATCGCGTTGAGCGGCATGATCATTCGCAATTCGGTGATCCTGATCGACCAGATCGACATGGATCTCGCCAGGGGCTTGCACCCTTGGGATGCGGTGATCGATGCGACGACGCACCGTTTTCGGCCAATCCTGTTGACCGCGGCCGCCGCTTCGCTCGGGATGATCCCGATTGCGTCGGAGGTGTTTTGGGGCCCGATGGCCTACGCGGTCATCGGCGGGCTGTTTGTGGCAACTCTGCTGACCCTGCTTTTCCTGCCGGCGCTCTATGTCGCCTGGTTCCGCATTAAGGAGCCGCGCAAGGAGCCCGAGCCGCGTCTCGGTGCGGGTGTGCCGGCCGCCGCCAAATAAGGACCGTTAGGAGAGATCGCTGCTGCCAGACGAGTGACTGGTAGCGAGCGGCAGACAGGGATGCCGAGGCCCCGGCCCGAACCTCCGGGCCGCGACACCGTCACGGGCTCCTGACGACCGGATAAAAAGCGTGTTAATTTTTGCTGACGTTTGATTCAAGTCAACCTATCATCGCATAACATAGTTAGTTTTCGCGTAAGAGTCTGGCTGGCTCACGGAGGTGGGGATGCCTTCGAGCGCGGTCCGCGCATTTACCGACCCGGACGCATATTTTGCGGGGATACGGAACCTGCAGATAGACGGATTTGTCGCGGGGCGCGGTGAGTTCCGCGCCGTGTCGACGCGTATCGACCTGCACCAGTTGTGGATGTACCGCTTCGACGAAAGCCTTCCTAGAGTCATGAAGGTCACGCCTAGCGGGACGCGTGCAGGGATTCTTTTCGCGATCGACCCCGAGCAGCCAACGATGCAGGCCAATGGTGTCGAAACGTCACAAAATCAAATTGCGAAGTTCGGGCTAGATCAGGATTGGTACCATCGATCCTCGGCGCCCTGTGAATGGGGGACAATGTCTTTGGCGCGCGAGGATCTCGCCGCCGCGGGCGAAACCATTATCGGGCGCGAGTTGGTGCAGCCTACTTTTGTCGGCAGCCTCACGCCTCCCGTGAACGCTCTGTCGCGCTTGCGGACGCTGCACGAAGCGGCCGGCCATCTCGCGAAAACCGCCCCGGATATCCTCCTAAAGCCCCAGGTAGCGCGAGCGATTGAGCAAGCTTTGGTGGAGGCGATGGTTTTCTGCCTAGCTGACAGCTATTCCAACGGTGTCCGCAATGTCCAGCGCCATCGCGCGAGAGTGATGCGGCGTCTGGAAGAAGTGCTGAGGGCGAACCCTAAGAAACCTTTATACATGGCGGACCTCAGCGCAAAAGTCGGCGCGTCTTATTGGACACTGCGCGACTGTTGCTTGGAGTATCTGGACATGAGTCCAAAGCGGTATCTCTGGCTGCGGAGGATGCATCTGGCACGGCGGGCACTGCGGCGTGCGGACGCAGAAGGCACGACTGTTACCGAGATCGCTACCGATCATGGGTTCTGGGAATTGGGCCGCTTTTCTGTTGCCTACCGCTCGCTGTTCGGTGAAACGCCTTCGACAACACTGCGGCGGACGCCCGATAACCCGAGAACCTTGTGACTGCGATCGAATTCGCTTGATAACCATAAAATCTGCACAGTCCGCCCGTTTCGCCCGATTTACGCTTCGCCATAAGTGGCATCGGGTCCTTTTATTTGCAGGAAGATAGGTGCCGGGCGGCGGCACGCAGACGTTCCTCGAGCCCGATCATCACGAAGCGAGCCTAGGCCAGCACAAATCCAAGCCGTCATTCTGCCCCGCGGCAAGTTTAGAGCCCGCATCAGCTGGGCAGAGTTGTAGCATCTGCAGGTGTTGCGGTGTGAGGAAGACTCCCTGCGCATAGCCTATGTACAGCTGGCACCAGAGCTGACCTTTGTGACGTTTCTAGCGATTCCGGCCCATTGCCGGTGTTGCGCGGAACAGAAATGCAGCCGGGCCTTCGTGAACTTTCCCAATTTCCGCATAGGCCGCGACGAACCTCTCGGTTTAGCCTCGCCAAACCGAGAACGGCGCGAGCGATAATCGTAGTCGCGCCGCCCTCCAGTCGCCAAACCAAAACCCAGAAGTTAGACATGATCGAAGAAATGGAATGGAAAATGGTCTCACGGCGAAGCATGTTTCCCGTACTGGGATTGGCGGTCGGTTTGGGGCTCGCAGTTCGACCCACCGAGGCCGAGGCCCAGACGGCCGGTATGGAGCGGCGTCACGAGCGGCGTGAACAGCGGCACGAAAGGCGCGCCGAGCGGCGTGCACAGCGGCGTGGAGGCCAGCCAGCACAAAACGCGCCTGCACCAAGCCAGCCGGCACCTGCCCAACCGGCGAAAACACAGTAGTTAGGCTCCACCCGCCCGAGCCTGCACCAATTGTGGAAGTGAGATAAATCGGGAGGATCACACATGTTCCGTAAGTGTCTTCTGATCGCTGCAACCGCACTGAGCTTGCCCCTGTCTCAGGCGATGGCGGCCGGTGAGCAACTGCAACTGATCCAAGACGCCGAACAACTCAAGACGGCACTTGCCGGAGAACCGGTCGTATTCACGCCACAAATCGTCTCGAGCGCCGATTCGATGTTCCCGTCCGGTGATTGGCAGCTTCCGACCAGCGCGGTCCTGCTCGACAAGATGGTGCCGACGCTCTCCAAGTTCCAAACCACGAAGATCATCGTGCGCGGTTACACGGACAACACGCCGATCGCACAACCACTCCAGGGGGCGGGAGTGACCGATAATCTTGACTTGTCGGCCAGACGCGCGATGAGCGTTGCGAGATATCTCGTCGCCCACGGTGTGAACCCGAATCTTCTTTCGGCCCAAGCGTTCGGGGCGACCAACCCGGTGGCGCCGAACGACACGCCGGAAGGACGGGCGAAGAACCGTCGCGTTGAAATCATGCTGATCGGCGTCGGCTCCTAGTCAGAAGTTCATACCGGGCGTCTAGCTCACCTTAAGCCGCGCCCGGTTCTGACCGACCGGAAAGAGTGTGTAAATTTTTGTTGACAATTGATTGAGATCAAATTTCTGTAACCGTGGCGGGCTACTATTCGTGTGCCAACCGAGCTCTGCGAGGTAGCGATGCCTTTTAGCGCCGTCCGCACATTTACCGACTTCGACGAATATTTGCAGGGATACGCAACCTGCAAGTAGAGGGTCTCGTCCCGCGGCGCAGCGAGTTCCGTGTTGAGGCGACTCGTATAGATCGGTGACGACGCTTTCAGATACGTGTTCCCGGCGCCTGCAGGCGCCGGGCGGCGGCGGAAGGGAGATCACCAGAAAGGAGGACCTAGATGACCGGGATTGACGATGCTGCAGCCGATGCGAAACGACGGGGAGGGAAGAACCCAGCGCCGAAATCGCCCACCACTTCAGAGCCCGCATCTGATTCAGATCTGTTGACCATCACAATTCAGGCGAAGACCGGGCAAATCATTAAGATTCAGAGCGCCGAAGGCGGCGATGGACGCAATGAACTCTCGGATCAAGAGCGAGCGGATCTATTGAAGAAAGGAGCCAAAGATACGCTTGAAGCACTCATCGAGCAGGCGTTCGAGGCTGGAATAGCTTGCGTACTTGGCGACGCAGTCGGGCGTAGCGAAGCAGAGGAGTCTGAGGAAGAAGCGGATCTCCGTCACCTTCTGCTCGAGCCACTGATCAGACAGAGCCCTGTACAGCGCTTGATGCAGCGTGAGGTTCTGAGCCGCGCATTTCTAGGAACGGTGGTCCAACACGCCCTCGATCCTGTCTCTCCAGACCTGGGGAGCAGTTCGGCTCAGCAACGGCAAGGGGGAGCGCCTGGCGAACCTCGCCAGGGCATTCAACCCCCTGGGTAACGTCAGAGCGGTGAAATCTTATCGCACCAAGGAGGATGAAATGGCTATTACAACCTTGCGGCGCGAGCGGACGACAGATGACGAAGACGATGGCGGATTAGACGAAGGTAGGATCGCCCGTCTTCTGATCGGTAGTAGCATGGTACGCCGCCGGCGCCTGCGTCGCTTACTCCTTGCCAATCTCCTGCGCGAGAGACACGAGGAGGAGGAGGACGACGACGACATCGACGAGGAGGAGGAGGACGAGGGCGGCCACGAGCGTCGCCTTGTTCGTCTGCTGATCGGCGGCAGCATTGTGCGCCGCCGGCGCTTGCGTCGCTTACTCCTTGCCCATCTCCTTCGGGAGAGGCGCGAAGAGGAGGACGATGACGAAATCGACGAGGAGGACGATGAGGGCGGCGGCGACGAGCATCGCCTTGCTCGCCTGCTGATCGGCGGAAGCATTGTGCGCCGTCGGCGCCTGCGTCGCCTGCTACTCGCACGCCTCTTTCGGGAGAGGCGCGAGGAGGAGGATGATGACGACATCGACGAGGAGGAGGACGAGGGCGGCGGCCACGAGCGTCGACTTGTTCGCCTGCTGATCGGCGGCAGCATGTTGCGTCGGCGCCGGCTCCGTCGGCTTATGCTCGCGCACCTTCTTCGTGAAGGACGTACGCACGGAGCAAGACGGGCCCGGGCGGCAGCGTAATAAGCGCTTGGAATGGCCGGAGGCGAGCCTCCGGCCATTCTCTCCTACATTGCCAGAGCGATCGACCCGTTTGTGGGAACTGCGGAAAAGGTGAGTGGCGAGTTCCGGATGCGTCAGGTACAGAGCTGTGACGCGGAGTAGCGTTGAACGGTTCTCCATAATCGCCAGGTAGTTGATGAGGCGCGCGAAATTCGACGAACAGGTCGAGTGCGTGCTGATGCCGACGAGGAAGCGCGTTTGAGTGCGCGGGCGTACCCTTAACCTACTACTTCAAAGGATTTGCCAGACAGATCCGCTCCCAAAGCGCTATCCTACCTTCACAATCAAGGGGGCGGATTAAGTTTGCCGCGCAATTCGGCGCACGATATCGACCAATTGAGTATGCGCGTTGCTGGTCGAATCGTGAAATTCGTTGATTGAGTGAGCGTCCGCAAGCTTGCTCAACCGGACGAGCTCAAGGATCCGTTGCCGCCGGTTCAACGGCAACTCGGATGGCCGGGCTGTCAGCAGCAGGTGCCAGAGCTCACCTTCACCGAACAGGTGATTGAGCTCGGTCGCTGTCTCGTAGATCAGGAACAGAACGAATATCCAGAGCTGGATCGCGATAAAGCGGTGCCAGTCGAACGTCGCAATCATGTGGGGCAGGAATGTCCCGAGCGGATGGTGTTCGACAAGCCAGAAGCGGATCCAATGTTCAAGCAGGCGCGCGACAAAAACGACGGCCCAATAGAATGCCGCTTTGAACAGGATCGGCCGAATCAGTGGCGCGCGATCGTAGCGGCGGATCGATCGCGTCGCATTGGCCACGAGCACTGCTTTTCCAACCACAAGCGCCGCGCCGGTAGCCAGCATGAAGCTGCCGAACGTCGCACCATAATCGGCAACGAGCAGGTTCGTCGTCAGCACGATCAGGTTAAACCCGATGAAAAAGAAGATCGTCGGCGGCACCATTTCGCGCAGCTCGCGCAGCAAGAAGGCACCGACCCGACGCGCAACCCCGCCGGGTGCATGAGTTGCCTCGACAGGAGCCTCGCTCGGGGTCTTATGACTGTCGAGAACAGGCGTGCTCATCGTTCGCCCTCCTCAAGACAGGCCTTGATTACCATGAAAGTTAGCTATCCAAAACCTAGATCATCTTTGCAAACAGCCTCGACATGCTGAACCAGCGCGTTTCAGTACGCCGTTGCGGTCAACTTATCGCTTCGAATGCCGTCAGCACGTGAAGCGCGATTTTACCGTTGGCAAGATCAATCATCTCTTCGGCGAGGGCGAGCTGGTGCGCGTTCTGTTCACCCACCGTCCGTCCGAGCTCCAGCTCAACCGGCGCCAACGGATCCGCGAGCTCGTCCACCTGAGCAAACTTGCCGATGCCCATTCGGTCGCGGAATTTCGCAATCCGGCCAGTGCCGCGCACAACCAGTTGATCGACATTGTGCGCCGGCTCGCACGTGACCCGCGAGCACACTCCTCGACAGGATGAAGCGGCAAGTCACTCCGAGATAACGATTGTGGTATTGAACGCGGCGGCCGCCGGCACCACCAGCCGCTGCGGCTCAGTGCGCATGCCAGCAATGCTGTGCAGGGGCTGCGCCGCCTCGCGCAGCGACCGGACCTTGAACCCGAGAGCCGCCATGTACTCGGCGCGCCCTGCCGGTTCCGCCGCCGCCTCACCCAACTCGGTGACGAGCATATTCGGAGGAACGAGCTCAACCACCGCCGTCCCGGCTGTCACCAGGTGTCGCCCGTTGCGCTCGGCGATCGCTTTGCCCCCGAACAGATCGCGGAACAGCACCGCCGTTCGCTGCGGATCCGCGGTCGCGACCACCACGCGGGAAATCGCGCACGCGCCGTTAGGGTGGGTCTGCCACTCGGGCCGCCACACGAGGTCTGGGGTCAGGTGCTCGCAGAAATAGACCCGGCCGATCGCGATCCTGTCCGGATCGAGGCGGGTCGTGCGAAACCGAGCGGCGCGCGTGGCACCGTCGAGCGTGACCGGGCGGGAGAATGATTGCACCGGCAGGACCGGGAGGCCCGACGCCTCGGCCTCTCGATGGACCAGGTCGGCATCCGTGGTCTTGAACACGAGACCGTTGAGGCCCGCCGGAAAGCGAGCGAGCTCCGTACGGGTTGCGCCGCCCTCACCAAACCCGAGCAGTTCGAGGTAGTCGGTCCCGAACATCGCAAGGTGGTTGACCGAGCCTAAGGTGTGATGGCCGCGCGGCGTCAGCTGGAAACCAAGCGAGGCAAAACAGTGCATCGCCTCGTTAACGCGGTCGCGAACGTCGATGACGACGTGATCGAGGACAGGCGAGGGTAGGGTCATGGTGGATCTCCAGCCGGGGGTCTTTCAGGGTGAGACAGCGCTAAGACTACCCAACAGAGTGTCACGATCGAACTTCGCCATTGTCTTTCTCCCGTTTAGGCCGCTGCCTGACGGCGAAACCGCTCTGCCGATCCATATCAAAGTCGCGTTCGGGGTTGACAAGCCGCCGATGACAGGCAAATAGTTCACCAAATGGTGAACTATCATGAACCGCTTAACCGCACCTTCGCGGCGCTCGTCGACCCGACGCGGCGGGCGATCCTCACCCGGCTCGAGCGCGAGGACGGTGTTTCGGTGAGCGAGCTCGCGAGGCCGTTCGCGATCAAATTGCCGGCGGTGATGAAACATCTCGACGTGCTCGACCAGGCCCGGCTGATCACGCGATCGAAGGTCGGGCGAACCGTGACGGTGCGGCTGTCACCGGAGCCCATCAGAGAAGCCATGGATTGGCTGCGCCGCTACGAGCGCTTCTGGTCGGGCAGCCTCGATCGACTTGCAGCCTATGCCGAGGGCAAGGAAGCTGAAATGCAGGAGAAGGGTGGATGACTAGCCTCACCATCGTGCGCCGCATCAGGGCACGGCCGTCGATCGTCTTCGACGCGCTGACCACGCCGGAGGGCATCGCCTGCTGGTGGGGGCCCGACGACGGCCCGGTATTGCAGGCCGCGACCGATGTGCGGGTCGGCGGCCGCTATCGGGTACGCTTCCGCATGCTCGACGGCACTGAGCATGAAAGCAGCGGCGAATATCTGGAGGTCGTCCGACCCGATCGGCTGGCGATGAGCTGGCGCTGGGCGGGCGGCGAGGATCCCGGCGAGTCGCTCGTCGAGATCGATCTTCGCGCCATCGCCGAAGGCACCGAGCTCACCTTCACCCATTCGCGCCTGCACGACGAGGAGACCCGCCGCAGCCACGAGGCCGGCTGGAACGGTGCGCTCGACAAGCTGGAACGTCATTTTCTCGCCTCATCGGAACGTGGAGAAATCCAATGATCAAATTAACCGCATTCCGCTCGGTGCCGCCCTTCGCTCAGGGCCTGGTGCGCGACGTTCGCGTGCGCTGGGCGCTCGAGGAGGCGGGTATCCCCTATCACGAGAGACTAGTCGGGCGCGAGGAGCGGGCGACCGCCGCATACCGCGCACTGCAGCCGTTTGGCCAGGTGCCCGCAATCGAGACTGACGAGCTAAAGCTGTTCGAGTCGGGCGCGATTGTATTGCACATCGCTGAAAGGTCCGAAGCGCTGATGCCGTCGGACCCCAACGGGCAAGCGCGAACCCGGGCGTGGATGTTCGCCGCTTTGAACTCGGTCGAGCCGCCGATCGATAAACTCGCCGAGATCGACCTCTTTCACGCCGGCGAGGCGTGGGCGATCGCACGCCGGCCGATGGTTGTGGAGATGGTGCAGAACAGGCTTACTGCGCTAGAGAGTTGGCTCGACGGCCGCGACTATCTCGAAGACCGGTTCACGGCGGGAGATCTGCTGATGACAACGGTGCTGCGCACCCTGCGCCATACCGACATCGTGACCGGGCGACCTACGTTAAAGGCGTATCAGGAGCGCTGCGAGGCGCGGCCCGCGTTTCAGAAGGCGCTGGCGGACC